>Ga0214917_10003691_pt1 | contig 17514 bp, 15 predicted proteins | sample LL_1208_BB_MetaG_FD_177983 | JGI IMG/M metagenome (GOLD analysis project Ga0214917, IMG submission 177983) | Freshwater microbial communities from Lake Lanier, Atlanta, Georgia, United States - LL_1208_BB | ecosystem: Environmental > Aquatic > Freshwater > Lake | place: USA: Georgia | collected... | reverse complement strand
GGCCGACCGAGCCCGTGTTCACCGGGGACAGCGTCCACCAGGGAGATGTCTGCGATGGTGCCGGACCTGCGTCCACCGCGGCTGGCTGCCGCCCGCGGCAGCCTCGTTCTCGCCCTCTGCGGGCTCCTCCTCTCCCCCCCGGGCGACGCAGGGATGGCCACGGGCCCGACGCCGGCGGCGGCCGCCGATGCGTCCGGCTTCGTCCTGCGGCAGGACCCCCACGGGGTCTCGATCGAGGTGGACGGCAGCCCCTTCGCGACCTACGTGGTGGACGAGGTGAACAAGCCGTACCTGTTTCCCGTCTTCGGACCGACGGGCGCCGAGATGACGCGGGCCTATCCGATGCGCGACGTGCCGGAGGAGCCGCGGGCGCAGCGTGACCACCCGCACCACCGCGGCATCACCTTCGGCCACGAGAGCCTGGCGGGGGCGGACTCCTGGCACGATCGCAGCACGTTCCCGCCCACCGCCTCCGACCCGCAGGCGGCGGAGCGCACGCAGCGGCAGCTGGCCGGGCTCGGGCGGATCGTCCACCGGTCGTTCCCCCGGCTCGAGGCCGGAGGCGGCCGTGCCGTCGTCGAGCAGCTCTGCGACCACGTCGATCGGGCGGGCGTGACCGTGGCCGTCGAGCGGCGGCGGCTCACGTTTCGTGCCGACGCCGCCACCCGGTCGATCGACGTCGACCAGTGTTTCAGCCCCGTGCCGGGCGGGCCGCCCGTCGTCTTCGCCGACCGCAAGGACGCCGGGCTGTTCGTGCGGGTGCCCGTCACCATGGCGGTCGACGCGAAGCAGGGAGGCCGCATCGCCAACAGCGAGGGTCAGTTCGACGCGGAGGCCTGGAGCAAGCCCGCCAGATGGTGCGACTATCACGGCCCCGTCGCCGGCGAGCGGCTGGGCATCGCGATGCTCAACCACCCGGTCAGCCACCGGCACCCCACCCGCTGGCATGTCCGCACGTACGGCCTGTTCGCGGCCAACCCCTTCGCCCAGCGCGGCTACGATCCCGCCCTGGCCGAGGCCGCCACCACGATCGCGCCGGGTGAGACGCTCAGGCTGCATCACCGCCTGCTGTTGCACTCCGGCGACCACGAGGCCGCCCGGGTCGAGGATGCCTGGCAGGCCTACGCCCGCGAGCAGCCGGAGCCGTTGTCCGCCCCGTAGGCCCTCAGGCGTGCGCGGTGGCGATCAGCTGGGACAGCAGCGGCAGCAGCTGCTTCTTGCGGCTGACGACGTTCTTGAGCGCGTAGAGGCTGCGGTCGAGCCGGGGATAGTTGATCTCCTCCCACGCCTCGCTCTCGCGCGACAGCAGGAGCAGCGAGCCGTTGCTCACCACGTCGGTCACCAGCAGCGCGGAGAAGTCGAGACGGTGGCGGGCGGCGAACTCCTCCAGGGCCGCCCGCAGCTCGTCCTTCCGCTCCCAGAACAGGTCGAAGCCGGTCTCCTCGATCTGCGAGATCGTGAACCGCACGCCGTGTTCGCTGAACTCCTTGCAGTCCTCGCCGATCACCTCCGACGGCGTGCTCGACCGCAGTGCCGAGCCGATCTCGAAGAACTCGCGGGCGTACTGGTCGAGGTCGACGGTGCAGATCGCCCGCAGCCAGGCGAGCACCTCGCGATCGGTGTCGGTGGTCGTCGGCGAGCGGAGAAACAGCGTGTCGGAGATGATGCCGGAGGCCATGCACAACGCGATGCCCGGCCGCGGCACCAGGCCCGCCGCGCGGAACTGCCGGGCCACCAGCGTGCAGGTCGAGCCCACCGGCTCGTTGATGAAGCGGATCGGCTGCGTCGACTTCAGGCCCCCGCCGAGGCGGTGGTGGTCGAGCACCTCCACGATCTCCGCCTCGTCGGCCCCGCTCACCGCCTGCCCCAGTTCGTTGTGGTCGACGAGCACCAGCCGCGGCCGCGGCGGATTGATGAGGTCCGACTTGAACGACAGGCCGACCAGCTCGCCGTCGTCGGTGACGACCGGAAACACCGGCTGCGGCGACCGCTCGACGATGCCCCGCGCCTCGGCCACGCTCGCCTTGGCAGACACGGTGACGAAGTCGGTATCGACGACCCGGTCGATGAACTGCGACGACTTGATCCGCAGCGCCGTGTTGAGCGTGTCGAACGGGCTGAGGATCACCGAGACGTTGCGGATCTTCGCCAGCTCGACGAGCCCCGCCGACAGCGAGAAGCCGCCGGTGATCACCAGCGCCCGCACGCCGTGCTCGATCGCCGGCAGCTGGATCGTGGGCCGATCGCCGCAGACCACGATCAGCCGCTCGGCGGCGAAGCTGTGCATCCTGCCGGTGAACCCTTCGGCGCTCATCGCGCCCACCATCACGAGGAGTTCGTCCTGCTGGCCGGGGTCGGTGACGTGCTGGAACGTGCCGCCGAGCACGTCGTGGATCTTCTGCAGGCAGGTGGTCACCGTCCGCAGCTTGAGCGGGTCGCCCTCGTCGTTGAAGAACAGGTCCATGAGGTGGAGCACCGACAGCACGCCCACCACCCGCCGGCGGCCGTCCACCACGGGGATCGCCCGCAGGTCGGCGGCCTGCATCCGCTGGTAGGCGTCGTGGAACGAATCGCCGAACGAGGCGGTGACGATGTCGCGGCGGCAGAGGTCCTCCGCGGACGGCCGCACGTCCATCACGATCCGGGGCGCCGGCACGCCCGCCCTGGAGAGCACGTACTCCGTCCGCTTGTTGGGCGGCCCGCAGCAGGCGGCCACGGCGTCGGGCCGCGTGGTCTGCTGGAGGAGATCGGCGTAGGCGATGGCCGAGCAGATGGCGTCGGTGTCGGGGTTGCGATGCCCGAAGACGAACGTGGTCATGAGGGATGTCGGCGGGGGGGTTCGGCTCGTGCCTCGCGGATCTCGGCCCTCAACGATAGCATCCCGGCCGGCATGCGCCGGCCCCCGCGGCGGGCGTGTCACTTGGCGGCCGGCGGCGAGGGTCCGTTCCACAGCCCGACGCCGACGAGATACCAGCCGTCCGGCGTCGACTGCATGCTCACGCCGTTCACGCCGAAGTACTGCGCGATCCGATCGAACTCGGGAAGCGAACTGCCATCGACCTTCTGCCTGACGTCGGCGGGGCCGCGCGGCGAGCCGTCCCGCTCGTCGGCTCCCTCCACGATCCGCCGCAGCAGCGTGCCGGCGAGGCCCTTGGATTCCGCCAGGCGGCCGGCCCGCAGGAGTTCGTAGGCGGGCCGGATCTCACGCGCGGAGCGGCTGAACGAGTTCAGCGACCAGTCGCCGCCGAGCAGCCGGTGCAGTTCGTCGGCCACCGCACGATAGTCCCCGTCCTCGACGATCTCCGACGCGTCGTCGTCGAGCAACACCCGCTCCAGGAAGTCGCGGTGCGATGCCAGCAGCACGTGCCCGTGGGCGACCGCCACCGAAAGGTTCGGCCAGACCGTGTCGTCCGACTCCCGGCGGTCGCGCTGGCGGGCCCGCCGACGCTGCCCGGCGTCGTCCGCATCGTCGGCGGCTCCCGCGGCGGCCGCCGGCCGCCCGGCCGCGGGCCGGACCGTCTCCCAGATCACGTGCCCGCCCACGACCCCCTCGCGCACCTCGCCCTCGCTCGTCAGCCCCTTCTTCAGCACCGCCGCCACGGCCGCGGGGTCGCTGGTCTCGATCGCCACCAGCATCCGCTCGCAGTCGGCGTCGACGGGGGTGACGTGGTCGCTCGCCACCATGCACCGCGTGCCGAGGTGCTTCACGAGGCCGTCCCGCACGTCGATCTGCGGGCCGTCGGGATCCTCCTCGAGGCTGGCGATGACGTCTTCGAACACCCCCTGCTCCCCGACGATCTCGTCGACGAGCGGGGGCATGGCGGCGAACGCCGTGGCGATGTCCCACTCGAGCGCCAGCCACGACGCCGAGGAGCCGGGCAGCCACGTGGCCGGCGCCATGCCGGCGGCATTGGGGAAGCGGAGCATGCGGGCCGCCTTCTGGAGGTGGTCGGGTCCGTCCGCCTGCCGCGCCGGCGGCCGCGGCGCGTGGATCAGCGTGTTGTGCCGGAGATCGACCGCCCCCTCGCCGAAGAACACGCAGCCCCCCGCGCCGGTCACGGCGTCGAAGCCCTGCCGCCGCAGGATGGCGATGAAATCGGGCCCCTTGCGCGGCTTCTTCGGGGGGAAGGTGCGGCGGTCGGCGGCGAGGTAGGCGAGCGGATCGACGAACCAGCGGACCGTCGGCGCGGCGGCCGGCACGTCACGTCCGCACCGCGCCGCGACGGCGGTGAAGGCGGGGAGCGACGCCAGAGCGGCCGCCCGGCCACCGCCGGTTCCCGGGGGAGCGGCGATCGTCGCCGCGAGTTCGGCCACGGCGTCGAGGCGGTCGCCCACCAGGAGGACGCCCGGCGTCACGCCGATGGCCACCTGCCGCGGCGGCCCCTCGCCGGCCCCCGCGGCCGCCGGCACGGCGAACGCCTCGACGGGAGCCTGCGAGGTCAGCGGCGTGCCCCCCTTGGCGACGATCCGTGCACGCACCGCCTCGACGATCGCGGCCGTCGCCGCGGCGCGGCCCGACGTATCGACCAGCAGCAGCGTCGCCAGCAGCCCGTCGGGCCGCTCGACCACGCCGAGGGCGATCTCCCCGGCCGCCACCTTCTCCACCTCGCCGGCGGTGATCTCCAGCGATCCGCGCAACGGATCGGCGGAGGGCTTGTTCCGGGTGCGCAGGTCGTCGAGGAAGGTGCTCATCAGGGGGTCATGGAGCAGGCCTCCGAGCGCCGACCGCTCGAACCGCTCCTTCAGCCCCTGCGGATCGGCGGCGCTGACCCAGACGCGGGTCGTGGCCGGCAGCAGCGTCTCGCTCGGCGGGAACGACGCCCCGGCGCAGACGCCGCCGGCCCACCACGCCACGGCCACGGCGACGAACCCCACGGCGATGCCGGCCCGCGGCGGGCTGCGGCGTTGAACCCTGCATTCCGGCATGCGTTCCTCCCTGCTGGCTTCGGTCCGCGACACGGCTCGCGGAGCGCGGTCGTCGCCGCCGCACCTCTCTCCACCTTACGAAAAACCGCCATTTCCGGCTACCGACGGCTCATGCCTCGAGCAGGCAGGCGTAGGCCGACATGCCGGCGCCGTACGCGGTCATCACCACCCGCTCGCCCTTCTCGATGCCGCGGTCCATCAGCGCCTTGAGGATGAACAGCACGGTCGGCGACGACATGTTGCCGTAGTCGGCGAGGACCTCGCGCGTCGGCGCCATCTGCTCCTCCGAAAGACCGAGGGCCTCCTCGAGCGCCGCCACCATCCTGTCGCCGCCGGGGTGGATGGCCCAGTGCCGGACGTCGGCGGTCGTCAGGCCGTTGCGGGCCAGCAGGTCGTCGATCAACGGCGGCACCACGGTCCGCACCACCTTGGGCAGCTGGACCGACAGCCGGTTGTGCAGGCTGCCCCGCTTGTAGACGTAGCGGACGTCCTCCCGGTAGGCGGTGTCCACCCGGCCGACGGAATCGACGATCCGCAGCCCCTCGGGACGGGTCCAGAGCACGGCCGCGGCCGCGCCGTCGCCGAAGATCGCGTTCGAGATGAGCAGGCTCATGTCGTCGTCCATCTGGTAGGTGGCGCTGCACACCTCGACCGCGACGGAAAGCACGACGCCGTCCGGGTCGGCCAGCAGGCTCCGCCTGGCCAGGTCGAGGTTCGGCAGCGCGCCGCCGCAGCCGCTCCCCACGGCGTCGAACACCCGCACCCGCCCGTCGAGGCCCATCGCCTCCAGGAGGTAGGTGGACACGCCCGGGCAGATGTAGCCGGTGCAGGTGTTGACGATGATCTCGCGCATCTCGGCCGCCGCCGCCCCCGCCGCCGCGAGCGCCCCGTCGGCCGCCTGCCGCGACAGGGCGGTCGACCAGCGGGTGAATCGCTCCATCCGCCGGTCGGGGTCCTCGAGGTGGAGCGACGGCACCTCCAGTTCGGAGTCGAAGGACAGGAAGCGGGTGCGGATGCTGGGGTGCGCGAGCACCTGCTCCAGCACGTCGAGGCTCCGCCGGGAGAGCACGTCACGGTAGAGGGTCCGCACCATCTCCATGCACCGCGACTGCGCGACGCGCACCGGCGGATTGGCGAGGCCCACGGACGCAATCCGCACCGCCGGTCGATCAGTGGGGGGCTGACGCACGCATCGCTCGCTTTCCCTCGGGTTATCGCCACTCGAACACGTCGCCGGCACGCGCGTGGGTCGCGCGGCCGCTCCACCCGAGCCTACACGAACGCGTCCCGCGACGCTGCCGGTGGCCGGCGGGGATGCCCCCCGTCGCCGGCGGCCCTTGACGGCCGCTTCCCCCCCCGGCGACATTGCCTGCATGCCGCCGACGGTGGCGATTCACGGACCTCGGGAACGATCAGGAACGACGCCCATGTCGGATGACGGCATCAAGGATCGGGTCACCGCCACCATCATGGAGGTGCTGAAGGTCGCCGCCGACGAGGTCGGCGACGACCGCCGGATCAAGGAGGATCTCGGCTCCGACTCGCTCGACGCGGTGACGCTCGTGATGGCGCTGGAGGACGAATTCGGCGGCTCGATCGACGACGCCGATGCGAAGGGGCTGGCGACCGTCGGCGACGTGGTCCGGTACATCCACCGCAGGGTCGCCGAGAAGTCGCTGGCATGAGCCGCCGGCGGGTCGTCGTCACCGGCCTGGGCATGATCTCGCCGCTGGGCACGACGGCCCCGGAATGCTGGTCCGCCTTGCTCGGGGGGCGGGCTGCCGTGGCGACCACGCCGGATTCGTGGCGACGCTACGCGGAGCCGACCTCGACCGTCTGGGCCCCGCTGCCCCCGATCGACTGGGCCGCCCGCGGCATCGGACGGATCGAGCAGATGCAACTCGACCCCTGCGGGATGCTCGCCATCACCGCGGCCGCCGAGGCCCTCGACGACGCCGGCCTCGCCGCGGAACCGGCGGATCCGCGCAAGCACACCTTTCGCCTGCCGCACGCCCCTGCGGAGCGGTGCGGCGTGTTCATGGGCACGGGGGTGGGCGGCATCAGTTCCTTCTTCGGCAACGTCGCCAACCACCTCCTCGCCCCGCTCCGGCCCGGGACCGATTCCCGGCCGGCCGGCGCCGATCACGAGCCGCTGCCGCCGATGCCGGCCCGGTTCAGCCCGTACGCGGTGCCGGCGATGATGCCGAATGCGGTGTCGGCGCTGCTCGGCATCCGCTGGTCGCTGGGCGGCCCCAATCTGACGTTCGCCCAGGCCTGCGCCGCCGGCACCGTGGCGGTGGGCCATGCCTTTCGGTCCGTCGCCTCCGGCGCGGTCGACGTGGCGCTCTGCGGCGGCGCCGAGTATCTGGGGGATCCCTACGGCGGCATGTTCCGGGGGTTCGACGTCGCCCGCACCCTGGCCGCGGCGGGCGACGATCCGCGACGGGCCAACCGGCCGTTCGACCGTGATCGCACCGGCTTCCTGTTCGCCGAAGGCGGCGCCGCGGTGCTGGTCTGCGAGGAGGCCGACGCCGCCCGGCGTCGCGGCGCCCGGGCCTATGCCGAGGTCGTCGGCTACGCCGAGAACTTCGACGGCTACAGCATCATGGCCATGGCCCCGTCGGGCGACCGGATCGCCGCGATGGTGGCGGCCGCCATCGGCGACGCGGGCTGCACGGCCGACGACGTCTCGTACCTCAACGCCCACGGCACCGGCACGGCGGTCAACGACGAGATCGAGTCCGCCGTGATCGAGCGGCTGTTCGGCCGGCGGCCGCTCGTCGCCGCCACCAAGTCGCTCACGGGCCATTGCATCGGCGCCGGCGGCGGCATCGAGGCGGCCGTCACCGCCCTCTCGCTGTTCCACCAGACGACCCACGCCTGCCACAACCTCGAGCATCCGATCCGCGACCTGCGGTTCGCCCGGGAGCCCGGCCCCTGCACGATCGACACCGCCCTGACGCAGTCGTTCGCATTCGGCGGGCATAACGCGGCGGTCGTGATGCGACGTGTCGGCTGATCGGCGCGGCACCGACGGCGCACGCCGCGATCATGGCCCCCCGGATCCGTGGCCTGCCGGAGCCGCCGCCGGCACGGAGACGGTATCGACGTAGACGAGGTCCGAGACCGACCCTTCCTCCGTCCAGAACCTGGCCCGGATGGCGTACAGCCTGCCGCGATCCACGACGCAGGCGAACGGTTCCCGGTAGGTGACGCCGGGATTGAGCTGGTAGCGGCCGTGGCGGAAGTCCTCGTTCGACGCCAGCAGGTTCCGCTTGAGCAGCAGCGGCCTGGGGTTGCCCGCGCCCTCCGTCCAATCGAACCACGGGATGCCCCGCTCGCCGGGGTGCGGCTGGTCGCCGTCGGCCGGCGGTTCCGCCTCCGCGTTCTGGAGCGGCTCGATCTCGACGATCGAGATCTCCAGCCCGATGTTGCGGTCGTCGGCCCCGGCCGCGAACTTGGGCCGGATCGCCACCTTGCCGACGTTCTCCAGGAGCACGTCCACGTTGAGCAGCACGCGGTCGGCGGCGAGCGGATGCACCCCCGGCTTCACCGTGACCACCATCGTCGGATCGTGCGTCCGCTCCACCGTGAAATTGGTGTAGGTCCACCAGGCGGCGACGAGCACCGCGACCGTGCCGAGCACCTTGCTGGCAAGGTCCGCCCACACCTGGGCCCGGAGCAGGCGTGACGTGCGCAGATCGTCGGCAGCGGCCGCCCGCCCGGCCGCGGCCGGCGTGCCGTCGGCCCCGCGCTCCCCCTCCACGCCGCGGTCCATCCAGGACTACCTCGCCCCAGGCCGCTTCTTCTTCGCCGACCCGCGCCGCGCGGCCGTCGGCGTCGCCTGCTTCGCCCGCTGTGTGACGGGCTTGCCTGTCTTGCTCGCGCCGGTCTTGCTCGCGCCGGTCTTGTTTTTGGCCGCGGTCTTGCCGGCTGCGGCCTGCTTCGCCGGCGCCTTGACAGGCTTCTTCACCGACTTCTTCCCGGCAGTGGCGGCCCGCGCCGCAACCCGCGCCGGCGGGCGACCGCTGCCGCCGCGCCGCCCGACCGGGCCCCGCCGCCGCGACTCGACCGCCGCCTCCACCTCGTCGAGGAACTCGTTGGCCGACTCGGTCAGATCGGCGGCCGAGAGGGGTTCGACCTCGTCGATGATGAACAGCGACAGTTCCCCGCGCTGCTGGGCATCCGACAGCGTCTGGTATTCGGCGAGCGACAGATCGTCGTGGTCGTCGTCCTCGCTGGAGAGGAACTCGAAGCCGACCCGGGCCTTGGCGTCCCAGCCGTCGATGTGGAACACGACGCCGTACTCGCGAAACAGCAGGTTCCTCTGGATCGCGTAGCCCCGCGACCTGAACAGTCGGGCCAACAGGTCGCAGCCTTCGGTCTCGGAAAGAAATTCGGACATGGCCCGTCACCTCGTCTCGGAAGCGGTGTCGAGGGGGAGCGACTCCCCCGTTTCCGCCGAGAATACCCGATCCGGGAAAACCGAATGCGGAGAAACCGGTCGGGGAAACCCCGGTTGGCGAATCGGAATCCCTGCCGCTACACTCCGCCGGCGGATGGCAACGGATGCCGTTCGCACCCCATTCCCCGATCCAGCGAGGACCCAAGCGATGGGCAAGGGCAATCACTCCCAGAAGAACGACAAGAAGAACAAGAAGCCCAAGCAGGACAAGGCCAAGCCCGCCGGGAAGTAGCGGCGGAGGGCCGCCACGGATCGATCGCGGGGCCGATTCCCCCGGCATCGATACGCCCGGGATCGGTTCCCTGTGTCTTCGGTCGGGGTGTTCTTCAAGCGGGATGTTCTTGGGGCGGGATGGCGCATGAAGCGACGGGCTGTGGTGACGGGGCTGGGAGTCGTGACCTCCCTCGGCCGGGACGTGGGCCGCTTCTGGGACCGCCTCGTGCGGGGCGACAGCGGCGTGGGCCCGATCACGTTGTTCGACACCTCCGGCTACCGCGTCCAGTTCGGCGGGCAGGTCCACTGGGAGCCCGAGAAGGAGAACATCTCGAGCGCCAAGGAACTCCGCCGGCTCGACCGGTTCGCGCAGTTCGCGATCGCGGCGGCCACCGACGCCGTGGCCGACGCGGGGATCGGATTCGCGGCGGAGGACCCCTACCGCTGCGGCGTGGCGATCGGCTCGGGCATCGGGGGGCTCAACGAGTTCGAAGCCCAGCACGAGCGGCTCGTCACGAAGGGCTCCGACAAGGTCTCGCCGTTCTTCATCCCGAAACTGCTCCTCAACACCGCCAGCGGCCACGTCTCGACCCTGTTCGGGGTCAAGGGTCCCAACATCGCCGCCGCGACCGCCTGTGCCAGCGCCTCGAACTCGATCGGCAGCGCGCTCAGGGCCATCCAGTACGGTGATGCCGACGTGATGCTCACGGGCGGCAGCGAGGCGGCCCTGACGCCGATGGGGCTGGCCGGCTTCCAGAACATGCGGGCCCTTTCCTTCCGCACCGACGCCCCGCAGCAGGCGAGCCGGCCGTTCGACGCCGAACGCGACGGCTTCGTTCTCGCCGAGGGTGCGGGCATCGTGGTGCTCGAGGAACTGGAGCACGCCCGCCGCCGCGGCGCCCGCATCTACGGCGAACTCAAGGGCTACGGCGCGAGTGGCGACGCCGGCCACATCACCCAGCCCGACGAGCAGGGCACCGGCGCGTCGCGGGCGATGGCGATGGCCCTGGACGACGCCGGCCTCGGCGCCGAGGCGATCGACTACATCAACGCCCACGGCACGAGCACGCCGCTGGGCGACGCCGCTGAAACGGCCGCGGTGAAGCGGGTCTTCGGTCCGCACGCGCGGCGCCTCATGCTGTCGAGCACCAAGAGCCAGCTCGGCCACACCCTCGGCGCCAGCGGCGGCATCGAACTGGTGGTGTGCAGCCTGTCGCTCGCTCGCGGCGTGATCGCGCCGACGATCAACCTGCAGACGCCCGACCCGGCCTGCGACCTCGACTACACGCCGAACGTCGCCCGCGAGGCGTCGCTGCGGGTGGTGATGTCGAACAACTTCGGCTTCGGCGGCCACAACGCGTCGCTGGTGATGGGGCGGATCGAGTAACGTCGTCCGGGGCGGCGACGTGCCATGACGCCGCAGCGGGCGATGCCGGGGGCATGGTCGTGCGGCGTGGTTCGCCGCGGGCGGCAGAAGTCTCGTCGCGTTGGCCGGGGCGGCCAAATGCTCCTCGAGCTTCAGCCGACCCACGGCTCGTCGGATGGCGATGCCGGGGGCATGGTCGTGCGGCGTGGTTCGCCGCGGGCGGCAGAAGTCTCGTCGCGTTGGCCGGGGCGGCCAAATGCTCCTCGAGCTTCAGCCGACCCACGGCTCGTCGGATGGCGATGCCCGGGGCACGGTCGTGTGGCGATGCCGGATGCATGGTCGTGCGGCGTGGTTCGCCGCGGGCGGCAGAAGTCTCGTCACGTCGGCCGGGGCGGCCAAATGCTCCTCGAGCTTCAGCCGACCCACGGGTCGTCGGACGGCGATGCCGGGGGCATGGTCGTGCGGCGTGGTTCGCCGCGGGCGGCAGAAGTCTCGTCGCGTCGGCCGGGGCGGCCAAAAGCTCCTCGAGCTTCAGCCGACCCACGGCTCGTCGGACGGCGATGCCGGGGGCATGGTCGTGCGGCGTGGCTCGTCGGAGAGCGGATGCTCGACCTGCGGGAACCGGATGGTGTCCGGGCGGCGGTCTCGGGTTTTCTTCGACAAAACAGCGGTTTCTTGCCGGCCGCTGCCCTCGGGCGATAGAGTTCATTGGCAGTCGCAGTCAGTGGGCCTCGAGACACGTTCCGGGCTGCCGTCGTCAGGGAGGGCGACATGAAACATCTCAACTGGAATGGAGTGATCCAGACACTCGTGTTCGTTCGGGTGGGCCAGGAATTGGGCACCGATTCGCGGCTGGCCCATGCCGTTCACGACCTGCTCGACGCCGTGCTGGCGATGCTGCGGTGACCGGGCCGGACGCCGCCGCAGCGGCCGAGGCGGATGGTGCGGATGGCGCCGGTGGCTGGGTCGTGGACCTGTGGGTCACCTGCCCCGTGGAACCGCCGCACGACGCGGCGGGCGACCACGCCGTCGCTGGCGGGCTCGATCGCCAGGCGTTCTTCGAATGGGCCTGGGGGCGTTACGGCGACGAGGGGCTCGTGGGCATCGACGAGGGCTCGGTGGACGTCGACGAGGCCGTCCGCCTCGGCCTGGCGGAGTCCCCGCTCGTCATCGACGCCGCCGCGGCGCCCGAGGACCGCGACTGGGTCGGCCGGCGCACGGCCGCACCGGCGACCTGGTGGTTCGCCGACGAGCCCTCGGCGCGGAGAGCGGCCCGCGAACTCTCCGCGGTGCGGGGCTGTAGCATCGTCGCCATCCGTCGTGCCCCGGCAGCCGCCGGGGACTGGCGGGGGAACTTCAGGGAGTTCGTCGTGCCCGGCTTCGGCACGGTGCGTCCCGCGTGGGAGGAGGGCGAGGCCGGCACCACCGGCCCGGACGGAGAGCCGCGGACCACGACGCTGTTCATCGACCCCGGGATCGGCTTCGGCACCGGCGAACACGCGACGACGCGGCTGTGCCTGGAGGCCCTGGCCGCGTGGCACGATGCCGGCGGCGGGCTCGATCGCGTGCTCGACTTCGGCGCCGGCTCGGGCATCCTGGGGATCGCCGCCGCCCTGCGCGGCGCCTCCCACGTCGCTGCGATCGAGATCGACACCCGCGTCCACGAGGCGATCCGGGCCAATGCCCGCCGCAACGGCGTGCACGGCACGCTCCGCGTCGCCACGCACCTCGAAGACGTCCCCGCCGCCTGCGACCTCGTCATCGCCAACATCGTCGCCGCGGTGCTGCTCGAGCACGCGGATCCTCTCTGTCGGCTCGTCCGGCGGCCCGCGGCATCCGCCGGCGGCCTGATCCTCTCCGGGCTGCGGGACACCGACGTGGCCGCGGTGCGAGAGGCGTTCTCCCGCCGTCTCGACGCGTCGCCGCGGCACGCCGCCCGCGATGGCTGGCACTGCCTGCTCTTCACCGCGTCAGGCCGCTGACGATCGATCACCGCAGGCTGCGGATGCGGATGTTGCGGAAGTGGACCTCGTCACCGTGGCCGAGGAAGCCGATGTGCCCGGTCGTCCGCGACAGCCCCGGGTGCGGCTTGCCGTCGGGCGTGGGCCGGCCATCGCGGAAGGGGGCGATGTCGGCATCGACGATCTGCCGACCGTTCACCGTGACCGTCACCTGCGAGCCCTTGACGGTCACCTCCTCGCTGTTCCACTCGCCGGCCGGACGGAGGGCGCCGCGTTCGGCGGCCACGACGCCGTAGATCGAGCCGTGCACCTGCCACGGCTGGATACCGGCGTACTTCGGGCTGGCGTCGTCGAGGATCTGCAGTTCCATCCCGGCGAACGCGGCGTCGCCCTGGGCGGGGGCCCGGATGCCGAGGCCGTTGTTGGCCCCCGGCGTGAGCCGGAACTCGAACCGCAGCACGAAGTCGTCGTACTCGCCCGTGGTGAGCAGGTTGCCTCCGGCCCCCTTCCGACAGCGGATCTCGCCATCGACCACCTCGTAGCCGGCGACGTTCCCCTGCCAGCCGGCCAACGTGGCGCCGTCGAACAGCGGCACGAACCCGGCCTCCGCGTCGGCCGCCGCCCCCGGGGCCGACGTGCCCCCGTCCAGCGGCCGGAGTTTCAGCCGCCGAAACTCGACCGGCGCCCCCTCCGACTCCAGGCAGAGGTGCCCCGTCGCCGGCCGGCACTCGGCACCGCCCGACACCTGGTGGCCGTTGACCCACAGCCGCACCTCGCCGTCGGTCGCCCGGATGAAGTAGTGGTTCCACTCCGGAAAGCCGCGGGAGTGGCGGCTCGTCGGGAAGCTCCGCTGCCCGTTCGGGGCCACGGGCGGAAAGGGCTTCATCTTCGACGACCCCACCGGGAACACGTCGCCGTCGGTCGTGAACCAGTCGGCTTTCTTGCCGGTGGCCTTCTCGTAGGCGGCGGTGTAACCGTGGTCGAGCACCTGCACCTCGATGCCGCCCGGCGGCAGCTGGCCCGGCTTGATCGATTCGAGCACCTCCAGCGGGGACCAGAGAAACACGCCGGAATTGCCGCCGTCGCTCAGGTGCCGCCATTCGAGCGACATCTCGAAGTTGGTGAGCGGCTGCTTCGTGCGGATCACGCCGACCGGCTTCCCGGTGCACCGCACGCCGTCGGCGGCCCACGTCCAGGTGTCGGGACCGCAGTTGACGTCGGCGAAGTCGGCGGCGCCGAGGTCCCGCCACCCGGTGGCCGCGAGGTCGAACGACGGCCCGCCTGCGGCGGCGAGGTCGCGGATGAACAGGTTCTTCAGCCGCAGGGGTGCGCCGTGGGTCTGGATCTGGATCGGGCCGCTGGCCGGGAGCGGCTGCCCCTTCGCGAAATAGTTGGCCAGTGCCGCCCGCTCCACGACGACCTGTCCGTTGAGTTCCACGGTGACCCGCTCCCCCTGCATGAGGATCCGCATCGTGTTCCACTCGCCGATCGGCCTGTCGGCCTTGACCGCCGGGAACCGGCCCGCCGAGTCGGGCGGGTTGTTCCACAGGCCGCCCGATCCCTTCTCGCAGCCGTGCTTGAAGTCCCGCTCGCAGGCGGGATCCCACAGCTGCACCTGCGGCAGGCCGCGGAGGTAGACGCCGCTGTCGGCGCACGGCGCGGGCATCATCCAGTCGAACAGCAGCTCGAAATCACCGTAGTCGCGGTCGGTCGTGAGAAACACCCCGTGGCCGTCGCTGACGATCTCGCCCCCCTCGACCTTCCAGTGGGCGGCCAGGTCGTCGTTCCACTGCCGCTGCCGCGACTCCCTGTCCGCGGCGGCGGCCTCGGCCTCCTTGGCCGGGTCGAGGTGCGGTCGGCCCCGCCAGCCGGCCAGATCACGCCCATTGAACAGCGCGGTGAACCCGGACGGGGCCGCGGTGACGGCGGACGACCCGCACGCGAGCGCGAGGGCCAGTCCGACGTTGGCCAGACCGACGAGGGCCGACGGGCCGCGGAATGGCGACGCGACGCGCCGGGAACGCAGGGGGGACATGTCGGTCAGGGACGGCATCGTTCTCACAGGCGGGCGGCCTGTCTCCCGGGAATGGTGCGGCGGAGATGATGGTCCGGGGCGGCACGCGCCGTCCGCGGTCTGGGCCGGGGTCGGATCGGGCGTCACGGGGTGCGACCGGGAGGGCCGCCCCACGGCGTCTTGTGGAGCACGAACCCCTCGATCGCCTCGTACTCGGGCAGCCCGAGGCGGTCGTAGAGGCGGGCGGTGTCGCGGTTGCGGTCTTCGGCACGTTGCCAGAACTCCCGCGGATCGTTCGGCCCCGGGAACAGGGCGCGGTCCTTCTGGCTCTCGTGCTTGAAGATCGCCATCCGCTTGCGACGCACCTCGTCGGGCGAGAGCGGCACCGCCATCTCGATCTCGTGCGGCTCCCACTCCTGCCACGCCCCGCGGTAGAGCCACAGCTCGCACCGCCGCGCCCAGTCATGGTGGGCCACCTGCTCGAGCGCCTCGACGACGGCCGCGAGGCAGACACGGTGCGTGCCATGGGGGTCCGACAGGTCGCCGGCCGCGTAGACCTGGTGCGGCCGCACCCGCTCCAGCAGCTCGACCGTGATCGCGATGTCCTCCGGTCCGATCGGCTTCTTGCGGACCCGCCCCGTCTCGTAGAAGGGCAGATCGAGGAAGTGGATGCGGTCGGGCTTGACGCCCGAGTAGCGGGCCCCCGCCCGCGCCTCGGTCCGCCGGATCAGCCCCTTCACCGCCTGCAGTTCGGGCAGGTCGACCGCCCCGGCCGGCTTCGACTTGAGGAACGACCGGATCGTCTCGGCGATCTCGCCCGCCTTCGTTCCCACGCCGAACGCCTTGCAGAACTCCTCGACGAAGTCGACATGCCGGTCGGCCGACTCGTCCCAGACCGCGATGTTGCCGCTGGTCTGGTAGGCGACGTGCACGTCGTGGCCCTGCTCGCAGAGGCGGATGAACGTGCCGCCCATGCTGATGACGTCGTCGTCGGGGTGCGGGCTGAAGACGATGATCCGCTTGGGAAACTCATCCCCCGTCGCCGGCTCTGCCGCCCCCGTCCGCGATCGCCGGACCGTCCCCGGCTTGCCCCCGGGCCAGCCGGTGATCGTGTCCTGCATGCCGCGGAACACCTCGATGTTGATGTCGTAGGCCCGGCCGCGGTGGGAGAGCAGGTCCTGCAGGCCGTGCTCGTTGTAATCCTCGTCGATCAGCTTGAGGATGGGCTTGCCGAGCTTGAGCGCCAGCCAGATCACCGCCTTGCGCGTGAGGGCGTCGGTCCACGCCAGCCCCATCGAGTCGAGCGGACCGACCACCCACGGCGACTCGAACCGCGTCAGGCGGGCGGCCGCGGCCCGGTCGAGCACGAACGTGGCGTCGGGGTGCTGCTGCAGGGCGCTGGCGGAGACGTGGCTGCACGGCGGCTGCTCGACCGCCTTCTGCACGATCGGCGCCTTGTGCTCCCCGAACGCCAGCAGCACGACGCGACGCGCGGCGAGAATCGAGCCCACGCCCATCGTGATCGCCTGCCGGGGCACGTTCCACTCGCCGAAGAAATCGCTGGCCGCGTCGGAACGCGTCACGCTGTCGAGCGTGATCAGCCGGGTGCGGCTCTCGACGGCGCTGCCGGGCTCGTTGAAGCCGATGTGGCCGGTGCGGCCGATGCCGAGGATCTGCAGGTCGATTCCGCCCGCCTCGCGGATCTGCTCCTCGTACCGCTGGCAGGCGGCTGCCACGTCGCCGCGGGCGAGCGTGCCGTCGGGAATGTGGATGGCGGCGGCGGGAATGTCGACGTGGTCGAAGAGGTGCTCCCGCATGAAACGGTGGTAGCTCTGCAGGGCGTCCGGCTGCATCGGCCAGTATTCGTCGAGGTTGAACGTCTCCACCGTGCGGAACGACACCCCCTCCTCGCGGTGCAGGCGGATGAGCTCGTCGTAGACGCCCACCGGCGTCGAGCCGGTGGCCAGGCCGAGCACCGTCTGCCTGCCCGCGGCGGCCCGCGTCCGCACGAGGTCGGCGATCTTGCGGGCGACGGCCCGGCTGGCATCGGCAGGCTGGTCGTAGACGGTGACGGGAATCCGCTCGACGAGGTGCACGTGCGGGAGCGGGCCGGACGGGCCGGAGTAGATCGGCGGGGCGGGCTCGAGCCTCGGGGACATGGCACCTCCTGAAGGTCGCAACGGGCGGTCGCAACGGGCGGTCGCGGGCGGCCGGTCGCCGGTGATCCGGGCCCGGCGTCGGACGTCTTCCCCCCGGGAAGCCTCGCCGCCGGAGGTCCGGGTGGAAGGCCCGGCGTGGCGATCGGCTCCGCTCCCGAGGATACTAGGGACGGCGGCGAACGCTCAATCGCGCCGCTCGCCGGCACAACTTTCGCCCCCCGTGGCCGTTCAAAGAGCCGCCGGGCCCATGCCCGGCCGCCCGCCGACGCGCTCCGCCCCCCCGTCCCCCCTCCGTTTGCTGCCCATGGCAACGCTCACAGCCGCCGAAAAGCGGGAGTTTCTCTCCCGGCTGGCCGGTGCCCGCGACGACGCCGCGGAGGGCAGCGTGGGCCGTATCGTTGGCCGCATCG
>Ga0214917_10003690_pt1 | contig 17514 bp, 20 predicted proteins | sample LL_1208_BB_MetaG_FD_177983 | JGI IMG/M metagenome (GOLD analysis project Ga0214917, IMG submission 177983) | Freshwater microbial communities from Lake Lanier, Atlanta, Georgia, United States - LL_1208_BB | ecosystem: Environmental > Aquatic > Freshwater > Lake | place: USA: Georgia | collected... | reverse complement strand
CGATAGTTATTACTTTAAATTCACATTACAAGGTGAAGATTACTTAAACTGGAAAGACGACCAGTATATAATTGATTATATAAATAACATGATTAATAAAATGATTGCATAATATATATGAACTGGTCAAACGACACCGAATCGATATGCGAGAATATCCGAATAAATGCATGTATCATGAATGATTACCATAAGAAGAGGTATGAATATTTGAAATCATATTTAAAATGGTTTAAACTTCCGTTGATATTGTTGAACTCGCTAAACGTTTTTTTCAGTGTGGGTATGAATGAGTTTTTAACGCAAAATTATATTTCCCTTTTAACGATGGGTATATCGATGATATGCAGTATTCTTAATTCGGTGGAATTATTCATGGAAGTGGAAAAATCGATGTCTATCGAGTTGCTTGTTTCAAAACAATACTATATTTTATCAACGGATATTTATAGATGTTTAGCGTTAGATCGACAAAATAGAAGTATAGATGGTAAAACATTTTTAGATGAATCATATAACAGGTATATCAAGTTGTATGAACAAAGCAATCTCTTATCTAAAAAAATAAAAGATTCACTTCGTCCATTACTACAAGATAATAGTGATAAAAGTAGCGATATTTCTTCTGAAAATAAAATATAGATATTATTATATGTATAAAATAAAACAATATTCATATGATAAGGCGAAGATTTTAGGCGTTCAAATCTTCCCAAGTGATAACCCAAAGCATAAAATCGAAGTGTATGATAAAAAGGGTATATTTATTTGTTATATAGGTGATCCAAAATATTCTGATTATCCGACTTATTTAGAAACAGATGGAGAAGTATATGCTCATAGTAGAAGATTAGCATATAGAAAAAGACATGCAAAAGAAGCAAATAAAAAAGGAACGCGTGGTTTTTATGCATATCATATTTTATGGTAGGTTAAGATGATTTTGATTTTTATATGGGAAGGTTAAAGGTTAAGGAGATTTTGAAAAGTGTTTTGAAAAAAAAAAAAAAAAAAAAAAAAAAAAAAAAAAAATATTTTTTATATACAAAGTTTCAAAACACCCTAACCTCATTAACCTACATAAAATAAATATAATATTATGTAAATATATAGTATTATGACAGAAATAGAAAGTTTCCATATCATCGAAGATAATATCCTATTTAGCATGTCGAGTGATTCAGCAATAGTAAAATATAATGGTTCTAAAAATTCCAGATTACAATTTAATATTCCAAATATGATTCACATGACACCAAACATAACGGATATATGGTTTAGTATTAATAGTGCAGTCATACCAGCAAGTTTTTATAATATCAATTCAAATAATAATAAAATAAAAATAGGTTCTAATACATATACCATAACAGCAGGTAATTATAATATTAATGAATTAATTACAGCAATAAACGCACAAACGAATACAGCAATATTAGTAAGTGTAGCATATAATTCTATTACTAATAAAACAACGATTACGAATAATGGTGGTACAAGTCAAGTAATAATATTAGCAGAATCACCTTTATTATGGGTATTAGGATTTGAAAGACAATATACAATCACATTAACTACTTTAACCAGTTCAACCTCTCCTAATTGTGTTAATCTATTAAACATACCAAGAATATTTATTCGATCGTCTGCCATAGATGCAGGTAATTATTCAGATGAAACAGAAAGTCAAGATGTATTAGCAGTAATACCAAATACAGCATGTATTAATGGCGTCATTCACTATACAAATTTTAATGGTATAAAGCATTTAGTAGAATTACAAAATTTAAGTAATTTCGATATATTCATTAGTGATGATGACCGTAATGAAATTGACTTCAACGGTGTTCCATTATTCTTTACAATCAATATGACACTACGAAAAGAAGTAATAAAACCACCTACATTTGATAAAGTATTTAATAGGGCATTAGAATTACAAACATATAATTCCATAAGAAGTTTAGACAAACAAAAAATTGATATAAATTAAAAAACTTTTTATTTATTTAGCAAACTATAATATACATGGCACTACCAGTTTCCAACGCTATTTTACCACCAAACGCCAAGGTGGGACTTCCTTCTGAAATTGACTTTTCAAGTGTAGGCAAAGCACTTCCAAACGGCACACGTTCTTACCAAGTTAGTATCCTCCCAACAGGACAAAATTCATTTGCTTCTGGCACATTAACAATGCCTAACACTGCTAACACAGCAAGTAATCTATCATTTGTCGGCGGACAGGTTGTTTTCGATATCCCCACATCACAGACCCGTTCTTCCTATATCGATACACGTAATAGTTATTTAAAATATAAAGCATCATTCGCTAACGTTGCCGCCTCAACAGGCACAGCACCAACCATAATAACCAATGTTCGTGGTTCAGGTGCTTCTCTTATCCAAAGATACAATCTTATCAGTGGTGGAAATTCTGTATTAGAAATCGGTGAATATGGTGTATTATATGACTCAATGATGAAGATTGCACTAAACCAAAGTGATAGAGTTTCTGGGGTGGGATCTATCATGATGGGATTATACGATGTACCATACGCTAAATCAGCAACAAATACCAGTAAAATCGGTAATGCAGGACACGCTGTTTCTATTATGACTGTTTCTGCTGCTAATACTGCTGTCGCCACAGAGGTCCATACTTATGCACTTCCGCTAATCGATAGTTTAATCGGTAGTTTAGCAACACAATTCTGCCCAATAGGCAAATTACCATCATTACAACTCCAACTAAATCTCGATACAATTCTACCATTAAGTATATATCCTACTACGGTCGCGGGAACGACTGCTGGTACTATCAGTTATACTGCTTCTGACTGGGAACTTGTTTTAACCATTATTGATTTCGGTATGGAAGCAGAGCGAGTTTTAGAACAAGCATCAGTAGTCGGTGGAAAACAATACTGGAAAAGTGTAGGATACAGAAGTGCTACTGCTACTATTCCAAACGGAACAGGTGGAACTATTGATGTTCTATGTGGCGCACGTGCCGCCTCATGTAAAGCAATCATGATGAGAAACTATTTCTCTGCCATATCCACTTCTGCCGCCAATGATAAATATGATAGTTTCAATCCAGCATTGACAAACTACCAAGTCCAATTGTCTGGTAATTTATATCCAAACAAACCCATCCAATTCAACCAGTCCCCTGCCAGTGCCCTTGCAGAATTACAAAAAACCTTTTCTGCTTTAAATCTTACTTCATTCAACACTGCTCTATCATCATTAAACTTTGCTAAATCCACACACACTCCATCTGATAGTGCTATGGATTATGCTGTTGTTGCTACATCTGCCTCAAACGGTTCAACCCCATTGAACCCAGCAGAATGTATTCTTGCGATAGACCTCGAATCTTGCAGTAGGGAAGGAATCTTATCAGGTATTAACTCATTGAACTCTCCTCTATTTGTTAGATACAACATATCAGGAACTACCTCTGCTGCTATTTCATGCATCTTCCATTTACAACATGATATTATCTATGAGTTAGATTTCATGACTGGTCAATTAGTTGCCTCAACATAATTCAATATAATTTAAAAACTATTTAGAAATAAAATATTATATAAGTATATAATATTATATTATGGACGAACTAAAAAAAAAGATTCGAGAGAACAAACCAAATGTTTCCGATAGTAGTATTAATAGTTATGCGAATTGTTTGAGACAATTATTCTACAAGGCACATTTAGCAAAAGAACCATTAAATCTAAAATGGTTCGATAACGTAGAAGCGATGAAGGCAGAACTAAAAGATGCAAATGTAAATACACGTAAAACAACCTACGCCGCCATACTGACATTACATAATAACAATGAAGACATTAAGAAGTTAATGAGTCATGACTGGAATAGTGTCAAAGACCAAATTGCTACCCATGAGAAAAGTGATTCTCAAAAAGATAACTGGATTGAATTCGATGAAATAAAAAAGAAGGTAGAACAACAAATAAAAAATACCCGTCCATTATTCTCATCAAAAGAAACGCTTACTGATAAGCAATATTTAGAAATGTTGATGACAATGATAGTACAATTAACAACTGGATATTATGAAGGATTACCACCGCGTCGAAATATGGACTGGAATGAAATGAAATTTAAAAATTATACAGACAAAGATAACTACATAACCAAAACTCATTTTGTATTCAACATTTATAAAACAGCAAAGTTTTATGGAGAAGAAAAGATCGAAATACCAAAAGAACTAAAACCATTTATCAATTCATATTTAAGACATCGTAAGAAGTATGATGGTGATTATTTACTATACTCTCCGAAGTTTAAAGATAATGGTAAGTTTGTTTCTAATCTAATCGGTAAGTCATTTCTGAATAAGTTTTTCGGAAAGAACATCGGAACTTCGATGTTAAGACACATATACATAAGTCATTATGTAGATATAAAAAAGATACAGCAAAATGCAAAGGACATGGGTCATTCATTACAAGAAGCGATACAATATGCAAAGGTATAGGGTGGGGGCGATATAATCCAGAAAGAATTAATATATTATATCTTATTTTAGATATAATATATAACAAATTAGTGCTTTTAGGTATTATAAAAATTTTTATAATATGTTTTATATCAATTTATTATGTATTATATCTAAAATAAGACATAATAACTTAATCCGTTATAGATTATATCTATTCCACCACATCGGTTTCTAATTTAGGAGATTCTATTTGCACTATTTCTGGATAGTTTTCTTTTTCTCTCTCAATCTTCTCTTGCATTTGCATGTGTTCGATAAATCGACGTTGTAATTCTTCTTGTTCTGCTATAATACTCTTTTGATGTTCTCGTAATTCTTCTATGTGAATCATCTTCTCTTCTTCACTTATACCCTTCTTCATAGCAATACGATAAGCATGTGCCATAGCAAAAGGCAAACCTAATTTAGCAATAGTTTCTTCAATAGATACATCGTATAGTGGATGATCTTCATTTAGTTTGTCAGCAGTTTTAATAAACTTAAATACAAGTGGATTAGATTCCATTATATAATAAGTAAATATATTTTATTTTATTATCTATCGCTAAATATATACAATGTCGTTAGAAGTATCCAAGGAAGAACGCAAACAAAAAGCGTTAGAGAATCTGAAAAGGGGTAGGGAACTACGTGCTAAAAAATTAGCAGAAAAGAAAGAACCAGTTGTCGATGAGATGAGTGAATTAGATGAAACACCTAAACCTTCTAAAAAACCAAGAGTTAAAAAGGTTAGTGTTGTAGAACCGCCTAAAATAGAACCACCTAAACCAGAACCACCTGTACCACCACCACAACCTCCTATTGAAACCCCTGTTATGAAACCTAAAAAACCATACAAACCAAGAGAACCTAAACCTCCTGTTGTTGTTGAGAAAGTAATTGAGAAAGTGATTTATGCACCACCTCCTCTTGACATTCAGTTTTTTTAAATCCGAATGAAATGACAACTGGTTTATGCACGATCGAAAAACCATTCACTCGTGGTTTCTTTTTCTTATTCTGTTTCTTATAATTTTTAGCATACTCCTTTATATGCTCTTTATTGTCATTATAGTATTTCTTGTATTTTGCTTTGTTATGTTGATAATATGCTTTGCTGTAAAATTTCTTTTTTGCTTCTGGCGTGTCTTTGCTTTTTATATCTTCAAATGCTTTTTTCAAATCTGCTGTCGTATGCTGTGCTAAATCTTCGATTACCTTTATCATATACAATATATTAATATTATAATCCATATAAAGATTATCTCGCTGTATAATATAGTTTAGATATAAATGGATACCGTCGCTCTGCAAAATCAAATAATAGAATTACAAAAGCAACTTGATATTGCTAATAAAATAAAAGCAAAAAAAGAAAATCGCAAGGAATACATGCGCGAGTATATGAAAAAATATTATCATGAAAACCATGAAAAAGAATTAACACGGACACGCGAGAAACAGCATAAACATTATCATACTGTCAAAAAACCTAAAAACAAAATTCTGAAAGTTTATGAATATTTAGACGATTTAAAAACAACAAACCCCGAATATTTAGAAGAAATCAAATGTATTTTATCAAATTAGAAAAAATTGAAACAGAAAATTGAATTCGAATTGTTTAGTTATAATTAATAATATAACTAAACAACTTAAAAACATATCTCTATTATATTATATAGCAGTATATTATAATGCCTACTCTAAATGACTTCTTACGCACTTGTGTCATCAAAAAAGGTGATAAGGAAACAAAACCTACCCATACACGCATAGGAAATAATGACGCTGGAATTTATGGAGGGTCTTACTATATACCAGACGAAAAAAAGAAAGCATTTTATCAATACTACTATAATGAAATCATTTATGGTAATGGCGATGAATACTTAACCGAAGTGCAAAACGTTGATGGTAAATTTATTGTTGATTTAGATTTCCGATATAATTCTGATGTTAGCACAAGACAGCACACGATCGATGACATTCATAATATCGTAGGTTCTTACGCAGACATCATGAAAGAGTATATCGAATTCGATGACCCTTTTGATGTCTATGTTATGGAAAAGGATAATGTGAATCGTCTTGATAATAAAACCAAAGATGGTATTCATATTGTATTTGATGTTAATATACCAAGACCTTTGCATATTGCTATTCGTAAAAGAATGATTGAAAAGTTTAGCGAAGATCCATTGAAAATACCATTAACTAATTCATGGGAAGATGTATTTGATAATGCAATTACCAAAGCGAGTTCCAACTGGCAATTATACGGTTCTAAAAAACCATTACACGAACCCTATAAATTAACTCATATTTTCAATATGGAATTAGACCAGAATGATAATGAGTTTATGATGAAAGAACAACATGATAAAACCATGACAAAGGAACTGTTTTTAAAATTAGTTGTTCGAGAATCTGGTATGGCGTATATAATTTCAAACAAGGGTATCGATATTATTACTAACGCTAAAAAAGAAAAAGAAACAAAACCAGCAACAAATACTATTATTACAAACCAGATGGTACTATCTGATAATGAACCAACAACGGAGATTTATTCATGGTTTAAAAAAGGATTAGAATATGATATCTTCGATAAAATCATTAAAAAATGCAGCGGCGAATTAGGCAGACAAGTATGGTTTCGTTTAGCATTCTTACTAAAAGATGATGTAGGCGAACATGGCGAAAACATGTTTGTCGCATTATCAAGAACTCATGATAAATTCGATGAAGACAAAGTCAGAGAACTATATAAAAAATTAAACGAACTTCCAAAACCAGATAAACCGCTTACCATTGCTACTCTTAAAAAACTATACAAAGAAGTCGATAACGAATCCTATGACCTAATTCATGAATATTTTAAAAATCTAAAAAAAGAACAAAGAGGATTAGAAAGGACTGCAAAAATAGGCGAACTCCATGAATCTCTTAAAAAACAATTAGATGATAAATTGATGGAAGAAGAAAAAGAAACATATAGTTTTGAATTTGATAGTAAAAGATTAGATAGATTCGATACTGAATATTTTATGACATTACGTTCTTATGCATTAAAAAAAAGATATTTTGAAAAATTTGTTTGCAAAGTTTTGCGCCCAGACCCAGTTTATATATATTGCGAAACAGAAACAAATATGTCTAATGACTTATGTATATATAGTCAAAATAAAATTATCGAAACATTTAAACATTTGAATTTTATTGAATCGGTCCAAAAGGGCGATAATATAATCGATAAAAAAACATGTTTTATTACGCACTGGATCGAAGACGAAAATATTTTATGCTATAATAAACTTGACTTTATTCCTTATAATGAAAATGAACCTATTACAGATAACATATTTAATACCTTCCGAGGATTTAATCCATTACGCAAAAGCGAATATGATAAAACTAAAAAAGATGCTTTATTGAAACCATTCAAAGACCTATGGTTTCAGTTATGTGGTGGAGAACAGAAAAACTTCGATTACTTCTATAAGTTTATAGCACAGATGTTTCAAGAACCCAATAAGCGAGTTCCTATTGCGTTTATTATCAAAGGCGCACAAGGAACAGGCAAAAACGTAGGTTTATCAGCAATCGGTAATGTATTAGGAAGACATCACTATAAAAGCAGTTGCAACCCAAAAGATTTCTTCGGCGAATATGCAGAGGGGTTTGTAAATCAACTATTAGTTAATATGAATGAATGCGAAGGGAAAGATACTTTTGATTTCGAGGGTAAAATCAAATCATTTATTAGTGAAGACCATATCACACTAAATCAGAAGTATTTACGTCCCATGACTGTTGCTAATTTAGCAAGGACAATCATTTTCACAAATAAACAGAATCCATTACCTATTGATGTACGAAGTAAGGAACGTAGAATGGTTGTTTATCAAACAACCGATTTCTTTTTAGATGCAAAATACGGAACTGTATTCTGGACGAAATTAATGAATCATTTTAATAGACCCGACTTTATTGCATGTCTTTATGATGACCTTATGAGTCAAGATATTTCTGGAATGGACTGGAAAGGGTCGCGACCTATTACACAGGCATACATGGATATGTGTAAATTGTATGTTCCCGTTGAGGTTTTATTCTTCGAGGATTATTGTGTCATGCATAAAATACAACCCGCGTTATTAAGCACGAATGTATATAATGATAATATTGATTGCGCTGAAACTGGTGCAGAACTTTATAAATTATTCAATGATTTTTGCAGTAAATATAAATTCAATAGAAATGGGGAACGACATATCAAATCATTCTATAATAGAATCATAGAATTAGAATTACCCATTAAAATGACTATTCCGCAGAATATAAAAACCTACCATTTCAATACACATGAATTATTGACATATTTTAAAGAGAGGGCATGGATCGACAGAAGTGATGATGATGTTATCGATGTTTCGCAGGATACTTCGGGCGAGGATTTTAATGATTTATTTGATATTTAGATTATATCGAGTTGTCTGGTTAGGTTAATGAGGTTAATGTGTTTTGAAACTTTGTATATAAAAAAAAAAAAAAAAAAAAAAAAAAAAAAAAAAAAAAAAATTTCCAAACACTTTTCAAAATCTCCTTAACCTTTAACCTCCTGCCTGATAATTAGAAAATTCTTTAACCTATTTATTATATTACCATGTTAGGTAATACAATAATCAAATATATTTATTTCTTCAAAGCATAAATTCATGGTGGATTATATCTTTTAACCTAAATACAGATGGTACAATACTCATATATTTTATTATCAATAGAATATATAATGTGTGAAAATCCACGTTGCAAATACATTGAATTGATCGAAGATAGTAGAGGCAACAAAGTAATATGTCATTATGCTTATGATATAGGAGGGAATCGAATATTACTAATGAGAACTACTGATGCATTCAAAAAAGGTTGCATAGCATTTAGCAACCATATTAATAATACTAAATTTGATATTGATACATTTATAGAATATGAATACATAGATGTATCTGGAAATTAACTATTTTTTGTAATTTTTAGTAGGTTTAAAACCATGGTCTATTGCGTATAAAAGACGCATTTGTTTCTTTGCTTTTTCTAATGTGGTATGGTAAGAGTGGATTGTTCCAGTCATGGTGTTTTTAACACCGAATTTGCCATCGCTTTTGAAAATAGTATAAGGCATATTTATAATATATTACTATATAAAATAGTGATATGTTTTCAATTAAATACGACCCATTGATTCACGGAGATGATGAGAGATTTGTTCTATATCCTATCAAACATAAGGATATTTATGATTTATACAAAAGACAAGTCGCATGTTTCTGGACAGCGGAGGAAGTCGATCTATCGAAGGATTTAGCAGATTATACTAAATTATCCAAGGAGGAGAGACATTTTGTAAATATGATATTAGCGTTCTTTGCAGGGGCAGATGGACTGGTAAGTGAGAATTTAGCAAGTAGATTTTATAATGATGTGAAGATAGCAGAAGCAAGATTATTCTATGGTTTCCAGATTGCCATGGAAGGAATACATCAAGAGACATATAGCAATCTGATTGATACCTATATCAAAGACAAGGAAGAGAAAGAATCGCTATTTTTTGCGATGAATGCATTTCCATGTATTACTAAAAAGGCGGATTTTGCTAAAAATTATATGACTTGTCAATGTCCTTTTGCGATAAGATTAGTAGGGTTTGCATGTGTGGAAGCGATTCAATTCAGCGGTGCGTTCTGTGCGTTATTCTGGTTGCGTAAAAGAAATTTATTACAAGGATTAACATTCAGTAATCAACTCATTAGCAGAGATGAAGCACTTCACGCGGAGTTTGCAGTATGTTTGTATAACAAGTTGAAAGAGAAATTATCGCAAAAAAAAATACATGAAATAATCAAGGAAGCGGTGGATATAGAAATAGAGTTTATTTGTGATGCGATCCCGTGTAGATTAATAGGTATGAATTCGATACTGATGGTACAGTATATAAAATTTGTTGCTAATCGATTATGCTTACAATTAGGGACAAACAAGTTATATGAAGATGCTACGAATCCATTTGATTTCATGGAATCAATTAGCATAGAAACAAAGACAAATTTTTTTGAGAGTAGAGTTGCTGAATATGCACTTGCAACGAAAAGCGGGGCAGATACCGCATTTCAGTTTGATATGGATTTCTAATTGCCTATTCTAATACGACACATAGGACAATGGATATAAAACTCATCATCATCATCACAATCATCATCAGAACTATGTTTTAAATTTCCACAACATTCAATACATAAAATATGTCCGCAACGAATAAAACTATCCCCAGTTAATTCTTTGCAAACGCAACATTCATTTGATTCTGTATTTGTATGACTACATAATAAAGTCAGTTCTTCATCATCGAAATGTATTTGAGTATCAAAATTATTAGTCAATTTATTTATTTTTAATTTAGGTAGTAATTCGTATATTTCCATGAACGCTTTTTCATAATCTTCTAATTCGAACAGTTCTTTTTTCAAATGCATTGTTCTATGGTATAAATCACGTTTTTCATATTGTTCCCCTAAATCAAAATCAATTTTACTTTTTATTTTTAATTCTATTCCATATAAGGTTGAATCATAATTACGATATACATGGATATGAACCCTTACATTATTATTATCTATTTTTTTGATAGGTAAATTCATATCAAAACTTCTGTATTCGGTTTTAATTTTAATGCAAGTTTCCTTGTTGAGTTCTTTTTCAAAGTTGATTTTCATGGCAATAGCGAGTTTTTTAAACATTTCTGTTATATAATAGTAGAGAGATATTTATTTAAGTAGTTTAGATATAACTTATTATTTCTTTTATTGATTTCAATTTTTTATTTATTTTGAAATCAATTTTCTGCTAAATCATCTTGCAAAATATTGTAAAATACCATACTGTATTTATTTCCTACTAAATCATCGGTAGTATAATGTTCTAATTTACTGCCATTAAATATAAGCGGTTGATATTTAGCATCGTATTTTTTTCCATTCACTACAATATTGCAACCTTCATAATCACCGATAGATAATAAAACAGATTCTCCGATATTAGAAGCGTCTAAATGTTTCCCACAAACAACATTGTTATTTACTAAAACAGAAGACCATTTAAATGGAACGATAATATCCGCTATTCTTTTCAGTTCATTATATAGTTCTGGATATTTCGATGTTGCGGAAGATACATGATATTTTCCTTTTTCTGCCCACATGAAAGGACGATATTTTACAATTCCAAATATATCTGCCCTATGTGGAGGGAAATTTTTACGCCCACCTTTCATGCGAACATATTCAGGTTTTAATTTGAAAGTATGCTTATCTAACAGTTCTAATAATGGTTTAAATATTTCTGGATCGATTTTAGGTAATACAATTACATCTTCTTCTTTATTTTTCAACCTGAAATTCGGAATAGGAAATTTAGATAACTTTGTTGTTATTTTTTTAGTTCTTGATGCGATATATTTAGAATACTTGTATTGCAAATCGATAAAGGTTTTATACATTCCATTATATCCATATTCTCTTCGTTCTTGTTCCAATCCACCAGTTCCCCAGTATTTCGTTTTAAAAAGAATATCACTACATCTGATAACCTTACCATATTTTTCAAAAGATTTTAATGTATGTTCTATGTCTTCCAATTGATTTTCACGTCTCAATGACCTATCGTTTTTTTCAATATAAAATGCCCCAATAGCATAATAAAGTCCTTCTCTATATCCACGTGTTTTATTAAAAAATTCGTTTGCCGTAGGCGGAAAACCTAATAATTGATATGGTGATTTTTTCAAATATTCAATAGAATCATGTAATACTTGCAGTAATGGTTTTTCTACTATTTTGAAATCTTTAATGTCATCATCGATATATACTAATATTTCGCCTTCATCAAAATAATCACTTATAAAATTTCTCTGGTTATTTAGTCCTAAAACCCCTACTATTACTTTAACTTCATCAGGCACTTTATATAATGCCTTTTCTTCTTCATTTGCTAAAAACAAATAAACATTTGCTAAATCTATTCCATGCCTTTTTAGTGTATCTAATGTAGTAATACTATTATGTCTATTATACGATGGTACAATGATTTTCATGATATACATTACCAATACATTATAATTTTAATATCTAACTTTTTATATTTAGTATTATATATATGAAAGGATATATTTACAAACTCTATTGCATGACAAGCGGTTTAGCGTATTATGGTTCGACTACTAACCCAGTAGAAGTGCGATTATACGGACACAAAACTAACCCTACAACTACATCGATCGAAATTATTAAAAACGGAGATTATAAAATCGAAGTTTTAGAAGAATTAGAGTTTCAGAACAAAACCGAATTATTGAATCGAGAGAAATATTATATACTAAATAATGAGTGTGTTAATAAAAACATTCCATTAAGAACCACGCGAGAATGGTATTATGATAACAATTACAAAGACAAACTTCGAAATGATTATGATGAGAAACGCAAAGAACAAAAAAAAGATTATTATAAAGCAAATCGAGAGAAGAGATTACAATATCAACACGCATATTTGAAAAATAAACAAAATATTATAAAGAATAATAATATACATGAAAATAGCAATCAAACAGCACCCTAAAATAGATTTGAAACCTATTAAGATGAATTGCGATTTCAAACTACATAATAAGTTAGATTTAACTGAACTAACAAAATCGTTTTTCAACAAAACCAATTTCACGTTGATAGTAGGAAGTTGCGGAAGCGGAAAATCTACATGGACCATATCATTCATCAAACAGTTATACAAAAAAGTATTCAATAATGTGTATTTAATCATGCCACCATCATCAAGAGCATCGATCCAAGATAATCCATTCGAAGATTTAGCAGAGGATAAAGTTCATGATGAGTTAGATGAAGAAACAATCAATTTTATTTATGAAATGCTAAAAGTGAATAGCGAAGAAGACGAAACCAGTTTATTAATATTAGATGATGTACAAAGAGCATTAAAAGATAAATCCGTATTAAAGTCATTAAAGAATGTTATAGCAAATCGAAGACATTTGAAAACAACTACATTCTGTATAGTTCAAAACTACAATGCATTAGATAAATCTTTAAGGTCATTAGCATCGAATATAATATGTTTCGGTAATTTAACACCATCGCAATTTGAAACCATACGCGAAGAACATCTGAATATCGATAAAGATACATTCAAAAAGATTCGTAAAATGTGTTATACAGAACCCCATGACTGGATGCTTATAAATTGTGAATCAGAAAGAATATTTAAAAAATTCGATGAAATAATGTATGAAGAAGAGGACAATTAAAAACCCAAATCTACACTAATAATTTTATATTAGCATAGTTTATATTAAGAATGATGTTCGGTAAGAAAATGACACATGGTTCTTCCATGTTTAAAAAAGCATATCACAACGCCCCAAGATTTTTTAGTAAAGTTGCTGGTGTAGCAGATGTAGTTAAAAAAGGAGCAGGAGCATTAAGTTTAGTCGTTCCAGAATTCGCCCCAGCATTAGCAACATTAGGAGGTGTTGCAGAAGGAGTTTCACAAGGTTCTAAATCCATCAAGGGATATTTAGAGAAAGATTCACATAATAGATTACATGGCAAGATGTAATTTAAAAACTTTATAAATATAAAATAATGTATATTTATATAGTATAATGGAATCAGATAACATTGAAAATTTTTCTGTTTTTTTAAATAGTCAAGCATCAACAAACGGCGCAACTATATTACAAGGCACAGCAGGAGAAGTGCATTTCAAAATAAATAGTTTTGCATCTATACCACAGAAGTTTAGGAGAGTCAGATATAAAGCAAATGTAAATTTTGTTAGTAATGTTGTAGCAGGAACAACCCTAACACCATTATCTATGTATTATATTGAAATAATTACTGGTAATCAAGTATTTAATATGTATGGTTTAAAAAATAATAATGCTATTACATTACCATTAGAAGTATATGTTGTAGGACAAAATACAGGAGTATTAACTACTACATCATCATCAACGTTCTTATGTAAGAATTGTTTTACATCATACTTACCAAGTGATTCACTAACAGTAAGAATAAGAAATGCCGCAGATGATTCGATCGCAACAGCATTTCCGCATTATTGCATGAATATTGTATTTGAACCAATTATACACGGTGAATTTAACTAAAATAAAAATTAAAAAATTATCATATTATTATATAGTAATAGTATGATAAATTGTTGTCAAAGTTTAAATGGTTTAGAGCAAATAGACGCAGATGTAATTATATTAGATGGTAATAATGTAGAGACAGAATTAAATGATTTACAAACGCAAATCGATAATTTACAAACAGAAATAACAAATGGCGGTGGTTATTTTCAAGTCATTTGTGAGCGTAATGGTAGTCATCAAAATAATGTATATTTTAGTTTCGGTGCTGGTTCTACATCAGGAAATCTAAAAACATATTTACCAAATTGCGTAGTATATGGTATTGCTATTTCGTCAGGTGGAATAATTACATCAGCGGTAGATGTAGAAGTGATTATCAATTCAACAACATATACTTATAGTGTTCCAGCAGCAACAAATAGCGTATATACTAATTATAATTTAAATATTTCGGTTTCACAAGGACAAATATTACAAGCAAAATTCGGCACAGCAGGAAGCGGAGGAACAGATTTTAGAATCAGTTTATTTTGTAGAACAAGTGCCGTGAATGGACAAAGTGTAAATTTTTATGAACCCAATTTTACATTATTAAATGCTAATCAAAATGCATATTTAACAGATTCTATTACAACATCGAATAATACACAGAATCATCAACTTCATTTCGGTATTCCGAGAGGACGAAGTGTATATGCTTATTTAGGAAGTGTTTCATCAGGAACAGCAGCAGTTTCTATGGATTCAACTACCAATACAAATGGTAATCAAGAAATAACATTTAATTTTGTATTACAAACAGGAGCGCAAGGTCCAGCAGGACCAAAAGGAGACAGAGGAGACAACGGTTCAGCAGACCCTATAACATTAGCAGTAGCGACTGCTGCTGGTGCAGCAGCAGGAGGCGTTGCTGGTGGTGCTGCTGGTGCAGCAGCAGGTAGTTCGTCAGGAGCGAGTGCTGGATCGTCAGCAGCAAACGCGGTTTTAGCAACGATAAATGAAGAAATAGCAGCATTAGAAGAACAAACATCAGTAATAAATTCAAAAATTCAATTTTTTCAACCACATACATTCGCATCAGGACTAACAGAATGCGGTGGAACAACATGTTCTTTATATCCAACAGGCGATTTAAATTTAGGTGGAGCAGTATTCGGAACAGGAAATACAACAAATAATATTACTCTGGATTGTTTAAATGGTGTAAATATTAATAGTGCAGCATTAACTATTGATGCCCCAACTACATTAAACGAGGACGTAATCATGGATGGTATAAATATAACAATCGAAGGTTTGACAACTATTAATAATAATTTAGATGTAAATGGAGATATAGAACTGGAAAGATTTTTAACATTTAATAATGGAACTGCTTATGATATTGCTACAATTGACTCTGTACCAACAGTAGCACCAACAGCAAATAATCAAGGTATAATGAATTTAAATAGTGGTAATTTTAATGTTTATTCATTATTTAATATTTATAATACACTTCAACAAGAAAATTATCCATATTTAGTATTTAATACGGATGCTGGATTTAGTAATTTTAGATATGGTTCGATTTTATGTAATACTACTGTTTTACCACCAAGTAATAATGGAGGCGATTTTATTTTTGCTTGTAATCAATTAACTACGTCAAACGATTTAGTAGTGAATGGTGATTTACAAGTAAATGGAAATTTTAATACTAATAATTTAACCATAAATAATTTGACAATCAATAATATATTAAAAACATCAATAATACAACCGTTAGACGATAATGTAGTAATGGATATAGGAAGTGCTACAACAGAATTAAATTTTACAGCACAATTAATAACAGCAGCAGCAGAAACTATTTCGTTAGGATCAAACGATAATGTAATTGTAGTAGAATTAGCAGGAGAAACTTTGAGTTTAGGAGAGAATGTAAATTGCGGTATTATTGATATAGGTAATATTGATGATACAATAACAACTATAAGAGGTAGTAATTTAGGTGTGAATACAGATGTTATTAGTTTAGGACAAGCAGGAACATCTACATTAGTATCTATAAATGCAGATGATATTGTAATAGGCGATATAGCGATACATGGAAAAACGACATCAATAGATACTCAAATTATCGATATAGGTATTCATGGAGGAGGTGCGTATCCATGCGAGATTACCATAGGAAGTGATACATCAACCACAGATATATACGGAGATGTAATAACAATAGGCGATCCAAATAGTCAAAACTCAACACAAATATTAAGCGATATTTGTAGTATATTAACAAATGGTACATCGATAAGAACCAATGCATTACACATGGGTTCTAATTATACAACAGCAGCAGATTTAACAGCACAACAAATAACAATATTAGGAACTGCTACAACAACATTACGAGGTGATACTATTAATATCGGTAATGATAATTCGACGGATACAATCCAAATAGGCAATTCTGTATCCTATACGGAAATCGAAGGAGCGCAAATCAATATGGGTGTAGGTTCAGTATTGAATACTATTAATATCGGTAATGCATTTAGCATAGTTAATATTCAAGGTAATCAAAATAACGCTATTAATGTAGCAGGAATGTTTTTCGATCAAGTAGGATTTTAATAAAATATATATTATATATATATAGTATATGTCAGCACCTACATTCAACAAATATAGATCAACAACTATTTATGGAGAATTAAAAACAAGAGATTTTACGAATATTGCTGGAACAACAGTATTAGAAGCAGCGTCAGTAGATTTATCAGGA
>Ga0214917_10003689_pt1 | contig 17519 bp, 8 predicted proteins | sample LL_1208_BB_MetaG_FD_177983 | JGI IMG/M metagenome (GOLD analysis project Ga0214917, IMG submission 177983) | Freshwater microbial communities from Lake Lanier, Atlanta, Georgia, United States - LL_1208_BB | ecosystem: Environmental > Aquatic > Freshwater > Lake | place: USA: Georgia | collected... | reverse complement strand
CCGCTGGTGCTCACCGCGAACACCACGCTCAAGGGAGCCACGATCACCACGCGCGCCGCGATCGCCGGCGGCACTCACTCGCTGGCTATTCGGGGGAACGCAGTGGTCCGTGGCGCAATGAGTGGCGTTACCGATTTCGTCGTCAGCGGCAGGACCAACCTTGGCGCCAGCGTCACGACGAGCGGCACGCAGGCGTACGCCGGCCCTGTCAAGCTGACGGCGGGCGCGACGCTCGTCGGAAACGCCATCGTGACCGGGTCGGAACTTGCGGGGAATGGCAATCTCCTGGCGATCGTCGGCGATGCGGTCGTCGGCGGTGCGATCACGGGTGTGACGTCCTTCTCCGTCACCGGCCAGACAACGCTCCGGGGCAATGTTGCCGCGACGCGCGGGCAGGCATATGCCGGTGCCGTGGCGCTCGAGTCCAAGGCCTCGCTGACGGCGGCCGGCGGCGAAGGGATCGTCTTCGGGAACACAATCGACGGCCGTCACGACCTGCGGCTCTCGGCCCGAGGCCCCATCACGTTTCATGGCGATGTCGGTGGCGCCACGCCGCTGGGGAGCGTCACCCTGCGGAGAGCGACGAGTGTGGTCGTCGAGGCGGGATTCACGCTCAACGGTGACGGTAGGGCGGCGGCCGCTAACGGGTTGACGGTCGCCGCGGGTGTCGATCACGTCCGCTTCGTACCGGCCGGTCCGGGAAAGCAACGAAGCATCAGCGGCTTCCGCGGCAGCGGCATCCAACTCGCCGGCGGATCCAGGGAATCGACGTTCGCCGGCATCATGAGCACCGCCAACGGCGTCGGCCTGTCGGCTGCCGCCGGAAACTACAGCGGCACGGCGATCGCGGCGTGTGCGTTCGACCGGAACAGCGGGGCGGGCGTCTTGCTGGCAGGTGCGAGGAACCTGACGCTCGGCACAGTCATCGCCGGCAACGCGATCGCGTCGAACGGGGGACCGGGCCTGCGGGCGACCAACTCGCTCGCGGGCACGTTGGTGCAGAACAACTCGATCAGAGGCAACCACGGGAACGGCGTGACCCTTTCAGCCGCTCGGGGTGTGACGATTGGAGGTGTCTCCGGTGCCGGCAACGCGATCACGTCGAATCAGGGCTACGGCCTGTTTGCCCGTGGCTTGAGTACCGGCTCGCTGGTCGAGGGAAATACGTTCCACGACAACACGTTCGGTGACGTGTATACGCGGGCGGCCGTTGGCTTGAGAGACAAGACGCTCATCTGGGCGGCGATCGACCAGGGCACGGCCTTCACGAGCCAGAACTGGCAGCGAGTGGCCTCGTCGCATGACGGCCGATACCAGACCGCTGTCACTCGCGGCGAAAACATCTACACGTCGAGCGACTACGGCCACACCTGGGTTGGCTGCCAGCAGGCCTTCGCTCTGAACTGGGAGGGCATCGCCGTCACGGCGGACGGCCGGTATCAGACGGCGGCGGCTGAGGGCGACTACATCTACACGTCGTCGGACTACGGCGCCACGTGGAGCCACACGACCAACGATTCCCCGGTCGCCGATTGGCTCTCCGTCGCGATGTCGACCGACGGCCAGCACCAGACGGCGGTCGCCAACGGTCTCTTCAATGCCGATCTGCCCAACGGCTACATCTATTGCTCGCATGATTACGGGAAGACGTGGCGGATTGCCGACGACAATACCAACTGCTGGATTGCAGTCGCAGTGTCGGCGGATGGGGCCACGCAGACGGCGGTCTCGCTGCGGATCTACGGCACCTCTGATCCCGGCGATGTGCAGGGGTACGTCTACAACTCGTGGGACTACGGCGCGACGTGGCACAAGAACACATCGCTTCCGCAGGGCTTTTATACGTGTGTCGCCATCTCGGGAGACGGCTCCGTACAGATCGTCGGCGAGAGCAACTGTAACTACGCGCCCGCCATTCCCGGCAACATCTTCATTTCCAGAAACAACGGCGTCGATTTCGAGGCCACGACCGCCGTGCGACAGAACTGGTTGAATCTGTCCGTGAGCACCGACGGCCGAAATATGTGGGCGGTTTCGTACCAGCAACTGACCGAGGACGGAACAATCGTTCCCCGGACAGGTAGCGTGCTGTATTCGACCGATTCAGGAGGCCGTTGGCTGAATGCCAACCTGCCCGAGAGCACCTGGACGGGGGTGGCCGCGAGTGAACAGTCTGATGCCGTGACGTGCGTCGCCTGGGGGAACGGGGTGTCGGTCCTGAAGAACGGAAAACGGATCCGCCGCTAGGGTCTGGCTGACCGTGGCATGCCCCGGGAATTCAGTCGGGCCACCGCCCGCCAAGCCCCCGACGAGGCGCCTGACGACGACCGACTGATGGATCAATCACCCGTACCCGCACATGTGCACCCGCGGTCACCCTGGCAGCGGGAGGCTGGAGCGCTGCCCTCTTCCGTTACGTGCTCCCGCGGCACAAGGCGGCCAACTGGGTCGGGCGGGGTCGCGGGCGGAAGTCCACGCGGCCAGGGGCCACTGGCGTCGTCGAACTCACGCCGTTTGAGTTCGCGCTCGCGATCGGGAACATCGGCAAGTGGCGCGACGCCGCTGCCGGCGGGCATGGGGGCAAGGCGCATGCCGCGGGCTGCTGCGACACGAATGCGAAGCCCCGTTGGCATGACACTTCCCGGATTGCGTGGGCCAAGCTTATGGCCCGGGTCGGCGAGGAGTTTCCGCTCGAGTGCCCAGCATGTGGCGGTTCCATCCCCAGCCCGACGGGCTTGCAACCTTCCTGTCACGGTGCGGACGGAGAGGCCTGCTCGGGAAGTCCGCTTGCGGAGCCTGCCATGGGACGACGCGATGTTCTTGACCGACTGATCTCCACTGGCAATCCACTTCGAACGACGTGGATGGAGCAGTTAGTCGAGGAGGGAAAGAAGGAAGGCTACGAATTTGTCGTCGAGGAAATTGCAGCCCGGATTGATGAACCAGGGCGAGACGACAGGGAACCCGAGGCCTCCGAACATCTTCCTCTCTTCGATGCCTCTCTCATGAGCGAGGGCGTGTCGCAGGCGACCGGCGAGGGATTCGCTGAAGGGCATTGCCAGGCCTCCCTCTTGACAAGCGAGTGATTTGGTGCGGCCGGCAGTGCCGGCCGTGTTCAGATCAGTTCGACGACCGTCTGCCCCGAGTCGAAGGCTGCGACGATCGTGTCGAACGACCGGGCAAACGACGTGAGCAAGGCGTCGTTCCTGCAGTTGCCCAGCCGCACCCAAAGGAACCGTCCCGCGTCCCCTGGTTGGTTGGCGAGGTAGAGAAAGTCCTCGTCCTTGCTGACGACGATCCGGGCATCGGCCAGCGCCCGCGCCCACAGATCGCGGTCGTCGAACAGGTGGAGGCCGCTCTCGAACACGTGTTCGGCGTCATGTCCACGGTCGCGGAGCCAACGAGCCAGGGAGGGAGGCAACTGGTTATCGACCAGAAACCTCATGCGACCTCAACGACGACGTGGTTCGTCTGTTGGGCGGCGTAGGCGATGGCGGCGAGGATGTCGTCCCGCTCGAGACAGGGATAGTCGGCCAGCAGTTCCTCGATGGCCGCCCCGTTGGCGAGGAGTTCGAGCACGTCGGACACGCGGATGCGCATGCCCCGGATGCAGGGCTTGCCGCCGCACTTTCCCGGCTCGATTGTGATGCGTGGATGGGATGAAGCCGCCATGTCGCCAGTATACCCCCGACCTTCCGGGCACGACGTGCGTTCCCGTGCTGGAAAACACTGCACGAAATCGAAGTAGGCCCGGTGTGATTCGAACACACGACCAAGGGATTATGAGTCCCCTGCTCTAACCACTGAGCTACGGGCCCGATCGGGACTGGTTGTACGTCCCGCGGAAGGGACGGGCTAGCGGCGGTCGTTGAGCTTCGCCAAGAGGCGGAGGATCTCGAGGTACAGCCAGACGAGCGTCACCATCAGGGCGAAGGCGCCGTACCACTCGAGATACTTCGGCGCCCCGCGGCCCGCGGCCTGCTCGATGAAGTCGAAGTCGAGGACGAGGTTCAGGGCGGCGATCGACACCACCACCACGCTGAAGCCGATGCCAATCAGCCCGCTGCCGAACAGCGACGAGAAGAGCGGGAAGCCGAACAGGCCGGCGATGAAGGTCACGAGATAGAGCAGGGCGATGCCACCGGTGGCCGCCGCGATCCCGAGCTTGAAGTTTTCCGAGGGCCGGATCAGCCCCGACTGGTAGGCGAGGAGCAGGCAGGCGAGCGTGCCGAACGTGCCTCCCACGGCCTGGATCACGATCCCCGGATACTGCGCCTCGAAGCCCGCCGAGACGCCCCCCAGGAACAAGCCCTCGGCCAGCGCGTAGACCGGGGCCAGGGTTGGGGCCCAGGCGTGCTTGAAGCAGATCACGAGCGCCGCGACCAGGCCCACGATCGCCCCGCCAAACACCCAGGGGGCGACCGAGCCGATCGCCGCCGAGGGATCGGCCTCGACGAGCCGAAAGGTCCGCGACCAGGTGAAGCAGGCGGAGCCGAGAGCCAGCACCAGGAGGAAGAACGTCTTCTGGGCGGTGCCGTTGATCGTCATCGCGTCGGCCGGGGTGACCGTCGCGTCCTGCCGGTAGACGCCGAAGTTCTCGAACGTGTTGGCGTTGAGCGTGGGGTTGCCGGTGCGCATGGGAATCTCCGGGAAACGTGTGGCAGCAGAGGAATCGACCGCCTGTTCGGCAGACTACCACCGCGACGAGGGGTGAGGGAATGCCGCTCGTGCGGTGCTCGCCGCGGGAGCCTGCCGGCGGGCCCGGACTCAGTCGGCAGGCTTCGCCGGCGCGTCGCCCACCCGCTTGAGCAGCCCGAAGAGATCGCTGTCGGTGGTCAGGATCACCGTCGTATCGCCGCGGAGCGTGGCCTTGTAGGTGTCGAGCGTCTTGAGGAAGCCGTAGAAGTCGGTGGCGGCGGGGCTCGAGCCATAGGCGGCAGCGTAGATCTCCGAAGCCTTCGCGTCGGCCGTGCCACGCACCTCCTGGACCTTCCTGTAGGCCTCCGACTGGATCCGCTGGAGATCCCGCTCCTTGCGGCCCTCGATCTTGGCCGCCTCGCCGGCGCCCTCCGAGCGGAACCGCTCGGCGATCTGCAGCCGCTCCGACATCATCCGGTCGTAGATCTTGCCGATCACGCCTTCCTTGTAGTTGACCCGCTTGACGCGGACGTCGAGCAGCTCGATTCCCCAGAGGCCCACCTTGGGGGCGGCCGCGCGGAGGATCTCGCGCTCGAGCTCCTTGCGGCCGAACTGGATCGGCGGCAGCCGGCCCACGAGTTCCCCGGCCTCACCGAGCGTTTCGTCCTGCTCCGGCCGGCGGTCTTTGTCGGACCGGATCAGCTCGATCAGGTCGTGCCGGGCGACCACGTTGCGGGTCTCGCTGCCGAGGATGTCGTCGATCCGCGAGAGGGCGCTCCGCTCGTCCCGCAGGCTCTGGAAGTAGACGAGCGGGTCGATGATTCGCCAGCGGGCGAAGGTGTCGATCACCACGTAGAGCTTGTCGCTGGTGGTCATCTCGGCCGGGGGCCCGTCCCACTCGAGAATCCGCTTCTCGAACCGGTTGGCCGTCTGGATGAACGGGATCTTGAAGTGCAGGCCGGGGCCCGCACCTTCCCCCTTGTTCGAGTTGATCGGCTCCCCCACCGGCCGGCCGAACTGCGTGATCACCACCTGTTCCGTCTGGTCCACCGTGTAGGCGCAACCGAAGATCACGATCCCGGCCAGCATCAGGAGGGCCAGGCCGAACGGCGCAAACAGCAGCTCCGAGAGTCTGCGGAGAAAGGCCAGCAGCGGATGATTGATCGGCAGCGGGCTCACGGGGCGGGCCTCCGGGCCGCGGCGGGCGGCAGGTTCATCAGCGGGAGAAACTGCCGCGCATCCTCGTCGATCACGACCGTGCCGCCGAGCTTGGGCAGCAGTTCGCCCATCGTCTCGAGATACAGCCGCCGGCGGGTCACGTCGGGGGCCCGCTCATACTGCCCGAGCAACGCCTTGAAGCGGGCGGCGTCGCCCTCGGCCTCGTTGACGCGGCGGATCGCGTAGCCCTCGGCGTCGCTCAGGAGCCGCTGGGCCTCGCCGCTGGCCCGTGGGACCACCTTGTTGTATTCGCCGTTGGCCTGGTTGATCATCTGCTCCCGCTCCTGTTGGGCGCGGTTGACCTCGTCGAAGGAGGCCTGCACCGCGGCCGGCGGCTGCACGCTCTTGAGCTGCACCTGCTGGACCCGCAGGCCCATGTCCAGCTCCTGGACGAGGGACGTGAGCCCGGCGATCGCGTCGGTCTCGATGCCCTGGCGGCCGATGGTCAGCACCTCGTCCACGGTGCGGTCGCCCACCACCTCCCGCAGCACGCTCTCGGAGAGGTCGCGGAGCGTATCGACCGGATCCCGCATGCTAAACAGGAAGGCCTCGGGATCGCTGATCTCGTACTGCACGACCCACTCGACATGGGCGGCGTTGAGGTCGCCCGTCACCATGTCGCTCTCGCGGACGGGATCGGTGGCCGGCTGATGCCGATCGGTGGCGCCGGGCGTGCCGAAGCCGAACTCCATCTTGAGCTGTCGCTTGACAGGCACGATCGTGACGGTGTCGATGCCGAAGGGAAGCTTGAATCGCAGGCCCGGGCCGACCGTGCCGACGAAGCGGCCGAACCGTTGGATCACACCCACGCTCTCGGGGCCCACCGTGTAGATGCCGCGGGCCAGGCCGGCAGCCAGCAGCGCGAGCAGGGCCAGGACACCGATCCAGCGGGGATCGATGGCGGGTGCGGCGGGGAAGCCGGGACGGCGGTCGGTCACGGGGTGGTTCCAGGGCCGGCGGCTTCGCCATCACGCGACGCCTCTCGAGACTGTAGTAGCTCGCCGGAGCGGGGTTGTCGAATTGCCGGGGGCGGTTTGCGGGACGGCCCCGGTTCGTGTCACACTGTGGCCCGTTTCGCACCCTCGTGACGTCCGAAAAGCCCGGAGAATCCGCATGAACCGCCTGCTGAGCCCGCTGTTGGTCGCCCTGACGCTCGCCATGCTCGCCGTCCGTCCGCTGCGGGCCGACGACCCCTGGCTCGAGGTCGCGGGGGCGGCGGGGCCGGGCCAGGGCAAGCACGTGGTCCTCGTCAGCGGGGACGAGGAGTACCGCAGCGAGGAGGCGCTCACGCAGCTGGCGAAGATCCTGGCGAACCACCACGGCTTCACCTGCACCGTCTTGTATGCGATCGACCCCAAGACCGGCGAGATCAGCCCCAACACCGGCAACAACATCCCCGGCCTCGAGGCCCTCGCGAAGGCCGACCTGATGGTGATCGCCACGCGGTTCCGCAACCTGCCCGACGAGCAGATGAAGCACATCGACGACTACCTCCGGGCCGGCAAACCCGTGATCGGGATGCGGACGGCCACCCACGCCTTCAACATCCCCAAGGACCGCGCCTACGCCCACTACGGCAACGGCTACGGCGGCGAAAAGAAGGACTGGGCGGACGGCTTCGGCCGGCTCGTGCTCGGAGAGAAGTGGATCACCCACCACGGCCATCACGGCAAGGAGAGCACCCGGGGGATCATCGCGGCCGACGCCAAGGATCATCCGATCCTGCGGGGCATCGCCGACGGCGACATCTGGGGGCCGACCGACGTCTATGGCGTCCGCCTGCCGCTGCCGGGCGATTCGAAGCCGCTCGTGCTCGGGCAGGTGCTCGTCGGGATGACGGCCGACTCCGCGCCCGTGGAGGGCAAGAAGAACGACCCGATGATGCCGGTGGCCTGGACGAAGACCTATTCGGTCGACGGCGGCCCGAGCGGCCGCGTGTTCACGACCACGATGGGCTCCTCGACCGACATGGTGGCCGAGGGCACGCGGCGGATGCTCGTGAACGCCTGCTACTGGGCCACCGGGCTCGAGGACAAGATTCCGGAGAAGTCGTGCGTCGACGTGGTGGGCGCGTTCGAGCCGACGGCGTTCGGGTTCAACGGGGCCAAGAAGGGCCTGAAGCCGGGCAGCCTGTAGACGTGCCGCCGCCCTGGCTGGTGTTCCGCGGTCGCGCATGAAGTCAGAGAGCGAAAGGATCACGATGTCGGGGTCCGCGGCGGCCACCGTGGGCAAGTCGATCCAATGCGAGTGTTCGCCCGCCCGACCGAAGACATCATCGCCACCTGCGCGCCGGTTGCACTGCGGCACCCATTGGCCCGCGGCCATCGGCGGGTCGAGCCACTCGATGACGGCCACCCGCGCCCGCTCCACCTCATCGCCAGAGATTGCGTACACCCCGCAGCTTGCCTGCGTGAGCGCGACATCCGGCCGGACGGCGACAAGTCTGTCGCTGTCCAGCGAGGAGACTGCTCCCGCCCCCTCGACGCCCGCCCGCCCGTCGGCCGCGTGGAGTTCCAGGCTCGGAGCGGCGGGGTCGAGCCGCGGCGTCGTGAGTGCTGGAATGGAAAGGGCTTCCCCCCGTCAGTGGCACTGCTTGCGACCGGCCCACGAGCCTGCAGCCGAACCCAGGGTCCAGGCGATCTTCGTGGCTGCCGGGGCCAGCCAGACCACTGGTGCAGTCGGGTTCTTGCCCGGTCGATTGCTCCGGTTGCGGGCGTGGCCGAGTCCGGGGGGCGTGGGGTGGCCGTGTAGCCGGATCGCGCCGTGGGGGGTGGAAGGCCGGTTGGCCAAGCCGCCGCATGGGTCAGTTTTTCGGCGGTTTCCCCGGTGCCGGTTCCTTGCTGCCTTGAAAATACCCTGCTAGCCTCGAACTTTCTGAGCAGGGATGCGTACTTTGAGGAAACGCGTTGTTCCGCCATGCGCCCGGGTGAGCCGCCGCATGTCGGGAACCGGTCGCGTAAGCGGCGCCGGCGTTGACGTGTGACCAATAGATGACGGCCGGGCGGGGTTCGCCGCGCGGCCGTTGCCGGTAGTGACGAAGATACGTTCGAGGAATGTCCCTCCCCTCTCCAGGCGGTCCGATGCGCACATCACCACGTTCGTCTTCCATGGGCAGGCTCTTCGGCAAGCGGCGGCTTCGGCGCCCGGCGGCCGTCCGGCACCGTCGGCACGCCGCGGCGGCATCAGCCCCCGAGCGGCTCGAGCAGCGGCGGGTGATGGCGTTCGACCTCGTCGCCGCCTATGCCGACAGCGTGACGCCCTTCTACGTCAAGGATGCCAGTCCGGCCGTCGTTTCGCTCGGTGAGGCGCCGCAGCAGATCACGCTGCGGTTCAGTCCGGGCGTGCGGATCGACGCGGCGACGCTTGCCGGCAACGTCACGATCGTCAGCGCGGCGGGCGGTGCGCCGGTGGACGTCGGCCTCTCGGTCGACGACCTGCCCAACCAGAATCAGGTCGTGGTGCGGTTCAAGGAGGCGCTGACGGACGGCTCGTACCGAATCAACGTCGGCGCCGGACTGCGGTCGCTCGCGCCGGCCGACTCGGCCGTGGCGACGACGGTGAACGTGCGGCTCGATCTGGGCGCCTACGTGGTGGGCGTGGTGCCGCAACCGGTGGTCCGGGGCGTGTCGGGCGCCCTGGCCCAGGCACGTGGACAAATCCAGGTCTTCTTCAACACCGAGGACCCGCTGCTGGCGTCGGCGGCCCAAAACCGCAGCTTTTACCGCCTGATTCAGGTAGATCCGGCGACGAACGCCGAGATCGGCGCCGCGATCAATCCCGGTGACGTCACCTACGACCCGACGACCGGGCGGGCCACCCTCAGGTTCGGGGCCGCTCTGCAAAATGCCGCCGGGCTCTACCGATTGGAAATCGGCGGCACGGCAGCCTCGGCCCCGGTGGTTTTCACCGCTGGCGGCGATGATAACTCGAGCTTCACGACGGCCCTCGATCTCGGGGCACTCGGGTCGGCCGGCGCGCAGATCGATGCCTCGATCGAAACCCGCGCGACGCTGCCCACGCCGGTCGGGAACCTCGAGTTTCCTGTGCAGCCCGGCGCGCTCGACAGCCCGGGCCATCGCGACGTGCCGGTGGACAGCGGCGCGCACGGGGTGCCGTCGTTCGCTGTGGTCGATCCAGCCTCGGGCGTCACCACGGTGCGGTACGACTTCCGCGACATCATCGGCCAGGATCCGCAGGGCAACGACCTGCAAAACGTGATCACAGAGGCCCAGAAGCAGCGGGCCAGGGAGATCTTCGAGCTCTTCAGCCTGTATTCGGGCCTGCGGTTCGTCGAGGCGGAGTACGACCCGCTCGTGCCCTCGCTGATGGTGGCCACCGGCGACCTGCGGGCGTTCTCGCCGAACATCCCGTCAGGTTCGGTGGCGGGGCTCGGGGGTGGGGCAGGGGCCTTGATGAACTCGCTCATCAACTGGGGCGACAGCGAGTACGGCGGTGGATGGTTCGGCGTGGCCATGCACGAGATCGGCCATGCCTTGGGCCTGCAGCACACCTACGACCTGCCCGCGATCATGGGCGCGGACCTTGGCGGGGAGCCGATCTTCCCCGGCGACTACGACATCGAGCACCTTCGGCAGCTCTATCCGGCCAACGGTTCCGATATCGACGTCTACCGGTTCACGCTCGCCGAGGCGGGGCGGTTCACGGCGGAGACGGTCGTCGCTCGGCCCGGTCAGCCGATCACCAGCCGGCTCGACAGCGTGATCTCCCTCTACCGGGAGGAGACCGTCGGCGGGCGGCTCGTGCGGACGCTCGTGGCCCGCAACGACGACTACTATGGCCGCGACTCGTTCGTGGGGCTCGACCTCGGGGCCGGCAGCTACTTCGTGGCCGTCACCAGCACCGGCAACACCGCCTTCGATCCTGCCATCAGCGACTCAGGTGCCAACGGCCGAACCGACGGTGCCTACCGGCTCAATCTCGTGTTCACCCCGGCGTCCGCCTCCGCGAACACCGTCGTCGATCTCTCCGGCAGGCCCATCGACGGCGACCGCGACGGGGTGGCGGGCGGGGTGTTCCGGTTCTGGTTCAACGCCGCCGCCTCGGCCGACACGATCTACGTCGACAAGGCGAGCCCCGTGGCCGGCACGGGCGCCGGCACGCTCTCGAATCCCTACAAGACGATTCAGGCGGCGCTGGCGGCCGTGCAGCCGTCGACGCGGGTGATCCGGATCGTGGGCACCGCGGCCGCTCCCTACCAGATCGGCACCGATCTCTCCGGTCGGCCGCTCGCGGACGGGGCCACCTTCAACGTGCCGGCCAATGTCACGGTGATGATCGACGGCGGGGCGGTGTTCAAGCTGCGATCCGCCAACATCGATGTCGGCAGTTCGTCGCAGCTGGTATCGCGGGCGGGTGCCGCGCTGCAGGTGCTCGGCGTGCCGGCGACCGGCTCGTATGCCGGCTCGCAGGTCACGTTCACGTCGTGGCACGACGACTCCATCGGGGGTGACTCCGACAACGTCGGGCCTGCGGTGCAGGGCGGGCAGTGGGGCGGCCTCGTGCTGCGTCAGGACTCCGACGCGGCCTCGAGGCACGCCTTCGTGAACTCGGTCAACGGAGCCGACATCCGCTACGGCGGCGGCCAGGTGCGGGTCGATTCGCAGCTCGACGACTTCGCCCCGGTGCAGCTGGAGAACACCAGGCCGACGGTGCTCTTCAACCGGATTCGGTTCAGCGCAGGAGCCGGTATCGCGGCCACCCCCGACAGTTTCGAGGATACGGGCGACCGTGTGGGGCCCGAGTTCCGCGGCAACCGTCTGACGGACAACTCGACGAACGGCCTGTTCGTCAAGATCAAGACGCAGTTCGGCACTCCGCTCGACCGGCTCGACGTGCCGGCCCGCTTCAAGAGCACCGACATCGTGTACGTGATCCAGGAGAACCTGGTGATCAACGGTGGGGTCGGCGGGTATATCGACGTGGGAGGCGTGGAGCAGGCCCGCGCTACGGGGCGGCTGGCGATCGACCCGGGAGTGGTCGTCAAGCTGCAGGGCTCGCGGATCGAGCTCGAGCGGGGCGCCGCCCAACTCGTGGCCGAGGGCCGACCAGGCAAGTCGGTGATCTTCACGAGTTTGGGCGACAACCGCTACGGTGCCGGGGGCACGTTCGACACCAACGGCAACGTGCCCGACAAGTTCGACGCGGTGGGCCGCGCGGTCGGCACCCTGACGGTCGGCGACTGGGGCGGCATCATCGCCAATGCGGGTGCGCGGGCGAGCATCGACCGGGCCTACTTGGCGTTCGGCGGCGGTGAGACGCCGATCGAGGGCGGATTCGACCGGTTCAACGCGGTCGAGGTCCATCAGGCGGACGTGCGGCTGGCCAACAGCCGGGTGGAATACAACGCGGCCGGCACGGCTTCGTCGAACCGCATCGGCCGCGGCGGGAATGACGCGGCCACCGTGTTCGTGCTGGGGTCGCAGCCGATCATCGTGGGGAACGATTTCCGCTCGAACCTCGGCGCGGTCATCAGCATCAACGCCAACGCGCTCTCCGACGTGCAGCGGGGCGACGCGGGCCGCAGCACCGGCGGGATCGACCGGTTCACGGGCTACGACGACAACTTCGGGCCGCTCGTCCGCGGCAATCGGCTGTCGTACGGCGTCGGCGTTGCGGCGACCGCCGGCATGGTCGTGCGTGGGGGCGAGATCACCGTCGAGAGTGTCTGGGATGATACGGACATCGTGCACGTGCTCCAGGACGAGATCATCGTCCAAAACTTCCACACCGCGACGGGCGTGCGGCTGCTCAGCCGGCCCGACGCGAGCCTGGTGGTGAAACTCGCCGGCGCCAAGGCGGGCTTCACCGCGGCCGGCGAGAACCTCGACATCGACGACAGGATCGGCGGCACCGTGCAGGTGGTGGGCCAGCCCGGCTGCCCCGTCATCCTCACGTCGCTTCGGGACGACACGGTGGGCGCGAGCCTCGATGCCCTGGGGAGGTTCGTGACCGACACGAACGCCGACGGCTCGGCGACCGTGCCCGCCGCGGGCGACTGGCGGAGCCTGCAGTTCCTGCCGTTCTCAAACGACCGCAACGTCGCCATCCTGACCGAGGCGGAGAGGGCGTATACCGCGGGCATCGACGCGAACGCCACCACGACCGACGCCCAGAACCTCGGAGTCTTGGCCCCCAACTACGCCACCGGCACCAACAGCTGGGAGTCGGCCCAGGAGAAGAGCGGCGACGAGAATCGGCGGCTTGGCTTCGAGGTCCATGGCAACGTGGCGCTCGACGATGCCTCAGACGTCGACACCTACACGTTCATGGGCTACGCGGGCTCGGAGGTCTGGGTCGACATCGACAAGACGAGCCCCGCGCTCGACGCGATGGTGGAGGTGCTCGACGCGGCCGGCAACGTGCTGGCGCGGTCCGTCGATTCGATCGCGGAGGGGGGGGTGGCTCAGGGCGAGGTCGTGCAAGACGCCGTGGGCGGCACGAGCGTGACGTACCAGTTCGCGCCCGATGGGCTGACCTCGGGCCAGTTCAGCATGCTGCCGCGCACGCTCAGCGGGGTGATCTACGAGATCCTGCCGGGGCTGATCCCGACGCCGGTGGCGATCCAGACCTTCTCGGTGGACGCCGCCGGGACGGTCACGTTCGAGAACGTCCTCGGCCGCGACCTGCTCGGGACGCCGAACGGCGCGCCGGTCGCACAAGGGGGCTCGGGCGAGTATGCCACGGGCGGCTCGGTGGATCTCGCGACCGGCCAGCTCACGCTCACCTACAGCGGCGGCGGGATCGGCCAGACGATGATCGAGGCTCGCTACTCCTACCGCACGCCGGCCCTCACGGCGGTCGCCGGCTCGGCCCAGACGCTCGCCAGGGACGCCTGGCGGGGTGGCGACTACTTCACGCAGAACGCCCGGGATCCCGGGATGCGGCTGATCCTCCCGGGCACCAAGGGCGTGCAGACGCGGTACTACGTCCGCGTGCGCAGCCAGCCGCGGTACGAGCCCGTGGCGACCGGCGCCACCAACGGCAATGTGACCGCCACGACGGCGGCCCAGTATCGCTCCGACCTCGCCAACCCCGCGCTCCTCGACGCCGGCGCGACGAGTGGCCGCTACGAACTTCGCATCCGGCTGCGGCAGCGGGACGAGAAGCCCGGCTCCACGGTCCGCTACGCCGACATCCGCTATCCCACGGTCGGCATCGACGTCCAGGGCCTACCGAGCAACTCACCGCTCGTTTCCGACACCGGCGAGAACGCCACCGACACGAACGACACGTTCGCCGGGGCGCAGTACGTCGGCAACGTGCTGGAGAGCAACCGCGGCGCCTTGAGCGTGGGGGGCACGATCTCCGCGGAGGGGGACGTCGACTGGTACACCTTCGCGCTCAACTACGAGCAGTTGCAGAGCATCGGTGGCGTGAACGACGGGCCGTATTCGTGGGCCACGATGTTCGACATCGACTATGCCGACGGGTTCCGGGGGGATCTCACGATCTCGGTCTTCGACTCGACGGGTACGCTGCTCTATGTGGGCCGCGACTCGAATGTCGCCGACGACCAGCCGGGCACGTCGCAGGGCAACGATTTCGACGATCTCTCGAAGGGCTCGATTGGCAAGCTCGATCCCTTCATCGGCACGGTCGCCCTCACGGCCGGTGGCCCGACCGGCAGCGGCGGCGGCGACACGGGCCTTCCGCCGACCGCCCCGAACCCCGCCAATCAGCTTCGCTACTACGTCGCGATCTCCTCGAGCGAGCGGCTTCCGACACAGCTGAATGCCACCTTCGGCAGTGTGGCGGCCAACACGCTCGTGCGGCTCGAGCCGATCGCGAGCGTCGACCGGATCGTGACCGACCGGATTGGCACGGGCCTTCCGCCCGAGGAGGTGTTGATCGACACGGCCGACCTGGAGACCTATGTCACGCCGTTCACGCTCTCCGACGTCACGCTGTTCGTGATGACGGGCAGTTCGCTCGTCACGGTCGACGCGATGCGGGGCGGTGTGGAGACGACGCTCGTCAACAACTACGGCACCGCCACGACGACGGGCGACATGGTGATGCGGTCGGACGGCAACTTGTACGTCTATCGCGGCGTCAACGGCAGCACGACCACAACCGGGCAGCTTGGTCTTGTCGACACGGGGACGGGAGCGGTGACGGTCGTCGGCAACGACCAGATCAAGGATCCGATCACCGCGACCCAGATCAACCTCGCTCCAACGCAGACCGGCACCGTCGCGACGACAACCTTCACGCTCACGGGCCAGAATCTGCGGCCGCCTCAGGACGCGGCGATCACCGGTAGCGTTCGATTCCAGCGCATCGATACGACCGTCACTCCCAACGTGACGCTGACCGGTGACTGGACGTTCGCCGCAAATCCAGGCCCGATCAACGGCGTCGTGACGCTCACGTTTACGCCGGGTGCCATCTCGCCCGGATTGGGCAACCGGCCGGTCGCCGGCACCATTGACCTGGCAACGGGTGTCGTCTCGATCACCTGGCAGAGCAACGTGCCCGTTGCCGACGTCAGACTGGTCACGGTGTCGTACGCGTACACGTTCCAGGACCTCGTCAGCGACAGCGTCGACGCTGTCGCGTGGCGGCGGGCAGGCGTTGGCGACTACCAGGATCTGGTCTACTCCGTGTGGGATCCCGCTAATCTGCAGTCATCGCTCTACCTCGCCGATCCGGCGACGGGCTCCGCTGCATACGTCGCAAACTCGAACTGGGGCCTCCAGGGCAAGTTCAATGCGGTCGGCCGCACCACGGGCATGGCGTGGCTCAACGGCACGCTCTACGGCGTCGATACGACGGGGCAGTTCTTCGCGATCAACGGCATCGACGACGGCAACTTCACGATCACGACGACGCTGATCGACACGATCCTCGACGACGCCGGCAACCCGATCGCCTTCCAGGGGCTGGCCGTGGGGCCGCAGAACCTCGAGGACGGCTTCTACGCCGACTTCCTGTTCGCCGTCGACGGCACGGGCGAACTCTACTGCTTCGACACGAACGGCGTGCTCCAGGAAGTGTTCGACTCCGACGGTGACGCGATCGCGGATGCCTTCCAGATCGCGTCCGGCCAGGGCGGCGCCCGTGGCCTCGCCTTCTCGCCGCTCGACGTCAACCTCTGGCATCCGACGACCCGCCGCGGCGGCGATGCTGGTGGCGGTGGCACAAGCATGTACTTCGGCTTCGAGCAGTACGCCGCGGCGAATCCGCCCTACGGCGGTTACGCTCCGGTCAACGGCCAGTATGGGGCGAACTTCGCGACCTGGCAGCAGGATCTCAGCTCGAATCCCGCGATCAACAACAACTACAACCTGCCCGGTGGCGCCTACGGCAGCCTGACCACGAATCCCTTCAACCTGGCGGCTTACACCTACACTGACAAGCCCACGTTGTATCTTGACTACTGGCTCGCCACCCAGAATGCCGCCAGCAATAGCAATGGGATGCGGGACAGCGCTCGGGTGCTTGCCTCGATCGACGGGGGCCTGACCTGGGAGCTCGTGGCCACGAACAACGCCACGCGGTCGGCCATCGACACGAGCAACGCGGAACTGCCTGCGTTCACGTCGGTGTCGTCGAAGCTCTCGAACGACCTGCTGATCACCAACCAGCACGTCCAGGAGCTGTTTGACACCGGCAACTGGCGGCAGGCCCGGATCGATCTTGGTCGGTACGCGGGCCGGGCGGACGTCCGCCTGCGGTTCGACTTCAGCACGGCCGGCGAATTCGATGCGACGCAGCAGGATGGCAACGGTAACCCGCTCAACGCCATCACGGGGCTCGCCGGTACCACGGGCAACTACAACAGCCCGGAGCGGGGCCAGAACAACCAGTTCGAGGGCTTTTATGTCGACGACCTCGTGATCGGCTTCGCGGAGCGGGGTGAGGCCGTGACTGGCGCCACCGCGGCCGCCACCACGTTCTTCGACCTCAACACGCCCGGCCCGACGCCGACGATCGCGGCCCAGGTGCTCAACGGGCCTTACCAGCTCGAGATCCGCCGCGGAACGGAGCTCGGCACCGTGACGCTGCCCGACGGCACCGTGATCCCCGAGACGATCGACACCAACGACCGGCTGATCGCCCAGCGGTCCACGACCGCCGGCTACGGCCCGCGGCTCGGTGACGGCAACCAGCCGCGCGAGCAGGGGCAGTTCCTCGTCGAGGGGAACATCATCACGAGCGCCTCGCAGTATGGCATTCGGATCGATGCCGCCGCCCGCGACGGCGGGAGCAACGCGCCGCACCCCGGCACGCCGCGGATGCTGCCCACGCTCAACAACGCGCGTCTGACGGCCGGGGCCGTGGTGGCCAACAACGTCGTGGCCCGGGCCGGGCTGGCCGGGATCCTCTTCAGCGGCGACGCGAACACGGGCAACGTGCCGCAGGCGGCGGTGCCGTTCGGCCGGATCGTGAACAACACGATCTACGGCGGCGAATCGTCACGGGGCGCCGGGGTCCAGGTGACTGAAAACGCCGGGCCCACGCTGCTCAACAACCTGTTCGTGAACCTGGCCCAGGGTATCACCGTTGACGGTACCTCGAGCAGCCGCACCGTGGTGGGCACGTCGGCCTATTGGAACTCGACGGGAGCCAGCGGCGTGGTCGAGAGCAACGCCATCACGCTGACCGCGAACCCGTTCGTGAACCCGTCGAAGAACAACTTC
>Ga0214917_10003687_pt1 | contig 17521 bp, 15 predicted proteins | sample LL_1208_BB_MetaG_FD_177983 | JGI IMG/M metagenome (GOLD analysis project Ga0214917, IMG submission 177983) | Freshwater microbial communities from Lake Lanier, Atlanta, Georgia, United States - LL_1208_BB | ecosystem: Environmental > Aquatic > Freshwater > Lake | place: USA: Georgia | collected... | reverse complement strand
GTCGCATACGAGATCGGTGCAGAGGGAGAACTTACAGAAGTGGAGGAACTGGGTCGCAAGTGATGCTGCGGGAGGGGTAACCCAAAAACCAAAAGTCTGGACCAGCCCAGCCCAGCCCAGGGCCAGATCCAGCACTTTTGGTTAACAACAGAACTTACACAACCTGCGTCATGCGCCGCGTAAACCAGTCTCCAGGGACGGGCTTGCGCTCAGGAGCCGGAGCAGCGGGGACTGTCAGTTGCAAGCGCAGATAGCAGAGGGCTGTTGCTGCTGCCTCATCCTCCGCAGCGGCGAGACGACAACGGTAGCGCCGCCGCGCTGTGAAGCCCCTCCACACAGCCTGGATGCGCCGCGCGGCGGCCCGCGTGTGCTCTGCCAGCGTATACGGCGGCGGAGCTGCGTCACCCTCACCCCAGCTCTGCATGACCTGACGCCACCGGCCGTCAGCCCCGCGCTCCCAGTGTGCCTGGGCATCCAGGATCGCGGCCATGATGTCGGGGTCCGGTGCATCATCGGAACGCGTCATCCACATGAGCGCATTCCAGCCAGAGCTATCAGTTGTGTTAACGTCGGCCCCGTTATCCAGCAGAGCCGACACAATCATCGCATCCGGCTCATTGGACACGCACTGCATCAGTGGTGTCATGGCGCGCTCATCGCAGCGGTAGTCCGGATCCACGCCGGCCTCCAGGAGGATCGCTGCCGCCGAGCGTGCCCCGTTGCAGCAGGCCGTGTGGAGTGCCTCACCCAGGCGCCCGACACCGCGCTCTAGGATAGAACGCACAAGATTGCCCTTGTCGTAGCAGGCAGCGAACTGGAGCGCCGAGTAGTTCTCCTCCTCGGTAACAGGGCGCAGATCGCAGCCGCGCGCAATGAGCTCCATGGCGATGTTGTCATCTTCACAGTTCGTGATGGCCCAGATCAGCGGTGTACAGCCGCCATTGCTGCGGTTGTCCATGTTCGCCCCCGCTGCAAGGAGCATGCGGACGATCGCGAGATGTTCTCCCACAATCGCATGCACGAGGGCCGTATCACCGTCACCGTCACGCTCCTCCAGCAAGACCGACAGTGGCACCGGTAGCAGACGCCCGCCCTCCCCATCCAGGCCAACACCGCCGGTGGCCAGCAGCCGCTCCACGAGTGCTGCGTCCCCTTCACCTGCCGCGCGCATAAGGGCCGTAAAGGTGGTCGGGTCGGCTGCGATTGACGCGTCATCGTCCGAGTACTCAGAGTCCGAATCATCATCGGCCGGCGTAGGAACAAGTCGCTCATGTTCCGTGGGTTCATGCCGGCAGCACGGACAGTTTCCTGTTCCATCGGGCTTCTGCAGCCACTGGAACAGGCAGCGCATGTGGTACTCGTGACCGCAACTCATGACGGTCCGACCCGTCTCCTTCGTCACCTCACTGAAGCAGATCGCACAGTCAGTCATTTTCAGAGTCTTGTAGATTGGATGGAATTCAGCACGTCTTCTGTGTGAGTTCCTGAAGGCGGCGACCTGGCCGCATGGGCGCTTCAACTTTTTTGGCATGAAGCCGGTCGTCATCATCGTGACTGTGCGCACCGCCATTTCCTCCGCCACCACTATAGAATCCCTCCTTCAGCGGATCATAAAGACACGGGCATCGCGAGGTCATGTGGGTACGCTCCTGACAGATGGAGCAGGGAACAGCACGATCCATGGATGTCTAGATTGGTTCAGCCAGAGTTTAGCCTCTCATGACAAAATAGATACATAGAATAGAGAATGCCGTACGCAGATACAAGTGCCAGTGGTGTTACGCGTCGCAAAGCGCAGAAAGCGATTGCTAGCCATTACTTTGGCTACCAACCGTCATCGGTGGATTGTTCGGTACTAACGGCACTGCGCCAGGGGCGTCAGACCATTGATAACGGTGCGGTCGTTGATAACTGTACGGGAGTTACCGTGCAGCGTGTGGATCCAGGCTGTTGCTCTAATAGTCCTCATTCTCCTCCCAGACAAGCCCAAAATACGTGTTGCAGAAAACCACTGTCGCAGAGTTAGGGTTCGGGTTCTTGGTCTTCGCTCCAGTTGCGCTGGAGCTTAAGTTAGAAATCTTCCGCAAGCGAGAACTGCATCTTCTCTGCATCCTGCCCCACGCCCGCCAGCGCGTAATTCGTGACACGCTTCTCAAAGAAGTTGTCCTTGCCTTCCAGCGAGATCCGCTCCATCCACGGGAACGGATTCGCTGTATCCCACAGCTTCTCGTAGCCCAGTGACACGAGTAAACGATCCGCCACGAACTGAATGTACTCCGCCATGCGGGCCGCATTCATGCCGATCAACGAACACGGTAGCGCCTCCGTGATGAACTCCTTCTCAATCTTCACCGCCTCACGGATGAGCTTGTGCGCCTTCGTCTTCGGCAGCTTGTGCTTACACTTGGAGTACAGAAGGCACGCAAAGTCCGTGTGGAGCCCTTCGTCACGAGCGATAAACTCATTGGACGCCGTGAGACCCGGCATGAGGCCGCGCTGCTTGAGCCAGAAGATGGAGCAGAATGCACCGCTGAAGAAAATGCCCTCCACCGCCGCGAAGGCCATCAAGCGCGTAGCCCAGTCCGCCTCCTCCGAATCCATCCACTGGAGCGCCCACGTCGCCTTCTTCTGAATGCACGGCACGGTCGCAATGGACCGCAGGATATTCACCTTCTCCGTTCGGTCCTCAATGTACGTGTCAATAAGCTGTGAGTATGTCTCCGAATGCACAGTCTCCATCATCATCTGCACGCCGTAGAAGAACTTCGCCTCGGGAACCTGAATCTCGGCCATGAAACGCTGCGCCAGGTTCTCCATCACGATGCCATCCGAGCCCGCGAAGAAACCCAGCACACGTTTGATAAAGTGCTGTTCGTTTGCGTTGAGCTTGACCCAGTCCTTCATATCCTTGGACAGATCTAGCTCCTCGGGCCGCCAGAAGACTGACACATGATCCTTGTACATCTTCCAGAGATCCGCGTGCTGAATGGGGAAGATAACGAAACGGTTCGGATTCGGCTGAAGAAGGGGCTCCTCCGCCTCCCGCTTGCGCCGCTTCGCGATCGCCACGTCACGAATCTGTGCAGCATCAATCGGATTCGTGATATGCTCTGTCATATCAGTTGCGGCTGCGTTGGCGGTAGCCATTAGGTACTTCTTGCCGCGATTTTCGGAAGCCATCGTAACCCACGCCTGCCTTAACGCGGCGCAACGGTCAAGCTTTGTGACGGTATCTTGAGAAAGACATTGGTTGGTGAATCGCAACCACTGTTCAAATACCTTCCAGTGCCCAAAATGATGGCGCAGAGCTCCATGCTCTTAACTTTGGAACTTCTCGGTAATAAAGCTGTCGCCGGTTCCACAACTAGCAACCGCGGTTTTAAACAATACTGGAGGAGTAGGTGGTGGTGGCGGGGGGCTTAACAGAAGGTTGTCTGCGTTGTACTGGTACCGGGGCTCGTAGCCTCAGCATTGAAACTCTTGTGTCCTTGTGCTTTACTATCTCTCTTATATCACGAAACCATTCCTTGTAGTAGTCCACAACCCGTGTATTATTACCAGCACAATTGATGGAATTCAGTTGCTCTGTTCCTTGAGCATCGTGGTGAACAGCCTGATCATCACCTGCACATGCCAGCTGCAGGGGTGTTAACTTATTCATAGATCTTAACCAGGTTGCAATTAGAATATCATCTGCATGACTACAGAACTTAGGCTGGTCGTTAAGCCATGCAACAAACCGACATGCAGGCGAAAACCATATCTGACGATATAGAACACCGCCGAATGTTTCTAGAAATGAAACATCGGTCGGTGAATCTACTGACCACCTGTACTTCGAATCACTTATAGAATTGTCCTTCCAGATCATGGTACGCCCAATAAATCCACGTGGCCTATCCACATTCTCAGTCACCAAACGACGACTCATCCATGGTTTGTACTCGCAGTCATCATCCACTAATAGTATGTTAGCATCATTAATTCCCGCCGCTTCTAACCAGAGTAGACCACCAACTAATTTCGTCACTGGTCCATAATCTTTGTCTAGCCAGTTTACGGCAACCCGTGGTGACAAAGAAGCCAATGCCTCTGCACGCGCAACATTGTAGTCAATACCCTTGCGAGATCGTCGCGGAACATTGACAATAATCCAATCTGCCGTTATCTCCTGCGTTAACAATGATCGTATGCAACGTTCAGGCAAGCCTTTCTCAAGGCGTAATGGGATTGTCGTGAATGACATCACGAGCATCTCTGCTGTTTGCGTTGAAACTTGACCCCATGGGCTGCTTACTACAAAAACCCCTACGGATGATTCTCAACGACGAACAGCAAGCAGCTCTACGTGTCGTACAGCGCGGACGCAATCTCTTTCTAACAGGCGCTGGTGGCACGGGCAAGAGCCACACTATTCGGGCCATTCTGGAGTGGGCCCGTGCCGCGGGTCTCCGCTGCGCCGTTACAGCACTCACAGGATGTGCCGCGCTCCTCCTCGGGCAAGGCGCCAAGACACTCCACAGCTGGGCCGGTGTGGGTCTCGCCCGTGAGAGCCCCGCGGACCTCGCGGAGGCCGTGAAGCGCAACCGCCGCGCCGCCCGCCGGTGGATTGACACGCAGCTCCTCATTGTGGACGAGATCTCCATGATGACGCCCGAGTTCCTGGAAAAGCTGGATCTCGTGGCCCGCCGCATTCGAAAGCGACCGGACCGCCCCTTTGGTGGTCTTCAAGTTGTCTTTGCCGGTGACTTCTGTCAGTTGCCACCGGTCCAGAAAGCGGCTAAGCCAGAGGATATCCGTTATGTCTTTGACTGCGACGCCTGGCGGGCCATCGTGCAGGACACGGTGGAGCTCGTGCAGATCCAGCGGCAGCGCGACCCCGTCTTTCAACAGCTCCTGACAGAAGCCCGCATGGGTGCTCTGAGCCCCGAGAGCATCGCGATTCTGGAGGAGCGCATGAACCTCCCGTGGCAGGAAAACGAGATTCGGCCGACGCTGCTCTTCACACGGAACGCCGAAGTGGACGCGATCAATCGCAAGAATCTGGAGGCACTGACGGGTGCACGTCACCGCTACGACGTGCAGACGACGGTCATGGACAAGCCGGGCGCTGCTACGGGCATGCGTCTGGCGAATCCCGATGATCCGGATGTAGCCATTGCGCTGGAGAAGCTGGACACGGATGCACCGTATGATCCGCATCTGGAGCTCGTTGAGGGTGCACAGGTCATGCTCATTGTGAATCTGGATCAGGATCGCGGTCTCGTGAATGGCAGTCGTGGCGTGGTGACGGGCTTCACACCTGGTGGCCTCCCAATGGTTCGGTTCCTGGCTACTGGCGCGGCGGGCGGCAGTGTAATCGTGGACCGACAGAACTGGTGGCTGACCGACTATGAGGGCATCGGCCGTGCGCAGATTCCGCTTCGTGTGGCCTATGCGATCACGATCCACAAGAGCCAGGGCGCAACGCTGGACTCGGCACTCGTGGATATCGGCAGCTCCACATTTGAATTCGGCCAAGCCTATGTGGCTCTTAGCCGCGTCCAGACGCTCTTTGGTCTCTATGTATGGAAGCTGGACCCACGGAAAATCCGTGCGCACCCTGCCGTCGTGGCTTTCTATGAGGGGCTCAGAGCAGCACCAGCAGCATCAGCAGCACCAGTAACCGCCGCCCCCTCTGAGGACCCCGAGCCCGCACAGGCAGAACTGTGGGTTACCGAAGGGCTGTCCGCACCTTGGTCCGCTATAGTGGAGCCGTGGCTCGCCGGCCCTGCAGGGCAGCGCCTGGCCTCTCTCCTCCAGGCGCGCATCCAGACCGGTGCCACCCTTGCCCCCGCACCCGCGGATGTCTTCGCGGCCCTCCGCGCCTGCCCTGATCCCGCTGCTGTCCGTGTTGTGATCCTCGGCCAGGATCCTTATCCCACGCCCGGCCACGCTCACGGACTCGCATTCAGTGTGGCGCCGCACACCAAGTTGCCCCCGAGCCTCAAGAACATCTACAAGGAGCTGGCGGCAGATCTGTCAGTTCCTGAACCGACCACGGGCTATCTCAAGTCGTGGGCCGATCAGGGTGTCTTGCTGCTCAATGATGTTCTCACGGTAACCCACGGGGCTCCACTAAGCCACGCCGGTGCAGGCTGGGAGGCACTCACCGAGTTGCTGTTGGCGGCCGTGCTAACAGCGTCGTCGCATTGCGTTCTGGTGGCCTGGGGACGCCAGGCCCAAAAGAAACTGGAGGCCGTCGCGATCCGACCTCTGTTGGCCCGTCACACGGTACTAACGGCACCGCATCCGAGTCCTCTGTCGGCTCACACGGGCTTCTATGGATCGCGCCCGTTCTCGCGCACGAATGCCGCTCTGGCTGCGCATGGACAGACTCCTATAGACTGGTCAGCCCAGACTGACAATCCAGCCTAAGAATCCACCGAGGATAGTGCCGGCCAGGATCTGCTGCCAGTTGTGACATTGCTTGACCCAGCGCGCCCAGGCCATTGCGGCGACCCAGGGCACACCGATCCACAGAACCCACGCATCGTGTGTACGAAACCAAAGCGCAGACACGAACATCGCAGCTGTGGTCATATGACCCGATGGAAATCCAGGGGCGCCTCCGACCGGACCGCCGCAGCAAAACACATCGCAGTCGCCGGCTCCTGTTGGTCTTCCAAAGAACCCGCGAGATCCAAACGCAGTTTTGAGGCCCAGCAGGACAAGCACATTCGCGCCCAGAATGCCTGCAACCAGCCTGAGATACCACGTCTCCCGACCAGTGATGTACAGTCCAGCAGGAAGAACTAACGCAGTCAAAAACGAAACGGATATCCAGTCGGCCGGCTGCATCTCTATGCTGACCGCCGAATTCTGCGTGTGCGTTGTCTGTAACAGTTCTTGTAGGGCCGACAAGAGGCGCGTTCGGTAAAGCCCATTGCTGCACAGGTCTTGCGCAGACAGTGCCGGCGGGTGAAGCGACGGGGAAAGCGCCAGCGGCGGGAAAATTGTGGCATTCTCTACTAGAGGATGGCAAGTTCCGCGGGCGCCGAAACTAGAAATAGGGTTCTGACCACTGTTGAATCGCCCGAAGCCTTTACACGACTCTATGCAACCTTTTTGATGGCACTTCCCGATCTTGTTGAACGAATCCAGAAGCCAAACAAGGGGCTGTTCGGTGGCCCAACAGCAGGCGCTGTCGCAGAGGCGTGCACAGCAGCGATGATCCATTTCAAGCTTGCTCTGCAGTATGCCGAACAAGCCGATATTGCAGAACTAACAGATGTAAGTGGATATGTGGCCGATAAGCTCAAGTGGCAAAACATCTTTGAGCTGATGAATGGGTCCGCTGAATCAATAAAGATACAGACGGGTCTAGTCCTGTTGCGTAGGTTTGCACCGGCGATTCTAAGCATTGAATCTGCGGTTGACGCTGTACGTGCCATGCCTGGCGACATTCCGTTTGAACCGCCTGGAGAGAAAGATAAGAAGACTATCTATCGCCGTAAGTTTGTGGAGGCCGTGAAGCGTGGTGTGACTGCTATGCGGGAAGGATGTAAGGGTAACCCACGTCTGCTGAACTGGGCGCAAGATAAACGTTCACGACAGGAAGATACACTGCATTGGTCACGGTTCCAAGTCGGTGGTGGAGGGGCTGGTGGAGGACCAAATGCGGGCACGCCAATTGACTTCACAACACCCGGTTCCGCAGCATCGTACGCACTAGCTCCAGCATCTGCACCCGCTGGTTCAGTCACCGCTGCACCTGATCCGTGGGATTGTTCATCGGACGCAGCGAAGCCCGCATATATGCAACCAGAGTATACGATTTTGTGCGCTATGAAAGCCTATATCACTGAGCAGAAAGGTCAGTTCCAAAGAGCCTCACGTGCCGCCACGGAAGGTACGGCAGCTGCAAAATCTGTGAAGAATTCTGAAATGGCAACCATTCACAAAGGTATTAAAGATAACTGGCCAGAAATGGACCGTATTGGCGCTACAGAATATGTACGCGCCGATCGTGCCGAGGCAACGATGGGTAAGCAGGCAGACTTTGCAACTAAAATGAAGGAGTTGTATGACAATCTTGATTTTGTGTTAAGAAAACTTAGAGTCGCGTGGAAAAAAACAGATCCAGCTAGGAACTATGCAGCCATAGGAGGTGCCCGCCGTCGCACCCGCAAGCACCGGCGTCGCGCGCGCAAAACTCGTCGTCACCACTAGAGGATGGCCGCACCGTGCCCGCCAGGGCTCATATTAAATCCACAGACTCTGCGATGTGTCAAGATCACAGGTCGCAAAGGACAGCAGATTGCACGTTACCAGGGATTTCCTGCTGCGCCTGCGCTAGTAGCAGGAGCAAGAACAGGACTAGCCGCCGCATTCAGTGCCGTAGAACCCCCGCGTCTTCCCACTTTTTGGGAGCGGGCTACAGCTGCTCCAGCTCTTGCAGCACCAGCGGTGGCGGCTGCAGCGGCGCCAATGCCGTGCCCGCCCGGTTACAATCGTAATCCCACCACGGGCCGCTGCATTCGCCGTGGTGGGCGCACATACAAGAAGCTGTATCCACCCGCTCCTCCCGCTCCACCCCGTCGTGCAACGAGTGAAGCTCCCGCGAAACTACCCGTCGGCAGTGCGGAGCCCATCCCCCTCGGTCCGCCAGAAGTCGCGCACAGCTGGATCCGCGACAACTGTAAGAATCCCAATGACCCCATCAGTGGTCTCGCCTGGACCGACGCAGACACCGCACAGCTCACCGAAATCATGCGTCTCCACGATCGCACCTGCGTGACCGCCACGGGTCTCCACAGCGCGGTCAAATCGCAGCACCGCACGGGCAAACCGGCCACGATTCCAGGTGATCCCCACACAGCACTGACACTGGACGATTTCAAGGCTCTGCGAACCACCATGCGCCGTCGCGACCCGGCGTACAAGATTCCGGCACGGGCCCACCAGCCCGCACCGGCCAACTGGCAGCTCTACGTCGCCAGCGACAATCGGAGTGGCCCGGACTTCGCGTCCGTTTTGATTGTGGATGCGGCCAAGGCCAAGGCAACTCCCGCGGGCTATCAGTATCCGGCAGAATCCGTTATGATTGATCTGGGATTCATTCCGACGGCGGGGGCGTCAGGTGCGCTCTGTCAGCCCCAGATGCTGGTGGATCTGTTGGATCGTCTGGCGAAATCCAATCGTCTGCTGGAGCCGGTGGCGGGTGGGTGGAAACCTGTGTTCACGCCGCGTTCCAAAACATATTGGGCGCAGGAGCGCGCGGATCGGATCAGTCGTCTCTGCCGTGAGTTGACCAAGGCTCTGACCACGCCGCTGTAAAAATTCGCAGCTGGACTCAGAGATGACATCGGTACTGAAGCGTTACAGCCAGATTGATGCGCGGACGAAGTATTTTATTATTACTACTAACGATATACCCATCGACTACTACATGCCGGCGAACCCCACTGCCTTCACCGGCGGCGTAACCGATATCACAAATGTCTTGGTGCCTAACCCCAACAAATTATCTGGGCGCCTCAAGGATCTAGGTCGTACAGTCTATGTGTACGACGCGTCAGTTGCGCTGCCCGATGATAATGCAAACAGCCCTGGGCCGCAGGTCGCGATCCTACGCGAAGTCCAGGTCGTGGATGGCCCGCAATCAGAAGGTGTGTCAGGTGTGCCGACAAACAACTTTAAATCCTATTGGATCGCAACGTGGGTTGCGGATGATGATGGCACCTACGAGGGGGCTGTAACAATCAATCTGGCTCATGTGGCTCGCGCCGGCTAAAACGTGACCTCGCCGCGGGTTACCAGTAGCAGCCTGCAAGCGATCAACGATGCCGCTTACACGACATTTCTACGAATTGGACGAAGTCGTTTCTGCTCTGCAGACATGCCTTCACAATGGATGGCCGCGTGCTCCCTTCTGGACATGGGAGCTCTTCGTTTCCGACGAAATTCCGCTACTACGACGAACTCTCCGCGACTGTTGGCTCCATCACTCCGGCGGCGTTGATCCCATGGTGCTCCAACGCCTGAACGTCAACGACCCCGACTGGCTCACAATCACTCTGCGCATCGCCGCCGCAATACGCGAAAGCCGAAAACTCAGCGCTGCCGTGGTACTCACAGATATCGCAACGATTCCCTTCCGTGAATACGTGACACCGCTGCCGCGAACTTCCGCGGCGGCTGTCCGGCGGCGCACCCGCGCCGCGGCCTTTGTTGCAACTCTGGACGCCGCAGAGGAGCTATCCGCCACAGAAGCCACGAACTGGTGGATCAGCTACGACAGTGCGTGTCGGTCGGGCCGCCGCCGCGATGCCGCGTGGCTGCTCCAGGCGGCCTCACACCGGCTGAGCACAGACGCACTGTGGTCTGCGGTCACGGTAGCGGTCCGTGGAGGACTTAGGGAGGCTCTTGCCAGCATCCACGCAGCCGTTGCCGATGATCTTCATCCCACGACACAGCTCCTGGCGCTCACGAATGCCACGTTGCTGCTGGCCGCGCAAGGTGACGACGAACGCAGCGCAATGCTCGCACCGCCGCAGCCTCCGCAGCAGCCGTTCTGGGTACGCACATGGGCTTCCTGGGAAGCAATCCGTGGTCGGCGGGCGGCTCGCGTATACGATGTGCCCACAGATGCTCTTCACGCGGGTACGCCACGCGGAAGCATGTCCCGCAAGTTCACGAACATTGATGAAGTGCGTGAACCCGTGGTTCTTCTGACGGAGGGGTGCGCCTTCTGGCGCGCTGCAACGGCCGCCGCGGGCATTCACGAGGATGCCGATACCGGTGCAATACTCTTTTCGAGTGATGAAGACCTGGAGGCATTCTATGACCGCTATTTTCCCGACGACATTCCGGATGAGTGGTCGCGCGCAGATCAAGAGCGGAGTCACGGGCGCGGATGTGCCGAGAGCGCACCACCCGCCCCTGCGGATCCACCGCAGTGGGAAGAGCCGTGTTCAGAGAGCACGTGGCGACGGGCGATTGGCTGCCGGCAGCATCCGCCGAAAAAGTTGACTAGGGTGCGGGCATCGGGTGGCACTGTTAGTGATAAGTGACCAGAAGACGGCCAACTTATTACCAACAGCATTCAAGATGAGCTTCATGAATTCGCAGAAGAGTGGTGACGGTTGGGCGGCCTTTGGCCGCGGCGGCGGTGCTGGGGCACCCCGTGCAGAGGGTAACTGGGGCGCATTCGGTGGCGGTCGCGGCGCCGGCCGCGGCGGCGGTGGTGGCAGCACAGAGGGCAACTGGAGCGATGAGCGCGCAATGCAGCGGCGACGGGAGCGTGAGGAGCAGGCCGCACGAGAGGCTGCCGCAGCGCGTGCCAAGAGGGCCGCGGAGGAAGCAGCAGCGAAGAAGATGGCTGACGCAACGAACTTTGCTTCCGAGGATTCTTATCCTGCACTCGGTGGTGGTGGTGGTGGTCGCGGAGGTGGTGTACGTGCAGCAAAGCCCAAGATGAACTGGAGCGCGGCAGCGGCAGAGGGTGCGGCCCGTGCAGAGGAGCGGGCTAAGGAGGAGGCGGCGGCACAGCCGGTGGCCGCCGCACGGCGATCTCAGGTTAGTCACTACGCCCGTGTGCGACCTCCGACCACTCTCCGCCGCCCTGCCTACGTCTATGAGGATGAGGAGGAAGTGGCACGGGGCTCAGATGATGAGGAGGTCAGCGACTACGAGGCCGAGCACCAGGAGACAGAAGAGGAGACCGGTGAGTTCAACGCGGATCTCTACAGCAGCCGCCGCCGCGGTGATAAGGGCGTATGGTAAACAAACAGTGGACACACGCATCTGAAACGTCAGATGCGCCTGCCTAGCGTAGCAAACGCCATACTGGATGCATCAAACACTGTTACATGGGTCAGTACGCCAAGTTCCAGTTATAACCACACGATCGTTATTATCCAGCGGGCGATAACACAACTGTTGATTTTGCCAGAACCCGCGATATGGGCATGGAGTTGGCTGTGCAGCAGCAGGACACGGACACGGACCAGCTGCCAATGCTGTCGGCACAGTAGACCCCGTGTCGGCCCACGAGTTGGGACGCGCTCCCGCCACGTAACCCGCGTAAATCGCCCGCCGGCGCGCCAGTTCTACTTGCGTGCCCGTGGTTGCCGTCGCATCATTCCAGCGCGGGCGCCGACGTGGTGGTACTCCTGACATGCTCTACCGTCAACCTACAGAAACGTAACGCCAAGAATGCCACCCAGGCCCGCCGCAGTCGCAGCGCTCACCGTTGCGGAACCGACAGATCCCTTTCCCCCATCGTACGCAGCCACCGCCGCCGACACAAGTCCCATGATGACGACGAGCCCCGCATTAGAGATCCGCACCAAGACATCCGTGTTGTTTAGCAGCAGCCCCACGAAACTGACGAGGGTGACGACCGCCACGGATCGCCACGGCGTCTGGGCATCATTGACCTCTGTTAGGAAGCGCAGCCCCTCCTCTTTTTCACCGATGCCGAAGAGATACCGCGTAGTCGCCAAGAAAACCACAAATGTCGTAATCAGCATGAACAGAATCATGGCCACACGCATACCGCCGACCGCACCAGGTCCCAGGAAGTTCGCAAAGAGGTGACCCATCGCATTGTCCTCCTGTGCGGCGGTGAGGCCGGGTACCCAGACAGCAAGAGCCGCCGCGACACCGAGCACCAGCAGCGCCGAGAGTCCGTTACTTCCGAAAAACGCGATCGGCAGATCCCGTTGGGCATCCACGGACTCCCGTACGAATTTCATGAGCGCGTCAAATCCCGCCATGATGAAGAAGAAATGCATCAGACTCTTCACCGCAGAGTGACCTGTCGGTAGCACGCCCCCTGGAAGTCCGCGAGTGAGCGCACCCCAGCCACCCAGACCCAAGCCGGCCGTAAGTACAACTAACAGAGCCCAGGTGGTCCAGTTGATGATCTCCTTATTCACATCAATGCCCCAGAGTGACGCCGCCGTCATGATTGCCAGAAAGATGGTCGCCACACCGACCTGGGTCAGCCAGGCCGCCGCGGGAAACATCAGCTGTGCGACGAATACCAGGATCACCGCAATGGAAAAGATGTTGAACACGAGAATACCGACGCCGGCAACACCTGCAATCCCGCGACCGAACACGCGTTCAATGACATCTGTCTCTGATGTATTGGAGCCCTCTACCTGGAGGGCCCGCGTATATGACCACGATGCACCACCGAACAGTGCGGTGACGAGCGCCAGCAGAGCCGGCCACGCCCCACCCCCTGCACGGACGGCTTTACCCACGAGGTTGAATCCACCTGACCCGAGAATACTGGAAACGCCAAAGAGCATGTGGTCAGTGAGACCAAGTGTTGGTTTCAGATCTGTCATGTAGGCTCTCTGCCACGGGGACACGAGATTAGTCCGCGAATCGAATGCGGACCTGCCCATCACGAATGTCCAGCACATTCCACGCGATGCCCAGAAGGGACACATACACGAAGCGGGAATGGATCGCGGGATCTGTTGGTAACGCGGCGATCTGGAAGCGGAGCAGTGACTTGTGCGTACGGGACAAAAAGAGAGACCCCGCAGGTTCGCGATCAATGGGCTCTCCAAACACAAGAAAGTAGTAGTTATCCTTGATATCGCGACTCAGCTGGCTGTTATTCGCCAGCTTCCGTAGATTCGTGGGATTCCAACTGAACACGCGTTCCACACTGTTGACAACGAGACTCATTGTGCTGACCCATTCTGCACCACCGGGTGCCAGCGTATCCAGATATTTATTCTGCCGCCGGCGTGCATCGTGCCAGAAGCGCACGTAAATCGCATCAAAGAATCCGCAGGTCTCCAGAACCTTGGAGACTGTATTGCCAATCTGCCAGGTTGTCTCATCAAAGGCCAGTTGATCTACAACGAAGCGCTGGTAGGGCATAGACAACGGCCGCGCGATCAGCGTTTCGCGCATCTCATCTTCTAGTTGGAGCACCTGACACCGTGCGAAGATCTCGGGTTGACCCATCTCCCAGGCTTGAAGCGTGCGATAGCCCGAATCCACAAACTGGCCCGTCACGGAATCCTTGAAAAGGATGGTATGTCCACCCCAAGGTTGAGGACAGGAGTCAAACATGGGCAGTTGCGTGGCAAAGTCCACCCAGAGCACGGAGCTTTCAACGAGCCGTTCTTTGGGGGCAATATACAGACGTACATAGAGTCGCTGTTTGAGCATCGCACAGATCGGAAATCCTGGACCGCCTTCATACTGACAGCCAGGCAGAGGGATTCGGCAACAGATCTGGGGCAGCGTTGCGGCGCGCTGAATGGCTTTTGTGGATCCATCGTGGTAACCGGCACTCTGATGATAGAGGGGCGCTCTTGCATGAGTGGTCCGTGAATCCCAGTAGCTGCTGTTGATGATTCCGTTACCCTCGGCGACCTTGTATGTGTCGGCGTAGAGTTCCCACTTGTCAATGACATTGTCAGCCGTGCCGTTGGACCAGCCGTAGCATCCAAAGGCGGGCTGACCGGTGCTGGGATTCGTGAGGGGCGCCTGGAGTTTAATGGGGCGGATGAAGTTCTGCACAGCAACCCCGGGAGGCAACCACGTAGGCATTGTAATCATGATGTCAAAGTGCTTCAGGATATCGGCGTTACGCGGTAACTCTATCTCAATAGTCGTGCCGAACTGTGCCGGTGACAGAGGATATTTATAGATGACGTCGCGGGCGCTGGGGTTACGGGGTTCCCATGCACCACCATCAAACCACGTGTACTCTGGATTCTGAATGAAAAAAGCATCTTTCTTCCCGCGACTGGCCAGCTCCACGAAACTCCCTTCGTTGGGCATACTCTACCGGCCACGGCCAAAGTTTGGATGGCGACGGCACCGCACTGCTCTGAAATGCCAAAAAGTTGACAGGGTGGCTGGATAGCAGATACGTACGGCAGGTATCAGTACTCAGAAGACGAGCATCTGAACCTACAACAATCCATCATGAACGCACCACAGAATCTGTTGGCCGGCCGTCAGTGGCGGGTGACCTTTCACGAAGCGGGAGAGATGCCAGAGGAGGAACTCATGCGCAGCTTCCAGGACGCGTGGGCCATTGCACAACCCTATCCCGAGGAAGACGGGCTGGCGTGGCAGTTTGAACAGCGCGCCTTCATTAGGGCTTCCTTTGAGCTCGCGGTTGAAGACCCCAATCAGCCCCGCACGCTTCGTGTGTGCTGGGTGGACGACGACACTTACACAACGATAGAGATGATCTAGTCTTTCAACCCCAGGTCAACCCAAAAATGTGCGCTAAACACATTTTTGGGTTTTGGTTAGAAAAGGGGCGTGCGAAGGACGCTCAAGGACAGGGATCCTCCTCGGAGTCAGATAATGCCGACCACACGGCATCCACAGCAGGGGCACGAAGATCATCCTCAGCCGCATGGTGACGGGGAGCAGCGGTGTCCTCCCCCGCGAAGCTCTCTTCCTCCAACGGCGCAAATCCGGCGTAGAGCGACGGACAGATCTCCCGTGCACCGCTGATCTTGTGGAGATGAAGCTGAACCATCCGTCGGTCCAGATTGTCCATGACGTCATCCACGACACGGAACATATGAATCTCCACGCGAGACCGTTGGCCAATGCGGACAGCACGCCCCACGGCCTGGTGCACGACAGCAGGATTCCAGTGCTGGGACAAGAACAGCACCCGCGTGCAGAACTGTAGGTTGAGTCCGGCACCTCCCGCGACAATCTGGACAACCACAACCACAGCCTTCTTCGCCGCCGCGGCCTCCCGTGCCTCCGTGACGGCACGTCCGACGGCCTCCGAGCCCATTCCGCCGCGGACGCAGAAGACCTCCGCGCCCGCCTCGGCAGCAGCCGCAGCGACGCGATCCATCTCATCGCGGAACATACAGAAGACGATCTGGGCCGACCGCGCCGTGATGCCGTGACGCATTTCCGAGACGCACGCCGTCCACTTGGTAGTCGCCCCCGTCCAATCGGGCCGCGGATAGCCTCCGCCGAACTTACGGCGCATGCTCTCCACGTAGATCTGGGGATGGACGAGGAACTGTTGGATCCTCAGGTATAATTCTAGCTTCATGAGAGCGGACACAGAATGGGAATCCATGGCGTTCTGGAGCTGGTCGCAGAGGGCGCGGAAGAGACGGAGCTCCCGCGTCTCGGTAACATGAAGATCATGTGCAATGTAGCGCGGAGGGGCAGGCAGCGCGTCCACGACGCCGCGGAGCTCGTCCATGGTGCGGCGGAGCATGATGGTGGGACCGAGCTCCGCGTAAGCCGATGCGGATCCCCGCACGCGGAGCCACGCACAGAGGTTCTTCCAGTCGGAGTACGAGTTCTGGACGGGCGTAGCGGAGAGAATCCACCGACAGGTGGCGCGGTACGCGTAGGAGACCGCGGCGGTCCATCGTGCAGTCTCCTTGCCGTTGCGGATGACGTGACCCTCATCCAGCACGACGCGCTCAAACGACTCCTCGCAGAGAAAGCGGCGGTACAACGTGGCCTTGGGATACGTGGTGAGGCAGACCTCCGTGCGACCCGCCTCCGCAGCGGCGACGGCGTTCCACGTGGCGGTCCCCGCGGCGATCTCGCGGACAGCGAAGCCGCAGGCGCGGAGCTCCTCCTTCCAGCCGGCCACGAGGGTCGGCGGACAGACGATGAGCGTGCGGAGCGCCAGGCCGTTCTTCAGCAGACCGATGGTCTGGAACGTCTTTCCGAGCCCCATGTCGTCACCGAGAATCCCCCCGCGGCACGCGGGAGCATCCTCGGCTTCCCGAGCGATCATCCAACGCACACCCTCCACCTGGTGCGGGAGATACTCAATGCCCAGACGGGGCGGCGTCAGTTTCGTGTCAGGCATTTCAAGAGCAGAGCAGAGTGTGTCAGTGTCTTCGTAAGACTGTCACACCGGCGCACCAACGAAGGCCCCGTGCCTTCAAGTTTTGGTGCAGCATGAGGTCAGTACGCTCCCTGGGATCCACCGGTAAGAGGATTGGCGTGGAACGGATACTTCCGCCCAACGTCAACCCACACCGACGGAGCCGCCAATCCGCTCTCGGCCAGAATGATGAACTTGTCCGCGGGCAGCCGGGCACCACAGATGTCCGTGAAGCCGTAGCGATCGTTTGCGCCGCTGCTGCTGCCGCTGCCGGTCGGTGACGTCACAGGCAGGATGGGTCCGCTATCGGCGACGCCGAGGATCCGTCCCGCGGCCTGCGCGAGAGCCGACAACCAGGAAGGAGAACGCTGCATTCTTGAATGTAATGGGGTCGGTAGGACTAACAGAATCGTCGTCGGATCTGTCTGCGGGGGGGGCGGGCAAGGGTGTCCCCTGGCGACTCAACTTTTGCGACACAAAATCGCAGCGCGCCGCCAGCGCTACGATTCCGTTTCCGTCATTTCTTTTTTGGGTTTGGTGACACGGGAACCGTGGGTCACCGATGGTGTCGGGGCTTCTCGGCAGCCGCGGCCGCTGGCCGGCGCTCCCGCAGCGCCTCTGCGGCGCGCACGTGCTTCGCGGAGTAGGGCCCCTGGCGCTCCTTGC
>Ga0214917_10003686_pt1 | contig 17523 bp, 16 predicted proteins | sample LL_1208_BB_MetaG_FD_177983 | JGI IMG/M metagenome (GOLD analysis project Ga0214917, IMG submission 177983) | Freshwater microbial communities from Lake Lanier, Atlanta, Georgia, United States - LL_1208_BB | ecosystem: Environmental > Aquatic > Freshwater > Lake | place: USA: Georgia | collected... | reverse complement strand
TATCGCGTAATTTCCGCGTCCATTATTTACATAGATATCACCAGTAATAACATTTTTAAATTGATCTTTAGCTTCGTCAAATTCCAGAACTTGGCGTGAAACTACGCCGACTTCGAAGCCTTCGAGGGCTATGAAGTACTCATCTTGATATTTAAAGCGTTTGAGCGAGTAGAGCTCATCTGCTTTCGCCATATCTGCATCAGAGAGTGTTTCAAAATTCGGTGCGCTTTCTGCTACTCCAAACTCATTTATTGTCAGATCGGCAGCATTGAGTGGGATTCGGTTATTCACTGTTGAGATGAAATAAGCCTTATTGATCGTATCTGAGACCAGAATTGCTTCCTGCATCTCATAGCGGCCAATCTTTATATCAAAAGATGTTCCGTTGGCATCGGATTCAAATCCCCGATTCTTAACCTGTTCGATTGCTTCACCCTGAGAAACGATATTGCCAGTTTTGTAGTTATAGGTAGACATCGTGACTGTGTAAAGGATTGGTGAGAGCACGAATGCGACAAGTAAAAGAATTCCAGGTAAGAAGAATTTAAGTGGAATTGAAATTTTGGATAGGTAAGTCAAGATCAACAAAAAGATGGTGATCGCAAGAAAGCCTGCGATGAAGTATTCCTTTTGAGCAAATGCGCTCTGTGTAAGGGTCAGCAGAACAGCCGAGACGAGCAGTACGACCACGAGCTTTATGGCAAAAGAGACCTTGCCAGTAAAGAATGAAGTCATTTTTTGATGCTGCCTCTCGGTCTAATAAGAACTAATGCGGGCGAATTTCTTCGCCCGCATTAGTTTATAACTTACTGAATCTCTTTAGAGATCAGCCTTTCCTGCAGATGTATTTGCACGCCAGATAGCTGCGAGCTTGTTGCCCTCAGTTACAGCATCTTTTCCATCTACGAGAACAGCTGTCCAATAAGCTGGAGCTGAATCCCAGTAGCTTGCGCCTCCTGCATTGCTATTTAGGAATGCGCCGATCTGTGGGATGCCTGCAAGTGATGCCGCAGCACCAAATCCACGCTGTGCAGCAGTAACGGTTGCATCAAGTGCTGCACCCTTTTCTGCTGGTGGACGTCCTTCGTACTTCTGGTAAAGAACTTGACCAGCAGTTGATCCGAAGAAGTTTGTAAGAAGTGACTTCGCGCCAGCTTCTGATCCATGCTTTGCAGCATATGTGGTGAGAAGTGCGCCAGAAACTGAACCGAACATCTTGCCATTGGTACCAGCAGTAACGCCTGGAACTGGCATGAGGTTCATGGTGAAGCCCTTAGCTACATAGTCTGACCACTCCCAGTTACCGATGATTGCGTATGGGACTGTTCCTGCAAGGAAGTTGTCCTTACAACCGGCATCTGATGCTGGCAAGAAACCATTGCTCTTCTTTCCATCAAGAAGGTAGGTACGAACATTCTTTCCGAATGTTGTTCCGTTAAATGAACGGTTGTAAATAATCTTGTCGCGTGAGTCGAACTGGAATGCATCTGCACCGAGTGCTGAGAAGATCGAGTGAGCTCCCCATGACATTCCGCCACCTGCAACACAGAGACCAGCCTTGAGGCTCTTTGATGCCTTGTTAGCCTTGTAGAAAGCAACCATTTCACCAAAAGTCTTTGGTGCTGTTGTTACTAGCTTTGTGTTGTAGATCATTGCAACGTTGTTTACATCGACAGGAACTCCGTAGAGATTGCCCTTGTATGTAAGGTCGAAGAGCTGACCTGGTGTGAAGCGAGCCTTCTGTGACGCTGTAAGAGTTACAGGTGCAAGCTTTCCGCTCTTAGCTCCAGTTGGAACCCAGTCATTTGCGCCCATAATAATATCTGGACCAGATGCATCAGTTGCCTTGTCGAAGGCATCCTTAAGTGCATCGAAGTTTGAGAATGCCTTGACAGTAATTGTGTAACCAGAAACCCAGTCACTCTTAACTGCTAGAGCTTTCTTTAGATTTGCCCCGCGTGACTCATCTGCCCATACAACGATGTCATCCGCTGCACTTGCTGATGGAACGACGAGACCAGAAACTGCGATTGCGACTGCGGCAATAAAACCGACTGCGCTGAAACGCTTCTTTGTCATCAATTTCCTCCATGGATTCATTGTGTTTACGAGGGTGTAAAACACAAGTGATGTCGACCTGAGAACAACTCTGGTCGAGGGTCCTATTCTTTATCGTTAGACCGTTGTTATCAACTTTCGGGCTGCCAAAAGAGCGCGCCAAAGCAACCTTTATCTAAACGTTATAAATGGGAGCGTTTACAGACGCTTTTGCACCGACGTACGCGCTTATTTGTGAAGCTGCTCGACAGTTGCATCCCAGCCGGTGACATCCTCCGGTTTGCGAGGTGCCTTTCCGACATAGCGTGCGGATGGACGAATCAAACGACCGGTGCGCTTCTGTTCGAGGATATGTGCAGACCAACCAGCTGTACGCGCTGCTGTAAACATCGATGTAAAGAGTGGTGCTGGAACTTCTGCGAAGTCCAAAATAATCGCTGCCCAGAACTCAACATTTGTTTCAAGTACACGATCTGGTTGGCGCTCACGTAGTTCCTTAAGTGCAGCTTTTTCAAGTGCTTCTGCAACGGCATAACGTGGAGCATTAAGTTCTTTCGCTGTACGGCGCAACGTGCGTGCGCGTGGATCTTCTGCGCGATATACACGGTGACCGAATCCCATCAAGCGCTCTTTGCGATCAAGAAGTCCCTTGACGTATGCCTCTGCATTACCTGTCTTCTCAACTTCTTCAATCATGTGAAGTACGCGAGATGGTGCGCCACCATGTAGTGGACCTGACATCGCACCAATTGCACCTGAAAGTGCAGCTGCAACATCTGCACCAGTTGATGCAATAACGCGAGCGGTAAATGTTGATGCGTTCATTCCGTGTTCTGCTGCTGATACAAAGTATGCATCGATTGCGCGAACATGAAGTGGATCTGGCTCTCCGCGCCAACGAATCATCATGCGCTCTACAACGGTGTGTGCCTTATCAATCTCTGACTCAGGAACAGGGGAGGCGATAATTCCGCGAGCAGCTTGTGCCAAGTATGAAAGAACCATGACAGATGTACGCGCAAGGTTGCTGCGAATCTCTTCATCTGAAATATCTAGAGTTGGCTTGAAGCCCCATGCTGGTGCAAGCATTGCGATTGCGGATTGCACATCTACGCGAACATCACCCGAGTGGACTGGAAGTGGAAATGGTTCAGCGTTTGGAAGTCCTGGATTAAACTGATCATCGACAAGAAGTCCCCATACGTTTCCAAATGAAACGCGACCAACAAGATCGTCAATGTCTACACCGCGATAACGGAGCGCACTACCTTCTTTATCTGGTTCAGCAATCTCTGATTCAAATGCAATAACGCCTTCGAGTCCTGGCTTGAAATCATCTGACACGGTCTAGCTCCAGTCTGGCGCCGGTGGCCGGCGCATTCGCTTATGCGCTAATTCTGCACCCGAAAGCGGGGTGCTCGCGACCACCCCGAATCCGAGATGACGCGGGGACGAAAGTGACGTTAGATACAGGTATGAGCGAGCGGAGCGAGAAGAGCCTGACCCGCGATGCGATCCGTGCGATGCGTCGTTCCTACGGGGATACCGGGTTGGAAACTCTTCCCGCAGATCCCTTTGCTGCCTTCGCGCAATGGTTACAGGAGGCCGCGGCGAATGAATACATCGTTGAAGCAAATGCAATGGTGCTCTCAACACTTGGCGCAGATGATGCGATAACTACCCGCACCGTTTTACTTAAAGATATCTCCGAAGGTGGCTTTACTTTCTTTACCAACTATCAATCGCGTAAAGCACATGCGATCGAATTCCATGATCGCGTTAGCGTCCTATTTCCTTGGTATGCGATGGAGCGACAAGTAAGTATTACTGGCGTAATTACCAAAATTTCTGAATCTGAATCTGAAGAATATTTCGCAACGCGTCCATGGTCGAGTCAAATCGGTGCGTGGGCAAGTGCGCAATCTCAACCTTTGGAATCACGTGCAGAGCTCGAGAGTCGCTTTGCTGGAGCGAGTGCGAAGTGGCCGGAAGGTACGAGCGTTCCACGTCCTCCACACTGGGGCGGCTATCGCATCTCCCCATTAACTATTGAATTCTGGCAGGGGCGCTATTCGCGACTGCATGATCGGCTGCGATATGAGAGGCAGAGCACCGATTCCGAGTTCATACTCACGCGCTACTACCCGTAGTCTTGGCCCATGAGCGCAGAGATCACAATCCCAGATAACCTCAAACCACGCGATGGCCGATTCGGTTGCGGACCATCAAAGATTCGTCCAGAAGCACTTTCGACACTGCTTGCAAGTGGCGCAGCAATTATTGGAACATCTCATCGCCAAAAGCCTGTGAAGCATGTCGTCCATCGTGTGCGTGAAGGTTTGAACTCACTCTTTAATCTGCCAGAAGGATACGAAGTAATCCTTGGCAATGGCGGATCAACAGCGTTCTGGGATATTGCAACATTTGGATTGATTGAAAAGAAGTCCCAGCACTTGGTTTTCGGTGAATTTTCATCGAAGTTTGCGAGTGCAGCCAAGGAAGCCCCGTTCCTTGATGAACCAACTGTCATTAAATCTGAGCCTGGCTCACATCCCGTATCTGTGGCAGAAGCTGGTGTTGATGTCTACGCACTCACACATAACGAGACAAGCACCGGCGTTGCAATGCCAATCGTGCGTCCTGCAGGAACAGATGGCGCTCTTGTATTAGTCGATGCAACAAGTGCCGCTGGTGGATTACACGTTGATGCAAAGGAATTTGATGCTTACTACTTCGCACCTCAGAAATCTTTCGCATCCGACGGTGGCTTGTGGCTCTCGTTGATGAGCCCTGCCGCGATCGAGCGCGCAGAAAAAATTAAAGCTTCAGGTCGTTGGGTTCCAGCCTTCTTTGATCTAGGAATCGCGATCGAAAACTCACGCCTTGATCAGACATATAACACTCCAGCTCTTCTCACGTTGATGCTTTTGGCTGAGCAAGTTGAATGGATGAATAGCAATGGTGGCTTGAAGTTTGCGACAGGTCGCAGCGCCGAGTCAGCATCAAAGCTGTATGGATGGGCTGAAAAAACTTCGTACACAACACCATTTGTTGTAGATCCAGCACATCGTTCATATGTTGTTGGAACAATTAACTTTGATGATTCAGTCGATGCCGCACAGGTTGCAGCAGTACTTCGCGCCAACGGAATCGTGGATACAGAGCCATATCGCAAGCTTGGAAAGAACCAACTGCGCATTGCTATGTTCCCAGCTGTTGATCCAAGTGATATCGATGCTCTAACAGCATGTATCGATTACGTCGTTGCAGCGCTCTAAGCAATGCCACGTAACGTTGTCCGCGATCGTTTCTTCTGGCAGGTAGCTTTTCAAACTGTTTCGGTAAATCTATTCCTGGGTGGATTTGGTCCATCGCAAGGTTTGCTGCGTGATGATCAAGGAACAACAGGCGCTCAAGCGGGTCTGCATGGAACAGCCCTTGGTATCGCTGCAATTATCGCTGGTTCACTCAACTCACGTCTTGCTCACAAATACGGTCGCGTCAAACTTTCTTGGCTTGGATTAGCACTCTTCTGTCTTGGGCTTTGCGCATTTATTCTTTTTCCAACGTATCCAACAACTCTGATATCCATCATGATCGCTGGATTTGGAACATCAACTGTTGTTAACAATGGACTCACCATGCTTAATCACCATGCAGGAGATAAGGCAGCACTGACAATCTCTCAGGCAAATGCTGTGGCATCTGTTGGATTTATTGCAGGAACTTTGCTCATTGGAACAATCGCAACTAACTATCCAGATAAGTGGCGCCTCGGACTATTCCTTGTAGTTCCAATGTCACTCTTTATCTATTTCTTCCTTCGCGATAAGAATTATGTTGATCATGTCTTTGACGATGGTGCACGCCAAACTGGAAAGATGTCGTGGAAGTTTTGGGTTTCGTGGGTTGGATTTATTGCATGCATTGGAAGCGAATTCGCAACATCTTTCTGGGCAGCCTCTCTCTTTAAAGATCGAGTCGGCGGTACTGCTGCCGTTGCCACAACTGTGATGCTCGCATACGGAGTCGGTATGGGACTTGGTCGCTGGTACATGGGGCAGATTCTCTTTAAGTTCCACTTGGATCAGCAATTACTCATGGTCATTGCCACTCAATTTATTGGCTTTGCCATCTTCTGGTTCTCTCACAACTTCATCGTGAGTTTGGCGGCACTCTTTCTTATCGGCGTTGGTCTTTCTACCCAATTCGCCTTAGCTTCTCTTCGCTTAATCGATCTCAGCGATGGGCGTCCTGATCAGGCTATTGGCTTGAGTTCACTTGCTGCAGGTATTGCGATCGCACTTGCTCCATTTGCTCTGGGATTACTCGATGACCAATTCGGCATATCACGCGCCTACATTATGGTTCCGGTACTTATTGCGATTGCATTTTTGGTCGTCTTGGCAATCCCAACACATGTAAGCCAGAAGAAGGTACTTGAGGCAGAAGGATTCTCAGAGTGAGCTATAAATCCAGAAGAATTATCTCGCTAGTAACGCTTGTAGTTTTATTAGCGTGGATCGTCGTAGTTGGCCGGTAGTACACCTTCTACAGTGATATCTGTTGGTACTCCGACTTTATCCTTGTAGTAAACCCAAATAGTTAACATTCCAATCAGTGAAATTCCGCCGCATACTGCAACGCTCTCGCGCACACCAATAACTTCTACGAGATAGCCGATCGCCATGGACCCAAAAGGTGTGCCACCCATAAAGACGAGCATGTAAATACCAGTAATGCGTCCACGGATCGCAGGATCTGAATGCATCTGCATCAACGAATTTGCGGTGATCAACATAGTTAGTGCGGTAAATCCACAAAGCGGGAGCCAGATTGCATAGACGGTGTAGGTGGGCATTACTGAAAGCCCCATAACTACAAGTGAAAATATGGCACCCATTCGGATCACAAACATCGTGTTTCGTCGCTTTTCAAGCCGGGCACTCAAGAGAGCACCGCTTAGAGATCCGACTGCGATAAATGTTCCGAGCAATCCAAAGGAAGCTGGGCCTTTATTGAATTCACCACGTGCCATCAACGCGTTAAAGATCTGAAAGTTCAGTCCAAAGGTCGCGGCGAAGAAGACGGCAATCATCACTACGTAAAGATCGGGACGTGCCTTGACGTAGGCAAAACCCTCTCGGATTGTGCCGAGCGTTTTCTTGCTCTCGGCTCTAAAGAATTCAGATTCGCGCATGGATAAAAGCGCAATATTCACTCCGATATAGCTGACGGCATTGATAATAAATGAGGGCCCAGTACCGTAATGAGCGATAAGAAAGCCTGAGATGGCTGGCCCAACTAGTCTCCCAGCGTTAAAGTTGGCTGAGTTCAAGCTGACCGCATTTGCTAAATCTGAATGGCCAACAATTTCAGATGTAAATGATTGTCTGATTGGTCCGTCGATTGCGCCAGAGATTCCAAGAACTGCTGCACATACAAAGACATGCCACAATTTGATATCTCCTGAGATAACTAGGATCCCTAAGCTCAGCGCGGAAAGTCCACCAAAGATATTGGTAACGACAAGAGCTAAACGCTTATTTACTCGATCTGCCAGCAGACCACCATGAAGTGTAAAGAAGAGAAATGGTGCGAATTGAATCGCGGTAACAAGTCCTAAGTAATAACCGTTGTTATCTGTGAGTTCGAGAACGAGCCAATCTTGGGCAATGCGCTGGGCCCATGAACCAATATTGGAAACGGCGTTTGCTGGAAAAAGAATTCGGTAATTTCGATGGCGGAAGGAACGCCAGTTACCGTTCTCATTCACTCGCATTCCCATTACTATAGACCTATGTCAGAGAAGTCACCGATAAAAACTGTTGTCATTCTTGTAGCAATAGGAACTATCGGCTGGTTGATTGCTGGAATGGTTGCAATCACCCTTGATTATGATTCCAAGTATGTATGGACATGCGTAGTGGGTGCCTTATTAGGCGCAACTGGTATTCGATATTCGATCAGACGAGATCGCCGAAGCGGAATTTAAGCTTCGAGCTGACCGGCAATGCCGCGAAGCACGCGACCAAGTCGTTCCGCTTCAGCACCAGATGGATGACGACCATGACGAAGACCGTTTCCAACTTTATCTAGAATTTTGATGGTGTCTTCAATCATTGCAGCAAGATCATCGTTATTGACACGAGAATTCTCAGCCAATGAGACGGGTGCATCAACAATATGCACTGACATTGCTTGTGGTCCCTTACGTGAATCAATCACAGAGAACTCAAGTTTTGTGCCTGGCTTTACTGATGGGACGCCTTCAGGCAGAGCTGTCGCAGCCAAATAAACATCTTCGCCCTCATCGGATGAGATAAAACCAAAACCTTTTTCGAGGCTAAACCATTTAACGCGGCCTGTAGGCATTGGAGACTCCTTGATTTCGAAAGTTCTGGGGACTAGAACAGGGGTTGAGTTTATCGCAGGGTAAAGGGGTACTGCTACCCGATTGTTTACGAGTTAAGTGTTGCCTCGCTGTGTGCGCCACAGCCGTGATCAACAGAAACTACGCGTGCATCATCTGGTGCAATCGCATTTGCGCACACGCCAAAGGATGCGCGAAGTGATCCTGCGATTGGTAAGAAAAATCCGCATGTTTGGCAAGGCTTTGGAGCACTCTGTGAAATCGGAGCCGTTGGGCCACGATCGCTTGCATACCAACGCTTGCTCGCTTGATCGCGCCCTTCAATAGAAAGTACGCGCGCACGAGAAAGACCGAGATCAAAAACTTGTGCAGGATCGAGTTCTTCATCCTGAATTAGTGAGTGCACACCAGGTGCTAAACGTGTGTCATCCAAAACGCTTGGAACAATTACTCCTGGCTGAATATCTTCAGGCAAAATTCGATCGCGATACTCAATCCACTCTGGCGCAAGCAGTGAATCAGGACCAGGGAGAACTACAACATCACAGACTGTTGGTTCGGAAGCATCGTCAACCTGTGCAACGGTCACACACCAGCGCCAACCCTTGTACCCTGCTAAATCTGCTTCAAATAAAAATGTTGTAACGCGATTGTCGTGATCAATATCTTCAGAGATAAATGCGCCAACTTGAGATGCCTTTTCAGCATCGGCGATCGCAGCATTGCGCGCGATATCTTGGGCAGTTGTACTCATGGGGTAAGGGTAAAGCAGAACAGGCCCGCGACGTTAATCGCGAGCCTGTTCAAGTAATGCTTATGCGGGATTTAGTTTAGAAATCCATTCCTCCGCCATCGCCGCCCATTGGAGCAGCTGGCTTCTTCTCTGGCTTATCAGTGATGACAGCCTCGGTTGTAATAAAGAGTGCAGCAATTGATGCAGCATTCTGAAGTGCAGAACGTGTGACCTTAGCTGGATCGATGATGCCGGCTTTAATCATGTCGACGTACTCACCTGTTGCGGCGTTAAGTCCGTGACCTGATTCAAGATTACGTACCTTCTCAACGATGACTCCGCCTTCAAGTCCTGCGTTGATTGCAATCTGCTTCAGTGGCGCTTCGATAGAAACTTCAACAATCTTTGCACCAGTTGCTTCATCTCCTTCGAGCTTAAGCTTTTTAAATGCTGCTGTGCCTGCCTGCAAGAGTGCAACGCCACCACCGGCGACGATGCCTTCTTCTACTGCAGCCTTTGCGTTACGAACGGCATCTTCGATGCGGTGCTTGCGCTCCTTGAGCTCTACCTCAGTTGCAGCTCCTGCCTTGATTACAGCAACTCCGCCTGCAAGCTTTGCTAGACGCTCTTGTAGCTTCTCGCGATCGTAATCAGAATCTGACTTTTCGATCTCTGAACGAATCTGTGAAACGCGTCCCTTGATCTGTGCTTCATCGCCAGAACCTTCAACGATTGTGGTCTCTTCCTTAGAGACAACAACCTTGCGAGCGCGACCAAGAAGTTCAATGCCAGCTGTTTCAAGCTTGAGGCCAACTTCTTCTGAAATTACTGTGGCACCTGTAAGGATTGCAATGTCTTGCAGCATCGCCTTGCGACGATCTCCAAAACCTGGAGCCTTAACAGCTACTGAACGGAAAGTTCCCTTGATCTTATTTACTACCAAAGTAGCAAGGGCTTCACCCTCAACATCTTCTGCGATGATCGCAATTGGCTTTCCGGCCTGCATCACCTTTTCAAGAAGTGGAACGAGATCTTTAATGTTTGCAATCTTTGAGTTAGCGATCAAGATGTATGCATCTTCGAGAACAGCTTCCATGCGATCTGTATCAGTAACAAAGTATGGAGAGATGTAACCCTTATCAAAGCGCATACCTTCGGTGAGCTCTAGCTCGAGACCAAATGTATTTGACTCTTCAACGGTGATAACGCCTTCCTTGCCGACCTTATCCATCGCCTCAGCGATCATCTCGCCGATTGTTGTATCTGCTGCAGAGATAGATGCGGTTGCTGCGATCTGCTCTTTTGTCTCAACATTCTTAGCCATCGAAGCAAGCTCTGCCACGATCGCTTCGACTGCCTTTTCAATTCCGCGCTTAAGCGCCATTGGGTTTGAGCCGGCAGCTACGTTACGTAGACCTTCGCGCACAAGCGCCTGTGCCAAAACTGTTGCTGTTGTTGTTCCGTCGCCAGCGACATCATCTGTCTTCTTGGCAACTTCCTTAACGAGCTCTGCGCCAATCTTTTCCCATGGATCATCTAGTTCGATCTCTTTGGCAATTGATACGCCGTCGTTAGTAATTGTTGGGGCGCCCCACTTCTTCTCGAGGACGACGTTACGTCCGCGAGGTCCGAGGGTTACCTTGACTGCATCTGCTAGTACGTTCATACCGCGCTCTAATCCGCGACGGGCTTCTTCGTTAAAGGCAATCTGCTTTGCCATGGGGTTTGCTCCTTCGTGCCTGATGGTTCATGTTGGGCCGACTTATCACTCTCGACCCTTGAGTGCTAACGCCAAATCTACGGCCTTATATTCCGGGGCGCAAAACGAGGGGCTGGCTGAAGGGATTTAGCGGGTGTTAGCGAGTAGTACGGGCAGAGGTGCGGGCATCGCGCAGGCGGCGAAGACGCTTAACCAGCATCGGAGAGGCCTCGAGGGCATCCTGGCGGTCGATCAGATCGTTGAGAATTTGATAGTAACGAGGAGCGCTCAGGTCGAAAAGTTCTTTAATCGCACTCTCTTTAGCGCCAGCAAATCTCCACCAGCTGCGTTCGAATTCAAGAATTCGGAATTCGAGGTCACTCAAAGTCGCGCTTGGATTAACACTCTGCGCGTTCTGATTACTTTCAAGTGCGGACATGGGGGCAATCGTAATAGATGGTCAGGCGAAATTGTGGGATTTACAGGGTTGCCAAAATTACTTCAATGTCGGCCATCGTCGTCCAAGGATTAACGATTGCAAAACGAAGTATTGGCTGCCCCTGATGAGATGAAGGCGTCACAAAACCAATCTGGTCTTCGAGTAATTGATCACTCCACTTTTGGTAATCATCTTTATTCCATCCAGTGCGAGTAAATGCAACGATCGAAAGTTCGGGTTGGAGCAATAGTTCTAGTCGCGGATGTGCAGTGATTAATTCTGCCGAATTCTTTGCAACGGTAAGGGATTCTTCAACGGCATCGCGATAGGCATCGGTACCAGCTGCGGCGAGTGAGAACCAGAACGGTAGACCGCGTGTGCGTCTGGTTAATTGAATTGCATAATCTGACGGGTTCCATGCGCCATCGTGTAACGACTCAAGGTAAGAGGCATGTTGGGTATGTGTTACTCGCGCAATATCTGGATTGCGATAGACAAGTGCGCAGGCATCGTATGGTGCAAAGAGCCACTTATGTGGATCAACGATAAATGAATCACAGAGTTCGATGCCATTGAAGTCAGCACGAACAGATGGTGCGCATAAACCGGCCAAACCGTAAGCACCATCGACGTGGAACCAGATGTTGCGATCATGGGCAGCTTTGGCAGCCCCTACGAGATCATCAATCACACCAAGATTTGTCGTGCCAGCTGTTGCAACGACTGCACAGATCTGCCCATCACTTACTGCGTGGTAAGCATCAATTGCAGCGGCAATGTCATCGCCATACATTCGTAAATCATCTCGGACTGCCACGGTAACAATTTCAACATCCATGACTTGTGCCGCCGTTGCAATGGATGAATGTGCCTCTTCGCTACAGGCAATCGCCCACTGCTTTACGCCTGGAAATTTTCTCCGCGCATCTTCACGTGCTGTGACAAGTGCTGAGAGATTTCCGATCGTTCCACCTTGTACAAATACACCACCGGCACTTTCTGGAAGGCCTGCTAAATCAGATAACCAGCGCAGCGCTTGGTTTTCGGCAAAGACAGCGCCAGCACCTTCTTGCCACGATCCGCCGTAGAGCGCACTTGCACCAACGACGAGATCAAAGAGGCTCGCATACTCACTTGGAGCTGAAGGAATATATGCCAGATAGCGCGGATGATCTGTTGAGATACACGCCTTTGCTAATACTTCAGTAAATACTCCGAGCGCTGCTCGTCCGCCAAGTCCTCGTTCGGTAATGGTGTTTCCAACTTCGGCGAAGAGATCTGCTGCAGTGCGCGGACCATCAAGTGGCGGATCAGATTTAAGGCGATCAAGACTGTATGCCAATATTTCATTGGCTAGCTCTTCGACCTCAGGGGTGAACTTATGCACTTTGACGAGCTCGTTTTACAATGTTTCGCAACATCGTCGGAAAGACAAAGAGATGTAGTGGGGCGATCGCATGCCAATAAAGTTGACCACCTAACCCGCGTGGATTAAATGTGGCTTCTTGCAGTACATGTGTCTTTCCGTTTTCTGTAGTAACGGTAAATTCAAGCCACGCCTTTCCAGGCAAAACCATCTCTGCGTAGAGTTTTAACCGTCGACCAGGTTCGAGTTCTTCTACTCGCCAAAAATCTAAGCTTTCACCAATGCGCAAGAAATCGGGATCGCGTCGTCCGCGGCGTAAGCCAACTCCACCAACTGCCCGATCTAGCAGGCCACGAGCCCACCATAAGAAATCCGCACCAAACCAACCATGTTCGCCGCCGATGCTTTCAATCTGTCTCCAGATTTTCTCCGCTGGGACTTCTGTAAGTACCTCACGGCGATCACGTAAAACGGTTTCTCCGGCCCAGTCGGGATCTCCTTGGGCTTTCTGCCACGGCGCTGTTGGACTTGTTGCATCCGACCAACGGGTCTCCACTCCATGAGTACTTATCTTCGAAAGCGCAAGCGACATAGCAGTTGATACATCAGTTAATCCTTCTGCGGGTGGCGCAATAACTTCGTCAATACTTTTTGCTGGATCTGCAACAACTTCACTAATGAGTGAGCCAACGAGTGGGCGTGCTAAAGCGGTCGGCACCGGAGTCACTAGCCCAATCCATAGACTCGAGAGGTTAGGGGTAAGCACTGGAATCTTGACGATGATGCGCTTTTTTAACCCTGATAAGAGTGCAAACTTCTGCATCATGTCGGCATACGACAGAATCTCTGGGCCACCAATATCAAAAACTTTATTCACCGGTGTTTCAAGCAATGCTGCACCTTTTAGATAATAAAGTACGTCGCGAATTGCAATTGGATGCGTGCGATTCATAACCCATTTAGGAGTTGTCATGATCGGCAGACGGTGCGTGAGATGGCGCAACATTTCAAAGCTGGCAGAACCTGAACCAATGATAATTCCGGCGCGTAGCTCCATCACTGGTACTGATGTGCTTGCTAGTTCTGCTCCAGTGCGTGCACGTGATGCTAGGTGCTTACTAATATTCTTATCGTTCGCGATTCCGCCTAAGTAAACAATCTGTGAAACACCAGCAGCTTCTGCTGCCTGCGCAAAGTCGCGCGCCATCTTCGCTTCGATCTCATCAAATTTGGGACCAAGGTTTATCGAGTGCAACAAGTAATAGGCGGTATGAACTCCGATAAGCGCGTTATCAAGGTCTGCTCGATTCTCAGCACTGCCTTCACTTATCTCTACCGAAGATGCCCATGGCTGTCCTTGAACTTTGTGCCAATCACGAACCAAGATTCGTACATCTAAATTCTCTTCAATCAGTGTCCTGACTAATCGCCCGCCAACATATCCAGATGCGCCTGTGACGAGGTAGAGACGCTTTTGAGTCTTCGAATTCATAGCCCAGAGCCTAGACTGAGCACATGGCAACTTCCACACGACCTCGCGTCGTCATCCTTGGTGCAGGCTTCGGCGGCCTTGCGACTGCGCGCGCTTTGGCCGGTAAGGCCGATGTGACAGTTGTCGATCGCCACAATTATCAGACCTTCTTGCCGCTTCTGTATCAGGTCTCCACCGCCGGCCTTGCCGCAGACCATGTTGCCCACCCTGTGCGTGGAATATTAAATAAAGATGGAATTAAGTTTCGTATGGGAACTCCTCTCTCTGTTGATCATAAAAACAAATCGGTGAAATTAGATTCCAGTGAAAATTTAGAATTCGATCACCTTGTCGTTGCCCTTGGCTCTGCGACAAATGATTTTGGAATTCCTGGAGTTGCTGAATACGGTCTCGGAATGAAGAACGTTCACGAAGCAATTGCGATTCGTGCTGAGATTATGCGCCGCTTTGAAGATCTCTGCCGCTTTGAAGATAATACTCGCTTGAGTATCTCTGTTATTGGCGGCGGACCAACTGGTGTTGAGATGGCAGGTGCTATTGCTGAGCTCGTACGTGGACCGCTTCGCAATGATCACAAGCACGCATCCGAACATATGGATATTTATCTGATCGAAGCAGGGCCACGAATTCTGCCGATGTTTTCAGAAAAACTTTCTAGTCGTGCACAACGCGACCTTGAAAAAATGGGCGTGATCATAAAACTTAATACTGCAGTGCAAGAGGTTAAACCTCGCACTATTTTGGTTAAGGGTTCTGATTCAATTCCATCAGAGGTAACAATTTGGGCCGCCGGAGTTAAGGGCGAGCCAACAGGTGCCACACTCAATCTTCCATTAGATGGAACACGAATTGAAGTTGATCCAACGATGGCTGTTTCGCACTATCCATATGTGTGGGCTATCGGTGACATTGCTGGTGCAAAGGATGCGCAAGGACGTTTCTTGCCACAAGTTGCACCTGTTGCGCTACAGCAAGGCAAATTTGTTGGTCAACAGATTCTTCGTTTAGCTGCTGGAAAAGCACTGACTGCATTTAAGTATCGTGACAAGGGCTCAATGGCAACGATTGGTCGACACAAAGCAGTCGTGCAGGTAGGCAAATTCACAATGACAGGAATTCCTGCGTGGTATGCCTGGCTCTGGCTGCACTTGTTTTATCTCTTAGGTGGAAGTAATAAAATTGGCACGATGGCGGATTGGACATGGAATTACCTGACCTTTGATCGCGGTAACCGTCACATCATGGATAGCATGTAAATATGGGCAGCTACATCGATCTACGTGGACATCAAGTTTTCTCATATGAGTGGCCGCATGATGGTGAAGCAGTTGTATTACTCCACGGAGGACTTAGCCAGACATCGCATTGGGATACATGCGTTCTGCCAGCGCTAGAGGATTCCTTTCACGTATTTGGCTATGACCGCACCGGACATGGATTTACCGGAGATCGCGCCGGAAGTTTTCACTTTGATTTTCAAACTGATGAAGCGATCGCCTATTTAGAGGATGTTGTAGAAGAACCAGCGCACCTGATTGGCGCAAGTGATGGTGCAATTATTGCCTTAATGGTTGCGATCAAACGCCCTGATCTTGTGAAATCCATCGTCTCTATCGCCGGTAATTATCATCACAGCGGCATCTACCCGATGCCAGATTTTGATGGAAATGTAGAGCAAGAAAATCGCGATGAATATGCCATGACATCACCTGATGCTCCACATACTTTGGATGAAAAAATTAAGAAGATGCATGAAATCTGGAAGCACGAACCAACTATTCCAGTCAGTGATGTGGCCACAATCCAGTGCCCTGTACTCGTGATGGCAGGAGATGATGACGTTGTACGCCATGAACACACTATTGATCTCTATGAAAAACTTCCGCTTGGCCAGCTAGCCATTATTCCTGGCACATCACATGCTTCAATTAAGGAGAAACCTGCGCTGATGCAGGCGATGATTAGCGATTTCTTAAACGATCTGAGTTATCCAATTACCCGCATGCCCTATAAGCGGACAAATCCCGTAACTTAAAAGTTTTTGAAATCAATCTCTCCGGTTTTCACATCATAAATCGCACCAGCGACAGAGACACCTTCACGAATAAGTGGGTAATCGCGGATGCTGGCAACATCTGATTTGAGCGCCGATTCTTGATCTTTTGTCACACGGAATTCAATGCTGCTTGTATCAACACCAAATTTACTCTCTATAAGTTCATGGATATTTGATTCGTTGCTCTGCGCCATTCGGCAATCCGTGTGCGGCATGACAAGGATGCGATCAACGTTGAGTAGATACGTAGCAAGAACAAGCGTGCGCAATACATCCTCTGTCACGCGAGCTCCGGCGTTGCGAAGAATTTTGGCATCGCCTGATCGCATTCCAACTACAGAGAGTGGATTAATTCGTGAATCCATGCAGGTCACAATTGCGAGACCGCGTGCTGCTGCACCTGTGAGTTCACTGTATTTAAATGTCTGCGCATATTCGGAGTTGGCAGAGATGAGATCGGTAAATTTCGAAGGATCAAATGTTTGATTATTCATCTCATCGATCCCCTCGGTTATGAGTGGAGCCCCCCGTCAGGATTGAACTGACGACATTCCGCTTACAAGGCGGATGCTCTACCACTGAGCTAGGGAGGCCTGTTGCGATGGGCGCAACGAGGCGCAATTATTGCAGGCGATCCGATAATTAGAAAATCGCGCCGTGTGGACTAGGTTACGTCCATGCGACTAGGCGTACTTGATATGGGTTCGAACACAATCCATCTTCAAGTCGTCGATGCCCACCCTGGAGCCCGCCCCACGCCAGCATCAAGCCAAAAATTTGAGCTCCGGCTGACCGAATATCTGGATAAAGAAAACCACATCACCGACGAAGGCTTTGACTTGCTTAACCATGCCATTACTGAAGTACTCAAGCATGCTGAAGAGTTTCAATGCGAAGAGATCCTCGCATTTGCTACCTCTGCAATTCGCGAAGCAAATAACGGAAATGAAATTATCGAAAAGCTTCAAAAGACTCATGAGATCGAGCTGCAGATTTTGTCAGGTGACGAAGAAGCACAACTCACATTTTTAGCCGCACGTCGTTGGCTTGGTTGGTCATCTGGACGACTTCTTGTTCTAGATATCGGTGGCGGTTCCCTTGAGATGGCTGTCGGTAACGATGAGTCTGCGAGTAGCACTCTTTCACTACCTATCGGTGCGGGCAGAATGACGCGAGAATTCTTAATCGGCGATCCGTATACGAGTAAAAGCATAAAAGCGTTGACTCAGTTTTCGCGCGAGCAGATATCTCAATCCGTCACTGGTGAACTTTTAGTACACAATGCAGATCGCATCGTTGCAACAAGT
>Ga0214917_10003685_pt1 | contig 17524 bp, 16 predicted proteins | sample LL_1208_BB_MetaG_FD_177983 | JGI IMG/M metagenome (GOLD analysis project Ga0214917, IMG submission 177983) | Freshwater microbial communities from Lake Lanier, Atlanta, Georgia, United States - LL_1208_BB | ecosystem: Environmental > Aquatic > Freshwater > Lake | place: USA: Georgia | collected... | reverse complement strand
AACGTCTATCCAAGATCAAACTGAACTTGTCCAATATCTTATGAAAGAAAACTCTGAATTCAAACAGTTAATGATTGAACAAAATAAACAAATGATTGAACTAGCTAAAAATACTGCTGGACATCATAATACTAATCATGTTAATATCCACAATAAGACATTTAATCTACAAGTTTTTTTAAACGAAACATGTAAAAATGCTATTAATATTAGTGACTTTATTAATCAACTACAAGTGTCTATTAGTGATTTAGAAGAAACAGGTAAACTCGGATTTACAGAAGGAATTTCTAAAATATTTATTAATGGATTAAAAGATATTGATATACCTGATAGACCATTACATTGTAGTGATCTAAAAAGAGAAACCATATATATAAAAAATAATAACGAATGGACCAAAGATACTGAAGAAAACTTATTGTTAGTTAACGCAATAAAACAGGTTTCCAATAAAAATATGAAACAAATTACAGAGTGGCAAAAAGTAAATCCAGAGTATAAAGACTCATCATCAAAGATTAATGATAAATATTTAAAAATAGTATCAGAATCAATGTCTGGTTCATCAAAAGAAGAGTGTGACAAAAATTATAAGAAAATAATTAAAAATATAGCAAAGGAAACAATTATTGATAAAACAATTTAATAATTTTGTAAAGCTTGTAAAAAATAATAAAATATAATAAAATATAATAATATATCAAATGAATATGCCAAAAATGATTAAATCTTTAGGTTCCGCTTATAATAAAAGTTCATTATGGTGTAAGCTTTTAATACTAATGTCATTATTATTATTGATTATGTTAGTATTCAAAGGATTTAATAAAAAGAAAGAAGGATTTGAACAAAGGAGCCAATTTCTTGTTAAGACTGGTTCAGGAATTTACGATGATTTTTATGCCGATATTTATGACTATTTAGTTTTTAATAACTTAAAAGATGATTACGAAGTGGGTTATATTATGAATAGTGCTTCTCCATCATCTAAAAGTAAAATTCTAGATGTTGGTTGTGGAACAGGACATCATGTATCATTATTAGGTTCCAAAGGTTTAGATATTATTGGTATTGATATTTCTGAGTCAATGATAAAAAAAGCTAAAGAAAACTTTCCTGACTATAAATTTAATGTAGGCGATGCTTTAGATGGGAATACATTTGATCCAGATTTATTTACACATATATTATGTATGTATTTTACTATTTATTACTTAAAAGATAAAACTAAGTTTTTTAATAACTGCTTTAAATGGTTAATGCCTGGAGGTTATTTAATTGTCCATTTAGTTGATCGTGATAATTTTGATCCTATATTACCTCCGGGTAATCCTTTGTTATATGTTTCTCCTCAAAGATATGCAAAAGAACGTATAACATCTACAAAGGTTAAATTTACTGATTTTTCTTATAGTTCTGATTTTAAATTAGATGATAAAAATGATAAAGCTCTATTTGTTGAAAAATTTAAAAATGATAGTGACGGAAAAGTGCGTAAGAATGAGCATGAAATGTATATGCCCGATTTAACACAAATAGTGGATGAAGCTCAAGCATGTGGATTTATAGTTGAGGCAAAAGCAGATTTATTACAGTGTCAGTATGAATATCAATACTTATATGTATTTGTAAAACCAATGTAATTTTATTTTAAACAAGTTTAAAGCTATTTTATGGTTTAAATATAATAATGGTATCTTTTAACGATTTATTTACATTTGTATTAATGATTAGTTCAAAATATAATATAGATTCATCACATTCAGAATCGCATAGTATGGACGTATTACATTTTGCAGATGAGAATTATAGAACACAACTAAAAGATTTTCCTTATTTGGAAAAACAAAAGAATATTATATATACAGTGGCAGTATTACATGATATGTGTGATAAGAAATATATGAAACAAGATGAAGGTATAATTGATATTGAGAATTTTTTAAAATATAAGTTAAAACCAGAGGAACAGTATTATACAAAAAAAATTATAGAGACAATGTCTTATTCAACTGTTAAAAAAAATGGTTATCCTGATTTAGGTTATTATCAAATGGCATATCATGTTGTAAGAGAAGCTGACTTATTGGCTTCTTACAATTTTGATAGAACTATGATTTATCATATGAATAAAGGAAATAATATTATGACATCTTATAATAATGCTTTAGAACTATTTAATAAACGTGTATTTAATTATAATACAGATAACTTGCTTTTATCAGATTATGCGCAACGTAAATCATTAGAATTATCATCAACAGCTATTAAGAGAATGGTTTCCTGGAAAAGAATTCTTAGATAAAAAAAAAATTGAAATTACTTGTTTAATAACTTATATTATTAAACAATGCCTGCGCCACTCTTTAGAAATAGAATGAATGGATTACGTTCACGGTTGGTTGATTTTAAAGAGGTATTTACTATTAGAACATTAAAGTTTTCAATTAATCCGGACTTTACTATAACACAAATGATTGAGTCATTAACACCTTTATTGGCCGTTCAATTTAATATAAATGAAAATGATATTGAAATAGTAGAAACAGGTCAGTATATCCCGGGATGTCTATCAGAAGCTGCACCATCACTGGAGCCATCAAATAGAAAATTATGTGATATTTGGGGTGAAGATCTTAGAATTGTATCATTTTATGTGCGTAGAAAAAGCTTTATGTATCCTCAAATAGAGAGAAACAGAAGAGAAAGGGAAGCAAGACAAAATATAGTAATTGAAAGCAATTCGTATCTGGGAGATTGTCCAATATGTTTAGAGTCTACGTCAATAACTAACAGATATAGTTGTAGTCATGGTGTTTGTTCAACCTGTTATGACCTTTGCCAATCAGCATCTATAGCATCTGTACGTTGTTGTTCTCTTTGTAGATCAGTCTAATCTTGCGCCCATAGTAAATCAAAAATGTAATAAAAATATATAACTTAATTTTATATGATGAGGATTAAATTAAGTGAAAAATACCAAAAATAAAGAAAAAATATGTAATTTTATATGATGAGGATTAAATTAAGTGAAAAATACCAAAAATAAAGAAAAAATATGTAATTTTATATTTAGAGCAACGCGTATTTTTAATGCGGAGTATTTCAAGAACAAAATACATTCGCTTCCTTCTCTTAAGAAGGACATGCTAAATTTACATATTTTTAATATTATTTAGAATAAACTTTTGGCCATTTTAAATACGAGCGTTTTTTTGTCTGAAGAAGGACATGCTAAATTTACATATTTTTAATATTATTTAGAATAAACTTTTTGTCAATTTTATAAAGTAGTGTAGTTAGAATCATAATATATTTTAAGGTATATCTCTAAATTTGTTTTGATTATCTTATATATAAATCATAATGATTTTATATATAATTGGTGGAATAATATTATGTATAATGTTATTTTTTATGTTTGTGCGTTTAAAATATAAATTTTGGGCATTACAGCCAGTTTTTCATTTTTATGATGTATATTATTGGTTTATAAATATAGGTGTAATAAGAAAAGAGTTACCAGAAAAGAATAGATATGTAAATTTAAATAAAATAAAAACAAAGAGTTATGAAGAAGTAGATATACTAACAAAGAAACAAATAGTAACATTAATAAGGCAAAATTATTTAAGAAATAATGAAAATAAGTATGCTCCAAAAGAAGAAAATATTGGTTCTTATTTTATAGGTCACAATACAAAGTCATTTTGGTCGTATTTTGTGGAACCAGAGTTATTAATTGATAATAAAACAGGAAAAACAATAGAAGAAAATAAGATAATTGGTGTGATGACAAGTAGACCATTACATGTAAAAATTAATAATGGAAGAAAAGATTCAGAATTTGATGTATATTATGTAGATTATTTATGTGTTAATAAATTCTGGAGAAAAAAAAATATAGCTCCACAATTAATTCAAACACATGAATACAATCAGTCGCATAATAATAGAAAAATTTGTGTTAGTTTGTTTAAAAGAGAAGAAGAACTAACAGGAATAATTCCGTTAACAGTATATAAAACATATTGTTTCCCCTTAAGGGAGAAAAACATTGGACCACCAGAACAATTAACATCAAAAATAAAAATTTTAACGGGTGATAAACAGAATATATATTATTTATATAATTTTATTAATGAGGTAAAAAATAATTGGGATATAATAATTTATCCAGAGATAAGTAATATAATGGAATTAGTATCAACTAACAATTTATTTGTAAAGATGTTAGTTATAGATGGAAATATAGAGGGTGTATATATTTTTAGAAAGACCTGCACATATATAGAAAAAGATAAGGAAATAATTTCCTGTATTGCGTCTATTTATAGTAAAAATTTGATAACAAGAGAAGAATTTATTAAGGGTTTTAAAGTATCATTATGGTCAATAATAAAAGATCATAATAATTTTAAATATTTAACAATAGAAGATGTAAGTGATAATACTAGTATAATAAATAATATATGTATTAAAACGAATCCGGTAATAATATCACCGATGGCATATTTTTTCTATAATTTTGCGTATAGTCCCTTTAAATCGGAAAAATGCTTAATAATAAATTAGAAAAAGAACTTAAAGAGGTTTTTTAACAAGTTTACGCGCTTTAAGTTGTTTTAAATATATTATTTAATAAGGTAATCATAAATCCCTTTTATTCTTTGATTAATTTGATCTTCAGTTATTTCATTTTCAATCATAAGTAAATTTGCGCAATCCTTTATTAGTTGTTTTGAATTAATTAGTAATAATTTTGTGTCTTTATATGCTTCATTAAATATATTTTCTATTTCATTATCTATTTTTTCTCTATATTTATTTGAATTATATGGTAAAAATAAATTTGAACCCATACCATAATCAATAACCATTTTTTGGATAATATTGTTTACCCTATGAAAATCATCTGCTGCACCGGATGAAATTTGCTCTCCATAAAAAATTTCTTCAGCAACTCTTCCTCCCAATAAAACCATTATTTCCTTTTTCAAAGTATCCTTTGTTAATATAATATTATCAATGGATTCATCAAATAATGTAAATCCAAGAGCTTTTGGAGACCATAAGTTTATTGAAACTTTAATTATTTTTTTATATTTAGTAAAAATACTTACTAAAGCATGCCCAATTTCATGGATAGCCACTTGATTTAGCATTTCATAAGATAATTTATTTTCATTGATTTGCCATCCAGTTAAAATTCTATTTACTATAATTTCAATATCATTTTTTTCAATAACTTCTCTATTATTTCTTAAAGCAAAAAGCATTGCTTCATTCAATAAATTTTCTATTTCAGCACCCGAAAACCCATTTGTAATTTCAACTAATTTATCTATTTTTATATTAGGGTTATATGGTTTTCCTTTTAAATGAATATTTAAAATGTCTTTGCGAGTATTTCTATCTGGGTTTCCAATATATATTTTTTTGTCAATTCTTCCGGGTCTAATTAATGCAGAATCTAATAGATCAATTCTGTTAGTTGCTCCAATTACAAAAATACCATTTGATTCTTTGAATCCATCTAACCCAACAAGTAATTCATTTAATGTAGAATCTCTTTCACCTGAGCTAGTTTCAGTATCAGTAGATCTTTTTCTTCCAATCGCATCAATTTCATCTATAAAAATAATACAAGGTTTGTTTTCTTTGGCAAATTCAAATAATTCTCTTACTCTACTTGCTCCAACACCAACATACATTTCTTGAAATTGAGAACCAGATACAGGTATGAAACCAATATTAATTTCTCCACTAAAGGCTTTTGTTAATATAGTTTTTCCGTTTCCAGGTGGTCCTTCTAAAATTAAACCTTTTGGAGTTCTAACATTAAATTTTTCATATTTTGTATAATTAACAAGTATATCAGCACATTGTAAAAGTTCATTTTTTACTAAATTATAACCTCCAACATTTGTAAAATTAAAATTATTATTAAAAATTAATTCAAAATTTTTACTTTTTTTATTTTGTTTTTCTTCACTGTTTAACAATTTTTTGAAAACAGATGATGGATTATCCTTTGGAAAAAAAATTCTTATTCCTAATTCTTGAGGAGTATTTTTTTTGTTATTAATAATAATTTCTTCTAATTCTTTTCCAAATTCATTATCCAAATCAATACCTTCATCATCAAAATCATCATCAAAATCATTATTATCTTTTTTTGATTTATAAATAGGGTTACAAAGTTTTTGGAATGGCAAATTGTTGGTTCGGTGTATCAAATTAAATGAAAGTGTATTAAAAAACGAATTTGATTGTAAAAATAGGTTTAAAAGTAAAAAAAACGCTAAATACATTTATAAACAATTTTATTTTTTTATTTATTAAAATACGCATAAAATAATATATATTTAAAACTACTTAAAGGCTTTTAAATTGCTTTAAATATATATTATTTATTAGCCTTAACAATATAAAAAGGATTCCCACAAAATAAACAATTTTGAACATTATTTAACGCAGAAGAATATAAACTTGGATTCAAACGTTTACACTTTGAACATTTATTAATATGTGCTAAAGAGTTAATTCCCTTGTTAGTTTGATGAGCTTCACGTTTGATAATAGATGATTTCTATATCCTTTAAACATTTAATACAAAAATCATAGATAAAAATTGATTTTATATTGACAAAATAGAAATATATTATATAATATAAAATAATGTGGACTTATACAACACATTTCAAAATTGCTTTAGTTCCGGAAGGAATTAATATGTATGGTTGGTGTCCAAGAATTGGAGAAGTCAAAGACGATAATATAATTAATAAATATTTATGTGAAAACAAAAATGCACAAGCAGTAATTAATCATTTATATGAAATTTATAAAACATATCCAAATGGGGATGATATGTGATATAAAATATATTAAAAATGGTAGATTTTAATGTATTATTAAAGAAGAACAAGTATCTGATGAATGGGACATACAAGACATTTATGGCCAAATGATTTACCAAGTGGTTATACAATTACTATTGAAGAACAAATTTATAAAATAGATTTAGAAGTTGAAAATATACATTGTGATAAATTAAATATTTGTTATTTATGTAGTAAAATGTTGTAGGTTCTAAATGTAATGAATGTAATAATGATATGTGTGAGTTGTCTCACACGATGTTTTGATTGTGAGAAATTATTATGTTCAAATGTTATGATAGTTGTAAAGGATTATGTTTTGATTGTTTAGAAGAAGAGGAAGATTATCATATATTCAATGGTGTATATTATGATGATGCTATGGAGATGGAGGCTGCCATTGAAGAACACTTAAAATGGTATAAAAAGCGTAAAGAATTTGCAAATGAAGCAGCTAAAGAAACACTGATTGATGAAATTTCTAAAGAAGATAAAACAGTATAGAAATGGTGGTAACTAACAAAACATAATTTAAATATTTAAATAAATTATATTTTTATCGAACATATTTGCCAACCTTTGTAAAACTATCAACAACAAAAATAATAAAAACTCCTAAAAATGAATATAAAACTACTTCTTCTGTAACACTACCAGTTTTTTTATCTTGTTGTTCCTCTAAAAGATTTATCATATAATTTAATTTTTCAATCAAAACTTCATTACTATTATTAGCAACAGATGAACCAAAGTTTGTTGATTCCGAAGAATAATAGTTTTTATTATTTTCAGATTTATTGGAATTTTGATTATCCCTTAAGGGTGTCACTAATTTTCTATAATATTCTCTAACCTCAGCATCATTCATAAAAGCACTTTGTAATTCTTGTAATCTTAAATCTTCATCATCCGCTGGTTGTGGAACTAAATTATCTTCCCTATTAGACATACCTTCTTGTTTTTTTCTTTCAGCACCCATGGAAACAGGTTTAGCAGGAAATTCAAATGGATTAATTGGCGTAAAATCATCTGAATGTTTTGCCCTAACAGCAGTTCCTTTAGGATTATAGTTTCCTAGGTCATCATCCTCTGGAGGGCTATTGTGAATAGATTGTAATACAGAATTAACTTTTTGAGGATTAAAATCACTTGATGATTGACGATATTTTTGTGTCTTATTATGATTTTGTCTCTTCTTATTAATAGGTGTTTCTCCAGTAGGATATATTGATAGATTATTATCATTATCTATTGTGGCAGCTGACATTGCTAAATAAGACATTCTCTTAATAAAAAATAAGATAATTATTTATCAAACAATCTGAAAATACAGAACTTTAAATGTCCAAAGGTGTAAAACTTATAAAAATATATTATATAAGTTATATATAATGAGTGTTAAAACCCAAAGAATTGGAGCTCTTTTTGTAGCATTATTAATAATTTTAGCAGTAAATCCAAAATCTGTTAATATTTTGTATGATTCTTTTTTAGGAAGACTATTCTTGGTATGTGTAGTTATTTTTTTTGCCATTAATAATACTATTTTAGGATTATTAGCTACATTAACAGTTATTACATCCTCAAATCAATTTGGTTCTTTTACAGAAGGTATGGACAATCAAGATAATACAGATACTATTGGTGGACAAACTGTCTTAACCAATTCAGCGGCGAAAGCTGCTAAAAAGAAACTTAGTGATGATAAAGATAAAATTAGCGATATTAAACAATCTATTAATCATGGAACCAGTGGTATTGATAAAGAAGATATAAAGCTTGCTATTATGTCTAAGGATTCTAAAACAATCCCTGTTAATCCTAATATGAATAGGTCATCTACCGGTGAAGTTAGTCCTTTTACTACTAAAATGTTAAATACAGCCTCAAGCTCAAGTTCTTCATTATTAGAAGGATTTTCTCATTATGCTTCAGTTTAATTCCACAAAAATAAATTTTTTAATAATAAAATATATATGCGTAAAATATATTTTAAAATTTTTGTTACTATTATAATTCTTCTATGGATTATTTACTTTATACAAACATATACATCCATATTAAATGAAGGATTTACACCTAAAATTAATTCATTTTATCGTCCATATGTTAGAAGTATTAATCAAACATACGAAACATTTGTTAATAATTATGGGCCAAATATTATTATGACTAAACTAAAAAAATGGAATATTTATTAATTTTATATTAAATTAATATAACAATGTCTATTTTGTTTATATTAATTTAATATTTTTATATTAAATTAATATAACAATGTCTATTTTGTATGATACTATTTCTTTTGCCCATAACCATATAATGTTTCTAAATAATAGCAAATTTTTTGCTGGGGTTGTTATGATTTTACTTAACGTCGGTTCTAAATTTATTACTATTCAATTTAGCAAATCAACAGAAGAATATCTTAAAATGAATGTTACTAAACAACTGTTAGTTTTTGCTATGGCATGGATGGGAACTCGTGATATTTATACATCATTAGGTTTAACTGCTGTTTTTACTATTCTTTCTGAACATTTATTTAATGAAGAAAGTCCATATTGTTGCGTTCCACCTAAATATAGAATATTAGCTAAACTAGCTGACACTAATGATGATGGTGTTGTTAGTGAGCAAGAACTTAATGATGCTATTGCAGTTTTAGAAAAAGCAAAAAAATATAAACAAAAAATGAACCAAAGAAAAATGTTTACGCTTTATGGAAATTATCTTGATAATAGTTATAAATCAAATTATTAGTAATATTATTTAGTTTTATAAATAATTAAATAATATATATTATCAAATAGTATATATAATGACTAAAATAGAAATAAATGGGGAAGAATATAAAATACATCGGGCACAAAGCGATGGAAGATGTTTTTCTGCAGCAGTATTTTATGACTTAAATGGAAGAGTAGCAGAAGACTCGGAATTAAATTTATGGATACAACAATATATTATTGATCCAATAATAAAAACTGAAGATACTGATTGTAAGCAGTTTTTATTATGGGCTTATAAATGGGCCGCATTACATAATAATTCAACAAATTTTACGGCGATTAAAGAAAAAGTTATAATACCAGCTGAATTACAAGATATATCTTTTATTTTGGATGGACTTGATGAAACTAAAAAGAGGTTACAATCTGTTATACCGCCGGGGGATTCTAAAAGTTCTCCAACTATCACACATAATTATGAACTCAATAGAATAATATTGTCATTAGATGATATTAAAGCCTTAAAAAAAGGTTTAAATAATAGAGGAAGTTATGAATTTGATGGTATAATTGAAAACATAAAAATGATGTTAGATGATGCAAAAACGGTTGTCGAAAATATTCCCGAAGTCCAAACAATTTCCCGATTGAAGCTCTTAGAGATTAATTTGCCTATTATAGATTTTTTAAAACAAACTCAAGAACAAATTTGTGATGATTTTCGCAGTAAATATAAAAAACAATATGAATTATTAGTTGGGCAATATAAACGATATATTGAATTATTAAATACTCCCCAACAAAATTCAGTAGGACAAATTTTTTATGAATGGACTGAGCCAAATGCTGGACCAATTGAAATATTGTTAAAGCAACCTATAATTAGTTCTATAAATATTTATAGCACAATAGATGGAAAATTAACACGTTTTCAAGGAAAATCTGATACAAACACATTTATATCAAAATATAGTTTATATTTATATTATAATGGTAATCATTATGACCCACTATTATCTGAAAATCCTATTGTTAATTTTCCACCTAACTCATTATTACCAAAGCCTAAACCTAAACCAGCTGCTGCACATGTATCTGTATCTGGGACTGCAGTAAGTGGGTTTGAAGATGACAACATGGTTACTCCACAAATTCCTTATTTGAAGCCTTTACAAAGTGAAAATTTAAAACCAACTAAACCACGTGGTAAAAAAAGTTCATCAATACATGTTACTGAACCACCTATTACTGGGCCACCTGTATTAAATCCATTTCCACCTCAAAATAAAACTAATTTACCAATTTCAACTGACGCTGACCCTACACCTTCAGCACCTCCTATGGAAGAACACACCACATTGTCTCCAGTTACACAATCAGAAATGACATTTGAAACACAAGAAAATAAAAAGCAAGAAGATAAGAAAACTGACGATTCAAAAATACCAAATTCTTTAATAATTTATATTAAAACACGAATTCCTAATTTTTATAAAGTTACTTATGAACCTTACATGTCTGTTCCTAAAAGTCAAAGTCATACTGTTTATTTTGATCCTTTGATAAAATACTATGAAGCCCCAATCAGAAACTTACCATCTGGAGCACCAAAAGATGCATTAATGTCACAATTCTTTGAAGCAGGAGAGTTTGATTCAATGATTAATAGAATTTTAAGTGATTTCAGGTATATGCAGAAAAAAAGAACTTTTCAACAAGCATATGATGAGCATATTATTGAAAATAATATACGAATAACCTTGAAGAATCTTTTTAGAACTGACAATTTATTTTATATTAATAAAAAACCATATACTATTGTAAGTGTAAAATTTAATCCATCAGATTGGCAAATAGATAAAAAACCTCTAGAAAAATTATTAAATGAATTTTTGCATTTATCTGTTAAACAGATTGAAGATGATGCTAAAAAAGAAGAAGATGATATTCCTGAGATTTTAAGACAAGGTAATGTAGCATCTTCAAACATATCTGAAAGTGAAAATGTATCTGTAGTTGCGTCTAGTTTAAAAAATGCTGTTGATAATCTTGATAATACTACATTTAAACAAGATATATCCGGTATAACTGATGCATTTATTCCTATTGATGAATTACCAGGTGTGTCTGGTAATATAATGGATTTACTCTCAAAATATTTACGTAAAAATATTCCTATTAATTACTCTAATAACATTGATTTAGCTAGAGACCCATTAACATTATCTTTGTTAGTTAACAAAACTGATTTATTAAACTTTATAAATAAACATAAAAAAAGTAATTTAATTGACTTATATTCTGCTTTTAATGAAATTAAACTAAATTTAAATAATGCTAACCAATCTTATATAGATGAATGTATTGAATTGGGAAAATATAAGAAAAATTTTGATGAAAGAGTATTAGTAATTAAAAAACTTTTAAAGTCAAATACAGATCTTCAAAATTTAATATCAGAAATTACACAACTTAAAATAGGTTATATGCAAATAATTTTTAGAATTGCGGATGCTATTAATCAAATATATCAAAAACAACATTTATATTTTGAAACAACAAAAAAATTATTAGAGACATTAAAAGTTGAATATATTTCAATTATACAATATTATGAAAAACCGGTTTTAGCTTTGAAGTGTATTGAATATGATATTGTTAGTATAAGTTCTTTAATTGAGGAAGATGTTAGTAATCCTTCATCTGTATCATATTTTACGAATTATAAAAAATTTAAACAATTTTATGAAAATCAACTTTATAAAAATAGACAGGAACTATTAGATCCACAAATCAACTTTGCGGAAGAAGCAGAAGTTTATAAAAATAATCCTAATTTTTTACTGATTGAAAAAGAACAATATGAACTTTATAATTTTAAAATGTTTTTAAATTATTCATATAATCACTTTGATATATGGGTAAATTTATTTAGATCTTTAGAAATGTTTATAAGAGACTATAGTTTTCTTATATATGCTATTATTAATGTTAGTGATAATTTCAAAGATGACTTAAACAACAAATTTACAGTAGAGCAACAAAATAATATATTAAAGCAAATTGAAGCTAAAGGTATAATGGCAAAAAAAAACAAATCAATTGCTCCATATGAACAATATGTATGGTATTTGGTTAAAAGTGATGGTTCAAATGCTATAGACACTAAAAATTCTAAACATGTAAAGTTTGAAAAACTTTATATAGCCTACATTAAACAGAGTGTAAAAGCATATGATGCTATAATTTTGTATATATATCTTTTAGAAATTCTTTGTTCAAGACAAATAAGAGTTTATGTAGAAGAGGAAAATACTAATCAGCTAAATCTTGAATTTTCACTAACATTGGATTTATATTACAAATTAATTATAAAAAATATACATTCAGGTAAACAAAGCAAAATACCTGATTCTATTTTATGGGATACTACTAATTTTAACGATATCATAACAGTTCAAAAAAGGCAAACACAAAATAATAACCAATATATTATTTTCCGGGCCAGACTAAAATCTATAAATGAATCAAAAAAAAATGTAGTATCATATTGTCAGAAAATAGCGGAAATAATTACGCCAAATATAAGTAAAACTGAATTTATAAACAAATGTAATGATATAATTACTACACAAACTACTAATATGATACCATATAATTTTAAAAATAGTTGGTGGTTAAAAAAAACTATTGAAAATTATGATATACAAGATACGGATAATTTCATTTACAATATGAATAAAGTTGTAAAAGATGCTTGGTATGATAGAATTATAGAAGATATTAATGTAAATTCATATCTAGATTGGATGGTTTTTAATAATAATAAAAAGGGTATAGATAGTTTATATGCTTCTGTAGTAGATGGGTTAAACGCACAATTAATACTAACAAATAGTGAAACAAAAAATCCATATACTGAAGATAAAAATGGAAAACAAATATTTACAGTAAATACAATAAAACAATTAGTAACAGATTATAATAATGTTCAAGATATTCCAATAGATTTAACAAAAATTGAATCTGTTCCTGATATTATAGAAATTTTACAAATTACTTTAAAAATAAAATTTATTATATTTAAAATGTTTGAGTTAAACTTGCCAATTAATATTGGTGATATTGTTTTATATAAAAGACATCCATACAGATTAATATCTAAAACTAAAAAGGATGGTAAAATATTATATAATTTATACAATGGATATAGTGAGAAACCCAATATCCCTCAACATAGAGTAAAAAGAAATCCAAATAATTTTTTAAACAATTTTCGTATAGATTGTAATATTCCTAATTTTTCAACAAATATTGTTTTAACAGATTATATGTATATTGTATATACACAAACCGAATCAGATAAAGGTAAAATAGAAAAGTTTAAATTAGTTCGTGATACAAATATACCATATATTTTTACTGTGGATGATATTCCAATATATATAAAATATTTTATATTTAATTCTTGTCCTGACTTAGATAGAGAAATACTTTTGAAAATGGGATATAAAGAACAGAAATTAATGGGTGATATATTGTATTTTGAAACGCAAAGGAGAAAACATATTGAAAGTGAAAATATTAGCTATGATATTTCAAAAATTGAGGAAAAAATAAAACGTTATGAATATAAATATAAACAATTAAAATCAATACAAAAAATTGATAAGAGTTTAGAACAACAAGCAGAACAATTATTATATAAGGAAGAAATTAAAGATTTAAAAGAAAGAAAAAAAATATTGCAAGAATTTTTAAGTGAATCTAGGATTTCTGGTGGTGATCCTACATTAAGACCAAGTGAACAATATACTTCATATAGTCCTCAGCCACTAGGATACTTGTCAAATCCAAATATGTCTAGAAATGTTATTTATATGCCACAACAAGGTTATTCTTATCAATATCAAAATCCATATTATACAAGACAAGAAATAGTTCCATATAATTTATCTCAAAATAAAGCTAAAGATAAGAAATCAAAGCTTTCTTTCTATGTTACAATTGAATTAGAGTTGTTTCCAGGAACATTTGCAAATATGTTACAAAAAAGTGTTGTAAGATGTCAGAGCACATTTGAACGCATTAGAGAAGCGTGGGCTGATATATTTGGTGTTGAATATAGACCGGCTCCAATGACTGAAGCATATGCTTATAATTTACAAAAACTTGAGGATAAAAAGAACAAAACTGAGAAGAAAAATATATCAAAAAATAATAAGACTCGTAAAACTAGTAAATAAAAAATTATGATACTTATAAGAACTATTATAATTATACGATCAAATGTCGCAAACATTATTAATGAAAATTGATAATCTTATAGAAGGTTAAGTGATTAAAAGACCTTCAAAATATATCAAAACACCATATGTAGCAGATATTATGTGCTACATAATATCTGCTACATATGTAGCAGATATTATGTGTAATGATGAAGAGGTATTAGGGCATACTGCTTCTTTAGGTTGCTGTGGTCTTGCTGATGTTAATGCAACTGTGCTAATTTCTCTTAGTTCCGAATCAAAATCCAAACCAAAAAATCAAGCTAACATGAAATGTTCTTATACTGTATATTTGTCCGTATTGAGAGATAGAGGTAATGAACAAGTTATTGGAATTCATCCTAAATTAGCCGAGACATTAACTGAAGCTGCTTTAATAGCAAATATGCTAACCAGACTACAAAATATTAGAAAATATAGAAGAGAAACGGCAATTTATATAAAGGATAAAATAGATTCGCGTTTTGATTTTACATGAATAGATCAAAATGGTATTCCATTTATTATGGAATTTAAAAATGTTCCATTGGCTGATTATGAAGATGTAACTGCTAAAGAAAGAGCAAAAATGGATTTTAGTGATAGAGAATTTAATTCAAAAGTAGCGTATTTTCCGGATGGCTATAGACAAAAAAATTCTGATCCTGTTAGTCCAAGAGCTTTAAACATATAAGAGAACTAACATTAATTAAAAGAGAAACAAAAACTCGTTGTATAATGTGTTATGTTATACAACGAACTGATGTAGATAGATTTTAGCCATCAGTAATTGGTCATGAATATAGATATGCGTTTAAAGAGGCAATGGAAGTAGGTGTAGAAATAATTACAATGGTTGTTAGTTGGAATAGAGATGGTGAGGCAACTTTTATTAGAGATGACTTGCCGATTAGTGAAATATAAAAGATTATCTATTTCCCATACTAATAGATAATTTAATGGGTTATTTCTATTTGTTATATTATTTAATTCTTGTTGTCAACAATCTAGAACTATTATAACAAATGGGTTATTTCTATTTTACACCCTTGAAGATTTAAAATGAGACTAACACAACTTAAAGACATTTTATATAAGTTATTTAGTAATGAATAGTAAGAAGTCTATGATGAATTACTCCAGTAAGGGAAGGTCTTCTGTCTTATAAAAGGCAAGTGAGTGAGGATTTTCATTTCAACCTTACCTAAAACTTCATGGATTTTAGAAGAAATCCCATAACCAAAATTTACACATTCATGAAATGGATAAACCTTTTAGATTTGGTGCGAAGGTGCCATTTTAAATCTTCAAGGGTGTAAATGCCGAGTATCTTAATAAAAAAATACGAGCGCTTCCTTTTTCTAAGAAGGACCTGCTAAATTTTATTTAATGGGTTTCAAATGTCCTTACGTAGATAAGGAATATTCCCATCAAATGTTATTTCTTTTACTAGGAACAACTATTTATGACCTGCAAAAAGTAAAGCATTATTATTTATGAAGGAAAATCCTTAAAGGTTCATTCTTTGAAATATATTTTAGTAGATTTTAATATTATAAAATTCGGCATATTAAATACGCATTGCTCTAAAACTTACTTCCCATGAACTCTTGAACTAATTCTTCTGGTATATTGTTAAAATCAATAATTTTTTTATTAAGTTCGTATGTAGTTCTATATGTTTCAGATTCTTGTAATTTTTTCTCTAATAGTTCTCTATTTTCAAAATACTTAATCGCAGTTTTGGGTCCACATTTTGGGAAAACAGATGGTATATTATCGCTTGTATCACCAGTTAATATTTTACAGAATAGGTCACAATTGGGATCTCCAGTGCAAGATTTTTGTTCTGTTAGTTTTTTGAAGGCAAGATTATATAATTGGACTCTTTCTTGTGCTAATTGTAAGTAATCCTTATCAGATGTAATAATATAAATATTACATGTGGGATATGTGTTTAATAAATGTTTTACAGTAATAGCAATACAATCATCAGCTTCCAATTTAGGATGTTTTAAAATAGAACGTGCACCTCCTTTGATAAATAATTGTTCTTTGTATGCCATTTTAAAGAATGGACCACCCATGAATCCATCTTCAGGCCCATTTGCGCGATTAGCTTTATAATTTGGGAAATGTTCATTTCTCCAAATATGTTCTCTTTTACAATCTTTTCCGACAATGATGATAGGATTAATGGATTTATTAATTTTAAGACCCTTGGGTATTTTTTGGATATTGTCAATAAATGTTTTTTTAAATTTATCAACAAATTTGGTATTTTGGTAAGGATCTTGTAATACATCAATTTCTTCTGGATAGGCATTTTTCCACCAAGTAAGCAAAGAGTGATAACGATAGAAACAAAAGTAGCTTCCATCAATAAATATAAAAGTAGGACTAGTAGACATTTCAGGTAAACAACTAATATTCATTTATAATAAAGAAGAGTAATATTTAATTACTTTCAATTTTTTATATTATTTGGAAATAAAAATAGTTAAATATTTAATTAACTAGAATTAGGTATTTTTGGTAAAATATGAATTAAATATATAATATTAATTCATATTATAACTAAATATAGGTAAATATGTTTGTAAAAGTGCGATAAAGAGTTTAACCAAAAATCTCATCT
>Ga0214917_10003684_pt1 | contig 17527 bp, 16 predicted proteins | sample LL_1208_BB_MetaG_FD_177983 | JGI IMG/M metagenome (GOLD analysis project Ga0214917, IMG submission 177983) | Freshwater microbial communities from Lake Lanier, Atlanta, Georgia, United States - LL_1208_BB | ecosystem: Environmental > Aquatic > Freshwater > Lake | place: USA: Georgia | collected... | reverse complement strand
TCCTGTGGAGCGGGGATCGGTGGGCCCACCGGATCCATGTCGGCGGAGACTTCCCCGCCGCGGACACCGCCGGGCCGCGCCGGGGCGAGGCCGGCGGCGACACGATCGGGCAGGCGGTCTGCGACTCGACGTGGGACGCGACCTGCGACGTGGTCTGGGACTCCCTCGAGGGCCCCGGACCGCCCGCGACGGATCCGCGCTGGCCGACGGCGCCGGTGCTCGTCGAACTCTCGCGGATCGCCACCGCCGCGGCGGCCGAACGGTCGCCGCTGGTCGGTGTCGGCCTGGCGGGCCGCTCGCACTTCTCCGCCAGCATCGCCCCCGACCCGCGGACGGACGACGCGGTCCGCTTCGAGATCGCCTGCCGGCTGCACGAGCCGCCGGTGTGGCTGGGATCGACCTACCGGGTGGGCGGGCGGACCGTGCGGCTCTCGGCCCCCATCGACGCCGCCCCGCTGCCACGGACGGTCGTCTGGTCGTATTCGATCGGACCGCGGGGGATCGGCGGCATCAGCGGGGCGACGCGGACGGACGAACCGGCCTGACGCCCGTTCACCCCGGACCGGCCGCGGCCCGTTCCCGGCCGGCCACGCGCGGAAGGACCATCGCGGTTTTCCATCGGTCGGCGGCCGCCGCCTTGCGATCCGCCCTCCGATCGATCAGATTCATGGTCCGTCGCGGCCGGTCCGTGCGGATGCGGATATCGACCGGCCCCTCGCGGCCCATCCCCCACCCGCCGGGATTCCCATGTTCGACGTCATCGAACGACTCAAGTCGGAGTGGACCGACAAATACGTCGTGATCAACTCGGCGGCGCCCGAACTGGCCCGCTTCGCCCATGCCACCGGCACGGTCAGGACCGTCAACATGAACGGTCGCTGCCTGGTCGAGTTCGATCAGTTCAACAACATCGGCTGGTACGACATCGACCCGGCGGCGCTGAAGATCGTGCCGCAGCCGCTGCCGAAGCCGGCCGAAAAGGAGGCGGCGAAGCCTGCGGCCGCCACCAAGCCCGCCGCCAAGCCCGAGGGCGGCGCGAAGCCCGCGGCAGCCAAGGCTGCCGCGAAGCCGGCCGCTGCCGGCAAGCCCTCCACCGCCGACATCCTCGCCGCCGCCCGCGGCAAGGCCGGTGGCGCCGCGCCGGCCGCGAGCACTCCCGCGGCCGCCGGCGGCAAGCCGTCCACGGCCGAGATCCTCGCCCGGGCCCGCGCCGCCAAGGCGGCGCCCGCGGAGGCTGCAGCGGCCGCCGCCGACACCGCTCCCGCCACCGAGGAGCAGCCGGTTCCCGCCGCACCGAAGCCCAAGAAGCCCGCCGCCGGGGCTGCGGTCCCCACGACCACGGCCGAGAAGATCGCCTGGTGCCGCAAGCACGACGCCAAGCCCTGACAGGCCGGCATCCCACCGCCCGCAGCGTCCAGGAGGGACTCCCATGCCGAGGATCGCATCACAGGTCTCCGTGCCGCGGGCTGCCGCGATCGTGGCGACGACACTCGTCGCCCTCGCCGGATGCGGCCGGCTGTCGTCCCACCCGGTGGTGACGGAGGCCCGGCAGGAGGTCACCCGCAATCAGCGCGTCATCGATCTGCTCGCCGGCCCCGGAGGCACGGTGACCTGCAGTCCGACCGTCGCGGGCAGGTCCAACGAGACCGACGGCATCGCCGCGATGGAGTTCGAGGCCAGCGGTCCCAAGGGACGCGGCACCGTCGTCGTCGAGGGGCAGAAACTCGGCGGCCAGTGGAGCGTGACGCGGCTGGAACTGCGACCGGCCGGTGGGGGCGAGTCGTTGATGCTCACCGCCGACCTCGAGGCCCACACGGGCACCGACACCCCCAAGTTCGACCCCCAGGCCGCCTCATCCGCACCGGCCAAACCCGCGCCGCCGCCGCCCACCGACATCGAGATCGCCCTGCCCCCGGGCGGACCGCCACCGTGAACCACCGCGTCGTGGCCGAGCGCGTCGGCGCCTGGTGACGCGATGCGTGCCGCCGCGTCGCCGCGGCGACCTTGACGGTCATTCGGGCTGTCGCGCCCGATTTTTCCACGATCCGATCGGCGCTCCGCAAATTGTTTGACTCGCGCAAGCGCGGGCCCATAATGGCGACGTCAGGTCGGCCCGCGTCGCCCGCTGCGGCAGCTACGGCAAGGCCCCCTCGGGCCTGTCTTCGCGGAATGTCCGGTCGGTCCCCCATCGGGTTTCCGTCGGCATTTCGTCGAGACAGACAGCGTGCGCACGGCGTTCACACCGACCCGAACCAGCTCTCTGGAACCAGCTCTCTGGAACCAGCATCTCGAACCCAGCATCTCAACGAAGACAAGGAGTGGTTGCCCGACAATGGCCCGGATTCGCAACGTTTTTGAAATCATCGAACTCTACGGTCACGACGAAAACTTCGAGCCGCACGCCACGACGGAGTTCACGCCGACGTGCGCCCCGGCCGGGTCGAAGCAGAAGATCGACATCCTGGCGGAGCGGATCCAGCGAGGCATGCCGCTGTGGCATCCGGAGGATTCGACCGAGTCGAGCACGACCGCGGTCCTCGCCGAACAGGTCTGAGCCGGCGTCCGTGCCGGTCCGTCAGTCTTTCGCCCGCCCTCCGCGGCCGCCTCGGCCGCGGAGGGCGATCTCGATATCGCGGCGGGCCGAATCGGCCTTGAGCTTCTGCCGCTTGTCGTGCGCCTGGCGGCCGCGGCCGATGCCCATCAGCACCTTCACCCGGCCGTTCTTGAAGTACATCTTCAGCGGCACGAGCGTCAGGCCCTTCTCGAGCGCCCGATCGGCGAACTTGCCGATCTCCCGCCGGTGCAGGAGGAGCTTCCGCGGCCGCTTCGGCACGTGGTTGAGCTGGTTGGCCTTGTCGTACTCCGGGATGTCGCAACCGATGAGCCAGACTTCCCGGCCATCGACGCGGCCGTAGGCCTCGTCGAGCGACATCCGCCCGCCGCGCAGGCTCTTCACCTCGCTGCCCACCAGTGCGATGCCGCACTCGAGCGTGTCGAGAATCTCGTAGTCGTGCCGGGCTCGACGGTTCTCCGACACCACCCGTTCGGCCGGCTTGTCGTCCGCCTTGACCTTCCCCCTGCCCGTCGGCTTGGGGGGCTTGCCAGCGGGCTGTGTTGGCTTGGGAGCGGCCACGGGGTGGGACTCGCGGAGGGGGGCCGGCGGCCGAAATCGGGGCCGCGGGCCGGACGGCACGCCACCCGCCGACGCGTTGGTGGGCATCGACGTGGCGTCCAGATTACACTCTAGCGTTCCGCGACCGTTTCTCCCCTGCTTCGCCCAGCCCGGCACCGGGCACGCCGGGCGCGACGCGGATGAAGCGACCGGCGGCCGACCCCTTCGGAGCGTCTCGCGTCCATGCCGTTGCTCCCGCAGTCACTCCCGCCGCGGCATCGCCGCCGCCTGTCGGCCCCGGTCGCCGCGCAGGCCGTGGTCGCCGCGCGGGCCGTGGTCGCCGCCGCGCTGCTGGCCATGGCTGCCACCGGGGGTTCGTCCGCGGGGGCCGCCGACGCCGAGCCCGGCTTCGTGGCCGGCGATCAACGTCCCTCCGGTGACGGGCCGGCCGTGAAGGTGCCGGGGGGCTGGATGGTGGCCTACGACGAGACCATCCCGGGCACCGACGTCAGCTTCCGGATGATTCCCGTGCCCGGCGGCACGTTCCGCATGGGCAGCCCGGCCGACGAGGCGGACCGCGAGCCCGTCGAGGGACCGCCGCACGACGTGCGGATCGAGCCTTTCTGGATCGCCCGCTGCGAGCTGACGTGGGGCGAGTACAGGGCCTACATGGCGGCCTGCGACCTGTTCAAGGCGATGGAGTCGGCGGGCCTGCGGCCGCTGACGCCCGCCAACGAGGCCGACGCGGTCACGGCGCCCTCCAACCTCTACGACCCCACCACCACGTTCACCAACGGTGAGGATCCCCGGCAGCCGGCAGTGACCATGACCCAGTTCGCCGCCCGGCAGTACACGAAGTGGCTCAGCGGCCTCACCGCCCGGTTCTACCGGCTGCCGCTGGAGAGCGAGTGGGAATACGCCTGCCGCGCCGGCACGACGACGCCCTGGCACTCCGGCGACATGGCCGACACGCTCGACGACGTCGCCTGGTTCGCCGACAACGCCGACGAGACGACGCATCCGGTCGGCGAGAAGGCGGCCAACGCCTTCGGCCTGCACGACATGCACGGCAACGTGGCCGAGTGGGTGCTCGACCAACTGGAGGCCGACGGCTACGCCAGGCAGGCCGCGCTCCCCCAGCCGGTGGCGGCCGCGGCGGCCGCCACGTGGCCGACCAAGCTCTCTCCCCGCGTGGTCCGCGGTGGGGCCTACTACGACGAGCCGGCCCGGTGCCGGGCGGCCGCCCGACGTGGCTCGGAGGACCTCGCCTGGAAGGACGTCGATCCCAACCTGCCCAAGAGCCCCTGGTGGTACACGGAGGAGCCGGCCCTGGGCGTCGGCATGCGGCTGGTACGGCCCTTCGCCCTGCCCGACGCGGCCGAACGCCGCCGCTGGGGTGACGCCGACATCGACAGCATCCGCGACGACACGGCGGATCGGCTCCTGCAGGGCCGCGGCGCCCGTGGCATCGTCGATCCGAAACTGCCCGCCGACCTGAAGGCCGAGGGGCTGACCCCCTGACGCCCCCGTGGCGGCCTGCCCCCCGAAGCCGACGAGGACCCCTCATGCTGGTGCGCACCGGATCCCTGCTGGCCGTGTTCCTGACGTCGTTCGCCGCGGCGTCCCTGACCGCGGTGCCGGCACCGACCACGGCCCGGGCCGCGGACTGGCCCGACTGGCGGGGGCCCCGCGAAGACCGGGCCGCCGAGGCGGGGGCGTTGCTCGTGACCTCGTTCGACCCGGCGAAGGGGACGAACGTCCTCTGGACCAACGACGAGGCCGGTGGCATCTCCACGCCGGTGGTCATGGGCGGGAGGCTCTACACGCTCGTGCGGCACAAGCCGGGCACGACCGAGGAGGCCGAGAAGGTGCTCTGCCTCGACGCGGCGACGGGCCGGAAGCTCTGGGAAAACGTGTTCAACGTCTATCTCTCCGACGTGCCGGCCGAGCGCGTGGGCTGGTCGGCGGTCGTCGCCGACCCGGCGACCGGCACCGTCTTCGCCCACGGCGTCTGCGGCGTGTTCACGGCGATCGACGCCGCCACGGGCCGGACCAAGTGGCAGCGGTCGCTCCACGAGGAATTCGGCTTCCTCTCGACCTACGGCGGTCGCACGAACATCCCGGTGGTGTTCGAAGACCTGGTGATCGCCAGTGCCGTGGTCACCGGCTGGGGCGACACCGCGAGGCCCGCCCATCGCTTCCTGGGGATGGACGCGGCGACCGGCGTGGTGCGGTGGATGAACGGCACGAAGGAACTGCCGGAGGACACCACCTACAGCACCCCGTCGCTGGCGAACGTCGGCGGTCAGGCGGCGCTGATCTTCGGGTCGAGCGACGGCAGCGTCTGGAACTTCCAGCCGCGCACCGGACGGGCCGTGTGGAATTTCAAGCTCTCCCGCCGCGGACTCAACGTGGCCCCGCTGGTGGCCGACGATACCGTATGGATCTCGCAGGCCGAGGAGAACCTCGACAACACCACGATGGGCTCGGTCACCGCCTTCAAGGCCGCTGGATCGGGCGACATCACCGCGACCAACGCCATCTGGCAGCGCAAGGGGGTGATGGACGGCCGGTCGATGCCGGTGGTGCTCGGCGACCGCGTCTACTTCGTCGACGACGGCGCCAAGGTGTTCGCCTTCGACAAGCGGACCGGTGAGCCGGTCGGGAAGCCGCAGAAACTCCTGGGCACGATCGTCCGCGGCAGCCCGCTGGTGGCCGGCGGCCGGCTCTACGTCTGCTCCACGGGCGGCTGGCACGTGCTGGAGCCGACCGCGGACGGCCTGCGGTTCGTCACCAAGATGCGGCTGGCCGAGGAGGACGAGGTCACCGCGTCGCCGATCGCCTGGAACGGGCGGATCTACCTGACGACCGGCGCCAGGCTCTACTGCCTCGGCACCACGCCGGCGGCCCCGACGCCCGTCCCGACACCCGCTCAGGCGACGGCCGGCGGCCCGACGTTGCCCGAGACGGTGTCCGCCGCCACCCGCGGGCCCGCCGGTGAGCCGGCCTGGGTGCAGCTGGTGCCGGCCGAGGCGCAGATCGCCGCCGGGAAGACGCTGCCGCTCACCGTCCGCCTCTTCGATGCCGCGGGCCGCTTCGTCAAGGAGTCCCGGGCCGAGTTCACGGCGACCGAGGGAACGGTCGGGGCCGATGGCCTGTACACCGCGCCGGCGGGCCGGCACGCGGCGGCGGTCGTCACGGCGAAGGTCGGGTCGCTCGAGGGCCGGGCCCGCATCCGCTCGATGCCGCCGCTGCCCTGGCACTTCGACTTCGAGGAGATCGCGCTGGAGCCGAACCCGAAGGGGGGGCCGCCGCGGGGCGAGCCGCCGCTGCCCTGGATCGGCATGCGGTACCGTCACGTGATCCGGGATGTGGACGGCTCGAAGTGCCTGGTGAAGGTGACCACCATCCCCAAGGGCACCCGTAGCCAGGGCTGGATCGGGCCGATCGACCTCCGCTCGTACACCGTCACCGCCGACGTCCGGGCCCAGGAGTCGGGCGTCGAAAAGCCCGGCGCGGCCGGCGCCGGCACCGGCGGCCCCGTCCCCGCCTCCGACGCCGACGCCTTCGCCAAGGCCTTCGGCAATCCGGCGGCCCTGGAAAAGGCCCGCATGCCCGACATGGGCCTGATCGCGCAGCGGTACACGCTCGACCTCATGGGCGCCAGCCAGCAGCTCCAGCTCCGCAGCTGGCCGCCGCAGGTGGCGACCCACTTCTCCAAGACCATCCCCTTCGCCTGGGAGGCGGGCCGCTGGTACCGGATGAAGTTCGAGGCCCGGCCCGAGGGGGCGGCGGCGGTGCTCAGGGGAAAGGTCTGGCCCCGCGAGCAGCCCGAGCCCGCGGCGTGGACGATCGAGGCCCGCCACGAGCAGGGCAACCTGCAGGGCAGCCCGGGCTTCTTCGGCAACTCGAAAGACTCCGAGATCTACATCGACAACGTGAAGGTGGAGGCCGTGCCATGAGAACCGTGAACGACGTGCGACAGGATGGCGTGTGGGTGGGGGCGACTCCGTGCGGCATGCGGGTCCCGGTGGTGATGGCGTGCCTCGTGTCGCTGGCCCTTCCGGGGGCTGCCCGCGCGGGCGACTGGAACCAGTGGGGCGGCACGCCCGTCCGCAACAACGTCTCCCCCGCGACGGGCATCCCCTCCACCTGGACCCCGGGCGACTTCGATGCGGAGACCGGCCGCTGGAAGCCGGAGACCAGCGAGAACATCGCCTGGGTCGCGGAGCTCGGCAGCCAGAGCTACGGCAACCCGGTGGTCGCCGGCGGCAAGGCCTACGTCGGCACCAACAACGGCAAGGGCTGGATCGAGCGGTATCCGGCGGCCACCGACCTCGGCTGCCTGCTGGCGTTCGACATCAAGGACGGCTCGTTCCTCTGGCAGGATTCGAGCGAGAAGCTGCCCACGGGCCGCGTCCACGACTGGCCCCTGCAGGGAATCTGCTGCGCTCCTTTGGTGGAGGGCGACCGCCTCTGGTACGTCAGCAGCCGCGGCGAGGTGAAGTGCCTCGACACCGAGGGATTCCGTGACGGCGAGAACGACGGCCCGTTCACCGGCGAGAAGGTCGCGTCCGGCGGCGAGGCGGACGTCGTCTGGGTGCTCGACATGATGAAGCAGCTGGGCGTGTCCCAGCACAACATGTGCTCGTGCAGCGTCACGGCGGCGGGGGACCTGTTGTTCGTGAACACCAGCAACGGCGTCGACGAGGGCCACATCAACCTGCCCAACGCCGACGCGCCCAGCTTCCTGTGCGTCGACAAGCGGGACGGCCGCGTGCTCTGGGCCGACGGGTCGCCCGGGGCGAACGTGCTGCACGGGCAGTGGTCGAGCCCCGCCTTCGCCGAACTCGGCGGCGTGCCGCAGGTGCTGTTCGGCGGTGGCGACGGCTGGATCTACGCCTTCGACGCCCGTGGCGACAACGGCAAGGCCAAGCTGCTGTGGAAGTTCGACTGCAACCCGAAGGAGTCGAAGTACACCCTCGGCGGCCGGGCCGACCGCAACCACATCATCGGCACCCCGGTGGTGCACGAGGGCCTGGTCTACATCGCCGTCGGCGAGGACCCGGAGCATGGCGAGGGCGTCGGTCACCTGTGGTGCATCGACCCCACGAAGCGGGGCGACACCAGCCCGGAACTGGCCGTGAGCCTCAAGGATCCGAACACGCCCCTGCCCCACCGCCGCAACCAGGCGGTCATCAAGGAGCAGGGCGAGGTCGCCCGGCCCAACCCCAACTCGGCGGCCGTCTGGCACTATCCCGGCTTCGACGCCGACGGCAACCAGAAGCTCGACTTCGAGGAGACGATGCACCGCACCTGCGGCACCGTCGTGATCCACGACGGCCTCTTGTTCATCGCCGACTTCAGCGGGCTGTTCCACTGCCTCGACGTGAAGACCGGCAAGCCCTGGTGGACGCACGACATGCTCGCGGCCAGCTGGGGCTCGCCGCTGATCGTGGACGGCAAGGTCTACGTCGGCGACGAGGACGGCGACATCTCGATCTTCCGCCTGTCGAAGGAAAAGGACCTCGTCGGCGAGGTCAACATGGGAAACAGCGTCTACTCCACGCCGATCGTGGCCGGAGACACGCTCTACATCGCCAACAAGAGCCACCTGTTCGCCATCCGGGAAGGGGCGAAGCCGGTGGCCCGGGCCGCTCCCGCGGCGGCGGCCAAGGCTCCCTGACCGGCGGGCCTCCAGACCGCGCCATGATGCACCGCGCCATGCTGCCAGGACGGATCATCCTCCTGCTCGCCGTCACCGCGCTGGCGGGCCGGGCCGTGGCCGCCGAGCCCGACGTTCCTCCCACGGCGTTCCGGGTGCGGCCGTATCTCCAGAACCCGGCCGCCGACGCGATGACGATCCGCTGGTGGTCGCCCTCGGCGGATGCCGGCACCGTGACCATCGACGGCCGCACGCTGTCGTCCCGGCCCGTCGCCGGAGCCGAACTCGCCTACCAGGGGGCCGAGAGCGTCGATCAGCGGCATCCGTCCACCCCCTTCCTGCACACCGTCCGCGTGACGGGGCTCGAGCCGGCCACCAGCTATCCCTACTCCGTCGAGCAGAGCGGGGAGACGATCCGGGCGATCCTCACCACCTTCCCCCTGCCCGGCGAGGTCGGCAGGGGCGGCGGGGTGCGGCTGTTCGTCACGGCCAACACCGGCGCGCAGCCGGAGTCGCGCGGCGCCCGCGCCGACTGGCTGCCCACCACGTCGTTGCCCGGGGGCCCGCGGCCCCGCTGGGTGCGCGACCAGTACCTCACGGACGAGGCCACCGGCCTGCGCATGAACCTCGCCCTGATCGCCAGCCGCGCCGCCGAGAGTCTGCGGGCGGGCAACCCGGTGCTGGCGAGCCTGGTGGGCGACCTCGTGGCCAACGGCGGCGAGCAGCGCGACTGGGACGAGTTCTGGCGGTACACCGCCGGTCCGTTCGGCAGCCTGGCGTCACGGGTGCCGCTCGTCGCGGCCCTGGGCGACCAGGAGATGTGCGGCGGGCCGCCCTCCAACGACCTGCTCACCGACCTCGGGGGCTTCTCGGGACCGGCGTCCCTGCTGGGTTCGCGGAAGTTCCTGGCCTCCCTCGAACATCCCGGCAACGGCGCCGCCGACCGCAGGCACGTCGGCCGCTACCACCGGGTCGTCTTCGGCCCGGTCACGCTGCTGACCCTCGACACGACCAACGGCGGCCGCGACCGCACCGACACCGACACCAACCACCTCCTCGACCGCGACAAGACGGCCCACATCCCCGACTGGACCGAGGGCTCGGAGCAGTGGGACTGGCTGGAACGGGAACTGGCCGAGGCCCGGCGACGCGGGGCGATCACGTTCGTGCAGTTCCATCATCCGCCGTTCTCCGCCGGCATCCACGGGCAGGCGCCCGGCACCGGCCCGGGCCGCGATCCCCACTCCGGGCAGCCGCTGCGGAGCCTCGTGCCGCTGTTGCGCGCCCAGGGCGTGCGGGCCGTGTTCTCCGGGCACGACGCGCACTACGAGCATTCGATCGTGGACGGCGTGCACTACTACTGCATCGGCACCGGCGGCCGGGACCTGCGGCCCGCCCACGAGGGCGTGGTCAACGAGCGGCAGATCTTCCTCGCCCACGATCACGCCCCGGAGCACTGGAACGGCGACGTGCTCGAGCAGGGGGGCAGGCACTACGGACACATCGAGATCGACGTGATCCGGCCGGCGTCGGTGGAGGCCGCCGCCCCGGCTGCCGGCACCGATGCCCCCGGCGCCGGCGCACGCGTCGCCGCCGCCGGCACCAACCCCGCGCCGGCCGGATTCGAAGTGACGATCACCCCGGTGTATGTTTTCCCCATCCTCGACCCGGCCCGGCCGGGTACGATCGTCTCCTGGGAGCGACGCACGTACGACGACACGCTGACGTTCACCGCCGGCACGCTGCCGGCGGCGCCGGCGGCCGACGGCCCGCCCCCACGACCCTCTTCTCCGGAGCCGCTTCCATGATCCAGTGGATCCAGTGTCCCCGTCTCCCGTCGCCTTCCGCCGGGGTCGCCGCCGGCGTGCCGTCCGGAGTCCGGCCGCGGTCACGCCTGCTGTCCGTCGCGCTCTCCGTCGCGCTCTGCCTGCCGGCCGCGGCGTTCCCGCTCACGCCTGCCGCCGCCGCCGACCCCGCCGCCACGCCACTGGAACTCGTCCGCAACGCGAAGCGGATCGTGGTGCTGGGTGATTCGATCACCTACGGGGGCCGCTGGGTGGCCCTGTTCAGCGCCTGGCTCGAGTCGCAGGGCATCACGGCGGAGGTCATCGACGTCGGGCTGTCGAGCGAGACGGTGTCCGGCCTGTCCGAGGAGGGGCATGCCAACGGCACGTTTCCCCGGCCCGATCTGGCCGAGCGGCTCGACCGCGTGCTCCGCGTGACCCGTCCCGATCTGGTGATCGCCTGCTACGGCATGAACTGCGGCATCTACCTTCCGCTCGACGAGGAGCGGTTCGCGAAGTTCCGCGCCGGCATGGAACGTCTGCACGCCGCCGTCGGCAAGGCCGGCGCCGCCATCATCCACCTCACGCCTCCGATCTACGACAAGCGGCCCGGCCAGCCCGGCCCCGCCAAGGACGCCGACTACGACGCGGTGCTCGACGCCTACTCGAAGTGGCTCCTGTCGCGGCGGGCCGACGGCTGGGTGGTGATCGACGTGCACGGCCCCATGAAGGAGATGCTGGCCACGGCGCGGGCCCGCGATCCGGAGGCCGTGTTCGCGCCCGACGCCGTCCACCCCAACGACGAGGGCTCGTGGGCCGTGGCCCGGGCGGTGCTGGCGGGCCTCGGCGACACGAAGACCGCCGCCGCCGAGCAGCCCGACGCGTTCGTCTCGCTGCTCCCGGAAGTGACGCAGCGACTGGAACTGCTCCGCGACGCCTACCTCTCCGCCGCCGGCCACCTGCGGCCGGGGGTGCGGCCGGGCCTGCCGATCGGCGAGGCGGAGGCCAAGGCCCGGGCGCTGTCGGAGTCGATCCGCTCGCGCCGGCTCCACCTCATGGGGCGGCGGTTCGGCAAGTCGCCGGAATGGAAGAGCCCGGCGGAATGGCCACAGCCGCCGGTCGTCGATCCCGGCCCCGCTCCCGCCGCGCCCGCGGCCGTGCCCTCCGACGCGATCGTCCTGTTCGACGGCACGAGCCTCGACCAGTGGTCCAACGGCGAGAACTGGAAGGTCGCCGACGGGATCGCCACGGTCGGCAAGGGTGAAATCCAGACGAAGCAGGGCTTCGGGGACTGCCAGTTGCACATCGAGTTCCGCACGGCGGCCGACACCACGGGCAGGGGTCAGCAGCGGAGCAACTCCGGGGTGTTCCTCATGGGCAAGTACGAACTCCAGATCCTCGACTCCTACCAGGACGGCACCGACGCTCCCGTCACCTACTTCGACGGCCAGTGCGGCGCGATCTACAAGCAGCAGCCGCCCGCGGTGAACGCCTGCCGCAAGCCGGGCGAGTGGCAATCGTACGACGTGCTCTTCAAGCGGCCGCGGTTCCACGCCGACGGCTCGCTCGCCGCCCCGGGCCGGATCAGCGTGCTTCACAACGGCGTCGCGATCCATGTCGACACCGTGCTCAAGGGGAACACGTTCTTCCACGCGCCGCCGGGCTACACGGCCCACGCCGATGCCCTGCCGCTGTCGCTGCAGGATCACGGCAACCCGGTGCAGTTCCGTTCGATCTGGATCCGTCCGTTCGAGCCGCTCGTGCCGCGTGAAAAGCGAGACTGACCCCGTCGCCTGAACCGGGCGACGCACCTGCCCCGTGAAACGGGCGCTGCGGCGGCATCAGCGGCCGGGGCTTTCCCGGCCGAGGGTGTCCCGGATGGCCCGCAACTCGGCCGCCGCGTCGTCGTCGACGCGGTCGAGCCGGCCGGCCCGCCGATACCAGTAGCGGCTGTTGCCGGGGTCGCCCTCGATCTTGTGCAGCACCGCGTGCAGCCAGCAGGCGGTCGCGTCCGACTCGTGCCGCTGCGCGATCTCGTGGGCCTCGTCCCAGTGGTCGTCGAGCGCGAGGTCGACGGCCCGGATCAGTTCGTCTGCGGTCGCTGCCATGGAGACGGCCGCCTCAGTCTCGGGCGACCGCCAGCGTGGCTGCGGCCGGCCCGGTGCCGCCCGAGAGCATCTCCGCCGGCACCGGCGCCGCGATGACCGGCGTCCCGATGACCGGCGTCCCGATGACCGGCGTCCCGATGACCGGCGTCCCGGCAGGCGTGGCCCCGCGACCGCGCCACCCGGCCACGATCCAGCCGTCCTTGCGGGCGACGAGCTGCTGCATCGGCAGCGGCCCCATGGTCGCCAACTCCCCCTGGAGGGGCAGGTCGGGAATGTCGATGACCTCGCGGCAGAGCTTGTCGAACCGCTTCTGCAGGATCCGTCGCAGCGACGTTTCCGCCATGGAGAGCTTCTCACGGCCGCCGGGCTTGAACCCCGGCGGATAGATCTGCACGTCGCCCTCGCGGACGAGATGCAGCCCCTGCGACGACGTGGCGATCGCGTAGGTGACCCAGATGTCCATGCCGGGGAAGCTGCGGTCGCCGGAGACGAACTTGTCGCCCCGCACCATCACCTTGACCCGGCCGTCGTCGACCGCCACGGTCACCGGCCGGTGCTTGGAGAAGGTCACGGCCCACGGCTTCTGGTCGGGATCGCTGCCGAGCGACTCCGGCATCTTCGCCTTGCCCTCTCGGGCCATGCGGTCGGCGTCGGCCTGGGTGATCACGCGACCGCCGAGCTTCTCCTCGAGCATGTTGTTGATCGCCGTCTCGTGCACGCGGGCCGCGATCAGGTTGCCCGCCGCGGAGGCCGGCGGGCTGCTGGCCGCGGCGAGCTGGCTGGCCGTGGCCTTGCGGGCCGTGATCGCGAGCGTCGTGTCGGTGGTGCTCATGTGCAGGGACTCGGGGTACAGCCCCTGCCTCTCCAGGGGCCCGCGGACCTTCTCCTGGAACTGGTCCCGGAACTGCGTCAGCGCCGGCTCCGTCTGCTCCTGAAACTGCCGGCGCAGCCGGTCCCGGGCGCGGCCTTCGGCGATGGCCTCGGCCCGCGGCCTCGTCTCGGCGATCTTGCGGCTGGCGATCTTGCGGATGAGCCGCTTGCCGACGGCGGCATCGATCCCGATCCCGGTCACGGTGGTGGCGGTGTCGGCGGACGCCTCGACCGGGGACGCGGTGGCCGTGAACTCGTCGAGAAAGAAGCGGCGGCGGGCGTCGAGGCTGGTGACGCCCCGGCTCTGCACGGTCACGGGCCCCTGCGACCCCCGGGTGTTGGCGACGTTCTGCGCGTCGAACACGAGATCGAACGCGGCCCGGTCCGAGGAGGGCACGATGTCGAGCCGCACGCTGCCCCGCGTGTGGCCGCTGCCGCGGACCCGGGTGCCGAGCATCACCTCGTCGACCGGCATGATCTGGTCGACCGGTCGATTCACGGCCCGGGCCAGCAGGCTCTCATGCACCTCGAGCAGGATGTTCGGCCGGGCGGTGGCCGCACGGACGGCCGCCACCACGCCGCCAGCCTGCCCCGCCTCCGCGAGCCGCTCCAGGATCGGGGGCACGGGCGCGAGGCTCTCGGCACTGCCGGTGGCCGATGCCGACAACAGCGCCGAAGCGAGCGTCCCGAGCCGCTGGCCCATGCGGGTGGCGCCGTTGCCACGGGCGGCGTCGGCCGCCTCGGCGTAGCGGGTGACGGCCTTCCTCACGGCGACGAACTCCCGGAGATCGAGGCCCGTCTCCGTGGCGCCGAGCAGCTGTTCCAGCCGGCGGAGCGTGGCCGGATCGGCCGCCTGGCCCGAGGCCGCCTGGGCCTGGAGCGCCGGCCAGTCGAGATACTCCCGCCAGGAGCCGCCGCTGCGGCTGCGGGCCAGCAGGGCGTCGAGCGGCTCGAGCGCCCGCCGCAGTCCGGCGGCCGCCGCATCGAGGGTCGCGTCTCCGACCGGACGGAAGTCCTCGGTGGCCTGGAGCGACTGCGTGGCGAGTTCTTCGAGGCGACGGGCGGGCAGCTGGGCGTGCAGGGGCACGGACCACTCCCCTGCGACGGCGACCACGAGAAGGGCCGTCGCGAAAATGCGGAGCGGGGAGATGCGGAATGCCATGGGCCGGTGCCTCGCTGAAGGGGCGGGGGAAGACGAGCCGGGAGTGTAGTCTGCCGTCAGATTCCGCCGCCACAGCAGGACGCCACCCGAGGGCGTCACCGCCGTCCCCGGCCCGTTTCCACGGCGTTTTCGGCGATCACCCCGACGCGGGCTGCGTTCAGCCGGCGAGGCCATCGGTGAGAGGATGTGCCGCGACCGGCAGGACGAAGATCTTGCCGTCCCCCATGCGACCGGTCCTCGCCACCTCCACGACACGGTCGATCACCTCGTCCACCCGGGCGTCGTCCACCCACAGCTGGATCTCCACCTTCGGGAGGAACGCGAGCGCGTACTCGCTCTCCCCGTACTGGTCGAGGTAGCTCTTCTGACGGCCGAACCCCTTGACCTCGCGGACCGTGCAGGCCTCGAGCGGGGCGAACTTGAGCGCCTCGAGCACCCGCTCGGCGAGGAACGGCTTCACGATGGCGATGATTTCTTTCATGGACGGCCGGCTCCCGTGGCACGAGGGACGTGGCCCCGCTGCCGCGGACACGGGTCTTCCCCGGACTCCGCCGGCCCTCAGCTGAAGAAGTTCTCGCCGAACAGGTTCAGCGGTGGACACGTGGTGACACTGATGTCGCCCTGCACCTTCGTCTGGCATGCCAGACGCATGGTGCTCTCGTTGCCGATGTAGGCCAGCGACACCGCCATGCGGGCCGCCTCCAGGATTCCCCGGGGGCTGGTGTTCTCCATGCCCTTGGTGATCAGCACGCGGCAGCTGCCGCACGACCCCATCCCGTGGCAGTTGGCGATCTTGTGGATGCCCGGATAGAGGGCGACGCCGGCGGCCAGGGCCTCCTTGCGGAGATTCGCCCCGGCCGGGACCTGGATTTCCTTCTTTTCGTTGGTAAACGTGATCGTGGGCATCGGAATATTCTCGCTTGAGTGGGGTTCGGCAACCGATACTGTAGCCGCGGCGCGAAACTCCTTCCAGCAGACCGTTCCCGCAGACGGAACCCGGCGGCCATGGCGGAACTCTCGAAATACCAGCAGTCGATCGTCAAGAACTATTACGAAAACCTCGACACCGCCCTGCTCCAGCGACTGGGGGAACAGGTCACCGATCTTTACCTCGCGGAGGGAAAGAAGCGGGCCAAGCTCTGGGAGACGGTGGAGAAGTCGCTGCTGAAGCTGGGGGTGCCGGCCAGCCGCATCCGCACGATCGTCGCCTCGGACGACGCCCGCCAGCTCGCCAAGATCCTCCAGGAACTGCTGGCGAAGGATTGACCGAGCGACGCTCCTGCTCCATCCTGTGCGGTTCCCAGTCCCCTGGAGCCGCGTGATGAGCACGACCGAGCCCGTGTCCGACCGCACCGCCCTGCTCGCCGCGCTGCGGTGGAAGAAATTCCCGGTGCTCGACGACGGGTTCGTGGCGCTCGTCGACAGCATGGGCGACGACGGCTCCGTGGTGCAGGCCGCGCGGGTGAGCTACGGCGAGGGGACGCGGAAGGTCAGTGACGACCGGCAGCTCATCCGCTACCTCCTGCGGCACGCCCACACCACGCCGTTCGAGATGGCCGAACTGAAGTTCGTGGTGCGCGTGCCGATGGACTGCTGGCGGCAGTGGATCCGCCACCGCACGGCCAGCGTCAACGAGTATTCGACCCGCTACTCCCTGGCGATCGACTCGATGCAGTCGACGCACGACGACGAGTGGCGCACGCAGGCCGCGAACAACCGCCAGGGGTCGGCGGGGCTGCTGCCGCGGTCGGCCGGGCACTCCCTGACCTCGTCGGAACAGGAACTGCAGAGCCTCGCCCGCCGGATCTACGAGGAGCGGCTGGCGGCGGGGATCGCCCGCGAACAGGCCCGCAAGGACCTGCCGCTCTCCACCTACACCGAGGCCTACTGGAAGATCGACCTGCACAACCTCCTCCACTTCCTGGCGCTGCGGATGGACGTCCACGCCCAGCTGGAGATCCGCCGCTATGCGGAGACGATCGGCCACGAGATCGTGCGACCGCTGTTTCCGCTGGTGTGGGAGGCGTTCGTCGATTACCGGCTGGAGGCGATGCGGCTCACGAAGCTCGACCGCGAGGTGATCCAGCGACTCGCCGCCGGCGCCGCGACCCGCGGGCTCCCCGCCGGGCACGACGATTTCCTCGCGGCCCAGGATCCCTCGTGGGCGGCCCTGGAGCGGTGCCGTGAACGCGACGAGTGCCTCGCCAAACTCGTGGCGCTCGGGCTCGTCCGGCCCGTCCCGGGGGCCTGACCCGCGGCCCGTCACTCCCGTCCTCGGTCACCTCTCCCCCGCTCGACGATCCACGCCTCACGCCGTCCCGCCAGCCCTCACGGCCCACCCCGGTCCCATCCCAGTCTTGTTCCAGGAGCTTCGCACCATGGCCTCTGCCGCCGACGACGTCCTCGATTGCAACCGCCGCCTGCTCGCCGCCATCGCCGCCGGTGACTGGAAGACCTACTGCAGCTTCGTGGCCGACGACATCACCTGCTTCGAGCCCGAGGCGCGGGGTCACCTCGTGGCCGGCCTGCCCTTCCACGAGTTCTATTTCAAGCTCCCGTCGCCGGCCGGCGACGGCACGTCGCCCGCGCCGCGGCCGGCGACCACGACGCTCGTGGCCCCCGCGGTGCGGATGCTCGGCGCCGACGCGGCGCTCGTCGCGTACGTCCGTCTCACGCAGACGCTCGACGACGCGGGCCGTCCCGTGACGAAGAGTTCCGAGGAGACGCGGCTCTGGCAGAAGCGGGACGGCCATTGGAAGCACGTCCACTTCCACCGCAGCCTGCCGTCGTAGCCGCAAGGGTTCCGACGACACGGCCCCAGCGGGC
>Ga0214917_10003683_pt1 | contig 17530 bp, 21 predicted proteins | sample LL_1208_BB_MetaG_FD_177983 | JGI IMG/M metagenome (GOLD analysis project Ga0214917, IMG submission 177983) | Freshwater microbial communities from Lake Lanier, Atlanta, Georgia, United States - LL_1208_BB | ecosystem: Environmental > Aquatic > Freshwater > Lake | place: USA: Georgia | collected... | reverse complement strand
CCTTGAGGAGGGTCCGGCGTTTAGCGCCGTCGGTCTCGTTGACGGCTTCCAGAATCGTAGAGGGCTTGACCTCGTACACCTTGGCGATTTCGGAGATGGCTTGGACCGCTGCCTTGGTGGGCTCGGCGATTGCGACCTTGTACTCTCGGGTAGCCTCAATCCGGCTAAGCCGAAGCTCACCTTCCAGCTCCTCACGTTCCTTGGTGAACTGCTCGAGCTTGGCCTGAAGCTCCTTGAGCTGGGTATCGTTCTGGGCGTCGCCACCCTTCTTTTCCACGGCATCGGTCCGCTCGGTGACCTTGGTCTCCATCTCCTTAAGCTTGGCCTTTGCTTCTTTCAACTCCTTGGTGAGTTTGGCAAAGGCGGTCTGGGCGGCGGGAGGAGCATTGTCCGGGAGCTTTTCCTCCACCGGCTCGGCTTTCGCCTCGGCCTCGGCGGTAGCCTTGGCTTCGGGAGTTTTCTCTTCGGTGCCGATCTTTCCCAGCTCCTCCAGAATGAACGAAGGGGTCTTGGATTCGGTCTTAGGCTCAGACTTCTCCGCCGGCTGGGCTTCCGTCTTGGCTTCCTGGACGGGCGCGGTCTCGGCGGGCTTCGGGGCTTCAGCCGTCGGAGGAGTTGCGGGCGTGGGCTCGGCGGTGCCTAACGCGGCATCCAGCGCATCGGAGAAACTAACGCTGACTTCTGCGGGTTTGGCGGCGGGGGCTTCGATCGTGGCGGTGTCGGCGGGCATGGCTGGTTATTCCTCCTTCTTGGGGTTGCTCCAGGGTTCTGGAAGAGGGTCGCTTGAGCGTTTGATTTCCTTCATGGCCTCGATGTTGCGAAGGGCATCGTAGTAACCTTCGCGTCTGGCGTTCATCAAGGCGTTGTGCTGGATCGCATCGGTTCCGGCAGGAACACGGCTTTCCAAAGGAAGCGCCACATCGCGGAGGACAGCGAAACCGGCTTTCAAGGCCTCATTACTTTCCCAAAGATTTTTCCATTCTAGCTGCAAATCTTCGCGTTTTGCCCAATCGGATATTTTCATGTGTCTTGACGCTAGACTGCCAAGATAATTTAAGCAAGGCTATTCTGACGGATCTTCTGGGCAGCCTCGGCATCGCGAATTGCCATCCTTTGCTGCGTGTCGGCGATTTTGAGCTGCTGGTCGAGCTTGGCGTTCTGCATCTTGATCTGCGCCTCCACCTGGGCCTTTTGAATGGCCACCGCTGTCTTGGGGTCGATCCCACCGCCTTGACTACCCTGCATCGCCTGGGCCTGGGCAGCCCGACGGGCTTCGGCCTCCATCTGCTTCCCGATATTCTCGATGGCCTCGCGCATGAGATTGAGAATCTCCCGGGCCGCTCCGACTTCCTGTTTGCGGGTCGGGTCGGAAGCGAGCTGCTCAAGATGGGCCGAGCTATGCGGGTACTGGAGCTGGAGATATCCCATGGCGACCCGGGGGTCCACCTGGTTCTGTTGGAGGGCCTGTAAGAATCGATTGGCGTCCTCAAGGTGAACACGGGCATGGACGGCGTGATTTTCTCCGGGGTTGACGCTGACTCCGCGTCCTCCCTGCATGGCGTTGTTTTCCAGCTCGGCAATTTTGGCGTCGACGGGGATTCGCTCGATCTCGGCGGCCGGCAGATAGCGATCAACCTGGTCGTAGCCGACACGGGCGGCCACCCGGTCGCGGATCAGGTTGCGCTGACCCACTTCGTCGAACCTAGGGAGGATCTGCAAAAACTCGTTGAAGGCCAGGATACGGGCTCCGGGGCTTCCGGCTCCCACGGCACGAATGGCGTTGACGCGGTAAACATTCTCCACCGCTTCCCACGGCACTCCCCTCGCCTCAACCCGTTTGCGGAAATCGATCGCCGCCTTACCGCCCGGCTCGTCGGAACGGTATTTGACGGTAGCCAGACGGCGGAACTGCTCGGCCAACAGCTTCTGCCAGGGCGTGTAGTAAAGATTCATCGCCTGCGTCCCAAGGATCGACTGCTGGGCAAGTTGGGCCTGGACTTCGGTGGCCGTCCGGGCATCCCCATCGGGCATCACCTGTTTTTGGTTGTAGGTGCCGGTGTTGTTCTGCCGGACAACCTCCAGGTCGCGGACGATCGGGAGAACGTTGCCGGCGAGATTGGGCATGGCCTTGTCGACCACGTTGATTCCGGGAGGGAGAACGGACAGAGGCCCGTTGTACATCAGGGTCAGGTTGCTCACGTCCTCGCCGGTCGCCGGCTGGATCATCAAGGCGGACGAAAGCATCGCTCCGTCAACGACGGCGTTACGGAGGCGGTTGGAAAGCTGGATGAAGGGGAAGAGTTTGTAGCCCAGGCCGCGGATGGAGTGGAGGAGGCCGTTGGAGCCAATCCCGTAGGAGAACAGGACAAAGGCCTCGTTTGCGTTCTTGAACCTGCTGGGACGTTTGAAAAGGAAATCGCCCTCATCACCGCGGCGGGTCCCAATGTAATGGGAAATCGTCCCGTCAAACTCCTGGACGAAATAGTGGACGGCGCGGATGACCTTGCTCCGGGCGTGGGAATAGTTGAGATCGTTGTTCTTCAGCTCCTCCTGGAGCTTCTCCCAATCGCGCTCGCTCGCCCGACCGGTCTCGGTGGAAAGCATGATGGCCCGACGGGTCTCTTCGACGTTCCAGCCAAGCTCGGCGGCGACCTTGGGGTTTTCGATAAAGCGGTAGAGTTCCCCGACAAGAAAGTTCCGCTCGATCGTCAGGATCTCAAACTTGGTGTCGCTGGCCGGCGTTCCACGCGGAACCTTGAAATCCCGAAGCCCGCAGATGTTCCACTGCCAGTTGCGGTTGTCCTCGAAAAACGCCAGGCCGACGCCAAACGCCACAAACTGATGGGCGAGCATCTGCTGTTTGTAAAAGAACTCGTCCCAGTCTGTGATGGTGCGGTGGAACTCCTCTGCAATGATATTCTCCCACTCCACTCGCTGGGAGGGATCGCCGAAGGAAGTTTTGACGGCTGCCAGTTTGTCGACGGAGTTGACCAGGTCGGAGTAGGCGGACAACGCGGTCTCCAGTGCGGCGGCCGCTTCACCGAAATTAAGATTGGCGCGGTATCCCTGGCCGAGAGCCTTGAGCTGGCTGGGTGAGTAAGGAGGCTCGCCGTCCAGCATCGACTGGATTTTCTGGCGATCCAGAGCCGAGGCATCGTCGGCCATCCGCATCGTTTGATAAATGGCGTGGGCCGACTTCGCGTCCTTGATTCTTTGCCGTGGCGGCTTGCCGGACTCGGCTAGTGATTCGAGTTCGATTAACACGTCTGTTCCACTCTAACATCGAGTTAGGTTCGTCAAGAGACGCCCCAACTAGTCCCCAAAAGTTGTCGGTCCTGGTAGGAAGCGACATCTAGTTTTTGTGCCTGCTTGACCCAATCCTTCCCACGGTTGGCTGCCAGCTTGCCCCCGGACACGGCTCCCAGCCGTTGCCGGCAAAGGTCGACCAAAAGACAGGCTGCATCCGCCAAGTCGGGGGACTTCCCCATTCTGGCCTTCATGTCCTTCTTTGGCTCCACGACCAGCTTCCCCCCGGACATAGTGCTGTATTTCCGGGAAGTCAGCTCTCGGGCCAGTTCCGGGGTGATTCCCTTGAGCTGGTTACCACGTAAGAACTCTACCCCCACCCACCAAAGCTCGCTGACCCGGTTGCTGAACTTCTCGTTGCCCTTGATTGGGGAGACCACGCTCAGGGGAAGTTCGGTTGGCTTTTCACCAAATTTCACTCGGAAGATCCGGTTGCTCCAGGTCTCGCTCAGGATGTCACAAAACGGATCGCCGGCACCGGTGGCGTCGATCGCCAGATGTTCCGGCCTGACGCCTTCCCGTTCGCAGATTTCCCGCACCAACCTAGCAATCTGGAAGTTCCTGGGCTCATTAGCTTTGGTGGCGTCTTCCCGCAGAATGTGCGCCTTCTCGAAGCAAATCGTGGTCAGGCCGATGTCGCTCTTGCCGTAGCTACCGACGTACAGGACCGACCTGTCCCCGCCGTTGGTAAACGCAGGGTCAAACCCAGCCACCCTTGTCGGCTGGCCGTCCCACTTGGGCAAAGCCTCTCCGTCGAATTTCCGAATGTCGGCCTCGCTGTAGATGTTCTGCTCGGCCCCGACAGGTGCGGGGAACGACCGAATAAACCGCCAGTAAGAAAGGCTGTTCTCGCCCTGGAACTCCCGAGCTTCCCGAAGTTGCTTGGAGGTCAAAAGAAAAGGCCACTGATCGTCGGAATCCAGGTTGGGAGTGCGTTCGCCGTCCAAGTGAACGCAGTAGCCCCGGGAGGTCTCCCAGCCGTCCATGTCGGCGTTGACGCTGTTCCAGGTGTTGGTCGGAGTGATGAATTGGCCGAACGGGTCGTAGGCCGACGCAAAGTTTCCCAGGGCGATACACTGAAAGAACGGGTTGGAGTCCAGATTGTGGATGGCCTCGAAGATCGCCGGGGAAACGTCCGTGGCCTCGTCGACCAAAAGGAGCACCCGCTTGTTCTTTAGCCCGATCAGCTTCTCGGTTGCTTCCTTTTCCTTGTCCTTGGCCGACGGGATCAGGGTGATCGAGGACCGGTCGCTACCGGCCTCATCCAGGATCAACTTACCCATCGAATCGACAATCCGTCCTGGCAGCCCGGGAATCTGCAAATGACGCTCGCGGATCACACCCCACATCCGTTTTCTGGCCTCTCGGACGGATGTCGTCGTGACAAGGACTAGCGTGTTGAAGGGGTCGCAAAGCCAGTTGACCAATCCCCAGATCCCGATGCAGTGGGTCTTGCTGGAAGACTTGGGACCGGAGATCCCAAGATAATTCCATTTACAGGCTTCCTCGAAAATCCGCTCGGCCCAGGGGTTCCATTGGAAGCCGTTTTTGTTCTTCTTGGCGTCGTAAGGCCAAAGAAGCTCCACCACCCGCCGGAAATGTCCGTATTTCCCAAGACCCCCCACCTCCGGGCCGTAGTTTTCCCGGAACCCCATCAGTTCAATTGTGACCTCTGTTGTGCCAATTGGCCAAATCCGCCCATATTTCTCAAAGCCTTCAGCCATAACCCAATGGGAAGATGTTAAGATTCGTCAAGAATCCGTCAAGATTTTTTGGTCGATTTTTACAAATTGTTGATTTTTAGATATTTCCCAAAGTTGCACATTGGGCTAACGACCCGTCTTTGTAAGTCACTAACTTCCAACTATTTCCATTAACTCCTTCAGTTAGAGGAAATTACCTGTGCAACCTGGGAAATGCAATGGGCAACAATAAGCAAAGATTTATGTTGACTCGTGTCAAGATTGTCAAGATACTGTGTCAAGATTCTAATAATATGAAACCGATCATAATCCAGAAGGGCTGGGCGAAAGTCCGAATCTACGAGTGCCCCCTCCGCCGTGGCTCGGACGAATACATGACCTACATCATCTCCTGGTACATCGGGAAAAAACGGATGCGCCGGGGCATGGCGTCACTTGAGCTGGCCAAACGGGAAGCCAAAGCGATCGCCGAGCAACTGGCCGACGGATCGGCCACGACCACCGAGATCACGCAAAAAGAACTTCAGTACTATCGCCAATGCGAAAACATGCTCAACGGCGTCCCGCTGGACCGGGTGGTTCGTTCCTGGGTCGAGCAGAATCCCAAGGAGGTCAAACAGGTCAGGCTCAAGGAGCTGGTCGAGGAGTTTCTCAAGCGCAACGATGCCGACCCCAACCTTTCGAAATCGCAAAAGCTGACCATACGGCATCACCTGACCAGGTTCTCGGAAAGGATGAACCGACCGATCTCCGTCATCACTCCCAAGGACATCGACGAATACCTCGACGATCCCCAATACGCCCCGCGTACTCGCCACAACCACCGTGCGTCCATCATCGTCCTTTTCAATTATGCCCGCCGCAAAGGCTACTTGATGGAGGACAAGCGGCACGCAGCCGAGAAATCCGAAGAAATCCGTTTCAAGCGTCCCGACGTGGAGATCTATTCCCCAGAACAGGCCGAGGCCATGCTGCACCTGGCCGAAGCCAAACTCATCCCGGCCTTGGCCATCGGCCTCTTCTCCGGCGTCCGCACCGCCGAGCTATGCCGGCTTAGCTGGGAGGACATTGATTGGGTCGGGGGCAACATCCGTTTGGACCGGAACATCACCAAGACCAACCAATCCCGCCTTGTTCCCCTCCTCCCGAACCTTGCCGAGTGGCTTGCTCCGTACAAAGGCAAGAAGGGAAATATCATGGCCTCAATGGGGACCAAGGAGCCGACCCGCTTTATCAGCCCTTGGCTCACCAAGACCGACAACCCCAAGCTCCCACAAAAATGGATCGATAACGGGATGCGTCATAGTTTCGCCTCTTACTACCTTGCCTACACGCAAGACGCGGCCAGGACGGCACTGGCCTGCGGACACTCGGTGAGCATGTTGCTGGGCACCTACAAAACGGTTGCTCTCAACGGCGCATCGATAACCCAGGAGGTGGCCAAACGATATTTTGAAATCCGTCCCGCGACGGCTGAAAATATCGTCCCAATCAGGCATGCCAAATCAAAGAGGGCCTAACTCAACCAAGACATCGTTCAGTCTTCCCAAACACATTCTGGAGTTTGCCAGGGAAAAAGCCTCAGAAAGAGGGCAGTCCGTATCTGAATATTTAAGGTATTTACTCCTTAAACACTGGGACGAGCAGAACGACAAAAAGACGGGAAAACAAAAAAGATAGCTCTTTCGGGACAATAAGTTACCATGGCGTATAAATTACGCCATATTTACGCATAAGTTACTCCTGTTAAACTATTTACGCTTTTGTAGGTAATTGTTTTTGGTTATTCTTTCGCCGTATGAAGCGGAAGATCCACGACGGACATGTAGAAAAGACCAACCTACTTTTTCCGTCCGACGTGAAAAAAGAGGCAATCAAGGCGGCGCAAAAAGAACGCCTTTCGTTGTCACAATGGGTGGTTTCCTTGGTCGTCGACCAGCTTGAAAAAGAAACCACAAAAAAAGTTTAACTTTTTGAAATTTTTCCTTGCAGAGTATTCTCCGCGGAGTACACCTAAACGCCACCATGAGGCTGACCTTCGAGACAAAATCCGTAAGGATCTTCTCCCAGCCCAGCGGTCACTTGGCGGTTGAGCTTGAGCCCGTAAGCGAAGATGGTTGGCCGAAAGATTTACCGAGCGAAAACATCTACACAATTTCCGAGCTGACCAAACGCCTCGGAGTTTCGCGTCGTACGATCTACAGCTATTTCCGTCGGCACCACAATCCCCTCCCCCACTCGAAAGCAGGGGGTCGTCCGCGGGTGACCGAGTCGGACTTAATGTCCTGGCTCTCGAGGGAAAAGACCAAAGCCAAAATCGTGAGCATCGTATGATTTCAAACCCAACAAAAAAGAGGGCTGTCGCAAAGAAAGGATTGAATGACACCCACCAAGGAATTGATTGCGATCGATCCCGGAAAGTCCGGGGGGATTGCATGGAAGATGGCCTACGGGGCCAGAGCGGTCCCAATGCCGGCAACGGAGCCGGACATCGCACAGAAATTGAAGGAGATCTATTATCATCTGGACAAGCCTACGGTGATTATCGAGGAAGTGGGCGGCTACATCGGGAGGCCGCAGCCGGGTTCAGCCATGTTTACTTTTGGAAGGAATTTCGGCTTTTTGTTAGGCGTTCTGACCTGCCTTTCGGCCAGGATCGTTCTAGTCCGACCGCAAAAATGGCAAAGCTTCTTAAGTCTTGGGACCTCCGACGGGAACAAGACCAAATGGAAGAACAAGTTAAAGTCAAAGGCGCAGAACCTTTACCCAGATCTTGACGTGACTTTGGCAATAGCTGACGCCTTATTACTTTTGGAATACGGGAGAAAAACAGAATAGATGGAACTGTATGACTGGCAGAAAGATTCAGCGGAAGCGCTTTTGGCGTCTTTGCGTGAACACCATGTCGCGGCCGATTGGAGCGACACGGGAACCGGGAAGACCGCTAAAGCTGTTTGGGTTGCCAAGCAGTTGGGTAAGCCAGTCGCGATTATCTGCCCTAAAGCCGTCATACCGGCGTGGCGAAACTGGTGCAAGGAAGCAGGAATTGAGCCGACTTTCATCCTCAATTACGAAAAGCTTCGGGCCGGCTCCACGCCTTACGGGGACTTTGTTGGAGGGGCATGGGTGTGGTCATCCCCTGTCGTTTACGATCAACTGTTTATTTGGGACGAGGTGCACAAGTGCAAAGGGCCTAACTCTCTCAACGGCAAGATGCTGATCGCCTCTAGGCCCTACTACACCCTTATGCTTTCGGCCACCTTTGCGTCCAACCCTCTGGATATGAAGGCGACGGGGTATGTCCTGGGCCTCCATAAGTACGCTGATTTTTGGCCTTGGTGCATCAAGAACGGGGTCAAAAAAGCCCCGTGGGGAGCCATGTCCTACTTTGGCGGGAAGAAGAAGCTGGCCGTAATCCACCAGGCTATGGCTCCCAAATCCAGCCGGATTAAGATCGACGACTTAGGGGACAACTTCCCGGACAACGAGGTTTTCGCCGAAGCCTACGATTGCGGTGACGTCCAGGGCCTTTACGACGACCTGGAGCGGAGGCTGGCAGAGCTGGCGGTAAGCAAAGCGGCCGACAAGCCCCACCCCATGACAGAAATCCTGCGGGCACGGCAGGAATCCGAACTTCTCCGCGTTCCGATTTTGCAAGACCTCGCGAACTCGTTATTAGACGAGGGCAGGTCGGTGGTTATTTTCTGCAACTTTCGGAATTCTCTTGACTCGCTTTTGTCATACTTTAAGTCCGGATCTGTGATTTGGGGGAACCAGACAACAGAAGAGCGGGAGCAGATGATTTCCGATTTTCAAAACGACAAGACCAACGTGATGCTTTGCCAAATCCAGAGCGGTGGTGTGGGCGTTTCCCTCCACGACGAGAACGGAATCCGTCCCCGCAGTTCCCTCATCTGCCCGACCTATTCCGCCATCGATCTCAAACAGGCTCTGGGTCGCATCCATCGGGCCGGTGCCAAATCCAAGGCAGTTCAAAGAATCATTTTTGCCGCTGACTCGATCGAGGAAACGGTGATGAGAAAAGTAAAAGCGAAACTCAAAAACATTGAGACGCTAAACGACGGAGACATCGAAACAATATGACAACCAAAACCGAAAGGCTGACGGAGCAGCTTCAGCTCCTCACCAACAAATTCTACGTGCTGGGGGTCCAGTACTTCGAGGGCATCAAAGGACGTGACATCCCCAAGTGGGAAGACGAACTCCAGGCAGCCGTCGACGAGTACGAAGACATCCGCGACGAGTGGACAAGCTGATGGGCGCACACCACGAGTTTTCCCCTTCCCAGTTGATGTACCGGGAAGCCTGTCCTGGGTGGAAGCCCGAGGACGGGGAGCAGTCTGTCCAGGCGGCGGAAGGCACGATGATGCACCACGCCCTGGAGACTGGAGACCTCAAGGGTCTTAACGAGGAACAGACCAGATGCGTGAGCCTGGTCAGCGACCTGTTTGTCGCGATGCGGGGAGAGCTTGAAGAAGGCGGAACGAAAGCCGAGGTCCATCAGGAACTAAAGCTGGCGATAATGGGGCTCACCTTTGGGACGGCTGATATCGTCATTGTCAACGGAACCCACGCTAAGATCGGGGACGCCAAGTTCGGGTGGAACGCGGTCGAGGATGCTGAGACCAATCTCCAGGGATGGGCCTACGCCATCGGAGTTTTTGAGAGATGGCCATCCGTGGAATACGTCGAGGTCGTCTTTGCCCAGCCAAGGCTCGACACCGTAAGTCGGGCGCACTTCTACCGAAAGGCCGACCTTGAGCGGATGAAGCTTCGGGTGATGACGGTCATTGCCAGGGCCAAGGATCACAAGCCAGAAGACCTGAAGCCCAGCGAGTTTTCCTGTCTTTACTGCGGAGCCAAGGCCACCTGCATCGCTCTCCATAAAAAGGCCCTCGTCATCTCCAGCAAGTTCGTCGAGCTGGCCCCAGACAAGGAGCTTCTGGACATCTACAACCCCGAGCAACTGGCGACCCCAGAGCTTCGTGGGAAGGCGGAGATTCTGCGAAGAATCCTTGAGCCTTGGTGCGACAAGGTTCGCAAAGACAACTTACGACACGTCCTCGAAACGGGAGAGGAAATCCCCGGCTTTGAAGTCAAATCGCGTGCGGGACGCCGGTCTGTTACCGACCCGCAAATCACATGGGAACTGGTCAAGGACCGACTGACTCCGGAGGAGTTTGCCGGCGTGACCGAGGTTTCCGTTGCCCAGCTTCTGAAAGCCTACTCCGACAAGGCACCGCGAGGTTCCAAGGAGAAGCTCAAACAGGAGATCGAAGATCGCCTCACCGATGCGGGAATCCTGCAAGGGGGAGACGAGATCCGATATCTACAACGAACAAAGGAAAATAAAAAATAGTGAAAACATCATTCGCGAAACCGGCGGCGAAACCCGCCGTCAAACCCCAGCCCCAGGCCGTCGAGCCCGTCGAAGAGCCCACGGAGGAGCTGGCTGTCACCGAAACCTCCTCGACCAGCCTGGCCATCCAGGGAGCAGTCGACGGCCAGATCCAGGGCGAGTTCAGCCGTCGGGACCTCACCATCCCGAAGATGAACCTCGTCAACAAGACCGGGGAGCTGTCCAACCAGTTCCCTCCTGGCTCTTTCGTCTACAACCGGGAGGTTCTCCTGGGCGACGGCAAAAAGCCGGCGACCATCACGGTCACACGGATCGCCAAGTTCTATCTCCAGGATGTCCCCTACGGCTCCGGCGAGATGCCCAAGAACTTCACCTCCATCCGCGATGTGCGGGCGGCTGGCGGGGCTCTGGCCGGCGACCCGGACGTTGAGGAAGGCACGGACACCTACTCCGAGGCCATGACCTGCATCGTGCTGGTCAAATCCCCGGCGAAGGCCCACCCGCTCTTCCCGTTTGAGTTTGCGGGAGACCACTACGCAATGGCCCAGTGGCTGTTGACGAAGTCGGCCTACAAGGCGACGGGTCGCAAGCTCTTCACGGACTCGCAGTTGGCGCTTCGTGAGGGAATCGACACGGCAGCCTACGAGCTGACCTCCAGCCTCCGCACCAACAGCGCGGCGAGCTGGTATGTGCCGACGGTCAAACTGGCCACACGCCACACGCCCGAGTTCATCGAATTCGTGCGCGGCCTGGTCAAATAACATGACGGAAGTTCCCACCCATGGTGTGCAGGGAGATCCTGCAACGGCCACCCAACCTGACAGTGCCTCCTCGGCCTTTGAAACAGGTGCGGAACTTTACTGCCCGTCCGTGACGGAAGTCGCGGACATGGCCTGGGGCGTGATCCACCGGATCATGTCCAAGGGGAGTGACAAAAGCGTGTTTGGCCAGTGGTTTCACACCGACAGCCGCAGATACAACGCCGACAGATGCATCAACCACATCTGCCAGGCGATGATGCAGCTCGACGGGAACCGCTCGGCCAAGGACGCCAACGGAGAGGACGCTGTGGATCATCTGGAACGCGGGATGGTGAGAGCCGCGTTCTTGCTCTTCAAAACCAAGAAAGGAAAAATTCAATGAAGAACAAAAAATCGAATACCAAAAAACAACGAGTCGGAATCAAGGTGGACATGGACAAGGATCTGGCAAAGTACGCCAAGCGGGTAAACCAAGACGAGCTGGGGGTCATACAGTTTTTAGGAAGCAAGGACATCGACATGTGCGAGGTCAGCTTTCAGACCGACGACAAGACTTTCGCAAAGGTCGCCAACATCGGAAGAGATCTGATCCAGTCCGACAAACACAAGCTTTTCGGGTACGCCATCGTCAGGGCCATTGAGGATGTGATCGCGGAGGAGAAGAAAGGCAAAAAATGCTCGAAGGATTGAGGATGAGGCTTTTTGTATGGCTGGCGACAAGATGGTTCCCCCACCTGACGTTCTCCACGGACCCGACGACTGGATCCGTCGTTACTATGATTTTTTCCTGCAAAGAGGAAACAGTCGACCGGGTCATGTCGTGGATGGTCAAGGAGGACATTCTGTGAGCGAGCGTGAGATCAACCGGCTGCGGGATTTCTACCAGGGCCTGACTGACGAGCTGGGACGGGTGCGGCAACACGCCGAGGAGGCCAACAAGGTCTCCGAGGGGTTGATGCACCTCTGCCAGGACCACCTCACCATCCTGGGAGAACTTGAACAGCAGAACGCTGACCTCCGGAAAGAGAACCGGAACCTCAAGGACAGAATCAACCAACAACTTAAGGAGGACGACAAATGCAGATCTTTATTGTCGGCCTGATCCTGGGATGGATCGGTCATTACACATGGGTATGGCTAAGACACCGCTCGGTGTTCCACACCACCGCCTACACAACCAATTCAGGGAAGACATCGTACGTCTCGTACACATGGCCGAAAAGCTTGAAGCTCCCGGCCAAGCTCTGGCCTTTCCGCAAAGCCGAGGATGTGTTCGTGGGAAAAAAACGGGGGCGCAGAAAATGATGGAAGCCATCAAATTTATGTTTACCGCCGCGGCCGTCGTCTCCCTGCTGACGCTTGTGGTGTTCTTCTGCTGCTTTGGGGCCTGGCTCTTTGAAAAGTGGAGGAAGGAACGATGACCAGCCAACCCATTCCCACCACCGATGATATCCGCCTGGCCCGTATGGAGAAGGCCATCGAGACCATCGAGGCGGAAAACTTCAGCTTGAAACAAAGAATCAAGGAATTGGAAGACCAGATCCGATACGACTTTCCCCCTTTACGGGAACCCATCGAAGTCATCGGGTCCTGGCACAAAACGAAAGGAAACAGCGAATGAGCGTAGACGTGAGAATCCGTGCCACCGAGGACACGGAGAACGACAAACTTCGGTTTGAGATTCATTTGGACCGGTTCGGGGCCACCGATCTGGAGTTGGCGGCGGCACAGAGGATTTACCCCAAGGTCGCCAACCTGCTCGAGATCGTCACCCACGAGGTCGAGAATCCCCCGGAGGAACCCTCAAGAATCATCACCCCCTGATGTACGCCGTCGACTTTGAGACGACGTACTCCAGTGACGTCAACATAGACACGTTTGGGCAGTGGCACTATCTGCGCCACCCGTCCACCGACATCTATCTTGTGTCCATCGTCGGGCCGGACATTGAGTACGTGGGCAGACCAGAGAAGGCTCCCTGGGACAAGATCGACGGGAAGCACTGGGTCGCGCACAACTACTCCTTCGACGGGGCGGTGATGCAGGTGTTGCGTGAGCGAGGGGTCACCAAGGCCCTTCCCAGCACCTTCACCTGCACCGCCAATCTGTCGGTTTTTATGGGAGCCCCACGCAACTTGGGCGGGGCGTCCAAGGAACTGCTCGGAGCCGTCGTAAACAAGGACCCTCGGGCCTTTATGAAAGGCAAAACCTGGAACGACGTTGTGGCGCTGGGCAAAGCCAAGGAGATTGAGGACTACGCTCTCAACGACTCCCGCCACTGTCTGGACCTGGCGCAATCCTTTCTGGCCAGGATGCCGGAACACGAACAAAGGCTTTCCAGGCACACGATCGAGATGGGCTGGCGGGGATTTGCGGTGGACTCGGCTCTGGTCGACAAGGGGCTTAACATTCTGGATTGGACGAGAATCAAGGCCAACGAGAAGCTCCCGTGGGCCAACGACGACCACACCGGCGAAGTTCTTAAGGTGGCCGAATTGGCCAGAGCCTGCCGGGAGGCCGGAATTCCTGTTCCCCCCTCCACTTCCGAGGATGACCCGGCCTGCGTGCGCTGGGAGGAGGAATACGGGGAGAAGTTCCCGTGGGTGGCGGCTATGCGCGACTGGCGGAAAGCCAACATGCTTTTCACTAAGATGGAGATCCTCTGGAAGCGCCGGCGTCCGGACGGGACGGTCCCATTTGGTCTCAAGTATTTCGGGGCGCAAACGGGACGGTGGTCGGGAGAGTCCAAGTTCAATTTCCAGAATCTCCCCAAAGGCGAGATACACGGAGTCGACCTCAGGGCCTGCATTGTACCCAGAAACGGCAAGAAATTCATCATCTCCGATTTGGCACAGATTGAGCCTAGGGTTCTAGCTTGGCTCTGCGGGGACGAGGCTCTCCATAACGCGATACGTCATGGCTACGGGATCTACGAGGCGTTCGCGGTAGCCTCCGGCATCTGGAACGGCAAAAAAGGCACGCTCAAGAAGGGCGATCCGGCCAAGTACGCCTTGGCCAAGGCGCAGGTCCTGGGACTGGGATACGGCTGCGGGTACAAGAAATTCGTATTGGTCGCCAAGATGATGGCCGGTCTTGACTTGGACGAGGTAAGATCCAAGGAGATCGTCGACGCCTACCGCAGAAAGAACACCAAAGTGGTTGCGCTTTGGAACCGTCTGGAAAGAACCTTCCGGGAATCCCAGAACGAGGACTGCCACATCGAGCTGCCCTCGGGCCGCTCCCAGAAGTATTTCGGGATCTCCAGCCAGATGGGCCCCCACGGGCGTCCCGACTGGAGGGCGAGCGTCAACATGGGCGGACCCAAGTTCCCCTTCTGGGGCGGGAAGCTGTGCGAAAACCTCGTTCAGGCCACCGCCCGGGACGTCTTTGGGGAGTGTCTGCTTCGGCTGGAAGACGCCGGCCTCCAGGTCCTGGCTCACGTCCATGACGAGGTGATCCTGGAAGTCGACCAGGATGTCACCTGCGAGGACGTCAACCGCCTGATGGCCGTGACCCCCGACTGGCTCGAGGGCTGCCCCATCGAGGCCGAATCCCACGAAGCGGAGTGTTACAAGAAATGAAAATACGCCCCCACTTCAACCCGACTTTTGGAAGATGGAAAACCGCACCCTACGGAAGGAACCCGAATGAAAGAACCCAAATGGAGAAAATGTCTGAAATGTGGAAAGAGGTTTGTCGAAGAATCACTTCTTTGTACGGCCTGCGACGCAAAGCCCACAAAGGTAAAAAAGCTAAGGGCCAAAAGATCAGCCCCGGCACGAAAGCGACGGACCGCCTGAGGGCTCAACTCCACCGGAGGAACAGGCGATGAAACTCCCAAGCTGGTGGCCGCACGACCCCTGGGATTGTACGCACAATGAGCGCACATTGGAGCAGGAGCGCATCGTCGGGAGACTGGGCGTCCTGACCAAGCGGATCGAGCAACTGGAAATCCAGTTTGGCGGGCTTTACGACTCGTGCTGCGACCTGATGGGAAGGGTCAAGTCCCTGGAGAACCAGACGCTTTGGCACGAACCGGTCGAAACAAACGACCGGATTGCGGAAGCCGTCCGGCAGGAACGCGACGCCAACAACGCCGGTCCGGCAACCACGACCATCCACATGTTCGGGGACGAGGTGGAACTGGAGGAGCAGCTCCGTGACGGGAAAAGGAAAATCTCCCGGTACGCCATGAAGGAGCTGAAGAAAAGGATCAAAAAGAAATGAGCCAGTGGACTTTCCTGCCAACCGAACGCTGGGTGCAGACGCCCAAGGGCGAAGGCATCTGGCTTGCGATCATTGACTACGGAAAGTCCGACAACCCCATCTACCTGGTCGAGCTCAATGAAGACGGCAAACACATCTGCGTCGACATGAGCGAGATCCGGGGAACCGAAAACCAGATGTTCGGCATCAAGCGGCCTGACCTGCCTGAAAGGACCATGTGAAAACGACCCTCTTTAGAATCCCCAACCTCCAATCCCGCAGCGCCGAACCCATCAAGCCATGGGAAGTGGCGTCAGTCTCCTTCCCGACCTTCAAGGAAAAGGAGGAGTTCCGCAAGTGGTGTGCCGAGGACACGACCGACTACCTTTTCGTTTCCAGCTTCGAGGGTCTGAATCCGCACGTCCGGGTCAGCAAGTCCAATGAGCCTTTCAAGATGCACGGCCTGATCGCCGATTACGACGCTCCCTTGACCGACGAGCAGTTGTTGGAAGGCCTGGCCCGCGGGTCCAAGCCTGGCTTCAAGCCCATGTACGCCCACAAGACCTTCTCCTCCGGTGCCCGTGTGGTCTGGATGTTCGAGGAGCCGGTCTATGTGCTGCCGGGAGTACTGAAAGAATTCCTCCACCTGCTCGTCAAGGAGACCAAGGCCAAGACCCTGTTCCCCAGGATGGACGAGGCCATCTACAAGCCCGACCAGTACTACGCCTGGTTTCCGGGAGCGGTGAAGTTTGCCGACCAGCCCATCCGCACCGAGGCCGTCCACAGCGTCCTGTCCGAGGCCGTAGAGAAATCCAAGAAGTACCGTGGCGAAGGGGAGATTCACATTCCACTGGATCGGGTCTATGCGAAGGTTCAGGAGGTTTATCCGGGCCGATGGACAGGGGCCTTCGAGGAGGGACTGCGGGGACCGCTTTTCTGGATCGACGACAATATCGACCGCACCGGAGCCCAGGTCACCAAGACCGGGATGATCTCCTACTCCACCCGCTCGACCAAAGGCTTCATGTCCTGGGCGGATCTCTTTGGGGCGGCCTGGGTGCAGGAATTCGTCGAGGATCGCTACGGGGGACCGCTCCAGACCTTCTGGTACGACGGCAAGTTCTATTGGAAGAAGGATCTGGAGGGAAACTGGCGCAATTCCGGTAAGGACGACACCCGCCACGATATCGTCGGATCCTTTGGTTTATCCTCCTGCCCCGACAGCCGGGGCGATCTTTCGGAAGCCGACGAGGCCATGAGGCGCATCCGGGAATCCCGGATCGTCAACGGCTCCCTCCCTGCCCTCTACGACCCCCGGGACATCGTCGTCCAAAACGGGGAAAGAATGCTTAACATCTCCCGGATCAAGGTCATTCAACCGGAGGAAGGCAGACACGAATGGGGCCAGGGCTTTCCTTGGCTGGCCAAGTTCTTCGACACCGCCATCGAGCCTCATGAATCGCTCCCCTACCTGATGGGTTGGCTGAAACATTTCTACTGCTCAGCCCTGCGGGGCAACCTCATGCCCGGCCAGGCCGTCTTTGTCGCCGGCGACGTGGGCCTGGGGAAGACTTTCTTTGGCACCGAGATCGTGGCCCGGCTGATGGGCGGAGGAGCCAACGCCTCCGATTACCTCGTCCACGGGTCGACCTTCAACGCCGAGCTCTTCAACTACGCCGTCTGGAACGTAGACGACGCCAGCTCCGCCGATTCCGCCGAAGCCCATCGCCACTACAGTCGCATGATCAAGCAAGGGGTGGCCAACACCCGGCATTCCTACCACCGGAAGTTCATGGACCAGGTGACCCTGGAATGGCGTGGCCGGATCATCCAGACCCTCAACGACGACCCCGAATCCGTTCAGGCCGTGCCCCATACCGACGGCAGTATTCTGGACAAGATCAGCCTGTTCAAATTTCAGGCCCACGGGATGTTTGACTCCATCAAGCGGGGGGACATCCCACGGATGCTGGCCGACGAGCTGCCGCACTTTGCCGCCTGGTTGCGGGACTGGGAGGTTCCGGACCATGTCGTGGGCGATACCCGCTACGGTGTCAAATCCTACCACCATCCCCTGCTTCTGGCCGAAAGCCGGGCCTCCTCGGCCAACCATAGCTTCATGGAGTATCTGGATGTCTTCCTCCGGCAATACAAGGCCGACCATCCCGAAGAGA
>Ga0214917_10003682_pt1 | contig 17532 bp, 15 predicted proteins | sample LL_1208_BB_MetaG_FD_177983 | JGI IMG/M metagenome (GOLD analysis project Ga0214917, IMG submission 177983) | Freshwater microbial communities from Lake Lanier, Atlanta, Georgia, United States - LL_1208_BB | ecosystem: Environmental > Aquatic > Freshwater > Lake | place: USA: Georgia | collected... | reverse complement strand
CGTGATGCTGGTCATCGGCACGCTGCTGATCGTGCTGTCGAACCCCTTCGCGTCGTTCACGATGCAGGACGACCAGCACATGTTCATCGACATCGCCCTGTCGACCATCTTCACCTGCGGCGCGATTCTGGCGGCTTTCCTGTCGGCCGGCGTGGTGAACCGCGAGATCGAGAACCGCACGGTGCTCACGGTGGTGAGCAAGCCGGTGCCACGCCCGGTGTTCGTGCTGGGCAAGTTCGCGGGCGTGACCGGGGCGATCACCACGGTCACCCTGTGGCTCGCCTTCGTGTTCATGCTGGTCGAGCTGCACGGCACCATGCCCACGGTGCGAACGCCGTGGCACCAGCCCGTGCTCACCTTCGGCAGCGTCGCGCTCGTGGTGGCGATCGGCGCGGCGACCTGGGCGAACTACTTCTACGGATCGAACTTCACGGCCACGGCCATCACGCTGGGCGCGGGCCTGCTCGCGCTGGCCTACACGCTGAGCCTGCTCTTCAAGCCCGACTGGGCGCCCGAGACGCTGGCGAACAGCTTCCGGCCCGAGCTGTGGAAGGCGGTCGTCACGCTGCTGCTCGCCGAGTCGGTGCTGGGCGCCATCGCGGTGGCGGCAAGCACGCGGCTCGGCCAGGTGCTCACCCTCGCGCTGGTGCTGGGGCTGTTCGTGGTGGGCCTGCTCAGCGACTGGCTCTTCGCGCGGCGGCTGGAGCAACTGGGCGACGTGCTGTCACGCATGCCGGCCGATCAGCAGCGGTGGTACGACGCGCTGCACCTCGAGTGGGGCGTGTTCAAGGCGCTGCAGGCCGTGGTGCCGAACTTCCAGGTGTTCTGGCTGGCCGACGCGGTCACGCAGAAGAAGCCGATCGGCATGGACTACCTCGCGATGGCGCTGCCCTACGGCCTGGTGCTGATCGTGATGGCGCTCGCCGCCGGAACGATGCTCTTCCAGCGGCGCGAGGTCGGCTAGGCGCCGGCCTGCGTGCCCCAGTCCGCCAGCGCCTCGCGGCCGCGGCGGCCGAACACGAACACCGCGACGATCGCGGGCGGGATGACGGCCACCACGCCGCCGCATCCGAGACCCACCGTGTACATGACCTTCTCCATGCCCTGCGGCACGCCCTGGCCACCGCGCGCCTCGGCCTGACGTTCCATCTCGTCGTGGAAGGACTGCTCGAACTCCGCGCGGTGCATGATCATGATCGCGAGCACCGCGGCCTGCGCGATCGCGCTGAGCGGCGCCCAGACCTGCATCAGGCGGATGCCGATGGCCTTCCGCCGAACCAGCTGCACGCCGGCCACGAGCAAGGCCAGGGCCAGCAGCGCCCCGACGGCGTTCAGCGCCGAGCCGAGTGAGCCCCTCATGATCGCGGGCTGCGCCTGCTGCCCGACACCGGCCAGCGCGAGCGCCGCCGACACGAATCCGATGCCGCCCCACAGGGCCGCCAGAATGCCGAGCACCTTGTGCCAGGTGCGGGGCTCCGGGTCGAGGTAGCTCTGCGCCGGTACCGGCTCCGGAACCATTCGCTCAGCCCTGCCCCTTCTTCAATTCCGCGATCTGCCGCTGCAGCTCCTTGATCAGGCGGTCGAGCGCCTCGCACGCGAGCTTGCTCTTGTTCGCGCCCGACGACTGGAACTTCTCGATCAGGTCGGGCGAGAGGCCGACGGCCTCCTCGGGCATGAGCGGGCCACCGCCCTCGTAACCCATGGCCACGGGCTCGGCCTTGCGCCAGATGTCCTGCATCTGCTTGCAGATCTGGATCTTCTTCTGCAGCCCCTTGGCGTCGTCGCTCGCCAGGGACCAGTCCTGCTGCAGGCTCTTGCGCTGGCGCTCGCACGACTCGAGGGTCTTCTTCCAGCCCTCGCCGATCTTGCGCCCCTCCTCGTTCACCACGAAGGTGCCGGGCTTCAGCTGCATCTTCTCGAACAGCTCGGCCTCGGTGTTCGCGGTGCCGTTGCTGTAGCCGCAGTCGAGCGCCTGGTCGGCAGTGAGCGTGAGGTTGTCCTTCTCGTCGCTCAGCATCTTCTCGCCCGAGGCGTCGGGATAGAAGGTGACCTTGCCCGTCTTCGGATCGCGCGTGTAGCTCACGACGAGCGGCGAATACACCATGCACTTGGCGACATGGCCGTTGCGGCCGCCCGCCTCGGCGATCTCGCTGATGCGGCGCAGCCACGCGTCGAGCTGCGCGCCCGTGGCGCTCTTGTCGCCGCTGAACATGGTGGCGCTGCCCATGCTGCCGAGGTTCATGAAGTAGATCTCGCGGCAGTGCATCGCGGTGACGGCCGCGGCGGAGATCGCCTCCTCGAGCCAGGCCACCAGCCGGTGCTTCTCGCGCAGACGGTTGAGCACCTTGTCGATCTCGTCCGCCTCGGTCACGAGCCCGCCCGGGGAGTTGATTCGCAGCACGACGATCTGGCCCGGACCGAACTTGTCGGCGGCCTTCTCGACCTTCTCCATCTCGGCGGCACGCAGGCCCACGCCCACCATGCCGCTCTGCGGAAGGATGAACACCTGGCGCTGCTTGCCGGCCTCGCCGGTTCCCGCCGTGGAAGCGGGCGACTTCGCGGCGGCCGGCGTGCTGGCGGGCGCGACAGGCTTGGTGCCCGTGCCCTGCGCGAGCGCGGCCGAGCCGAGTGCGAGCGTGAATGAAGCGACGAACGCGAGACGACTCATGTGCCCTTGCCTCCACCTCGGCTGCCGCCGCCACCACCGCCCGATCCGCCCTTGGAACGCTCCTTGAGCTGCTTGATCAGGCCTTCCACGGCCGTGCGATCCATGCCGCGCATCTTCCAGCGCAGCTCGACCGCGGGATACTTCGTCATGGCGCCCTTGATCTGCTCGAGGGCCTTGAGCGCCTTGCCCGAGCCCTTCGGGTCGCCGCCCTTGGCGTTCTGCTCGTACTGCGAGAAGGCCTCGAGGCTGTCGGTCCAGGCCTTGCGCCAGCCGGTGATGTAGTCGCCGACGAGCTTCACGCCGTCCTGGCCCGACTTGTTCAGCGAGTCGTCCCACTCCCGGTAGCCGAGCTGGAACATGAGGTCCTCGACGGTGTCGGCGGTGCCCTTCGAGAGGCCGAGATCCTCGGCCAGGCGCGCGTCGAAGTTCGCGACCTTGCTCTCGTCGCCGTCGACCACGATGGTTCCCGTCGTGTCGGGCTTCCACTCGAGCTCGCGGCCCTTGAAGGAGACGCTCAGCTTCTTCTCGGGGCGGATCATCGCCAGGCCGAGCACGTCGGGGTGGCCGCCTTCCTTCAGGAAGCCGTTCACGATGCTGATGAACGCGGCCTCGAACTTGCGCTGCACCTCGGGGTCCGGGTGCTGCGTGAACTCGTTCACGCGGGCCAGCCCGTACAGGCGCGCGTCGGCGTCGGTGTACATGTAGGGCCACGCGAGCGCGAAGATCGTGCCGAACCCCACCGAGTCCTTCACCCACATCACCTGCGGGATGTCGCCGAGCTCCTTCGTGAAGAAGTTGAGCGTCTTGCGCGCATCGTCGCGGTCGAAGCGGCCCATCTCGTCCCGGCGCGTGTCGTCACCGAGCCAGTCGCGGCGCTTGCGGTCGAAGCTCTCCAGCTTCAGGATGAGCAGGTCTGGCTTCTTGGCCTTCACGTCCTTCACGACCTTCTCGTAGATCGAGCTGTGGATGTCGGTGCCGATCTGGCCGTTGCCATCCATGCCGAAGGGCACCACGTAGATCTTCGGGGCCTTCGTCGGGTCCTTCTGGTCGGCCTGCAGCGGCGAGGGCGGTTCGGCGAGGGCCGCGCCGGCGAACAGGGCCGCGGCAACGAGGGCGATGCTTCGCATGGGGCAAGCAGTATACGAACGGGCCGCCCCCGGATCGCGCGGTTTCAGCGTTTCGCGGCGACCTGCAGGGCGAGCGCGCGGGCCTGTTCGAGGCTCGCCACGCGCCCCTCGAGCTGCGCGTCGTAGACGGCGTCGAGGATCTGGCGGAAGGCCGGCCCCGGGTGAAGGCCGAGGGCCTGCAGCGCGTGGCCGTCGAGCAGCGGTTGCGGCGCAAGGCCGGTCGCCACCAATGGCCCGAGGTCCGCGTTCACGCGGTCGGCGACCGGGTTCGCTTCCGCCGAAAGCAGCGCCAGGGCGTCGGCGAACCCGGGCCCGGCGGCGAGGCGCTTGCGCCGCGCGATGCCGGCCCCCTGCCACGCGCCGAGCAGCTCGTCGCGCGCGCGCAGGGCGTCGTGCACGGCGTCGCGCTCGTGGTTCGAGAGCACGAGCGCCTCGGTCCATCGCGCCACGCGCTCCTGCCACGGCAGCTCGCTCGGGCGGTCGAGCAACCAGGCGGCGAGCGTGCAGGCGACGCCCGACTCGGACGCGAGCGCCGCGACGCGCGCGCACGCGAGCGCCGCACCCGGCTCGAGCAGCGTGGCCGGCGCGAGGCCGAGCGACTCGATCAGGCGGATCGCCTCGGCGCGCGTGCCGTGATGCAGCATGCGACGCACCTCGTGGCCCACGCGCTCGCGACTCACGCCACGCAGCTCGGGCGCGTGGCGGCGGACGGCCTCGGCCGTGGCCGGGTCGATGCGCATCGCGAAGCGCGCGGCGAAGCGCACCGCGCGCAGCAGGCGCAGCCGGTCCTCCTCAAGGCGCGCGTCGGCGTCACCGATGGCGCGAAGCAGGCGCGCGGCGAGATCGTCACGGCCACCGACATGGTCGATCACGCGACCGCTGGCGGGGTGCATGAACAGGCCATTGATCGTGAAATCGCGGCGGCGCGCGTCGGTCACTTCGTCGCTGAAGGTGACTGCGCCGGGGCGCCGACCATCCTCGTAGGCGCCCTCGCCGCGGAAGGTCGCGACCTCCACGGTGCGCCCGCCCTGCCGCACGAGCATCACGCCGAAATGCTCGCCCACGCCGCGCGCGTTCGGATACAGGCCGCGGATCTCGTCCGGCGTGGCGCTCGTCGCGAGGTCGTAGTCGGCAGGCGCATGCCCGAGCAGCTCGTCTCGCACGCACCCGCCCGCGAAGTACGCCGTGAAGCCCGCGGCCTCGAGCCGGGCCGCGATCGCCGCGGCCGCCTCGCGCGGGGCCATCGCCTCGCGGTGCGCCTCAGCCACGCGACGCCTCGCGATCGCGCAGCACGCGCTGCAGCCGCGTCACTTCCTGCTGCAGGAAGCCGATGCCCTCGTCAGGCATCGCGAGCAGGTCGGCGGGCGCGACGGGCTCGCCCACGATCACCGAGAGTCGACCGAGCGGCCTCGGCAGCTTGCGGCTCGGTGGCCACACCGCGAAGGCGCCGTCGAGGGCCATCGGCACCACGGGCACCTTCGCGCGCCGCACGATCAGCGCCACGCCGCGCTGGAACGGCTCGATCTCGCCGTGGGAGCACCGCCCGCCTTCCGGATAGATCACGATGCATCGGCCCGCCTGCAGTTCGGCGATCGCCGTGCGCATCGCCGCCATGTCGCTGCGCTCCTTGAGCGGGATCGCGCCGAAGCTCGAGATGAGGCGGCCGAAGGGCCCGAAGCTGAAGAGCTCGGTCTTGGCGAGGTACCCCACCTGCCGATCGCGCGTGGCCATGCCGTTGAGCACCGGGTCGAGATAGCTCTGGTGGTTGCTCACGAAGATCACGGGGCCGGTTCGCGGCACGCGATGCGAGCCGTCCACGCGCACCGTCCAAAGCGTGCGCACGATGAGCTCCGCCGTGCGCTCGGCGATGTCCCACCACACCGACTGCATGAAGGTCTTGCCGGGCGCGCGACGCGCGCGATCCACGCCGATCACGGCCGCGCCGCGGCGGCGACCTGCGCGAGCCGGTCGCCAAGCTTCGCCCGCGCCAGGCTCTCGAGCCGCTCCACCACGCCCTCGAGGTCGAGTTCGCTCGTGTCGACGAGCTCCGCCCCGACCGGAACGCGAAGCGGCCCCTCGCTGCGGCCGGAATCGATCCGGTCGCGCTCGAGGATGCCCCGCAGGATGTCCGTCTCGTCGGCCGCACGACCCGCCGCGCGCAGCTGCTCCGCCCGACGCCGCGCGCGCACCTGCGGCGCCGCGTCGAGATAGATGCGCAGCGGCGCGTCCGGGAAGACCACGCTGCCCTGGTCGCGGCCTTCGGTCACGAGCCGCGGGTGCGCCGTGGCCGCCGCGCGCTGCGAGGCGACCATCTGCCGTCGCACCTCGGGGCAAGCCGCCACGCGCGAGACGATGCCGGTCACGTCGGCGTCGCGGATGCGCTCGCTCACGTCGCGGCCCCCGAGCATCATTCGCGGCGGGCTGCTGCACCAGTCGAAGCGCGGCGGCGTGCGCTCGACCGCGGTCGCGAGCGCGGGGCCGCCATCCGGCGAGAGGCCCAGCTCGATCGCCAGCAGCGCCGCGGCCCGGTACATGGCGCCCGTGTCGAGAAACTCGAGCCCCAGCCGCTGCGCCAGCCGGTGCGCCACCGAGCTCTTGCCGGTTCCGGCCGGGCCGTCGATCGTGATCACCAGGCCGCCGCCGATCACGCCGCCTCCTCTTCCTCGGGTGTCTCGGCCTCGACCGCCACGAGCGCCTCGCGAAGCACGTCGCGGGCCCTCAGCAGCGACTTCAGGCCGTCGCCCTTGCCCGACCAGTCGAGCGCGAGCATGTTGCCGTAGCCCACCGCGCGCAGCGTCTCGATGCAGGGCTCGATCGGCCAGTCGGCGTGCTCGCCCTTGGCGTTGAAGCCGCGCACCTGCGCGAGCATGGCCTGCGCGTACGGGGCGAGCTTGCGCAGCGTGTCGGTCATGCGGCCGCTGTCGAAGGCGTGCTGGAAGGAAGGCAGCGCCCCGATGCGGAAGCCGCCGACCTTCTTCACGAGCTCCACGAGCGGCTCGCCCTTCTCGAGCACGCCACCGTGCGGCTGCAGCAGCAGGTTCACTTCCCACCGATCCATCTCGGCGAGCGCAACGCGCAGACCCTGCGCCGCACGTTCCATCTGCGCGGGGCTCGCGATCTCCTTGAGCTTCAGTCCCACGAAGGCGCAGCCGAGCCGGTTGGCCGCGGTGCCGAGCTTGCGCAGCCGCTCCATGGCGGCCGCCTGGCGCGCGTCGGCGCCGGCGAGGTCGAGCGGGTCGGTCTCCACGAGCATCAGGCACGGGCAACCCACCCGGTCGGCGCGATCGCGGATGCGGTCGAGGTCGGCGGGCGTGCGCCCGGCGAGCATGTCGGTGGGCAGGCTCAGGCCGCGCAGGTCGAGTTCCTCGCGGGTGTAGTCGGGCAGATCCCAGAGCGCGAGCGGGTTCTTCGCGCGGGTGAGCAAGCCCTTCAGCGATCCGGCCGACAGGGCGATCAGCATCTGGGCTTGCATGGGTCTGCCGGAAAGATAGCACGGTGCCGAGACGCCCCTATGATGGCGGACCCAAACGGAGAAACCCATGACCAGCCCCACCACCTGCCGATTTTCCGATTCGCACGAATGGTTCCTCGCCAAGGGCCAGGAAGTCACCGTGGGCATCACGCAGTTCGCCGCGAACGAGCTCACCGACGTGACCTACGTGCAGATGAAGCCGGTCGGCACCGTGGTGAAGGCCGGCGAGACCGTGGGCGAGGTGGAGAGCGTGAAGACCACCAGCGAGATCTACGCCGCCGTGGGTGGAACCATCACCGCCGTGAACGAGGACGCGGTGAAGGACCCGTCGCTGCTGAACAGCGACCCCTTCGGACGCGGCTGGCTCGTGAAGCTGCAGAGCGCCGACACCGCGCCGCTCGCGAAGCTCATGGACGCGGCCACCTACGACAGCAAGCATGCCGTGCACTGAAAGCCCCACCACGCGCGCGTGTCGCGTGCGCGTGCAGGGCGTGCACAAGTGCTACCGACAGGGCGCACGCGAGGTGCCCGCCCTGCGCGGCGTGGACCTGGACATCCAGGGTCCGGGCTTTCACGCGATCATGGGCCCCTCGGGAAGCGGCAAGAGCACGCTGCTGCACCTTCTCGCGGGCCTCGACGCGGCTGACCGCGGCGAGATCGAGGTGGGCGGCGTCTCGCTCGCCTCGCTCGACGAGGCCGGCCTCACGCTGCATCGCCGCCGGCGCAGCGGCGTGATCTTCCAGGGTTTCAACCTTCTCCCCACGCTCACCGCGCTCGAGAACGTGACGCTGCCCGCCACGCTCGACGGGCGCCCGCACGCCGACGCCGCGCCGCGCGCCGAGGAGCTGCTGCGCGAGCTCGGCCTCGGCGACCGCCTCGATCATCGCCCCGACGCGATGAGCGGCGGCGAGCAGCAGCGCGTGGCGATCGCGCGCGCGCTGCTGCAGGAGCCGCCCGTGCTGCTCGCCGACGAGCCGACCGGCAACCTCGACAGCCAGACCAGCGACCGGCTGTGGCGGCTGCTCGGCGAGATCGCGCGCGCGCGCGGCATGCTCGTGCTGATGGTCACCCATGAACCGCTCGCGGCCGCGCACTGCGAGCGCGTGCACGTGCTGCGCGACGGCCGCGTGGCCGGGAGCCTTGAAGTCGATGCGATGGATCCTTCCCAGCTGGCGGTTCGCGTGGCGGACACTCTCCGCGCGGCCGTCGCGTAGCGCGCTGCTCGCCACCGCGATCGGTCTGGCCACCGCGCTCGTCGCGGCGGTCAGCACCGGCCTGCAGACGGCGCAGACGAACCTGGAGGGAAGGCTGCAGCGGCTGCTCGGCGCGGTCGACGCGCGACTCGTGCAGCAGGCGGGCGCACCCTTCGACGCGGCGATCGCGAGCGAGCTGCGCGGCTGGCCCGGCGTGGCGGAAGCGCAGGCGCGCCTCACCGGCTCGCTCACGCTCGTGCGCGCCGACGGCGATCGCGACCCCGAGGGCCGCATCCGCCGCGCCACCGCGCAGGCGCGCGGCCTCGACCCCGTGCGCGACCCGCGCTTCGAGGGCCTGGCGCTGAAGGAAGGCCGTCGCCCGTCGGGCCCCACCGAGATCGCGCTCGACCCCATGACCGCCGCCGCACTCGACGCGCGACCGGGCGTCGGCGTGCGCATCGTGCGACTCGGCAAGCCGATCGACCTGACCGTGAGCGGCGTGATGGACCGCCCGCTGCTCGGTGCGCTGCAGCGCCCGATGGTGGAGCTCGACCGCTCCGCGCTCGCCGGCGCGCTCGGCCGCGGCGACGAGGCCACGAACATCGCGATCGTGCTCACGCCGGGCACCGACGCCGCCACGTGGTGCACCGCGAACGCCGCGCGCGTGCCGGAAGGCCTGCTGCTCGAGCCCGCCGAGATGGCCACGAGCGGCATGGACCGCCAGGTGAACGCCGGTCGCATGGGCTTCACGCTCGGCTGCGCGATCGCGATCCTGGCCGGTTCGTTCATCGTGGGCGTGGGCATGACCACCTCGGTCGCCGAGCTCGGCCGCGAGCTCGCCACGCTTCGCTGCCTCGGCGCCTCGCGCGGGCAACTCTTCGCGGGGCCCCTGCTCGCCGGCGCCGCGCTCAGTGCGGGCGCGAGCGCGATCGGGCTCCCCGTGGGGCTCGCGGCCGCATGGGCCGTCGCGTGGTGGTTCCGCTCGAGCCTGCCGCTCGGTCTGGTGCCGAGCTGGGAAGGCATGGCCCTGGCCGCGTTCGGTTCGGTCGTGAGTGGCGTGCTCGGCTCGGCGCTGCCTGCCTGGAACGCCGCGCGCACCAGCCCGCTCTCGGCGCTGCGTCAGCGCGGCCACGCCCCCGCCCCGCGCGGTCTCTGGCTCTGCCTGATCGCCGGCCTGCTCATGGCCGGCAGCGAGGCGGCGATCGTGACGCTCACCGCCGACCCGCAGCGCAAGTTCTGGATGCACGCGATCGTCGGGCTCGCGCTCGCGCACGCAGGCTGGTTCCTGCTGTGCGTGCCGCTCATGCAGTCGGTGGCGGCCGCGGTCGCGCCCGCGCTGTCGGGCGCGCTGCGCCTTCCACCCGGATTGCTGCGCGGCAGCGTGCGCCGCACGCCGTATCGCCTGGGCCTGACCGCCGGCGCGCTCATGATGGGCGTGAGCGTGCTGGTGAGCACCTGGAGCCACGGCGAAGGCATGCTCGGGCAGGTGCGCGACCGCGTGAAGTTCGGCGACGCCTTCGCGATGAAGCCGAGCGGCCTCACCCCGGCCGACCAGGCGCGGCTGCGCGCGTTGCCCGGCGTTCGCACCGCCGCCGCGGTCGGCTATCTGCCGCTGAAGGTCGCCGGCGACGCGGGACTGGGCGTGCACGCCCTCGCGCCGCCGAACGTGATCTGCGTGGGCTTCGAGCCGGAGAGCTTCCTGCGCATGAACAGGCTCGAATGGGTGCAGGGAACGCCCGAGACCGCGCTGCCGCGCCTGCTCGACGGCAGTGGCGCCCTGGTGGCCGAGCAGTTCCTCACCGCGCGCGGCCTGCAGGTGGGTGACTCGATCGAACTGCAGGCGCCGAAGGCGAAGGCCACCTTCACGATCGTCGGCGTGGTGTCGAGCGCGGGTCTCGACGTGGCCACGCAGGTGTTCGGCATCCGCAGCGTGTACATGGAGCACGCGATGAGCTGCGTCTTCCTGAACATGGACGCCGTCGCAAGCAGGTTCGGCGTGCGCGACGCGGTGCTCATGCAGATGGATCTCGGGCCCGACGGCGGGCAGGCCGAAGACGATGCGCTCGCCGCGCGCGTGAGCGAGGCCGTGCCCGGCGCGCTCTACGCGAGCGGCCGCGCGATCCGCGGCGCGATCGACGAGGTCGGTCGACTGGTGCTCGGCGTGACCGGGGCGGTCGCGTTCGCGGCCCTGCTCGTGGCGAGCCTGGGCGTGGGCAGCGTGATCGCCGCGCAGGTGCAGGGCCGCCGCGGCGAACTCGGCGTGCTGCGCGCGATCGGTGCGGGGCGCCCGGCGATGCTCGGCCTGGTGCTCGGCGAGGCAGTGCTCATCGCCATCACCGCGATCGCGGCGGGCACCGGCCTGGGCTGGGAACTCGCATGGGCAGGCCGCGTGCTCTTCGCCGATCTGGCCGGGCTGAAGCTGGCGCCGATCTTCCCGCTGCTCGCGTGGGCGGGTGGCTGCCTCACGGTGGTGCTGCTCGCGCTGATCGCCGCCTGGCCCAACGCCAGGCGCCTGCTCGCCGAGAGCCCGCGCGCACTCATCTCGACCCAGGCCTGAGCGGCCCTGCGGGGTGGCATTCCCGTTTCTGGGGAATTCCGTGAGGGGCCGTGCCCGCGGATCTCGTTTCTGCCCATTGGAGGATGGGCCCATACCGCCATGTCCACGGCCAGATCGGCCGTGGCTGTGGCCAATCGCCGCTTCGGACCCCCCAGGAGGGGGTCGCGAAGAAATTTCCACTTGGCGTGAGGGGCGGCCTCAGGAAATCTCGTTTACCCGGTTGAAGGGCCGCCTGCTGGAGGCGACCCGACAACCCGAGTTCCCTTGCCGGAGTTTCCCCATGTTCCGTTCCCTCTCGATCGTTTCCCTGAGCCTGATCGCCGCCTCGAACGCCTCGGCTGGCGTGTGGGTGGTCGGCCAGAACGGCCCCAACGACTTCTACACCGTCACGGACGCGCTGGGCGACATCCGCGTGACCGATGGTGACGTGCTGCGCATCCTGACGGGCACCTACGGCGGCTTCGACACGGGCGACAAGGCCCTGACCATCGAGCCGGGCAACAGCCCGGGCATCGTGAACATCGTCGGCAACATGCGCGTGCGCCCCACCAGCACCGTGAATTTCGAGCTCGCGGGCTACGACAACGGCCTCATCTCCGGCGTGCCGCAGTTCGACCAGTTCATCGTGACCGGCAACGTGAGCTACGAGGGCACCCTCGGCATCCGGCTGACCGGCGGCTTCAGCCCGGTCTACGGCGACTCGTTCAAGCTCATCCAGGCCGGCGGTTCGATCAGCTTCACCGGCGTCACCAGCCTGCCGGCCCTCGCGGGTGGCCTGAGCTGGGATGTGCAGGTGGTCGATGGCAGCGACCGCTTCGGCACCGGCGCGATGCTTGTGGCGAACGTGGTGCCCGCCCCCGGCGCGGCGGCCCTGATCGGCCTTGCCGGCCTGGCCACCTCGCGCCGTCGCCGAGCCTGAACCAGACCCTTGACGGAGGGTCGCGGCGTTCCAGACCGTCGCCACCCGTCCAGCCCGTCGAACGGCCCATGCCCCCGCTTCCAGCACAGCGGGGGCATGCCGTTTTTTCGGGGGGCAGAAAAAGTTGCCCTCGACATGAGGGGCGGCTGCCGGATTTCTCGTTTCAGCGTGTGGAGAGCCGGGTCAAGGGACAACGCAGGCGCAATCCGTCGTCCGTTCCCTTTCGGACGCGATGACGGTCATTCCAGTGCGACCCCCGGTGCACGCACACCGGGGGTCGTTGTTTTTCGACCCGCACCGGCGGCGTGCGTGGACGGGCTCAGAAACCCATCGCCCGCGCGAGGATCAGACCCACGCACAGGCTGGTGGCCGCGACGAGCGCGTTCTGAAACAGCTTGAACTTCTGGTGTTGCGACATGGCGAGAGTCCTCGGGAAGCGCGCCGACACGGCGCACCCGGCAACGTGCCTTCGACTCCCATGCGCGGCAAGCGGTTCGTGCGTTGAACTCGCGCTTTCGAAAAATCGAGGGTCCGCAAAGTGCAAAGGCGGCCCCCCCAATCGGGGCCGCCTTGCAGGTCGCGCGCTCGCGGAGCCGTCAGGCTCGGCGGCGGCGGTTCGTCGCGATTCCCGCGAGGCCAATCAGGGCCGCCGCGCCGGGGGCCGGCACAACGCTGGCCACCAGGCTCGAGCCCGAGGGGCCGAACTCGCTGCTGCCGCCGACCACCGCGATGTTCCAGCTCAGGCCGCCCGAAAGGGCCGGCAGCACGGTGGTGCCGGTGAAGTTCAGGGTGCCACCCGACTGGATGAGCGCGAAGGAATCGCCGTACGAGGGGCTGAATCCGCCGTACAGCGTGACCTTCAGCTTGCCGGCGAAGTTCACGTTGCCAGTCACGATGAACTGGTCGAAATCGGGGGTGCCGAACAGCAGACCGTCTTGCAGGCCCCCAATCTCGAAGTTGATCGTGCTGGCCGAGCCCACCGACATGTTTCCGTAGACATCGACGATGCCCGGGCTGTTGCCCGGCTCGATGGTCAGCGCGCGGTTGGAGAAGTCCATGTCACCGATGTAGCCACCGCTGAGAATCTTCAGGATGTCGCCATCCTTCACGCGGTGGTCGCCGAGAGCGTCGGCGACGGTGTAGAACTGCGAGGCGCCGCCATGACCGACGGTCCACACGTCGGCGAATGCCGGGGTGGCGAGGGTGATCGAGGCCAGCACAACTGCGGAAAGGGGACGCAGCATGAGGGGAACTCCGGGAAGCTCACGGGGAAAGTGAACTTCGCCGGTCCGCGAGGCTGCGCAAAGGCCTCAAAAGCAGGACGGCTTCGACCACTACACCGTGAAGGACGAGTTGTGAGTGAACGGGAACGGGAGTGAACGGGGAAACGACCGGTGGGAAACCGGCCAGACGCACCATGCCACGGTTTCGGAACATGGCAAGGCCGTGATTGCGGAAATTCGTGAAATGTTCCATCCGGCTGCGCGAGCAGGGTTCCCAGGACTTTCAGTGCCTTCCCCTGCCTTAGAGTGTTCCCGTGACGGCCGCGGCCTTCGAACTCACGAGCCCCTTCCGCCCGATGGGCGACCAGCCCCAGGCGATCGCTCAGTTGGGCCAAGGGGTTCGGGAGGGCCGCCGCTGGCAGACCCTGCTCGGTGCCACCGGCACCGGCAAGACCTTCACCATCGCGAACGTGATCGCCCAGGCGAACCGCCCGGCGCTGGTCGTGAGCCACAACAAGACCCTGGCCGCCCAGCTCTACGAGGAGATGCGCGAGCTCTTCCCGCGCAACTCGGTCAACTACTTCGTCAGCTACTACGACTACTACCAGCCCGAGGCGTACATACCCCAGCGGGACATCTACATCGAGAAGGACGCGAGCCGCAACGACGACCTCGACCGGCTGCGCCTGGCCGCAACGAGCGCCCTGCTCTCCCGGCCCGACACGATCGTGGTGACGAGCGTGAGCTGCCTGTACGGCCTCGGCAGCCCCACCGAGTATCGCAACCGCGTGGTGCACCTGCATGTCGGCCAGCGCCTTGACCGACGCGCGTTCTTCGGCGACCTGACGGCGATGCAGTACCAGCGCAACGAGGCGGCACCACAGCGCGGCAACTTCCGCGTGCGCGGCGACAGCATCGAGATCTTCCCCGCCTACGAGCAGACGGCGCTGCGCATCGGCCTCTTCGGCGACGAGGTGGAGCGCATCGAGGTGATCGACGCGACGAGCGGCGAGCTGCTGAGCGAGGAACCGAAGGCGCTCATCTTCCCGGCGGTTCACTACGTGATGCCCGAGGAGCAGCGGCAGAAGGCGACCGAGCAGATCCGCGCCGACCTCGATGCGCGCGTGCTCGAACTGCGCGCCGAGGGCAAGCTGCTCGAGGCGCAGCGGCTGCTCGGCCGCGTGAAGTACGACCTGGAGATGATCCAGGAGACTGGTTTCTGCAGCGGCATCGAGAACTACAGCCGCTACTTCGACGGCCGCGCGCCCGGCGAGCGCGCATGGTGCCTGCTCGACTATTTCCGGCACGTGCCCGGGCGCGATGAGCGCGAGTGGCTGGTGGTGATCGACGAGAGTCATGTGACCGTGCCGCAGATCCGTGGCATGTACTTCGGCGACCGCAAGCGCAAGGAGACGCTCGTCGACCACGGCTTCCGCCTGCCCGCCGCGCTCGACAACCGGCCGCTCAAGTTCGAGGAGTTCGAGTCGCTCGTGCCGCAGTGCATCTTCGTGAGCGCCACGCCGGGGCCCCACGAGCTCGAGCGATGCGACGGCGTGGTGGCCGAGCAGGTGATCCGCCCGACGGGTCTCGTCGATCCGCCCATCCTGCTGCAGCCGGCGCGCGACCAGGTACCCGACCTCGTGGAGCGGGCCAGACAGCGCGCGGCGCTCGGCGAGCGCACGCTCGTGACCGCGCTCACGAAGCGCCTGTGCGAGGACCTGACCACGCACCTCGACAAGAAGGGCCTGCGCGTGCGCTACCTGCACAGCGAGATCGAGACGCTCGACCGGCTCGAGCTGCTGCGCGACCTGCGCGAGGGCGTGTTCGACGTGCTGGTGGGCGTGAACCTGCTCCGCGAGGGCCTCGACCTGCCCGAGGTGAGCCTCGTCTGCATCCTCGACGCGGACAAGCAGGGCTTCCTGCGCAGCACGGCGAGCCTGATCCAGACCATGGGCCGCGCCGCGCGCAACGCGAACAGCATGGCGGTGCTCTACGCCGACAAGGTCACGCCCGAGATGCAGGCGGCGATCGACGAGGTGGAGCGCCGCCGCGCGAAGCAGCTCGCCTACAACGCCGAGCACGGCATCACGCCCGAGACGATCCAGAAGGCGATCCGCCGCGGCATCGAGCAGGAACTCGCGGCGAACCGCGTGGTGCGCGAGGCCGGCGGCCAGCGCACCGAGCAGGCCTGGGATCGCGCCGAACTCATCACCGAACTCGAGCGAGACATGCTCGCGGCGGCCGGCAACCTGGAGTTCGAGCGCGCCGCCTCGCTGCGCGACCGGCTGCAGAAGGTGAAGGCGATGCCCGCGAGCGACGGCCTGGTGCGCCTGGCCGACGACCCGCGCGACGAGCGCTCCGGGCCGAGTCGCGCGGGCATGCCGGGCACGCGCGGCAAGCGCAAGGGCAAGCCGCGGCCGCCGAGGCCGGGCACGCCCTGACCGAAAAACAACGCGGCCCCGATCATGGTCGGGGCCTCAGCAGCGGGCAGGTCGGGGGGGCGGTTCGCTCAGCGCTCGGACGTCGGCAGGAACTCGCCGCGCGGCATGCGCATGCGCTTGGCGCGCTCGCGGAGCATGGCGAGATCGCTCGCATGCGTCGGCTCGCGCTCGGTGGCGCGGTCGCGCATGGAGATCGACGGCCGCACGGGCGGTTCGGCGATCGCGAGGTTTCCGTTCTCGGGGCTCATCGGAGTGGTCGGACAGTAGCCGGGCTGGTTCGGGAAGACCGTCTTCCCGTCGTCCCTTTCGGACGGATTGATCGGAAGTCTGCACCGAATGCAGGTTTCCGCCAATCGAGAGGCCGGAATTGGCGATCTTCCGATCTTTCCGGACCCAACTTCGGCGCCCACGGGCCCCCGGATGCGGTCCCCGCTCCTATAAAGGTGGCCCGTGCCCCCTTCCCAGCCCAGCCAGGACCGCCAGATCCGCGTCGAGGGCGCGCGCGAGCACAACCTGAAGGGCATCGGGCTGGCGATTCCGCGGGACAGGCTGGTGGTGTTCACGGGCGTCTCGGGCAGCGGCAAGAGCAGCCTGGCGTTCGACACGATCTTCGCCGAGGGCCAGCGCAAGTACATGGAGAGCCTGAGCGCGTACGCGCGCCAGTTCCTGAACCAGATGCGCAAGCCCGACGTCGAGCGCATCGACGGCCTGCCCCCCACCATCGCCATCGAGCAGCGCGGCGGCGGCCACACGCCGCGCAGCACCGTGGCGACCACCACCGAGATCTACGACTACATGCGACTGCTGTGGGCGCGCTGCGGCACGCCGACCTGCTGGCATGTCGACGAGAAGGGCCGCACCTGCGGCAAGGCGATCGAGGCGAGCAGCGCATCGCAGATCACCGACACGCTGCTCGAGCAGTTCGGCGGCAAGCGGCTGATGCTGTGCGCGCCGGTGGTGCGCGCGCGCAAGGGCTTCCACAAGGAGGTCGCCGAGAGCCTGCAGCGCCAGGGCCTCGTGCGCGCGCGCGTCGACGGCAAGGTGGTCGACCTGCGCGAGGCGCTGAAGGCCGGCGGCGAGAACCCGCTCGGTCTCGGCCGCTACGAGGTGCACACGATCGAGGCGGTCGTCGACCGCATCGTGCCGAGCGGCGATGACCGGCAGCGTCTCGCCGAGAGCGTGGAGACCGCGCTGAAGCTGGGCGAGGGCAACTGCATCGCGCTCGTCGAGGAGGGCGCCGACTGGGTCGAGCACCGCTTCAGCGAGCGCTTCGCCTGCCCCGACCACCCCGAGTGCGCGCTCGAGGAACTCGAACCGCGCCTGTTCAGCTTCAACTCGCCGCAGGGCGCCTGCCCCGCCTGCGCGGGCCTCGGCCAGGTGCAGGAGTTCGACCCCGAGCTCGTGGTGAACGACCCCGATCTCGGCGTGGCCGAGGGCGCGATCGAGCCGTGGCGCCGCAATGGCCGGCGCATGAACATCTACTACAGCCGCCTGCTGCGGGGCTTCTGCAAGTTCTTCAAGGTCGCGCCCGAGATGCCGTTCAGCAAGCTGGCGCCGCGCATCCGCGGCTACCTGATGGACGGCATTCCGGAGGAACTGGAGGAGGAACTCGGCGTGCGCTTCGAGGGCGTGATGCCGAACCTGAAGCGTCGCTACGAGGAGACCGAGAGCGAATTCGTGAAGGAGCGCCTGCTCGCCTACATGAGCAGCGCGCCATGCCATGCGTGCGCGGGCAGGCGGCTCAAGCCGGCCGCGCTGGCCGTGAAGGTGCGCGGCGGCGACCGCGCATGCAGCGTGGCCGACGCGACCGGCATGAACGTGGAGCGCGCGGCGGCGTGGTTCGGCGCGCTCAAGCTCACGAAGTCGCAGGCGAAGATCGCCGAGCCGATCCTGAAGGAGATCGGCGCGCGGCTCGGCTTCCTGCAGAGCGTG
>Ga0214917_10003681_pt1 | contig 17534 bp, 11 predicted proteins | sample LL_1208_BB_MetaG_FD_177983 | JGI IMG/M metagenome (GOLD analysis project Ga0214917, IMG submission 177983) | Freshwater microbial communities from Lake Lanier, Atlanta, Georgia, United States - LL_1208_BB | ecosystem: Environmental > Aquatic > Freshwater > Lake | place: USA: Georgia | collected... | reverse complement strand
TCTCGGACGTCTGGTCGCACAACCGGATGCTCGAGATCTGCCACCTCGCCAACATCGCCATGCGGCTCGGACGGCCGCTCGCCTGGGATCCGGTGCGTCGCGAGATCGTGGGCGACGCCCAGGCCAACGCCTTCCTCGCCCGCGAAAGCCGCAAGGGTTACGAGATCTCCGGCGGAGCCTGACACGGTCGCGGGCACTCGCGTTGCCGGATCGACAACGCATCCGGATCCCGTGGAGCCGTGAGGGCCAAGGCGGAGCCGGTGCTCGACCACACTTCAGATGCGTCCGAGCGCAACGCCTCTCCCTCAGCCGGCCAGGCCGTCGAGCGTGCCCGTGGCGTCGGCGAACGAGTCGACCACGCCACCGGTCGCCCGCGCGAGCGACAGGAGGAGATTCGCGAGGGGCGGATGGTCGTCCTCGTCGAAGGCCAGGTGACGGCCCTGCCGCAGACCGAGCCGCCGCCCGCCCGCCACGAGCACGGGCAGGTTCTTCGGAGAGTGCTCGCCTCCCTTGCCCGAGTTCATCCCGCTTCCGTAGAGCACGACCGTGTGGTCGAGCATGCGGCCTTCGCCCTCCGTGGTCGCGGCGAGCAATCCGAGGAAGCGGCCGAGCTTCGCGAGGTGGAAGCGGTCGATCTCCGCGAGCTTCGCGAGCATCGCCGCGTCGCCACCGTGATGGGACAGCTCGTGATGGTTCTCGCCGCCCCCCCCGAACCCTCCCGCCTCACGCGACCACTCGAACGTGACGACGCGGGTCGTGTCGGTGATGAGGGCGAGATAGACGATCTCGAGCATCACGTCGAGCCACATCGATCGGTCGTGGCCGTTGGCGGGCTTGCTCGCGAGCTGGAGGCCGGTGCTCGCGACCTCGGGCTTGGGTCGGTCGACCCAGTCGACGAGCCGCTCCACCTGCCGCTCGGTCTCCCGCACGCTCGAAAGATACTCGTCGAGCTTGCGGCGATCGGTCGCGCCGAGCCGTCGATGGAGGCGGCGGGCATCGGCGCCGACGGCGTCGAGGATCGAACGTCGCTCGGCGTGCCGGGCAAGCGTCGCCTCCCGATCGGCGGCGGTGTCCGGCACGAACAGGCGGTCAAAGAGCCGCTGGGGCGTGTTCTCGGCGGGCAGCGGCGTGCCCGTCGCGTCGAAGGAGAGCGTGTGGCTGTGGCCGGCCCCGCCCGTGCCCGACATGTCGGAGAGCTGCAGCGACGGAAAGCGGGTGTGCGGCGCGTGCGCCGCGGCGACGACCTGGTCGATCGAGATGCGGTTGGTGTAGTCCGCGCCGGGGATGGCCGAGAGGTCCGCGCCCGTCAGCCAGGTGTCCGCCCCGCTGTGACCGCCCTTGGCGTGTGGATGCCCGAGGCCCGAGACCACCGTCACGTCGTCGCGGTGCGGAGCGAGCGCGGCGAGCGTCGGCGAGAGCGTGTAGTCGGGCCCCGCATCGGCGGGCAGCCATTCGACGATGTTGACGCCGTTGGGCACGTAGCAGCAGACGAGTCGCGGCTGCGCCGCCGGCGAGGAGGCGAGCGGCTGGAACGTGGAGGGGGCGGCAGCGCAGTGCGGCAGCATCGCGTCGAGGAGCGGGAGAGGCAGCGCCGCGCCGGCCGCCCGCAGGATGTGTCGGCGCGTGAGCGCGAGGCGAGGCGATTCCGACATGGTCGATCCTCCGGGTGTGTGGCCGGCCCTACCTGGTGACGAAGGCGTCACTCGTCACGATCGCCTTCACGAGCGCGCGCACCGTGGTGCCCTCGGCCCGCATGCGGGCCGCGCACCGTGCGACGGTCGGCCGGTCGGCGAGGCCGAGTTCGCGGCCCAGGGCATAGGTGAGCATCCGTGCGGCGAGCGCCTCGAGGAAGCGTCCGTCCATCTCCAGCATCGCCTGCTGGAGGCCCTCCACGCCGTCGATCGCCCGGCCGTCGGGCATGCGCGAGGAGGCGTCGATCACCGGATCGTTCTGCTGGACCCGCCCCTTGTAGCCGAACCCCTCGCGATCCCGCCACGCGCCGGAGGCGTCGTAGTTCTCGAGTGCGAAGCCGAGCGGGTCGATCCGCGCATGGCAGCGGGCACACTGCGGAAGCGTGCGGTGCGCCTCCAGCCGCTGCCGCACCGTCGCCTTGTCGATGCCCGGCACCTGCGGCGCGATCTCACCCGCGTTCGCCACCGGCAGGCCGGGATCCGTGTCGAGCAGGTTCTTGAGGATCCACGTGCCCCGCTTCACGGGGGACGTGCGCGTGCCGTTGGAGGTGATCGTGAGAATCGAGGCCTGCGTCACGATGCCTCCCCGGCGCACGTCGGGCGGCGCCTCGACCCTGCGGAACGTGTCGCCACGCACGCCGGGGATGCCGTAGAACCGCGCGAGCCGCTCGTTGATCGTCACGAAGTCGCTCGCGATGAGGCCGCGGGCGTCGAGGTCGCCATGGAGAAACTCCGCGAAAAAGGCCTCCGACTCGCGCACGATCGACTCCTCGAGATGCCGGTCGTAGTGAGGAAACAGGTCGGCGGCGGGAGGATTCGCGCCCACCTCGCGCAGGCCGAGCCACTGCCCGACGAAGTTCGTGACGAACCGGGCGCTCCGGGCGTCGGCGAGGAGGCGATCGACCTGCTCCTCGCGCACCGCCGGATCGACGAGACGCCCCGCGTCGGCGAGCCGCCGCAGTTCCTGGTCGGGCTGGCTCGACCAGAGGAAGTAGGAGAGCCGGGCCGCGAGCGCGTGTGCGTCCGGCGCGGCTCCGCGCGACTCGTCGAGGTAGAGGAAGTGCGGGCTCACGAGCACCGCCACGAGGGGCCGGCGGATGCTCGCGACGAACGAGAGACCCGCGTCGCGGGCCTCCGCAAAGAGGGCGAGCTTCGCATCGACCTCGTCCGGCTCGACCGGCCGCCGCCACGCCTTCGCCATGAACCGCGCGAGCACCTCTCGGGCCGCTGCGGTCTCGTCGGCCGCGGCCAGGGCCTCAGGATCGAGGATTCCCGTGTGGGAGGCGGGCGGCCAGGCGTCCACGAGCGGACCCTCGATCTCGATCCAGTCGATGAACGCCTCGGGCCGAGCGAACTCGTCGCGTCCCTGCATCCAGAAGTTTTCCAGCACCTTCGGGATCGAGTAGGCGTAGCCGAGCGTCACACCCGCCGTCTCGGTCGTGAACCGCGCGTGAAACTCGCGCACCTCCGCCTCGTCAACCGAGCCGGGCACGTCGAATTCCGCCACCGTGCGGGGCTGGGAGCCGAGCTGCAGCACGAGCTTGAGCCGCGCGGGTCCGTAGTCGTACATCCGGTCGTCCGCGAAGTGCGCGAGGTCTCGCTCCATCTGCTCGCGATGCTGCGCGGCTCGATCGGGCCGCTCGCGATCCTGCTTGTCGCGGCGCTCGGCGAGGATCGCCTCCGCCGACCGCACGACCTCGTCGCGTCCCGGCCGCCGGCCCGCGACCCGCACCCGGATCGCGTACGTGCCGGCGTGCGGCACGCGGAAGTCGCGCACGTTGAACTGGTCCCAGTGCTCGTGGTGCACGACGACCCATTCCCCCTCGTGGCGGTTGTGGCCGGCCTTCACGATCGGGTTGTTGCGGTCGCCGAGCCGGACCCGGGTGCGATCGCTCGATCCCGGCTCCGGATCGAACCGCCAGCGCACCGGCTCCGGCCGCTCCCCCTCCACGAGCGCCCGCGAGACGATCTCGTCCGCGGCGGCGAGATACTGGTCCATCTGCATCGGGGAGATCGTGAGCGCCGCACCGTTGTTGTCAAAACCGCCGGCGGGCGGATCCTGGGGGAAGATCGACGCGTCGAAGTCCACGCCCACGAGGTCGCGGATCGTCGCGGCGTATTCCGCCCGGTTGAGCCGTCGCAGCACGATCGTCGCCTCGCGCCGCGCCGCCTCGGCGGCCACGGCCCGCGCGGTGATCCAGTCGACCACCGCGGCCACGCGCTCCGGATCGGGTCGCGGCTCCGTGTCGGGAGGCATCTGATGGCCGTCGAGCACGTTGACCACCTCGCGCCATCGGCCGCGCATGACGGGATCACCGAAGTCGTCACCGAGGGCCGACGCATCGAGCGAGAAATCCCCCTCCGGCTTCGTGGGGCCGTGACAGCCGAGGCAATGGTCCCGGAAGAAGGGCTCCACGGTGCTGCGATACCCCGCGTCGTCCCGCGCCGCGGGGGTTGTGTCGGCCGCCGACGTGACCGTCGTGAGCGTTGCCAGCAGCAGGAGCAGCACCGCGGCGCACGTATCGTCCCGGCCTGCGGCCGCTGGCGTGCCCTGCCGGAGGTCGCGGCCGGGCGTGTGGTGCATCGACATCGTCGTTTCCAGCGGGATGATCCCGTCGACGTTCCGGTCGTCTGCTGAAGGCAGGGCTGCGTCGGTCCCTCGTCACGCTACCGCCCGGTCGGGAGGCGTTGCAACCGACGCTGATCAGCGTCCCGCCCCCCCGATGTCGCCGTCGTAGAGCGGCAGGGGCGGCATCCCCGGAATGGTCGGGTGCAGCGGACCATTGTCGTTCGAGTACGGGATGCCCAGGAACTCATCGAAGCCGCGACGAGTCGGCCAGAACGGCGGATGGAGGCCGAGGTGCCACTTGCCGAAACAGGCCGTCGCGTACCCGCGGCGCGACAGGCTCTCCTCGAGGAGCCACTCCCCGGGCGCGATGCCGGTGGGGCTCGTGTGATTGAGTGCATCGGCCATGCCGATCCGATTGGGATAACAGCCGGTGAGCAGCGCCGCCCGACTCGCCGTGCACACCGCCTGCCCGACGTAGCAACTGGTGAACCGTGTGCCCTCCGCCGCCATGCGATCGAGGTGCGGCGTGCGGATCGTGCGACCTCCGAAACACCCGATGTCGCCGTAGCCGAGATCGTCGGCCATGATGAGCACGACATTCGGCGCAGGTGCATCGGCCGGCTGGCCCGCCGCTGCCGCCGCCTCGGCACGCGGCCGCCTCACGAGCGTGTACGCGGCCCACGGATGCACGAGCGACCGGCCCTCGCGGTCGCGCACGCCTGGTGCCTCGAGTTCGTGCACATGCAGCGGGCGCAGGCCGTCCACGACGAGCCGCACCGACAGCCCGTCGGCCGAGACCTGGGCCGACCGCACGGTGAGGTCGCGGCGGTCGATCGGGTCGCTGCCGTACTGGGAGTGGTAGAGGTACGTGTGGCTCGAGAGCGCGTACGACCCGGGATCTTCCGCGGTGGGCGGGTCGACCGGCAGCGTGAAGACGAGGTCGAAGCCGTCGGGCCGCGCCCGCATCTCGCGAATCTCGAACGGGGTGCGGCCCGTCCAGACGAGCCGTTGCAGGCCGTAGGCGGCCCCGCCGAGGCTGCTCCAGCCGCGGTTGGTCAGTCCGGCGTAGACGCTGCCGTCGTTGCCCTGCGCGAGCCGCAGCACCGCCGAGGCGAAGCCGCTGCGGAACGGAAAACAGGCTCCCTGCCAGACGCCGTCCACCTCCTCGAGAAAGACCCGGTGCACCGCCGCCTGCGTGAACTCGCCCACGAAGAGCTGTCCGGGGAAGGGCCCGAATCGCCCGCCGCTCGCATCGAGCATCACGTCGGTGGCACTCTGCCCGGCCGTGCGATAGGGAAACCAGACCGCCGGGGGCGTGAGGAACGGCATCCGTTCGACCGCCTCGGGCCACGGCAGTCCCTCGACGACCGGGCCGACGGTCGCGAGCGTTGAACCGGGCAGCCCGCGCGAGGCGAGGCTCTCCGGATGCCCGAAGAACGCGCCGCGCCGCAGGTGCACGAGGGAGTTGGTCGCGACCCAGTTGCCCTGCTGATCGGTCGCGAACATCTCGCCGGCGGCGTTGCGGCCGAGGCCGCTGGGGCTGCGCAGTCCCCCGCAGACAGGCACGATCGCTCCCTCCCCGGCATCGGGCGCCTCCACCGCCCAGCCGCGCCAGGCGCCCTGCCGGTAGCCGAGCGCGGCGTCGAGCACGGTGCCGTCGAGGTGCTCGTCCTTGAGATTGAGACCCGTGTTGAGCGTGAGCCAGAACGTGCCGTCGCCGTCGGGCTTCGGTCCGTAGGCGTACTCGTGGTAGTGGCCGGTCACGCCCCAGCCCTTCGCGGCGGTCGCATAGTCGTCGGCGACGCCGTCGCCATCGGTGTCGGCGATCCGCGTGAGTTCGCTGCGCTGCGCCGTCCAGAAGGCGGCGTCACGAAACTCGAGACCGAGCGGCTCGTGGAGGCCGCTCGCGAACCGGTGGTAGCGGACGTCGTCCGGCGGGTCGTCGCCGGCACCGGTGACGAGCCAGATCTCCCCCTTGCGCGTCGCCACGGCAAGCCGGCCGTCGGCCAGCGTGGTGATGCCGCTCACCTCGAGCATGAGGCCGTCGGGAGGGGGCTTCCAGCCGGTGTCCCGCGAGTCGCGCACCGCCTCCGGCGCCATCACGGTGACGAGACGGTAGTACGCGTTTTCCTCGTCGAGCGTGGCCGCCCGACCGGCGGGCGCGACGAGCGATCCGATCCACGCACACGTGACCACGACCGCAGCGGCCGCCACGCGCGTTCGCGCACGATTCCTCACCATCGGTAGCGCACCTCCACCGTCGCCTCGTCGGCATCGAGCGGCACGATCCACGCCCCGTCACGGATCGCCGCGCGCATCGCGGTCGCGGCATCGAGCGTGGCTGTCAGGGATGAGTCCGCCGTGGTCGCGGTCGCGCCGCCACCGGCCACGGCCGTCGTCGCCTCGATGGCCGCCCCGCCGAGCACGCGCAGGACGAGGCCGCCCGGCAGGGACGACGCTCCCGCAGGACGCCGCACGGTGACACGGCGCACGAGTCCCCGCGGCGACCCCGCGACGTCGGGCGTGAGCCGATCGGCGATGTCGGCGGAGCCGTCCAGGGCGTCGCACCGATACCGGAACGTCGGCACACCGTCCCGGTCGAGCGCGTATCCGAGGAAGCGCAGGCGGCCCGCCGGCCGGGCCCCGTCCGCGGAGCCCGCCACCGCCACGGGCGGCATCCGCTCGACGACGATCCGGTCGGTGCCGAGCGGGTCGGCCGGCGGCGCGCTCTTGGCGAGCACCCAGGTGCCGCGGGCGTCGATGAACCGGCCGCGCCACGCCTCGGCGAGCCGGCAGCGGTCCGCGTCAAAGGCGAGATGCACGCCCTCGGGGAAGCCGACGGCGATGGCGTGCGTTCCCGCCTGTTCCATGAACGTGCGCACGAGCACGGGGCGCTCACGGGGCACGAGCTCGAAGTCCCCCGTGGCCGAGGCGAGCCGGGACGGCAGCGGCTCGAGGCTCGGGCGATCGAGGTAGGCCCAGAGGGCGGCGATCTGCCGCTCGGGATCGCCGTCGAGAATGGTGCGGTTGACCGTCGCGCCGAAGAAGGCCGGCATCTTCGTCCCGGGACGCACCGTCATCGGGTCGAGCAGGAGACGGCGAAACCACTCGGGCTCGACCCGCTTCGTGACATCCGCGAGGTTCACGCCCACCGTGCCGGGCAGGCTCCGCTCGCCGAGTGGATGGCACTGCACACAGCCCGCATCGAGGAGCGCCGCACCTGCTGCGACGAGGGGCGCGGCGTCGCCCGCCGGTGGAAACGTGACCGGCCGCGGGGACCCGCCCGCCGTGGCCCGATCGGCACGCGTGAATGCCTCCGCAAGCGGGCTCACCACCTGCGGCGGATATTCCGGCATCCGCGCGCGCATGAACGGCCGGAGGGCGACCGCGCCCGTCACGGCCTTGCCGAGCCACGGCTTCTGGAGCCGCGCGCCGACGCCGGTGAGTCGCGGCGGCAGCCGTCCCTCGTCGCCGAGATCGACGTGATCGACCGTCTCGAAGAACGCGCGGCGATCGGTGCCGACGCCACCCCGACCGTCGCGCTCGTGGCAGGCGACGCAGTTGAGACGCAGGAGCGTCGTCTCGAGTGCGGAGGACGCGGTCGATCCACCGGCGGCCGGGCCCGCGTCAGGCGTTCCCGCGCCCGCGGCATCACGGCGCAGGGCAGCGAGCGCCGCGACGACCGCGTCGCGCTGCACCGCATCGAGGGCGTAGCGCGGACCGGAGACACCCTCCGAGCGGTCCTCGACCGGCGCGATGCACGAAGCCACGCTGGCAGGATCGACCCGGGCGAGCGCCGGCGGTTCTCGACCGCCGATACCAGGGGGTGCCACCGTGGCCCCGTCCACACCGCCCGCATGGCAGGCCACGCAGCGCAGGGTCACGAACGCCTCGCGTCCCAGCGCGGTGCGGGCGTCGTCGCGTGAAGCAGCCGCCGGCGGCGGCGCGTCGCCCCCGGCGTCTCGGAGCAGGTAGGCGGCGATGTCGGCCGCCTCGGCGGCCTTGAGCTTCAGCGAAGGCATCCGCCCGGCCGGCCGCGCATGCGACGGCACGATGAGAAACTCGGTGAGCGAGCGCCGCGAATACTTTGCCGCCACGTGCTGCAGGGGCACCGACGCGAACGGTTTTTCGGGCAGGGGAATCCCCGCCTCGATCAGCTCCTCCTCGTCGAGCTGCGCGAACGGCGTGGCCGCCGGGGCGACACCGGATCGGCCCTCCTCGGGCGCGTGGCACGCGACGCAGCCCACCCGGTGATAGAGCGTCGCGCCGGACGCGGCATCACCACGCTCCCAGAACGCCGGCGGCATCGGGTTGAGTCCCGTCGGCTTCGGGAGCGGCGCCGGCGCGCGTCGGGTCGAGAGATGCGCGACGAGCGCCGCGATCGTGGCGGGGCGATCGCCTGCCGGCACGGCATCGAGGGCATGGGGCATGGTCGTGCCCGGGGCCGCCGTGGCGGGCTCGGCGAGATAGCGACTCAGCCACGTGGCATCCACGCGTGCGCCCACGCCCGACAGGTCGGGCCCGGGCTTCGGCTCGAGTCCGGGTAGCTCCGCCTCATGGCAGGCGACGCACCCGAGTTCCCCGATCAGGAGCCGTCCGGCGACGATCGGGCCGAGCCGACCTTCGGGAGCGGCGGTCTCGCGACCGAATCGCTCGAAGGCCGACACGACCGAGACGCCTCCGGGGCGAGTCTCCGCCCGGGCCAGCGGTGGGAGCCACGGCACGGCGACGGCGATCGCGACCAGCGCCCGGAAGGTCGCTCCTCGCTCGACAGGCCGACTCGCTCCCATCGCTGGCGTCCCTCAACGGATGCGGGTTCCGTGAGGATAGCACGGCAGCGCCGGCATCTGCTCAGGGGGCGTCCCTGTCCGCGTCACGCCTGTCCGCGTCACGCCTGCCTGCCTCGCGCTTCTCGTCGTGCCCCCGCCGCAGCCGCTCGACCTCCTCCTCGAGGCGTCGCACACGCCGCTCCATTTCCTCGAATCGTTGTTTCCCCTCCTCCATGCGACGCATGGCTGCCTGCATCCGCTCGCGACCCTCGCGCATCGCCTCTTCCATGCGCTCCCGCATCTCGCTCGACCCACCGGGCATCGGACCGCCCGGCATCGGCGGCCGCTCGGGCATCGGAGGCCTGCCTCGTCCTTCGGGCCGTCCACCCTCGGGAGGCTGCGGACCCGGCGGGCCCCACGGCGGCCGTGGACCACCCTCGCGGGGCGGTCCGACTCGGCCCCGACCCTCGGGGGAGCCACCAGGGCCGCGCTCCTCCGGAGGACCGAGCCGTTCCATGAGCCGCTCGAGCCCGTTCGCGATCCGATCGAGCCGCTGCATCATCTCGTCGTTGCCGGTCGGTCGCGGTCCCGGTCGCTCCTCGTCGGCCGCGACGCATGGCGTCATCGTCGCCAGCCATACGACCGCGGCGAGGCCGACACACGTGGCCGCCGGACCGGACCACCTTCGGCGTGCGCGCACGGATGCCTGCGGCCGCGTTCCACCATGCTCGACATCCCCCAGGCCCGCAGCCTGCCCACGGGCCACTGCCCGACACCCGACGCTCGACGACAGCCTGATCATGAATCGCTCCTGGAGAAGGGGACGGTTTCCCCGGCCGTGACTGGACGTTCCCGCGTGCTGGTTTTCTGCTTGGACCGGTGCGGGCTCGACCGGGCGATGGGCCATGATGGCGGACCGGTGACGTCACCCCCGCCCGACGACAGTATTCATGAACGAGATGCCGGCGGCAAAGTTTCGCGACCCAGCACTCGTGGACTACGGCACCGATCCCGCGGGACTCGGCCGCCGGCTCGAGCGGTTCGCCGGCCTGCTCGTCGATCGCCCGCTGCCGCACGTCACCGGGAGCCGGCGCGATCCGGCTGCGTGGCCCGAGGCGGCGGCGGTGTTCCATTCCGCGACCGCATCGACGATCGCGCCGCCTGCGGGGCCGGCGGGACGGTGGGAGTTTCGTCGCACCGTGCCCGACCCGTGGCGCACCTCCATCCCGCTCGGCCTCGCGACGATCCTGCTCGAGATCCGCCCGGCGCCATCGGGCCAGATCGGCATCTTCCTCGAACAGGTCGCACAGTGGCGGTGGCTCGCCGCCGTGACGCCGCCCGGCAGCGTCATGCTCTCCCTCTTCGGGCACTCGGGAGCGGCCACGCTCGCGCTGGCGGCAGCCGGAGCCGAGGTCGTGCATGTCGATGCCTCACGCCAGGCCCTCGCGCTGGCCCGGCGCAACGCCGAAGCGTCGGGGCTCTCCCACCTGCCGATCCGCTGGGTGTGCGCTGACGCCGCAGGATTCGTCCGCCGCCAGGTGCGACGCGGCCGGGGATTCTCCGGCGCGGTGATCGATCCGCCATCCTGGGGTCACGGACCGCGCGGGGAGGCGTTCGCGATCGACCGCGATCTCGCGCCGCTCGTCGGCGATGTCGCGCGGCTCGTCGCGGCGGGCGGGACGCTGCCCCGTGGCCCCCTGCTGCTCACGTCCCACTCGTCCGGCTGGCATCGCCGTCGGCTGCGGGCGACACTGCAGGAGGCCTGCGCGACGGCAGGGGTCGGCTGCGATCCGCCCGAGGACGGCCCGCTCACCTGCACCGACGACGCCGATCGCACGCTCGACCTCGGGGCCTACGCACGGTGCCTGCCACGCTCCTGAGTTCCCGCGGTCGTCGTCCTCCCATGCTGCCCGACCCGATCACGAGCCCGTCGAATCCACGCGTCCGCGAGGCGGCCGCACTGCGCGACGCGGCCACCCGCCGCGCCACGGGACTCACGCTCGTGGACGGGCGCCGCGAACTCTCCCGCGCCGTCGCCGCGGGCGTCGAGGTCGTCGAGATCTTCGCGACAGCCGCTGCGCTGGACGCCGACGGCTCGCGCGACGCACTCGACGCGCTCGTGGCTCGCGGCACCCGGCTCACGACCGTGGGGCCGCGCGCCTTCGCGCGCCTCGCGTTCGGCGACCGTGACGAGGGGCTCGTCGCCATCGTACGGTTCACGGCCTCGCATCTGGCCGACGTGCCGCTGCAGCGCGACCGTCCGGTGCTCGTCGTCGAGGGGATCGAGAAGCCGGGGAACCTCGGCGCGATCCTCCGCAGCGTCGACGCCGCCGGCCTCGCCGGGCTCGTCGCCTGCGATCTCCGGACGGACGTGGCCAACCCCGCCGTCATCCGCGCGAGCCTCGGCACCGTCTTCCGCGTGCCGCTGGCCACCGCGACGGCGACGGACGTCATCGGGTGGTGTGCCGCGCAGGGGCGACGTGTCGTGGCGGCGACGCCCGACGGCAGCCGGAGGTGGCACGACGCCGACCTCACCGGGAGCGTCGCGATCGTGCTCGGCAGCGAGGCCCACGGCCTCTCCCCGATCTGGCATGCGGCCGCCGGCGCCGGCACGATCGTCGTCGAGTCCGTCCATCTGCCGATGCGCGGCGCCGCCGACAGCCTCAACGTCTCGGCCACCGCGGCCGTCCTCGCCTACGAAGCCCTGCGACAGGAGAGCCTGCAGCGATGAGCGCCCCCGACCCTGCCACGCCGATCGATCCGACACCACGGCCCGAGGACTTCGCGGCCCTCGAGCGGGTGTGTTCCGCATCCGGACCGGAGGCGATGTTCGCCACCCTCGCCGAGTCCCTGCGGCTCCGGCGTCGCTGGCACGCGCTCTTCGACACGCGGCTGATCGAGGCGCGGCTGCGGCACGGCCTGCCCGCGGCCGGAGACCTCTCGCGCGTTCCGGAGGATGTCCGCGAGCGGATCGACGAGGCATCGATCGCCGCATGTCGCGAGGTCGGCTGGCCGCTCCTCGAGGAGGGGCAGGTCGCGGCGGCCTGGCTCTACCTGCGCGCCGCCGCCGAGCCGGGCGAGGTGGCCGGTCGCCTCGCGGAGCTCGCCACCCGGGTGACCGAGTCCGCCGCCGGTGACGACGAGGCGCAGGCGCGGCAGCTGCATGAACTCGTGGGCGTGGCGCTGTGGGAGGGCGTCGATCCGGCGGTCGGCATCGATCTCGTGCTCCGCACCCAGGGCACCTGCAACGCGATCACCGCCTACGAGCAGGCGGTCTCCCGGCTGCCGGCGGCGCGGCAGCAGCCTGCGGCCGCCGTCCTCGTGCGGCATCTGCACGGGGAGGTGACCGCGAACCTCGCCGCCGACCTCGAGCGCCGCGGCGTCCACACGGCCGCCGCGGCCGGGGATGCCGCGATCGCCGCGCTCCTCGCGGCGGCGGGCGGACTCGCCGACGATCCGGCCGTGCACATCGATGTGTCCCACCTCCAGTCGGTGCTGCGCATCGCGCGCGTCTGCACCGACGAGCCGACGCTGCGCCGGGCATTCGACCTCGCGTGCTACGCGTGTCGCCTGCCGGCGGACGTCACCTATCCGGGCGAGCCGCCGTTCGAGCAGGTGGGCGAGGCGTCGCGCCACTGGTTCGGAGCGCAGCTGGGAATCGATGTCGAGGCGGCGCTCGGGTTCTTTCGACGCGCCGCGGCGCGGGCCCGGATCGAGGAGGCGGGCACCCTCCCGTCCGACGTGCTCGCCGTGCTCCTCTGGCGGCTCGGCAGACCGGCCGAGGCGCTCGCCGCCATGCTCGAACGTCCGGCGGATCAGGGCATGCCCAGCACGCTGCAGGCGGCAGGCATGCTTCCCTCGCTGCTCGAGATCGCGGCAGCGGCGGGTGACTGGCGGGCCCTGCGTCAGGCGTGCCGGGAGCGGGGCGACGAGATCACATTCGCCGCGTCACTGGCGGCGGAGCGTCACCAGGGCCAGACCGAGCCGAACCAGTAGCCCCACTCGGCGACGTTCGGTCGCACGTCCTCGATGATCGAGCGACACGGCCACCACGGTTTCTTCGCGAGCACGCTGTTGCCGCACGGTCCGCACGAGCCGCACGGCGCCGACGACGAACCCGGGCCGCACGTCATGCACGGGCCCGGCACCCAGCCCACCTGCTCGGCGCTCAGGAAGCCACGACCAGGCGGCAGCTGCCAGGGTACGAGCATGTCGGGCGGCTGACGCACCCCGTGGCAGCCGCGCCAGCGGGCGCACCCGTCGCATGGATCGACGCAGTGGGGATCCTCGTGAACGGCGCCCCAGTACCGGGGGCCGCAGCCCGTACCGCCGTAGTCCCGGCCACACGCCGAGTCGCCGCAGTGCCCGCAGGGTCCTCCGGCCGAGGCCGGTACCGATACGAGGGCGAGCAGGGCGACGGCGACGGCCGCACTCCGTGTCGTGATCATGCCGATGGAATCGTTCATGCAGAAGGTATCGGTCATGACGCGGCCGATCCCCGCGCCATGCCCCACCGCGGCGGCAGAGCCTGCGCAGACCGCCCGGATTTCCGAGCCACATGAGCGGATCCTGCCTTCGTGGGCAGCGGCTCAGGGGGCGGCAAAAGTCTCCTCGCTCCGGCCGCGGCGGCCGCTCGCTCGGGAAGCGTTCGCCGACCCCCTTCGCCTCGTCTTTTCCTACGCTGGAGCACCGGCTCAGGGGGCGGCAAAAGTCTCCTCGCTCCGTCCGCGGCGGCCGCTCGCTCGGGAAGCGTTCGCCGACCCCCTTCGCCTCGTCTTTTCCTACGCTGGAGCACCGGCTCAGGGGGCGGCAAAAGTCTCCTCGCTCCGTCCGCGGCGGCCGCTCGCTCGGGAAGCGTTCGCCGACCCCCTTCGCCTCGTCTTTCGGCTGGCGTCAGGAGCGGGCCGCTGCGACGACGACGCCCGGCTCAAGGGGGAGTCGCACCGGCGCAGTCGTCGAGGAACCGCAGAAACTCGACCGTCACGGGGTCGTCGGCGAGCCCCAGGTCGTCGTTCAGGCGGCCGTGGTTCGTGTCCCCCTTCCCCACGGACCGGGCCGGGATGTCGGCCGATCGCAGCACCGATTCCAGACGCCGAGCCTGGGCCGGCGTGTCGGGGTTCCCCGAAAAGTAGAGGATCAGGAAGGGCGGGATCGCCTTCCCCTTCGCGACGTGCGTGACCGCGGAGAAGTCGAGATGCTTCTCCGGATCGTTGCCGAACTTCTGCCGATGGCCGAACGTGGGCATCGCGCCACCGTAGATCGCCTGCCGATGCTCCGCGGTGAGGATGATCTTCGGGATGTCATACGTGTCGCCATCCACCGGCACGCACCCGACGAGCGCCCGCGCGGGCACGTCGGCCTTCCTGAGCCGCCGCTCGTCGGTGCACAGAAGCGCGGCGAGCTGCGCCCCGGCGGAATGCCCCCCCACGACGATGCGGTGCGGATCTCCGCCATGCGCGGCGATGTTTCGGTGCACCCAGCCGAGCGCGGCTGCGACGTCGCCGACGAGCTCCTCCATCGTCACCTCCGGCAACAGCCGGTAGTTGGTGGAGACGAAGACGAAACCGCGCTCGGTCAGCACCTTCGGCTTGAGCGCGACGTCCGACTTGTCGCCGACCTGCCAGCCACCTCCGTGAATCCAGAACACGACCGGCCGCTTCCGCGACGCCCGGCTCGCCGGCGTGTAGATGTCGAGGACGTGCCGCGCGTGGCCCTGCTCGACGTACGGCACGTCGGCCGTCTTCTCCTGCGCGCCAGTCGGGGCGCCCGCCACCGCGCCGAGGGCGCCGGCGAGCACGAGCGTCGCGCGGGTGATGCGGCCCTTCGCTCCCGCGGGTGTCGCCGGCCGTCGAGCCATGGTGCGTGTCTCCTGGGACGCGTGATGAACTGTGACGATTTTTGTCAGGGGGTGCGGGCCGGCGGTGCCGCGATGGTGCGCTCGTAGAGGCGGAGGTAGGCCCGCGCGCTCGCGTGCCACGACCAGTCCTGCCGCATCACCCTGCGGACGAGCCCCCGCCACCGCTCGCGGTCCTCGTGGCAGTCGAGCGCGCGGCGGACCGCATGCTCGAGGGCACCGGGGTCGATGGAGTCGAACCTGAACCCGCTGGCCGTCCCGTCGGCGAGGGTCTCGGCCGTGGTGTCGATCACGGTGTCGACGAGCCCGCCGGTGGCCCGGACGACCGGTATCGAGCCGTAGCGAAACGCGTAGAGCTGCGTCAGGCCACACGGCTCGAAGCGGCTCGGCACGAGCGTGATGTCGGCGGCGGCCTGCACGAGATGGGCGAGCCCCTCGTCGAAGCCGATCACCGCGTCGATCGTGCCGGGACACGCCGCCGCCGCCCGACGCACGCCCTCCTCGAGCCCCGGCTCCCCCGTGCCGAGCACGATGAACCGCGCGCGTCCACCCGCCCCCATCCGCGCGAGCAGCTCGACGAGCAGGTCGACGCCCTTCTGGTACGCGAGCCGCCCCACGAAGGCGACCAGCGGCCGCGGATCGGGGGCCGCATGCCCGAGCCGTGCCGCCAGCGCCACCCTGGCGGCGTACTTCCCCTCCTCGAAGTCGTCCGCCGCGTAGTGCCGCGGGATGTGCGGATCCGTCGACGGATCCCACGCCTCGGTGTCGATGCCGTTGACGATCCCCTCGAGCGCGTCGCTCCGCGCCGCCAGCACCCCTTCGAGGCCGCACCCGCCCGGCCAGCCCTGGATCTCGCGGGCGTAGGTCGGGCTCACCGTCGTGATCGCGTCGGCGAACACGAGGCCGGTCTTCAGCAGGTTGAGCTGGTCGTGAAACTCCATCTCCTGCCAGTTGAAGTGCTTCCACTCGATGCCCGTGAGGAGCATGTCCCAGTGCCAGAAGAGGCCCTGATAGGACATGTTGTGGACCGTCATCACGGTGCGGGCCCCCGCGAGCGCGGGCCACGCGCGGTAGAGCAGCTTCTGGTAGGCCGGGATCAGGCCGGTCTGCCAGTCGTGGCAGTGGATCACGTCGAAGGCGTGGGCCTCGCGGCCGGCCAGCTCGAGCGCCGCGCGGCAGAAGAAGATGAATCGTTCCGAGTTGTCCGGATAGTCCTCGGGACCGCCGTAGAGCGTGGGCCGGTCGAAGAGCTCGGCGTTGGCCACGAGGAACACCGGGCAGGCGGCCCGCGGGAGGTGGGCCCGCAGAATCCGCGCGGGCAGCCGCCGTGTGCCGATCGGCACCTCGAACTCGAGGCCGGTCGGCTCGATCGGCAGCCCCTTCGCGAGCGACTCCCGGTGCGCCGGGATGACGAGCGTCGTCTCGCAGCCGAGCGCGGCGAGTGCCGCCGGCAGGGCACCCGCCACGTCCGCCAGGCCGCCCGTCTTGGCGAACGGCACCGCTTCACTGGCCACCTGGAGCACACGCATGACGGCCTCGGGCGATTCACCGCGTCAGTCGGTCGCGGACGGACGCAGCGCGTGAAGGGACTGCCCGTGGTCCCACGGCCGGCGTGCCGCACGGGGCTCGCGGTGGCAGGTGACTGCTCCCATCACGCCGTCGTCTCCGGGTTCAGCGGGCCGTGAGCGTCTCGAGGTAGGCGACCAGGTCGACGAGGTCGCTCGCGGAGAGCGTCGTCGCAAGGTCGGCCGGCATGAGCGACACGGGCTGCCGGACCAGCTCCTCCAGCGCGTTCGTCGGCAGCTTCACGTCGATCCCGTCGGCGCCGCGCACGACGACCTCCGCGTCGGTGCGCGAGATGAGCAGACCGGTCACCGAGCGGCCGTCGCTCCCGACGGCGGTCCACGTCTCGTAGTTGTGGCTCACCGCGGCCGAGGGGGCGAGGATCGATTCGTACAGGGCGACGCGCGAGAGCTTCGCGCCGATGCCCGAGAGATCGGGCCCGACGGCCTTGCCCTGCCCGCCGACCACGTGGCACTTCGCGCAGGTGCCCGCGCCCGCGAACACCTCGCGTCCGTGCCCCGCGTTGCCGCCACCGCGACGGCTCAGTTCGTCGAGCGTGGGCAGCTTCCCGCCCCCCTTGGGCTGCGGCAGCGGCAGGACCTTCGCGGCCGCCTGCCGCACGTCGGCCCACGGCGCGAGCGCGAGCGTCGCGGCGGCGGCCTGCGCGAGCGATCCGGAGAGCGCCTGCTTCTCGGCGAGCGCGACGAGCCGTTCGGCCCCGCGCTGCGACCGCCCGAGGGCGAGCACCGCGGTGCCCCGCGTGCCGGGCGCCGCGTCCTCCGCCGCCACGATCTCCGCGAGCAGGGCGACCGACTGCTCGGTGCCGTTGAGACCCACGCCGGTGAGCAGGCGGGAGGCCTCGTCCGGCTCGGCCTTCGCCACGGCGTCGCGCAGGGCCTGGTGCGCGTCGATCGCGAGCGCCGCACCGGTGGCCGCCACGACGAGCTGCTCGTCCGTGCCCTTCGCGGCGGCGAGCGCGACGAGTTCCCCCGCGCGGCCGTCCAGCCGAAAGCGGCGCACGAGATCGACGAACGCCGGCATCCCCGTGACGAATCCCGCCGCCTCGTCGATCCGCGCGCGAAGCGCGG
>Ga0214917_10003680_pt1 | contig 17538 bp, 18 predicted proteins | sample LL_1208_BB_MetaG_FD_177983 | JGI IMG/M metagenome (GOLD analysis project Ga0214917, IMG submission 177983) | Freshwater microbial communities from Lake Lanier, Atlanta, Georgia, United States - LL_1208_BB | ecosystem: Environmental > Aquatic > Freshwater > Lake | place: USA: Georgia | collected... | reverse complement strand
GTAAACGTCATGAAACAATTGCTCCAGACCATCCCCCGTAATGACATGTATATCCGATGTCCAATCTCCATAACCATGACGGAGAACACGAGACAAAAAATCGGAGAAACCATGAAACAGTATTATCAGACAGATGCAGGAAAAGAAAATAAGAAAAAGGCTCATGAAAAACGTTCTCAGACAATGAATACAAGGCGTGAACAACTCCGAAACACCATTACCGAGAAACAATGCCGTGTGTGTCAAAAACTCCTCCCGGTATCTTCCTTCTGTAAAAAGTCCGCTTCCTCTGATGGTCTACAACCGTATTGTAAACCCTGTACCCTCGAAAAAAAGAAATCGTACCGACTCTCCACATAATATATTATCCATCCATTTTTAAGACATCTGTGTCTTAAAATGCCTTTCTTTCTACCAAAGGATTCTTATGGTTTGATGATGGTGGTTGTCGTATTGGCACAGGAAAGCATGTGATAGAAAAAGGGAAACGTTCGTTTGAATCGGTACTTCGGATCCTCTACATATCGTGTCCCGTTTTCACCACAATCCTGGTATTTCCGTGCATTGGAGGCGTATTCGTGTTTGATTTTTCCGGACACGACATCTTTTTTGCCGTAATACTGACACGTTCCGTGCTCGATGGCGTCATGAGGCAATACAAAACGAGATGGTTGAAAATAGATACATTTCTTGCAGAGGGGGACGTTGCCGTTTCGGATCTGGTATCCCTGGATCGATAAGAAGAAGAAAGAAACTATAAGACAAGAACGCCACCACAATGACATTTGTTTTTTTTTTTACAAAACAAATGTTTATATTTTTTTTTTTGATATTGGTGGGAAATAAAAATGTTGACAATCCTTTTTACGTTTACTTTTCTGAACACACTGCTCCTTCTTGCCATTTTATTCATCATCTTGTTCCGAAAGAACCGTGAGACGTTTTCTTCTCCTTCTTCAGCATCATCGCCAGTGTTGAAAAATCCGGGATGTGATGCGGAAGAGCAGGCCGCGTGCACAAAAGTGGAGAGAGCCTATGAAGAAGACTCCAAAAACAACCCCTCTTGTGAATTGGCACGACCCGTTGTCCGAGAAAAAACCATCCAGTGTCATCCGTGTCATGATTACGAAGGAGAAGGCTGTGTCCCCAAGACCTGTGCGATGACCGCGTGCACATCTCCGTAATGGAAAGACAAGAAAAAAAAAAGAGGCCATCATATGACAGCCTAAAGACAATTCTTGTTTTTTTTCCGTTGTGATGATTCTGCGATCCGCGATAATGTCCGGATGTAACCAACAAAATCCTCCAGACATTGTTGTCGAGTTGGTGCGGATGTATGATCCTGGCGCGTGACCATAAATTCCATCCTCAACCGGGTTTGTGGGGTCGATGTATGATGAATACGAAAACGGATCATGGATGCCGGTGGAGTCACCTCTGTGAAGAAATACGGTCGTCGTTCCATGACCTTGGTGACAGCGTCATCATTGTTTTTCCACTGTGGGAACATGTGAATGACCCAAAAATCTTGTGTCTCATACCAATAATCCAGCATCAATTCCCATTGGAAGCAATGATCCTGACGCCTGTAACTAACTATGATTGGGTCATTCAAGACAAGCCGCACACCCCGAGGGCATCGACGGATTCGGATATAATAATCCTCCGGACGTCCATCAGGCGGTTCCGGTTCGTTTTTCAATCCCAGTCTCTCCCACAAATGAAAATACGATTTGATGTATGACTGCACGTCCTCCGGAAGACGCCCATACATGAAATCTCCATCTTCTCTTTTCATGATTTTTCTCATACCGTAGATTCCAAAAATCATTTTATCCCTCATTCTTTTTCTTCTAAAGGTATTTAAAGGAATGATAGGTCTTTAAATACTTTTAGAAGAAACCATCGAAAAGAGAAATTATTTTTGGATTTTTACGGTAGAATAAAATGCCTTTAGGTCGGCTTTTCTATTCGTAGGATTTTTATGTCTCACCTTGGGATAATGACCGTGCCGTGTGCGTTTGCGGGTCAGGTTATTGTCTCGGATGACACGACGAAGATGATCGTCGGTAATAGAGAAATCGTCAAATTTATTCTTGAGATAAGCATGAAGTTCAGGGATAGATACGGTCTGATATGAAGATAGATAATGGAGAGCCTCGTTGACATGGATTTGACGGATCTTGTAGGAATACGAAGGGCGATGTTGTCTTTCAAAAGAACCATAGGTAAGAAACTGCTGGACCCAGCGATAGAGAGTCACAAGATGACAATGAAAGATTTTACAGGTTTCACCGAGATGATGAGAAGTCAAAAGATAATGTTGAACGGCAAGAAGTTTCAAATCAGCAGATTTATGGGGCATATTTTAATTTTAGAAAGCACGCGATACCTGAACGTACGATGTTCCTATACGGGAGGACCAGGGGTGGGGATCACCGCAACACCCCTTATTTATTATGCTATTCGTATCGGATGATTTCATCAGGTAAAATTATAGTTTCTTAAAAAGACATTTAAAGAAATGACTCATCTTTAAATGTCTTTTTTTTTTAAACCCTTGAAAGCAACTCATAAGAGATGATGGACATGGAGGGCTTTGGTTCGTCCGATGCGATAGGCCCGGGCGATGATCTGGGTTTCAATGGCTTCTTCCATCCGATGAAAAAGGATGACGTGGGTGGCTTCTTGGAGATTGATCCCGGCACCATTGGCGAGACTATTGATGAACAAGACATTAAGTTCCCCCTGTTTAAAATCATGGATTTTTTTATAGCGTGATTCCATGGTTCCACTGATTTCTGCGTACCGGATTCCTTCATCTTCGAGGGCATAACGGATGTGGTGAAAGGTCTCATCAAAATTAGAAAAGATGATGAATTTACCACTCGGATCATTATCGATAATGTCTAAAATAATATCGGCCTTGCCTTTTTTTTTTCTGGGGATGACGGTAGAAGAGGTTAAGGGTTGGATTTTATTTTTTTCCATCAACATGTGTTTCTCTGTATCTCGGAGGTAATGCATCATATCCGTCGTGATCAGACCACGACAATTCGGACAACTATTTTTTGTCTGTAACCATCGGAGGATACACCGGGCACAGAACACGACCTGGCAACAGGAGATGAGGACGTGATGATCAATCATTTGCATACAGATCATGCATTGATCTTGAAACACAAACTGATTATATCGCCGATATAATTCTTCTAATTCTTTTTCTAAACTTTCTTTCCTGGATTTCCATTTATTTCGTCTCGCTTCATCATTCAATCGTTCGAATTTCTCCATCTTAAAATCCGCTTCGCGGATCAATTCTTCTTTTTCGTTCCGGATCAGTTCAAAAATATTGGAGGTGGTTGTCCCACCCAGATGCATGATGGCCTTTTCAATATTTCCGGCTTCAATCATCCGACAAATGGAATCCGACATGATATTCTGGACGATGTTATAGAGAGGATGATGACATTCATGAGAATGTCGAAACAAGGGTGGGAGGGAGAAGGAAGAACGGATGTACTCATCCTGATTTTTAACGATAAGACTCTGAAAAATATGAAAATCCATGGTGGTCGAAAATAAACTACATAAAAAATTATGATTGCTGTGATTCTGATACAGGAGTTGAAACGGTGTCGCCGTCACAAACCATAAAAATCCGGCGACCATAAATCTCATTGCCGGGATACGATTTTGTGTCGGCTCATCATAGACAAAACGTTTCCATGCATAACCAGGGAATTTTGCCACGAGATAATTATAATGATTGGGTGCACACATGACGATATCATACATACCCGGATCCAGAGATTCTAATTTTTTTCGAGAAATGATGGTGTACACAAGAGGCGTCTTTTGAATTTCTTCTACCCATTGTTTCAGGATGGAGGATCCGGCAATGATAAGCGTGGTCTTGATTTTTTGGAATCGTAGCAGTGATTTTTTGATAATGCTCCCATTACCATAAATATTTGAAATACTGGAAAGTAGATAGGGTTCTTTCATATTCCAGGACATCTTATCACGCAAGATCAATGTCAGTATCGCCAGAGTTTTCCCATATCCGGCAAGATCCGCATAGACACCAACATTCGTATGAATCGAAAAATTTTCATGAGTGGAATCCTGACAATGTTCTCGTTCTTCCATCATGTGAACCGCGCGAAGCTGATGTGGATACAGAGAAACACTCATATTGACTGGTTGAGGCACCATCCCTAATTTTTCTCCGATTCCATCTTCCCCCCACATCTTTCTTCTAACATAAGAAAACATTATTCTTTGTTTTTTTTCTTCTTTTTTGGTTGAAAATTTCAATCGCTCATGATTAAACCATGACCAAAGATTCTTTCCATTTCTTTAAATGCTTTTGGAAACAAGCGAGCAACATGATCGTTTCGGATGGCGAGCACCCGACTGATTGACGACGAAGCCAAGCGCCGGAGAGAACCAACACAACTCTACAGGGACACAATCGTCATTACCAGCACCTCGGACACAGGTTTACACAACCGGATGATGATTTCGCCAAAACGGTCATGAACATGAAACGCGACACTCTCCAAACCAGATGCCGCTTTCCTGGACCAGCTCCGACGTCAAGGCGGTGATAAGAGAAAGAGTGTGGTAAAAATACATTTTTTTTTTCCGTTTCAAAGGAAAAAAAAAAATGTGTAAAATGGGATAAAGAGATGAAATTGAAAGATTCGAATGCCTTTACCACAGAAGATCTGCTCCATCTTTTTATGGAAGGGAAACGATTGAATCCCGTGTATTTTGGTTATTTCTTAAGCGAGTCCGCTTCCAAAAAGTTGAGACACGTGTTTGATCAGTTGTATGTCCGACAGGACAAGAAAATCAGACAAAAAGAACAATTTGGTCATATCACCCTGAGATTCGCTCCGGGGAGTCCTGAATCGCTCGATGTTCTCCGACAGCATTCTCTACCTTTACAGATCCATGTTCTCCTGAAACGATTATACCTCTTGCCCGGTGGAATCTCTGCATTTACGGTAGAACTCCCCGTGGAGATCAGCCGACGGTTTCCTCAACTGAAAAATCCACATATCACTGCATATCATTCTTACCAAAGACAGCCATTCCAATCCAATGCCCTGATCGCAAATCCGGAATCTTTCTATATCGATATTGCGCATAAAAAGATATCGATTCCTCTTCATCTGGGGGTCTTTGGAAATCCGTATGATTCACCGATCAAAATGAAACAGGGGATGCTCGGATTTTTACAAGACGTGTTATTCAAAAACATATGGGAAAAGAAAAAGCAGGAATGGAAAAAACAAAACAAAGCATTTGATCAACAGACACAACGACTCCGATTATTGCAACAAGAAAAGAAAAAAACCCTGAACACCATCCAACAGTTGCAAAAAACAACCAGATCCTTTCTTCATCATTAAGTAGTGGTCAGAGGAAAGGCAACGACATGGACAATCCCGTTTTGTAGGGTATGATCAAAAGACAGGACGGGTGATTGATTCACGAGCAATTGATTTGGACCCTGAATGACCGCACGAAGCCATTCTCCTTTGATGGTGCTCTGGAGTTGTTGGAAAGGTGATGTAAACAAGACCTGTTTGGGGAAAACACCTTGCATCATGTGGTATTTGACAAATCGTCGGCACGCATCAATATCCATACGTACCAGAACGTCTTCCGGAGGCAATTGTTCCGGGACAAAGACGGTACAACGATCCATCGGATCCGCGAGTTGTTGATCTAATCGGGCGGTTCGTACGAGGAATGCAAAAGAAGGGTAATGAGCCTGAAGAAACCCCATGACGCTGTTTGCCGGATACGTTTTGGCGACGGGTTTCTTCCGGAGCACTTCTTGTGGATAAGCAAATCCATAATCAAAGAAAGGGTAGACTCCCTGCATTGACACCATGGTGGAAAATCTCTTTTTTTTTTATGAAAGAAAAAAAAGATTTTGTAATCCTTACCATATTCAAAAAAGGCATCTAAAGACGGAATCATAATGACATGTCTTTCAAGGTGTATTATGCTTTGAGGGATTGACCATATCCAAAAACGAAACGGAAAGAATAGAGAAACAAGAGGATGACAACCACGAGAATCACGAATTGGATGAGGATCTTGACTTGTAAAGTCATTTCACCCTGTCGTACATAATACGATAACCATCGATCCAGATACAATGTAAAACAGATGATGGATGCACCGATGACGGCTTCGATCAAAAAGGCAATGTGGATATTCTTGAAATTCAAAAGAGTTTTTGTTGGCATTTTACCGTATCCACCCAAAATTTTTTTTTTACTTTTTCTATTCTTATCAAGATAATGCTTGTTTACAGATATCCGTTGCCTTGGCAATCGCAGGTTGTACAATGTTTTCATTTAAACATTTCTGAAGTGTAGCATCCGGAGTTATCCCTGACAAAGGTTGTTGACAATAACAATCAGCATCGACACCCGCGGTCTTGCATTTCGGATCGTTGCCTGCACTCTCCAAAAACTTGGCATAGTAATAATAAGGAAACGGAAAGATCTGGTCGTTTCCTCTACCTTCGCCTTTCCATTGACTCCCACCTCCCCAATTGTCGCCGTCGATACCGGATTGTGTTGTTGAATGGCACCATTCATCTTCGGGTACACAGGTGAAGGCACCCGCATGACAAAAAGGACCAATCCAATTATACTGTGTACCTCCTAATCCACGTCCTGAATGATCTTGGGGTACGATATCAGGCACACCGTTGTAATCATTGGAAAATGTTCCAAAACAACCAATCTGTGAACTCTTATCAATATAGAAGTGATTCCGTACATAATCCACATTGCAGCAATTATTGTAATCTCCGTCTTCACAACCGGACAATGGTGGGGCATCCGGAGACGTGACCTGCCATAACCCTCCTTTCACGCTGGCACACCCCTCGTCCGTACAAGAGGTCTCTCCTGAGGCGACAATAAGTGCAGCAGGACAATCTTCGGGAGCACCGCCTCCAGCAACCCAATCCTTGGCAATGTCATTCCATGGCACATTTTGGTTTGCTTTGTAAGTTGTACAGTTATCAATCACTGATTTGTCAACGGTTGGGATACGAATGGTTGCTTCTGATTTTGGAATACAGGCAACACCTGTGGGACATGACGTTGATGGTTGACAAGAACACTGATCAAACGGTACACATTTTTTTTCATTCTTTTGAAAGCCTTCTTTTTTTTTATGGAAATAAACCACCAACCAAAGAGACAAAACGACAATGACTCCTGCAATGATGATGAAAAAAATCTTATTCATTTAATAAAAAAAGTAAAAAAAAAATGATTTAGGACTGTGTGATAAAAAAAGAAAAGAAACGATGAAATTCTTTTCTCATCTATGGAAGATGATTCTGATTTCATCGATGGTCGTTGTTGTTTCTTTGTCGATAAAGAATGAGGATGATCCTCTTTCTGGTGCACGACAATCACCGATTGGAGAAATCGAATCTCAACATTTTGTTCCTCCACAGAAAAAAATACCATCCACAGGTGGTGGTGGTGGAAAAATCATTGATGGGACGATCTCAACCTTTCTGACTTTTGTGGCGTTAGTATCCTGGAGAACCACGGATAGCGAAACGGCGGGTTTCTGTTCCGGTGCGTTTCTGAGCGAAACCGTGGTTCTTACAGCGGCTCATTGTGTCGATTTTGATCAGAACAATCATGAATTCTCTGTCTATCGGACCGCATCGATAAAAGATGTCTTTCAGATGGAAGGAGATGTATCTAGGTATCATGTACGGCAGATTATGGTACATCCATCCTATGATAGCAGTTATTGGGTGTATGATGTCGCTATTCTTATGGTGGAACATTCGATCGGGTCTTTCCATGGGAGTGGACATATTCTATTGAAAACAGAAGAAATGGAAAAGTATGAAATCACGGGGACGCCTCTCCGTATCGCAGGATTTGGTCGGGATGAACCGGAATGCATCCCGAAAAATGGGATGCATCATGGTGGTGGTGGTGGTGGTGGAATGATTTCTAGGAGTGAGAGTGGTTCGTATCGTTTACGAGAAGGAAAAGTCGCGGTGTTGTCTATTTTAGATTATCCCGAACTGGCACGATATTTTCGTTCAGAGACCATGTTGTTGGCCGGAGGGAATTCGTTCCCGGATGGTTCCGTGGTGGATAGTTGTAAAGGAGACAGTGGTGGTCCATTGTATCATCGGTATGAAAATACGACGGATGTGTTGATCGTCGGTCTTGTGAGTTGGGGGATCGGTTGTGGTTGTCCCAGATATCCGGGAGTGTACACACGTCTTTCCGCGTCTGCTGATTGGATCTCTTCTCTTGTATCGTAAAAAAAAATGATTTTTACACCGTTTCTATCGTGGTGTAAAAAAAAAAGAAATGACAACCACCGGGTTTTTTGTGGAAGATAAATATTTACAGGTGATTGCCCATCTGTATCGTGCAGAGATCAATCGATTAACGATCTATCGGCAACGCCTGGACGTCATATCGAATTGGTCGATTTCTCTGATGGCGACGATCCTGGTGTTGTATTTTGGGAATACGATCTTGTCTCAGAATATGATTCTTTTCTTGATTGTCCCGAATGTTTTGTTTTCATGGATTGAAGCCCGGCGTTATCGATATTACATGATTTCTCAATACAGAACAAGACTCCTCGAAAAAGGATTTTATGGAGACATCCTCGGAACCACCAGAGATCCGGAATCTCAGGAAGAAAATGTAAAAAAACATTTGTATGATACCGTAAAAATCCAAAAATAATTTCTCTTTTCGATGTTTTCTTCTAAAGGTATTTAAAGGAATGATACGTCTTTAAATACCTTTAGAAGAAAAAGAATTAGGAATAAAATTATTTTTGGAATCTACGGTAGTCTGATCACTCCTACCTACAACATCTCTTTATTCCATGCCTGGATTATCCGATGCAATCGGAATTACATCTGGTTGCTCTATTTTATTCACTTTAGTTGGATACTCAAGTTGTTTATCCTCAACGTCGTTCAGAAGAATTGGATCCTGATTTCTTGTGTCTGGAGTTCTGTGCTGATATCCCATGGGTGGATATGGTGTATCTATCATCGAAAGGAAATCGATATTTAAAGCTTGCCGATGGAAAAGAAAGAAAAAAGATGAGTGACGATCTTATCGGTAAAAAATGTTTATTATACGCTCCGTTATATGACACCATTCTTATTTTGAATGAATACATTAAAAATCTGAATTTACGGTATCATTTGATCATTGCCTTTCCTCAGATCATTGATCATTTTCGACAGGATCATTTTGAAAAAATCATCATGGTGAACTCCATTTTTGATACTACCATACCACAAAAGTTTCCGGATACCGAGATTTGTATCTTGAATATCGATAGCCTGACCAATGAGTGGACATTAGATAATATCCTGGGTGTCTATGAGAAATATCCAGGAATAAGGATTTATGATTATAACATAGAGAATCTCCGATTGTTGCATACCACCTATGATATCCAGAATACCCAATTTCTTGATTATGTGCATGACAAGGAAGAGATAGAACCATTACAACAATTATGGCAAACGATGAAAAAAATATATGATTTTGGCATCATTGCGTATACTCCTGACATTTCGTATTGTCCTCGCAGACGTGTCCTTGTCAATGATCTGAAAAACCGAGGTTTTACCGTCCGTGTCGCTCATGGTTTTGATAGGAATCGAGATATTGAATTGAGCCGGTGCAAAATCATCTTGAATATACACGGTAAATCTGACAATCAATCGCTTCCCACATTAATGTTTGAACACGTGCGGTGTAATCGATTATTGTATGCGGGATTTCGTATCTTATCTGAACCCTCAATCATTGATTCGGAATTCGGTTTACGATATGAGAATCTAAAATTCATGAGGTATCATGATCTATTGAACATCACAAAGGAACAGATCCATCGTTTTCAGTTTGATGATCTGGAATTCCCTAAAACCGTCCGTTTATCAGAGGAATGGACAAGATTCCAAAACGAAGAAGACTACCTGTTGTATAAAAAATCATAAAGACACATGCTGACGTGGCACTTTTCCGTTCCTATGATTTAATATAATCTTGGAGAAGAATAAGTGGTTTGATCGATGTCTTTTTGTGAAAATCTATTACAAAGTTGGTATCATACCGTTCCGACGGATCCTTTTGCTGATTTGTCTTGTTGGGAAACCTTGCCTGAAATTCAGAGAAAAAAGATGGTGAATGGTATTTCTCGTAATGTGCTAGGAGATTGGACGCCGTGTCAATTGGCGTTGTCATGGGGAAGAAAAGATGTCGTGAATCATCTTCTTTTTATGGGAGCGGATATGGATGCTCCTGGTAAGACAGGAATGAATCCTCTCCACGTTTTATTGATTCTATTATATTATCGTCCACAAGAATCTGTGTGGGTAGACATGCTTTTATGGTGGTTAAAACACGGTGTTGATATTCATCGAATAGGATTATTCTTTACAGAGGATGGGTACGAAGCATGGAATCCCATCGATTTATTGAATCATCTTGTCAATCGAGACAAACCATTGATCGTTCGTTTTCCTCGATCGATTCGTGTCCGGATATCTCCTACTTTTTCTCCTTCCATGACGAATCACATTGAAAAAGCATTCCTGATTCTTTTGTGTTTTGGAGCACGTCCTCATATTCATTGTCCCCTTCTCGATCCTTTTCTTTCCTGGTCATGGGAAGATCTGGCCATTGGCATTGAAAATGGTGAGGATTTGCTTTCTGATTTCAGTCGGAGCCTCTTTCATCTCCCGTCGACGGTTTCTCCATTAGATCTCAGTCGACGCGTCAAATATTGGGGGAAGCACGGTTCTTCTCATTTCACGGTCGATGTCAAGAATAAAATCAAAGAAAAACGGCGTCAACGTTTCACGGACAAGGGATTACGGTATTATGATCCGTGTTTTGAAGAGGATGAATCGGGTATGACCATTCCGGAAGAATTCGTCTCTCTTTCGGAAGGAAAACATGCGTTTGCCTTCCACAAGACATTGATCCCTTATTTTTTACGCGAACAGATCAATCCCCTCACAAGGAAACCGATCGATGTTTCATGTCTTCATCGTTGGTTAAAGGATGTAGAAACGGACGGTTGGACCTCCTATCTCTTTGATATTGATGATTATCTACATCCGTGTCGGGTATGGACAATCGATCCTTTAGATCCAGACAAGAGAGAACGACAAAAAATAAGGATTGTCATGGATCATATCTTGAAGATTGTCACGACTCGTTTTACGTACTCGAATATCATCAAGGTGTTTTCGATCTCCTCCTGTGAGATTTCTTATCTTTGTCATGTGTTGTCGATGGCTCCCTATCATTTTCACGTGTTTCGATCTCTTCCTCTGGAAATCCAGAGAAAAGATCTTCTTTTACAAATGTTTGTGGAAAAGATCCTCTTGTTTCTACAAGATTCCATTGAAAACGCCATTGTCACCTTTTGTTTTGTCATGGAAGAGATCCTCCAAGATATACATACGTATTCCATGATCCATCAAATCATGAGAGATCATAAACAATTCTTGTCGGATCTCTTTCGGAAAGATTTATTGGAAATCCTTTTTTCTCAACCAGACATCGCGGATCTGTTTCGAGATCGAGTCGGATATATCCATCTGCACACGTTCCAAGAAATCTGGAATCGACTCCTCCGTTATCATACCTTTCAATGCGCTTCATAAATCAAAAAAAGGCATTTAAAGACAACTCTTTCCTTTAAATGCCTTTGAGAATTTTACGAGTTTCATTATTTTTTTTATTATTTCCTTAAACAGGAAATGACACAGCCACCATCACCACCTTGTGATCTGCCATGTCAGAATCTTCCCATCATCCTTCGCGATTACAGCGTCTCATCTTCTGTTCCTGGCACACAAATTGTCTATACGGTTCTTTCTCTATATGGGAACCAGTTGTCCTCTTTACCGGGAAGGACGTGGAATATCATTCTCAAGGCCTCGATACCAACCGGGACAGACAAAACCGTTTTTACTTTTGATCTATCGAATGTCCAATCCCAAGGATACAATGTGGTGTTTGCGGATACATTAGATGGGACACTCACCATCGGAAAAAGTCCCGTATACAATGCACGTCGATACATGTCATATGATGTTATAAACCGAGGAACGCAACGTTTTCTTGTCATCAACCTGGACGTTCCGTCGTGTCGGAAAAACAAGAAACAAAAAATCTATTTTAACATCAATATAAGCGACAGTATCTCATGTGAATTACCTGATGACACGGGTTCTTGTACATCTGTTTCCTTAAGTACATCGACGTGTTCCGTATGCATCTCGAATGGGAATGGGGATGGAACATTTTATGTGCAAACAACGATTACTCCTGAGTGTCAATTAAATACTTTACCTACACCATGTCTAAGAACTCCTACATATCTAACCACTCTGGTCTTCCAAATGATTATCCCACCAACGGCATCATCGACGGTTGCTTATTATATACTTACGGGTTATGATGTCTCAACCAGCCAGGCGGGTATCGGTTGGACAACACAAACACCCTATTTTGCATCTTATCTGTTTTCAGTGGATCCTTCTTCACAAACTATAACCTCTTTGTACTCATTTGGTTATGAATCTCCGACGATTGTTGTTCCTTCAACTTCAACTTGGACATACACACAACCTACTGTTGTTAATGGTTTCATCGGTACACTAAATCCATCAAACCCATCAATCACTGTTTCCTATGTATCTTCACAATCATGTTTGGAAGGTTGAATTTTCCACATGATGGAAAGATAGAAAAAAAGAGCCATCCTATCTTATGACAGCCCTAAAATCAAGTTCTAAAGAGGAATTTCTTTAGAAATCTTTTTTTTCTTTCCAGGGCGTGGAATTTTCATTGTTGTTCCGGGATGAGGTTCTCAATGATGCGGAGATTGATCTCATAAGAGATCCCATTGAGGACACCCAATGCGGTAGAACCCACCAATAAATAAAGACGATTACCTTGGATCGAATAATACGTGTTATTGAGAGGAGCACAGGGTGGAGGGCCATCATAAGGAATCGGATTGGTCATGATGATCGTCTGATTTCCGACCTGGAGACTCCCGATAAACGCCATGATGTATTGGTTTGTGGTTTCACACGGATCTTGTGGAGCATTCGGATCCGTGGATACATAGACGGGGGTGTTGGTAGAGGAAAACGATCTGTGATTGTCAAGATCAAACGACAATAAGAAGGCACCCGCCGTGGAAGCAGACGCCGGGATCGAAAACAACAGAGATCCCGTGAGCGTGTACTCGTATTCTTTTCCAAAAATTTTCCCTGGTTCGTCGACCACACCAATGAGGGTTTTCAGGGATCTTCCCAACACCACCTTGCTCGTATCGGAAGGGATCTCCCAAGCGATCAGAGGGATCTGAGTCGTCCATTGTGCAAGAGGATGACTATCATAAGAATGCACCGCGGTCTCGTTCTCGGATCGCAGATTACGCAGATCGTTCTGAAGATAATAAGGCTTGGATTGTATGGAGGACCAGAATTGATTGATCGGTTCCTGGATCGAGGAGGACATTTTTTTTTTTTCTTAAATCTCTCTATTCGAAGAAAAGATTTTTTTTTTACCGTGATTGCTTTTTGGATTGGAAACCATGCGTTTTCCAATCATCCGCTCTATTTCCCCGCATCGAGTACCGATCTCGAGCCTCTTCTCAAATGAGAATTATCCTAACGACTGGACCATACGGGGTTCTGTGTCTGTACCGCATGAGGGATTCGAACCCTCGACTTTCGGCTTAAAAGGCCGACACTCTAACCGACGGAGTTCATGCGGTATTGATTTCCCATACCGAGGATCGAACTCGGTTCTCAGGCTTGAAAGGCCCGTATCCTAACCAGATAGACTATATGGGAAGTCATGATAGCGGTAGCCCACGAAACAGATGCAGAAGATCTTGAATCTGCTTCCTTTGACCAGGCTCGGATACACTGTCATATCTATGGCATAACAAATGATTTTTTTTTTTCATTTTTTAGAATAATGATTACATACGGAAGGAATGATTGCATTCAACACAACGGACAAAGACCGTAGCGGATTCGTCGGCTCTTCTTGTTTGTTTGCTAAACGAAAAGGTTTTCCGGCTACCACATCGACACTGGATGACCCCCTCCTCGACTTCGGGTGGTTCCACAAGGAAACGATCGTATTCTTCTTGTTGATCTCGATATACATGAAACACGGGATGATCCCAACCAAGACTCTTGTTCTTTAAATGATCAAAAACCGCCTCTACACGCGCCACGGTCATGAATTCACTGAATATCTCATACATGAGATATTGTGCAATCGTTTCTTCTTTATTGGCAAGAGACCAGAGGGCTCGTGTCATCTCTTTGCGATTGGATGGTTTTTTGATGAAACAGGACAGGACTACCTCGGCCAATTCTCGAAATTCTTTGTCAACCATGTTTTGCTTCACAATAAACCTTTGTTCGTGTGGATCATTTTTTTTTTAAACCTTCAAAGGTTGCACATGATGGAAAGATAGAAAAAAAAGAGGCTATCCTATCTTATGACAGCCTAAAATGAAGTTCTAAAGACAATATTCTTTAGAAATCTTTTTCTTTCCAGGGTGTGAAAGGTTGTAAGGACGTGTTCTCTCATCGGTTTCGTTGATACCAAAAATTCCGATAAATAAAAAAAAGAACCGACGTCTTACCTATTGTTGACATCCACATGTTCTTCTGGAGTCTGAGAATCGTATTGTTTGGCGGAATCGTATCCCAGAGAAAAAAGATCGAGTTTTTCGGTCTTGTTGAGATCAAAACGAAGAGCCACCGAGAAATCCACCTGAATCGAGAGATTATCAAATGTTTTTGGATCCATCTCTCGGATCCGTTGTGTCTGCATCCTATGAATCGGAATCGACAACAGCCTCCATAAAATCTCTGGAGTTTTCGGGGACAATTCTTCTTTTTTAGGATCGTCTTTGGAGAGGGGAGAGACGAGTTCGACGGCTAAGGCATAATCGGTCGTTTCCAGATGATGAACCGGAAAATTACAACAGAATCCACCATCAAAATACCAACATCCTTGATACTGGAAAGGTTCAAACAGAAGTGGAAGATTCGAAGACATCCGCAACGCCGTAAGACATGGTAGATCCGGATGATCCCGTGGATTCAGAAATTCTTCTTCATCGCGTGTATAGTTATACGTGCAACAGACAAGAATTTTATGATACGTTTCAAACAATTGACCCAGGGTGAGGAATCGACCTATTTTTTGAACCGTTAGTTTTTCCAGAATCTCATGGAGGACAGAGAAACTGATCGCACCATTTCCTTGTACCGCCTGTAACAAATCCAGATGAGACAATTTTTTCAACCAATCCGTCTGACAAAGGATCACCATGATTTCAATCGGAGAATAGCCGATACACAAAAGATATCCAATGATAGCCCCAATCGAGGTTCCCACCACCTTTTCAATATGGTGCATCCTCCCCTGATCCATGTAATACTGGAGCGCCCCCAGGATCGCAAACCCCCTTACCGCCCCACCCGACAAAACAAGCGTATTATATTCCTTCCTTACTCGTGTCTGATTCATTTCTTATACCCGTCTTGTCCGTATTCCCTTTAACGTGTTTTTTAAGAAGATAGGGGGGTGCTGGTTTCTTTCATGACTTCCCGTATTTCCTCAAGAAACAGGGTTCTCCGATGCAAAAGCACCACACTCAGACGATCCACGACATGACGGTTCTCGGCCAGATAGGAACGCGTGTCCTGATAGGCACGTACAATAATGGCGTGGATCTGTTCGTCGATCCGTTTCTTGTAGGTCTCACTAAAATACGGATAGATAATTTCTTTTCCCATCCCGTACTCCATCACCATTTTTTTGGCCATGGCAAATGCGGATTCCAGATCGGATAATGCCCCGGAGGTGATGGAATTCCCATAAAACACCTCCTCCGCCGCACGGCCTCCCAATAAAATACGGATCTTATCCTCAAAATACTCACGGGTATAGAGTCCCGCTTTCTCTTCCTCCATCGTCTCAAACAACGTGTACCCCAGAGCCGATTGTGGATTCAAGGAATCGATCGTTACCTTCCATGGTTTTTCACAGTGTGGAGAACGGATCGCCATCAAGAGATGACCAATCTCGTGTACCGCCACACGGATCGTGGCCGGTGCGGTGGAGGATCGTTTAGAAATGGAGGTCGTCTGACCCACCAAGATTTTTTCACGTATATGATCGATCGTCGTGAGATTGACCGGTAGAGTCTCATTGGTTCGTATGGCCATCAGTACCGCTTCATTCAACAGATTCTCGATCTGAGCCCCATTAAATCCATGGGTTGCCTGTACCAGATATTCTAAAGACGCGTTGACGGGTTTTTTATCCGAATGGATCTCTAAAATTTCTCGACGTGTATGTCCGTCCGGATTCGGGACATGAATGACCTTATCAAACCGACCCGGACGGAGGAGAGCCGGGTCGAGGACATCCACACGATTCGTGGCACCAATCACCAGGACGCTTTCTCCTTGTTTTTCCGTATCCGTCTGAAACCCATCCATCATGACCAGCATCTGGTTTAGGGTCTGATCTCTCTCGGCTCCCGCGGCTTCTTGATCCGAACCGCGACGACGACCCACCGCATCGATCTCATCAATAAAGAGGATACACGGCGCGGATTTTTTGGCAAAACGAAAGAGTTCTCGTACTCTCGCGGCTCCGACACCCACATATTTTTCATTGAACTCGGAACCCGAACAAGAAATAAAATTCATCCGGGTTTCTCCGGCAAGACATTTTGCGATCAACGTCTTTCCGTTCCCGGTCGGTCCTTCGAGTAGTATACCACGCGGTAAACGGACACCGTGTCGGGTATATTTTTCTGGGAAACGCACAAAATCCATAATCTGGTACAATTCATCCTTGACGTTGGTATATCCACCGACACGGGTGAAATTATAATTCTCGACATGTTCCAGTCGAAATGCACCGGATTCCGATGTTGTTTCTGGACGACGATGGTCGTTCTCGGAACGAGCCGTTTCGCGTTCTTCTTCGACTTCCTCTCCAGGACCCGTCGCCGGAAGGAATAGTCCGAGGATCGCGGGTCTTCTTCCATTCCCTCCCTCGACACGGAAAATCCGATTGGTGAGTGGTGGTTTTTTCATTTCGGTTTCGTCCTTTTGTTTACGAGGACGACCCCGTTTCCGTGGTGGTTCTTCTCCATGTTCCTCCCGGAAACGAGATTTTTGAGTGTAGAGGGGTTGGGCACGGATCTTGGTATTGATTTCCAAAAACTCGAGATAAGGAGATGGAAGGGTCTTCTCTTGTTTTTCTGGATGCCAGTATTGGGAACGAGAAGGAACAGGGGGCTGAAACGATTCAAGGATCTGTGATTGGAAAAGGATTCCAAACAAAAGAAGACATCGGCAATGGCGAAGAAATGGATTCATTTTGATTTTGATTTGTTTTTTGCCATAAA
>Ga0214917_10003679_pt1 | contig 17539 bp, 21 predicted proteins | sample LL_1208_BB_MetaG_FD_177983 | JGI IMG/M metagenome (GOLD analysis project Ga0214917, IMG submission 177983) | Freshwater microbial communities from Lake Lanier, Atlanta, Georgia, United States - LL_1208_BB | ecosystem: Environmental > Aquatic > Freshwater > Lake | place: USA: Georgia | collected... | reverse complement strand
AAAGACTTTATGCAGACCCATGAGACAAAAGGCATGTTGTTGGGCTTCATTGGCGTTGCCATGTTCGGTCTGACACTTCCTTTTACCCGTATAGCCGTTGCGGAGCTGAACCCCTACTTTGTGACCTTTGGAAGGGCTGCGCTTGGCGGCATTTGCGCGCTTTCGGTGTTTGTGTTTTCAAGGCCCAAACTGCTCTCAAGGAGTCAGTTGATGCGGTTGAGCGTGATGGCACTCGGGGTGGTTTATGGATTTCCACTGTGTGTGTCACTTGCTATGAAAACGCTTCCATCAGCGCATGGGGGAATTGTGCTTGGCGTACTGCCTCTCGTCACCGCAGTGGTGGGTGTACTGCGTTTTCACGAACGTCCTTCGCTATCGTTTTGGGCCACAGCTGTCATGGGCACTTTGCTGGTCATCACTTATGCCGCTTTAAATGGAAGCGGAGGTCTTGCAAGTGAAGACTGGCTTTTGTTCGTTGCAGTTTTAAGTGCGGCCATTGGGTATAACGAAGGGGGAAAACTCAGCGAAGAAATGAGTTCTGTGGAAGTTATCAGTTGGGCGCTGGTGTTGACCTTACCCATCAACCTCTTCTTGGCATACCTGTACCTGGATTTTGAAATCAGTTCAGTGTCTGCATCAGCTCTGGTTTCATATGTCTATTTAGGCTTGTTTTCTATGTACATCGGGTTTTTCTTTTGGTACAGCGGAATTGCGCTAGGGGGCGTGGCCAGGGTTGGTCAAGTTCAGTTGCTTCAACCCTTTTTGACGCTTGTTGGAGGGTATTTCTTGCTGGATGAAAAAATCACAGCAATGAATGTGGGATTCGCGTTGTGCGTATTAGCTGTTGTGGTTTTAGGCAAGCGAACTAGAGCGAAATAGACCCGCCGGACTTTATTGTCAAGATTCACTGGAGATGTTGCAACCGAGAAAATGCCGGAGCCAACCCAGTCTAGATGGGTGATTGGTGGCAAAAGGTAGCATCAAGATATATAATGAAACCTTATTGAAGGAGTTCCCAATGGCCGTAGCCATGAAACTTTCGGACGATTTGGTGGAAGACGCAAAAACCGTTGCAGCTGCGGAGCACCGCTCGGTACCAAAGCAGATTGAGTATTGGGCACGTATTGGTAAGGCTGTTTTGGATAACCCGGACATGCCACTGCGGCTCATTCAGGACACGATGCTGTCGATTGAAGAAGTGCGAGCAGGCCAAGTGTTGCCATACGAGTTTGGCTAATCAATGGCTTTAACTATTTTGACCACCCGATCGTTTGACCGGGTGGTCAAGAAACTGCACACCAAGGACAAGAAGGTGCTTGATGAAGCAGTGAAGGCCGTCGCGATTGACCCAAGTATTGGCGAGGAGAAGCGTGGGGATTTGATGGGTGTGTTGGTACACAAATTCAAGCTGAACAACCAAGAAACTTTGTTGGCTTATGGACTGAAGCCGAACAAGTCAAAGCCGAGTACCTTGGTTTTGTTGGCGGTTGGACCACACGAGAACTTTTACGCCCAATTGAAACGAACAAAATAATCGGTTCATCCACCTTCAACAGGATCTTTTGTTCCTCACAGTCTTAAGCTGCCGCCTCTAGCATCGGGCTAGCGCCACTCATTTTGATGGTGCGGGCCCGCTGTCTTTCTTTACCGGTTGTCGTGGTAATGCTCAGGGGGCTGTCGGTAGCTAGCAAGCCTGTGCCCAGTTGGCTGAGCCATTCTTGGCGGCCCAAGGCGCAGACCACGCTGGTTAAGGTTCGCAGGCTGGCGCCGCGGCCACTTTCCAAGTTTTTGAGGGCGCCAATGGCAATACCGGCTTTTTCGGCTAAAGCGTCTTGGGGCAGGTTCTGCGCCAAACGTGCCCCACGGATTTGGGTGCCCAGTTGGCGTTGGTGGATTTCCACAAGAGATGACTGTTTTGAGGGAAAAACGGTATGTGTCATTTTGATGTCCAGTAAATTCACGTACCTTTATTTCGACCACAAATGAGGTTGTATTGAGGAAAAGATGAAAAATAAAGGGAAAATAAAACCTAAATTAACCTCCAGATCTGCCGTTAACCCATATACGTAACTGGAAAAGGGCCTCCTCTGCCGGGGGATCATCACATGCAACTATCTTCTGTCGATCGCACAGCTGCTCTGAGGGCCGTAGCCTCAGATGTGGCCGCGCCTGTCGCAGCCAAGGTGGTGCCTGTGGCCCCGGTTAACCCTGCGGCTGCCTCATCGGCATCGCAAGTGGCCCCCCAAAAGCCCGGGGTCATCAACGACATTGATCCCAAGGTTCAGGCCCGCGCCGCTGCGGATGCCGCCAGAATTGCCGTCATGAGCGGCTCCCCCCAAGCCAATGAAAACCTGCGCAATTGGACCAAGCGTATGGAAGAGGTGGGCAAAGTGGAGCCGCCGCCCAAAGAACCCATTTCCAAAATGCTGATGCAACACATCCAGACCTTGTGGATGGCCAGTGCCAAAGCGGTTGAGGTGACCGCTGCTGCCAACCAGCATCCATCGCAAAATATGGCGCAAATTCAACAACTGGCTGAGCAAAAAAATCAGGACCCTGCCACGGCCCCAGGCTCCATCACCAAAGAGGTCCTGACCTACACGCCTTCTGAAATCAAGAAAAACGACAAATCAGACCAGTCCGGCAAAGCTGGTCGATAAAATTGGCACATTGATTGTTCGTATCAGATGGGCTCCACCATCACTCATTTGATCCATCTTGAGCCCTAACGCCCCTTCCAACGCTTCTTTACCGGCCGCTTCACTCACAGCCGCAGAAGCAAACCGCCACCACCGAACCGCTTTAGTGCTTTTTTCGGGGGGGCAAGACTCCACCACCTGTTTGGCAGGCGCCTTGTCGCAATACGAGCGGGTGGAAACCATAGCCTTTGACTACCGGCAGCGCCACCATGTGGAGCTGAAGTCCCGCTTGGTGGTGTTGTATGAAATTCGCCGCCAGTTTCCGGATTGGGGGCAACGCCTGGGCCAAGACCATGTGCTGGATTTGGCAGTTTTAGGCGATGTGAGCGAGACCTCACTTACACGAGATATGGCTTTTAAGATGGAATACAGTGGCTTGCCCAACACCTTTGTGCCTGGCCGCAACCTGCTGTTTTTAACTTTGGCGGGTTCTTTGGCTTACCGACGTGGGTTGGAAGTGATCGTCACGGGCGTGTGCGAAACCGATTTTTCAGGCTACCCCGATTGCCGCGACGACACCATGAAAGCCATGCAACTGGCCCTGTCTTTAGGTATGGACCGGCGCTTTTTAATAGAAACCCCGCTGATGTGGATTGACAAAGCCGATACCTGGCGGTTGGCGCAGCGGCTTGGTGGCGCCGCGTTGGTAGATTTGATTGTGGAGCACACCCACACCTGCTACCTGGGCGACCGAGAGCACCGTCATGCCTGGGGCTACGGCTGTGGCACTTGCCCGGCTTGCGAGCTGCGCGCCCGGGGTTACGAGCGCTTCAACTCGGTTTAAAGGGGCTCAGCCTTGGGTGCATTGGCCACGCCGCTGGCCACATGCCCTGAGGGCACATGCCGAGACGCTGATTCAATATGGCCTGTTTGGTCATCAAAGAAAAAATCGGGCTCAAACTCTCGCAAAAACTCGCCTTTGGCCAGTCCCCCTAAAAACATGGCCTCATCCACCTCAATGTTCCAGTTCATAAGGGTGCGAATGGCGCGCTCGTGCGCGGGGGCACTGCGTGCGGTTACCAGCGCGGTGCGTATGTGCATGGCGGGCGTGCCTTCTTGTTGCAATCGGTGCAGGGCGGCCAACAGCGGTTTAAATGGTCCAGCTGACAAGGGCTCCAGCGCCTTGTCGCGCTCGTGCTTTTGAAAGGCGCTTAAGCCTTGGGCCTGAAACACGCGCTCGGCCTCGTCGGAAAACAGCACGGCGTCGCCGTCAAAGGCAATGCGCACTTCGTGCGGATGGGCGTCGCTGGCCAGCGCCGACAGCGGGTAAACCTGCGCGGCGGGCACGCCTGCATCCAAAGCGGCACGCACATCGCTCAAGTGGGTGCTTAAAAACAGGTTGGCGTGCAAGGGCTTCAGATAGCGCCAGGGCGACTGGCCGCGGGTGAAGCTGCCCCGCTCAATGGGCAGGCCGTAGTGCTGCGCAGATCGAAACACACGCATGCCCGACACAGGGTCGTTGCGCGACAAAATCACCACCTCCACCCGCTGGGCATCATCATCGTTAAAGGCCAGCAACTTGCGCACCATAGAAAACGCCACGCCGGGCTTGGCGGGTACGTCCAGCTTGTCGAGCTGCAGTTTCATGTAGGCGCGGTCTTTGGTGGGGCCAAGACCCTGCTCAAACACCTTGTTTTCTTCTTCAAAGTCAAACAAGGCCCGAGACGAAATGGCAACAACCAGCTTGCCGTCCAGCGATGTGCCCATGTTCATGCTCCTCAAGTTAGAGGCGGTATTTTGAGGGTTCAGCTGCCCAACTCATTAAGAGTGCTCATAATGTGCCCCTTTGATGCGCCCACATGCCTACCCGCCGCCAATACCTTCAACACACCCTGCGCCACAGCAGTCTGACGGTTATGACCGCCCTGTGGGCTGCTTCGGGCCTTTGGCCTGAGCTGACTTGGGCCTATGAAAAATCGGCTTTTGAAGCCCAAAGCCCCGCCAATGTCTATAAAGCTTTGGGCTTGCCCATGCCGGTTGCCAGCAAAGACGTGTGGCTTACTGCGCCGGAGATTGCCGAAAATGCCGCTGTGGTGCGCCTGAGCTTTGGCTGCACGCTGCCTAATATTCGGCGAATGATGCTGCTGGTCGAAAAAAACCCAGCCGATTTGTCCGCCATGTTTACCTTGACAGAATGGGTAGAGCCCAACTTCACCACCACCGTCAAAATGGCGCAATCGACCGATGTGTTCGCCGTGGCGGTCGCAGCCGACGGCAAGGCGTTTTTTGCCAAAAAGGAAGTCAAGATCACTCTGGGAGGCTGCGGCTGATGGTTGAACCCATGCGCATACGCACCCAACTCGCCGGTGACAAGCTGACCGTTCGTGTGCTCATGCAGCACGACATGGAATCTGGCCAGCGCAAAGACGCAGTCGGGAAAATCATACCGGCTTGGCATATTCAGGACGTGACGGCCCAGTTGAATGGGCGCACGGTCCTGCAAGCCGAGTGGGGCCCTGCCGTATCCAAAAACCCTTTTTTGCAATTCGTGGTCAAGTCCGTCAAAGTGGGTGACAAACTCAGCCTAAACTGGAAAGACAACCGTGGCGACAGCCGCACTGACGAAGTGACGGTCAGCTAAAGCAACCGAGGTCAGCAGATATTTCATATGGAGACACCATGCAACAATCCGTCAAAACCTGTATCAGCACTTTCATAGCGGCCGTCCTGCTGGCTGCAGCCAGCCTCAGTGGTGCCCAAGGCACTTCGGCCAGCTCAGCACCCAGCGCCACACCTGGCACCGGGCAGGACTATCCCAACAAACCCGTCAAAATTTTGGTGGGCTATGTGGCGGGCGGCAGCCCCGACTTTGTGGCCCGCGCCTTGGCGCAAAAACTGGGCGACATTCTGGGTCAACCCTTTACCGTTGAAAACCGTCCTGGAGCGGGCGGCGTAACCGCTACCGGTCAAATGAGCAAACTGCCACCCGATGGGTACACCCTGTTGTTAGGCGACACCAGCCAACTCGGCATTGCCCCGCACATATTTAAAACCCTGCCCTACGACACCCTCAAGGACCTGACCCCTATTGCGGGTATCACCTACGAACCTTTGATGTTGGTCACCAACGCCAAAACCAACATCAAAACCATGCAGGAACTGTTGGCTCACATCAAAGCCAATCCGGGCAAGGTCAACTACGGTTCCTCCGGCATTGGAAGCATCCACCACATTTCCATGGAAATGCTCAAGGCCGACGCGGGTTTGGACATTGCACACATTCCCTACAAAGGCAGCGGCCAGTCGGTACCCGCGCTGTTGGCTGGCGACATACCGGTGTTGCTCACAGCCTTCACCGCATCTGCTCCGCACATTAAGGCTGGCACCATGAATTTATTGGCTGTGACCTCCGGCAAGCGCTGGAGCCGTTACCCAGACACGCCCTCCTTGGCCGAGTTTGTAAAAGACTACGACTACCAAGCCGAAACCGGATTGCTTGGCCCTGCAGGCATGCCACCGGCCATCGTGAACAAGCTGTCGGCTGCCGTCAAACAGGCCACCGAAAGCCCAGACTTTTTGGCTAAATTCAAAGAAACCGGCTTCTCCATCATTTACGCCAATGCACCTCAGTATGGCGACATCATCCGCAAGAACTTAGCCAAGTACGACCGCGCAGTCAAAGTCGCCAAAATTCAGGCCGAGTAAGTTGTTAAGCCCAGAGCTTAATGACCGCTTGACCCGCGTGGGTCCTGGCACACCCATGGGCCAACTCTTGCGACGGTATTGGATGCCCGTGGCGGGCATTTCTGAATTTGGCGACCGCTCTTTAAAACCCATTCGCCTGCTGGGCGAAGACTTGGTGTTGTACAAAGACCTGTCTGGCGGGTTTGGGCTGCTCGATAGGCATTGCGCGCACCGGCGTGCCGACCTCAGCTTGGGCATGGTGGAGGCGCAAGGTGTGCGCTGCCACTACCACGGCTGGCAGTTCAATGCGCAAGGCCACTGCATGCACCAACCGTTTGAAGACACGGTCTACCCGGATCACAACAGCAAAGCCCGTATTCGCGCCACCGCTTACCCCGTAGAGCTCAAGGCTGGTTTGGTGTGGGCCTATATGGGCCCCTTACCTGCCCCCCTGTTGCCCGATTGGAAGGCGTTTTCTTGGACCAATGGTTTTACGCAAATTGTGATTTCTGAGGTGCCTTGCAACTGGTTTCAGTGCCAAGAAAACTCCATTGACCCCGTGCACTTTGAATGGATGCACGAAAACTGGGGCAACCGCCAGCGCACCGGCGAGGTGAAATACGGCGCCAAGCATCTGGAGTTGGACTTTAAAGAATTTGAGTTTGGCTTCACCTACCACCGCATCAAAGAAAACACCACCACCACCGACGAGGCTTGGACCATAGGCCGCGTCTGCTTGTGGCCCAACGGTTTTTTTCTGGGGGAGCATTTTGAATGGCGCGTTCCGATTGACGACCGCAACACCCTAAGCGTCACCTGGAAGTACACCCGCGTGCCTAAAGAGCGTGAGCCCTATGTGCAAGATGAAATTCCCACTTGGTACGGCCCGTTGATGGATGCGCAGGGCAAGTGGATAGACACCCACGTCATGAACCAAGACTTTCTGGCTTGGGTGGGGCAGGGCGTGATTGCCGACCGGTCGCTCGAGCAGTTGAGTGCCAGCGACCGGGGCATTGTGGCCATGCGCCGCCGGTTTTTTGAGGAGCTAGACGCTTTAGAAGACGGGCAAGAACCCAAGGGGCTCATCCGCGACCCTTTGCGAAACGTAAAAGTGCCGCTGCCCATGGTGTACGGCGACCAAGTCACCCAAAGCCGCACGCTCTCAGAAATTGCAGCCCATCCCACGCTCAAAGCCTTTTACACCTCGTATATTTTTCAGGCCGGTCAGCCCGACTGGGTCAAGCAACTGGCCTCAGAAGCGCTGGGTTTTCAGGTGGGCGAATTTGATGGCGTGGTGGTGCCGCGCCAGGCTTGAGGAATCAAGGTTTGCACAAAATCAAAGCTGCGCCTGACCGTAGCCTTGACAAGCAAACTCGGTCAGGGATAACATTGTTGCAACAGGAGCAACACATGGAAGTAGCCATTCGCAACATAGGAAATAGCAAAGGGGTGGTTCTGCCCAAGCCTTTACTGGCTCAAGCTGGTCTGGAGGGGCATGCAACCGCGAGCATCGTGGTGGAAAACGGCTCCATCGTCTTGCGCAAACCCTTTAAATCCGTTCGGGAGGGTTGGGCCGAGGCGGCAGCTGCTGTGGCAGCCAACAGGGGGGATTCCTTGCTGATGGGGGAATTTGGCAACTCTGATGACGTCGAGTTTTCTTGGTGAATCGCGGCGAGATTTGGCTGGTGAACCTGGACCCTACCGTAGGTAGCGAAATCCAGAAGTCTCGTCCTTGCGTTGTGCTGTCACCTGCCGAGTTGAACGACACGCTTCGCACCGTGATCGTCGCGCCCATGACCTCAAAGGGTTTTGCTGCCCCGTTCAGGGTGCCGGTGACGCATGCGGGCACCAAGGGACTAATCCTTTTGGATCAGCTTCGAACAGTCGATAAGGTTCGAATGTCCAAGCGGCTTGGCGCTGTATCCGCAAAAACAATGGCTGCTGCGTTGAAGACTCTTCAAGAAGTTTTCGCAGAATAAGGGGATTCTGTTGGTGCCCCCGACAGGAATCGAACCTGTATCTGCCCCTTAGGAGGGGGCCGTTCTATCCATTGAACTACGGAGACCCGATTTGCCGAGTCATTTTAAGGTGGCGTTATTTGCTTAACTGCCGCATGGCGGCTTCTAGGCCTTGCAGGCTTAAGGGGTACATACGCTGGCTCATCAGTTGCTGGATGATGCTGATGCTCTGTCTGTAAGGCCAGACGCCCGTGGGTTCAGGGTTGATCCACGCAAAGTTAGGAAACGCGTGGGTCAGGCGTTGCAGCCATTCGGCTCCGGGCTCCTCGTTGTGGTATTCCACGCTGCCGCCGGGCTGAATAATTTCGTAGGGGCTCATGGTGGCGTCGCCCACCAGTATCAGTTTGTAGTCTTTGTTGTACTTTCGGATGATGTCCCAGGTGGCAAACTTTTCGGCATGGCGGCGGCGGTTGTGCTTCCACATAAAGTCGTACACGCAGTTGTGGAAATAATATAACTCCAAGTGCTTGAACTCGCTTTTGGTGGCGCTAAACAGTTCTTCTACCCGGCCCACGTGTTCGTCCATGGTGCCGCCCACGTCCATCAGCAGCAGCACTTTGACGTGGTTGTGCCGCTCGGGCACCATTTTGATGTCCAGGTACCCCGCATTGGCGGCGGTGCTGCGTATGGTGTGGTCTAGGTCCAGCTCCAGTTCGTTGCCCTCGCGGGCAAATCGGCGCAGACGGCGCAGCGCGACTTTGATGTTGCGGGTGCCCAATTCTTGAGTGTCGTCATAGTCTTTGTAGGCGCGTTGCTCCCACACCTTAACGGCGCTTTTATGACCCCCTTGGCCGCCAATGCGGATGCCTTGCGGGTTGTAGCCGCTGTGGCCAAAGGGAGATGTGCCGCCGGTGCCTATCCATTTGTTGCCGCCCTCGTGCCGTTCTTTTTGCTCTTCAAAGCGCTTTTTAAGGGTTTGCATCAGCTCGTCCCAGCCCATTTTTTGAATGGCAGCTTTTTGTTCGGGGGTGAGGTCACGCTCTAGAGCTTTGCGCAGCCAATCTAGGGGCACCTCTTGGGTAAAGTCGGCCACCAACTCCACGCCCTTGAAGTAAGCGCCAAAAGCACGGTCAAATTTGTCGAAGTGTTTTTCGTCCTTGACCAGCGTAGTGCGGCTTAAAAAATAAAAGTCATCCACCGCACACGCGCCAGCCTGCGGCCCCACCACACCAGACTGAAGCGCCTCTAAAAGCATCAGGTACTCTTTGACTGACACCGGCAGCTGGGCTGCGCGCAGGGTGTAAAAAAAGTCGAGGAGCATGTTGTTGAGAAGGGCTTAAAAACGTTTATTGGGGCGGCTCTTTTCGGTTGCGCCACTTGCGTGCCAGCTGCAAACCCAGACCGCCCCCTATGCTCACCAACACAATGCCGCCAATGCTGTCGGTGTTGTAGCCTGGGGCAAACACATCCCAGCCCAGCAGTTGGCCAGCCCAAAAGCCCAGCAAGGCGCCGCCCACAAAGCCAATGGCGTCGGACAAGCCCTCTTTAACAAGTTGATTCAAGTCGGGCGGCGTAATGGACATAGTTTTAGCGGTGGTTGCGCTGCATGTGCAACAGTTTTTCAAACAAAGACACATCTTGCTCGTTTTTGAGCAAAGCGCCAATTAAAGGGGGAAGGGTTACGCGGTCGTCGCCGCTTTGCAGGGCCGAAAGCGGTATGTCTTCGGCCAACAAGAGTTTGAGCCAATCCAAAAGTTCGCTGGTGGAAGGCTTTTTTTTCAGGCCGGGTAAGTTACGGGTGTCAAAAAAAGTTTTCATGGCCGCGGTGAGCAGCTCTTGCTTGAGGTTTGGAAAATGCACATCCACAATGCGCTTCATGGTGTCGGCATCAGGAAACTTGATGTAGTGGAAAAAGCAGCGGCGCAAAAAGGCGTCGGGCAGTTCTTTTTCGTTGTTGGACGTAATAAACACCAGCGGACGGTGTTGGGCGCGAATCAGCTCGCGGGTTTCGTAACAGTAAAACTCCATGCGGTCGAGTTCGCGCAGCAAGTCGTTGGGAAACTCAATGTCGGCTTTGTCAATTTCGTCAATCAGCAGGGCCACGGGCTCATTGGCAGTAAACGCTTGCCACAGTACGCCTTTGACTATGTAGTTGTGAATGTTTTTGACTCGCTCACCTCCGTCAAGCTCGGCCAATTGGCTGTCGCGCAGGCGGCTGACGGCGTCGTATTCGTACAAGCCTTGCTGAGCTTTGGTGGTGGATTTGATGTGCCACTGCAGCAAGGGCAGTCCTAAGGCCTGAGACACTTCTTCAGCCAGCATGGTTTTACCGGTGCCGGGCTCGCCTTTAACCAGCAAAGGCCGCTTGAGGGTGATGGCCGCGTTGACGGCGAGCATCAGGTCTTGCGTGGCCACGTAGTTGGAGGTGCCTTGGAATTTCATGCGGTTTTTATATCAGGAAGAAAAAGGGGTGAAGAAAGCCACCCATATAATCGAAAGCTGTGTTTTAACCACCACGGGCTGATTGTCCACGCAAAATGAACAAACTGTTGCTGACGCTCTCCTCCCTGCTTGTCACCACCCTGACGGCTGTTTCTGTCCAAGCTCAAGAGATCCAGGGCGACGCTAAAGCCGGCGAGACCAAAATTGCAATGTGCATCGGCTGCCACGGCATCAAAGGCTATCAGGCCAGCTTTCCAGAGGTGTACAAAGTACCAAAAATTTCGGGCCAAAACGCCAAATACATCGTATCTTCCCTTAACGCCTACAAGCAGGGTGAGCGGAAGCACCCCAGCATGCGCGGCATTGCCCAGAGCCTGACCGACCAAGACATGGCGGACTTGGCTGCCTATTACGAGCTTCATGGCAAAACTGAAACGGTTGCAGAAGCCAAAATTCCCGAAGCACCCGCCAAAGTGGCCGAGTTGCTTAAAAAAGGCGCTTGCGCGTCATGCCATGGCGAAAGCTTCAACAAGCCTGTCAGCGATGCCTACCCCAAAGTTGCAGGTCAGCATGCGGACTACCTGTATGTGGCTCTAAAGTCTTATAAAACAGAAGGCAATGCCACTTGGGGTCGTGCCAATGGCATCATGGGCGGCATTGCCAAGCAGTTTTCTAATGCCGAGCTCAAGCAAATTGCGGGTTATGTAAGCAACATGCCCGGCGACGTCAAAACCGTCCCACAAAGCCGCTTCCGCTAAGAAGCCGCCTCAGCTAAGCAGCCCTTCGGCTTAGCTAATCTTGCGTGGCGTTTCTCTGAACGCAGGCGATGTAAGCCGCCCCATCGGGCGGCTTACCTTTTTGTTGGCTTTCCATCACCATACGACCCAGGCATTGCATGACCTCGTGGTGCGCGGTATGCAGTGAGTTGCGTCTTGCGCTCAGCAGTTCTACCGCCTGGCGGATGCCGCGGGGTTGGTCAATGCTGCATTGCTCGCTGATGGACAAGTGCATGGACAAGTGCAAAAACGGGTTGTCTCGGTTCGGGTCCACCTGCTCCATATTTCGCAGGGCACCGTCCAGGTCGGCCAGCTCGGCGTGGTATTCGGGATGTTCGTCGATCCAACTACGCACCAACTCTTCCAGGGGCGATAAGTTCAAACCCGCCAACCCTTCCTGCACAACCGCAGCGCCATGGGTTTTGGCGAACACCCCGCAAAAGAAACGGCGCACATCGGCTTGGGTGGGCTGTATCAACATGGAGGCATTATGTCGGGTGGCCTCATGTGGAGGGCTTGCACGATTCATAATGGCGGCTTGAACAAAAGGGCGGTAGATGGGCGGTACTCGCACCAGCTGCTGCCCATATGCAGGAGTCAAGATGATCAACAAAATTGCCAATTCGGTGGCAGACGCTATGGCGGGCATTCAAGATGGTTCCACTGTCATGGTGGGCGGGTTTGGCACAGCGGGCATACCCAATGAGCTGATTGATGGCCTCATAGCCCACGGCGCCAAAGACCTGACGGTGGTGAACAACAACGCGGGCAATGGCGACACCGGCATGGCCGCCCTGCTTAAAACCGGGCGTGTGCGCAAAATCATTTGCAGCTTTCCCCGACAGGCCGACAGCTATGTGTTTGACGAGCTTTACCGCAGCGGCAAGCTGGAGCTTGAATTGACCCCGCAGGGCAATTTGTCTGAGCGCATTCGTGCCGCCGGGGCTGGTGTGGGCGCTTTTTTCACGCCCACCGGTTTTGGTACCGATCTGGCCAAAGGCAAAGAAACCCGGGAAATCAACGGCAAGATGTATGTGCTGGAGTACCCCATTTACGGAGACGTGGCCTTGGTTAAGGCCGAGTGCGGCGACCGCTGGGGCAACTTAACTTACCGCAAAACTGCCCGCAACTTTGGTCCCACCATGGCTATGGCTTGCAAACACACCATTGCCAGCGTGCATGAAATTGTGGAATTGGGCGATTTGGACCCCGAAGCCATCGTGACGCCCGCTATTTTTGTCAACAAGATCGTCAAGATCGCGCGCACAGCCACCGAGGCTGGCGGTTTTAAAAAGGCGGCCTGAACATGAGCTATCAACGTCGCACCAAAGACCAGCTGGCCGCCCGCGTGGCGCAAGACATTCACGAAGGCCATGTGGTCAATTTGGGAATTGGCATGCCCACTTTGGTGGCCAACCACATTCCGGTGGAAAAAGAAGTGCTGCTGCACAGCGAAAACGGCTTGCTTGGCATGGGGCCGGCCCCGCGCCCTGGCGAGGAAGACTTTGACCTCATCAACGCCGGAAAACAGCCGGTCACCATCTTGCCCGGCGGCTCCTACTTTCACCACACCGACAGCTTTGCCATGATGCGCGGCGGCCACCTAGACATTTGCGTGTTGGGGGCGTTTCAGGTGTCTGCCACCGGCGATTTGGCCAACTGGCACACCGGAGAAAAAGACGCCATTCCTGCCGTGGGCGGCGCCATGGATTTGGCCGTGGGTGCCAAACAAACTTGGGTGATGATGGATTTGCTCACCAAACAGGGCGAGAGCAAAGTGGTGCAAGCCTGCACCTACCCCCTGACCGGCATTGCTTGCGTCAAGCGGATTTACTCCGACTTGTGCACGCTGGAATGTACCCCCCAAGGCCTGCGCCTGATTGATACGGTGGAGGGCTTAAGCCGCACTGAGCTTGAAAAGCTTATCGGCCTGCCGCTTCACTAAACCAATCAATTACCAGCACCTTCCACAAACACCTCCCTTCCTCCTCTCTTCCATTTAGGAGCTTTCATGTCGAACCATCAAGCATTTATTTGCGACGCTATTCGCACGCCTTTTGGGCGCTACGGCGGCGTGCTCTCCAGCGTGCGTGCCGATGACTTGGGTGCTGTGCCCTTGGCCGCACTCATGGCCCGCAACCCCCAAGTGGATTGGCAAGCCCTGACCGATGTGGTGTACGGCAACGTCAACCAAGCCGGTGAAGACAACCGCAACGTGGGCCGTATGGCTTTGTTGCTCTCTGGCTTGCCGCCAGAGGTGAGCGCCAATACCGTCAACCGCTTGTGCGGCTCGGGCCTAGATGCTTTGGGCTCGGCGGCGCGTGCCATCAAGTCGGGCGAAGCCAACTTCATGATTGCGGGCGGCGTGGAGAGCATGAGCCGCGCGCCCTTTGTGATGGGCAAGGCCGAAACGGCCTTCAGCCGCCAAGCTGAAATTTTTGACACCACCATTGGTTGGCGCTTCATCAACAAACTCATGCACCAAAAGTACGGCACCCACTCCATGCCCGAAACCGCTGAAAACGTGGCCGACGACTACAAGGTCAGCCGCGAAGACCAAGACAAAATGGCCCTGGCCTCCCAGCTCAAAGCCGTGGCAGCCCAAAATTCGGGTTACTTTGATAGCGAAATCACCCCCGTGACGATTCCGCAAAAAAAGGGCGATGCCCTAGTGGTGCGCAAAGACGAGCACCCGCGAGAGACTTCTTTGGAAACTTTGGCCAAGCTCAAGCCCATTGTTCGGCCCGACGGTACTATCACGGCGGGCAATGCCTCGGGCGTCAACGACGGTGCTTGCGCCTTGCTGCTGGCCACCGAAGCCATGGCCAAACAACAGGGGCTCACCCCTCGTGCTCGCGTGGTGGGCATGGCCACCGCGGGTGTAGCCCCGCGCATCATGGGCATAGGCCCCGCGCCTGCGACCCAAAAAGTCTTGGCTCTCACGGGTCTGACCATGGACCAAATGGACGTGATTGAGCTGAACGAGGCCTTTGCTGCCCAAGGCTTGGCGGTGCTGCGCCTGTTGGGCGTGAGCGACGATGACCCACGTGTCAACCCCAATGGAGGCGCTATTGCCTTAGGCCACCCGCTGGGTGCTTCGGGCGCGCGCTTGGCCACCACGGCAGTGAACCAGTTGCACAAGTCCGGCGGCCGCTACGCCTTGTGCACCATGTGCATTGGTGTGGGGCAGGGCATTGCGGTGGTTCTTGAGCGCGTTTAAGTCAGTGAACGATCAATTTATTTTCATTTTTAAAACACAGGAGTCAGAGTCATGAGTCAAAAACTAGGTTGGATCGGGTTGGGTCGTATGGGCGAAGCCATGGTCACCAAGCTTCTCAAGGCTGGGCACAACGTGCATGTGTGGAATCGCACCGCTTCCAAGGCGGCGCACTTGGCCGAGTATGGCGCCAAAATCGAATCCCACAAAATCGATCTGGCCAGCTGCGACGTGGTTTTCACCATGGTGTCCACGACCGACGACCTCAAAGAAGTGCTGTTTGGCACTGGTGGTTTGGTAACCGGCTCAGCCAAACCCCAAGTGGTGGTGGACAGTTCTTCCATTTCGCAAGAAGGTTCAGCCGAAATCCGCGCCCAGCTTGAGGGCATGGGCATTGCGTACTTGTGTACGCCCGTGTCGGGCAACGCCAAAGTGGCCAAAGCCGGAAAATTGCTGGTGGTGGCCTCAGGTCCCAAAAAGCTTTACGAAATGGTGGAGCCCTATTTGCAAGCCATGTCTCGCAAGGTCATGTGGGTGGGCGAGGGCGAACTCGCCCGCATTTGGAAAATTGCCCACAACACCATGTTCGGGGTGGTCATTCAAAACCTGTGTGAAATCACCGTGCTGGCCGAAAAAGCGGGCATTCCCCGCCATGTGTTTTTAGAAAGCATCAACGACTCGGTGTTGGGTTCCATGTACACCCGCTACAAAACGCCCATGCTCAGCAACCTCACGTTTGACCAAGTCACCTTCACCCCGCAATTGCTGCTCAAGGACATGGATTTGGGCATGGGCGCAGCCAAAGCGTATGGCGTGCCGATGCCCGCAGCGGCCGCCACCCGTGAGTCGGTGGCCCGCATGGTGGGGCATGGGCATGACCACATTGACTTTGCGGTGTTGTTGGCCGAGACCGCACGCGACGCCGGTTTGGAACTAAAGTCTGAAAACGTCACCATCAGTGACGGCTTGACGTAAAAACCAAACCCAAAACCCATAACTGAAAGAAGGGACTGAGATGAAAACGATTCGTTTGTTAACCAAAGCAGTAACTGTGGCCGTTGCATTGGGGGCCAGTTTGGGTATATCTTGCGCTATGGCACAGGCCTACCCAAACAAGCCTATCAAGTTTGTGGTGCCTTTTAGTGCAGGCAGCGCCACCGACATCGTGGCCCGTACCGTGGCAGAAGCTATGGGCAAAACCTTGGGTCAAACCATCCTGATCGACAACAAGTTGGGTGCGGGCGGCACCATTGCGGCGGCTCAAGTGGCCAAGAGCGACCCCGATGGCTACACTATTTTGGTGCACTCCTCGGGTCATGCGCTTAACCCGTCCATATACCCCAACTTGGGTTACGACACCCTCAAAGACCTCACGGGTGTGACCGCTTTGGCGGCTATTCCTAACGTCTTGGTGGTCAATCCTGCCAAAGGTTGGAAGACCCAGGCCGATTTGATTGCCGCAGTCAAGGCCAAGCCTGACCAGTTCAACTACGCCTCGGCTGGCGTGGGCAGCGGCACCCACATGAATGCCGAAATTTTCCGCATTCAGGCGGGCATTGAGGCCCTGCACGTGCCCTACAAAGGCACACCCGACGCCATGACCAACGTCATCGGCGGCTCCAACGACTGGTTTTTTGCGCCCTTGGCTTCTGCGCTTCCTTTAATCAGAGATGGCAAATTGCAAGCCTTGTCGGTCAGCACCAAGCAGCGTGCCTCGACCTTGCCCCAAGTGCCTACCAGCATTGAGGCGGGACTTCCTGGCTCTGACTACACCTTGTGGATCGGCATGATCGCGCCGAGCGCCACGCCCCAGCCCATCTTGCGAAAATTGCACGAAGAGGCTTCCAAGGCGCTGAACAACCCCGAAATCAAAGAGCGCATGGCCAAGCTGGGTGCTGACCCCATGCCCATGAGTTCTGATGCATTCAATGCGTATATCAAGAGCGAAATTGAGGTGGCCGCCCGCATCGTGAAGGCTGCAAACCTGAAGGCTCAGTAAACCTAAGAGCACCTGGATAGGCAGGCTATGAAAATCCATTTCATTGGCATAGGCAAAATGGGTTTGCCCATGGCCCAACATCTGGCAGCGGCGGGTCATGACCTCACGGTCAGCGATTTGGATGTGAACCGCTGCAAACAGGCCAAAGCCCAAGGGCTCAAGGTGGTGTTGGACGGTGAAAAGGCCATGAGTACGGTGGCGGTGGTGTTTTCATCGCTTCCCAATGACGCGGCATTGCTGTCGGTGGCCGAGCGGGTGGCCCGGCATGTGCACTCGGGGTGCATTTGGGTGGACACCAGCACCGTGTCCATGCATGCCTCAGCTGAAGCGGCGGTGCGCGTGCAGGCAGTGGGGGTGGAATACCTGCGCTGCACCGTTTCGGGCAACAACCATATGGCCGATGCAGCCCAACTGACCATGATGGCTTCTGGCCTACGCTTGGTTTATGACGAGGTGCAGCCTTTATTGAAGTGCTTTGGCCCCCACATCTTTTATTTGGGCGATGCCGAGCAAGCCCGTTTGATGAAATTGGTGGTCAACCTCATGATTGCACAAACCAGCGCCATGCTGGCAGAGGGCCTGACGCTCGGGCAAAAAGGCGGTTTGCAATGGCGCGACATGTGGCAGGTGCTGACTGCCAGTGCGGTGGCCTCGCCCATACTCAAGGCCAAAGCGCTGCAGCTGGTGGAGCACGATTACACGCCCACCTTCACCTGCGAACAAATGCTCAAGGATTTGCAGCTCATCATGGCCGCAGGCACGGCGTTTCAAGCGCCCTTGAACCAAACCGCTCAAACCTACCAGCTCATGCTGGCTGCCATGGC
>Ga0214917_10003678_pt1 | contig 17539 bp, 12 predicted proteins | sample LL_1208_BB_MetaG_FD_177983 | JGI IMG/M metagenome (GOLD analysis project Ga0214917, IMG submission 177983) | Freshwater microbial communities from Lake Lanier, Atlanta, Georgia, United States - LL_1208_BB | ecosystem: Environmental > Aquatic > Freshwater > Lake | place: USA: Georgia | collected... | reverse complement strand
CGCCAAAATCTTGACGATTCACTTCTCATTGATTTGGTTCGTCAGATCACTTCGCGGTACAGCCCTCGAGCAGCCCCCATTTGGGTGATGGAACTGTTGTTGGAGATCGGGCAATCCCTCAACAAGTGTTCCGATTGTATCACTTATTCCGAAAAATCAGAGGAACTCGATGAATCGACGCTAATGAATCCAACAGAATTAATCTCTCTGGAATTAATTTCGTATTTGAAATTTTTTATAGATATTTCAGAGCACGAAGGAGCAGAGAATAATCCGGGAGAAAACGCTAAGACTTGTTTTGTTAAATCAGTTTTTGCACTGCGAACACTCGGCTATTGTTTGCGGGTATTTGTGAAAAAATATTCGCAAATATTTATTGTGAAAATGTGCGATTTATGGACAATTTTGGAGACATTTTTCCCGCACAGAGAATGTCAATGGATCACCGATGAAGACAGTTTGAGATTCTTGTTTGGACTCGAGCTTGTCGTCATATTGACTGAATCGGAATCGGCGAAAGAATTCTTTTCAAGCAGGATGAACAGTGTTTTTGTTCCTCTCGTTGAGTCGTATTCCAAGTACCGAACGAACGGAGGAGGTTCAATCGGGAAAAAGATTTCACTCCTAGTTAGCAAGTTAGTAGAGAGCGGTCTAGTGCCCAACACGTTGGGAGAATTCACTTAGTACAGATGGAGCTGGTGATGGCCGAACAATACAGTACACCACTGATGTGCTACGATGTACTACTCATCTAATCTTGATCTAACTAATGTTTGGTTGTTCATGAGGATTTGAACAAGTCCATTGCGAAACTCAGTATCTGAACGCATGCGTTTCGCGACGTCATTGTAGAACGGGATTGTGTCCCAATACCCAGCGGATCGGATGATGGATTCCTCATCTACGGAATCTGGGTCACTTTCGGTTTTCGCTGTGAGAATTGTCGAAAGTATATCGAGCACATGAGCCGAATCAAATTCGGAAGTTTCCCCAACTACTTCGGTGGGCAAAACCGGGAACGATCCTGACGCAAACTGATCAAACATTGTGGGGATCGATTCCACTATCTTGTCAAGCTCATCGTGGCCCTTGCCACAATAGAGGGATTGGGCATGCTCGAGATCCTCTGAACTCAAATGAAATTGCTCGAGGACCGACTGCTGCGAAAACTCGAGTAGATCACGTAAAGCGGGATTGTCAAACCGGATTGAGACAAGCTTGTTCTCATCGGACTTAGGGACAATCCGAGCTGACACTTGAGCGAACGAGAAAAGTTGCAGGAAAATTCGCTTCGCGAGAATCCGCATGACTTCAGTGAACTCATTCTCGCTTAATATCTTGGTTTGTCGCCCGGAACGGTTTAACTGAAGTCGACGAAGCACGACGAAGGTCACAGCTCCAAACAAAAGGGAACCGACAAAGACAGCTGAAAGCGAGCGGAGACCTGATGAAGCCATATAACTTAATAAACCTAAACAGGGAAATGGCGGAAAAAAATAGAAAGGTGAACTACTGTAGGATTTTCCAAGGACACAGTTTGTCAAACAATAGAATTATTCGCGCCGCCTTAATCTGTTAGAGCGTCGAGCCTTCGGTAGGTTCGCTATGCTAGCTTTCCTTTTGTTTGTATTGGCAGCGGTGACCACAGATATCTCCTCCGATTGTTTTTGTTTCGTGCTCGAATTCCGGAATTCGACGGATACGCGTGATGTTGCCGGATATTCTTCGCATTGAATACGTTTGTCGAACATCTCAGGCTCATAACGGTTGTCCTCGTTAACCAGGATAGTCCCAGTGTACGATCTGACCTCGTATCTCGACGGATTGGTTTGTATTTCAACATCAAATGAGCGTGGTTTTGAGAAAGACGGATCACAATCACTTATAGCGGAAACAGCCAACAAGAGAGGTGACATGTTCGGGTGTGCCAACGATGTGGCATGCATTCGTGGCCAAAGCGTTGCAACATAAAACATTGCGGTATCGATAACAGACAACGGGGGAATGTCAGCACAAATTTGCACTGACTCGGGCTCCTCCACGTCTCCCAACGCATGTTTGAGAATAGCTTCAACTAGAGTCTCTCTACTTAAAACTCCCGGCGGGTTCAGTACGGAGTATATCTGCTTGTATTCACTAAGCAATTCGTCCGTGCTGAGGTTGTTTAAAAACTTCTTCGCCTCTACTGCCATCAAAGTTATCGAGGATGGTTCTTCCACGACATCCTCTGCTTCACTATTGATATGGCTACAACACTCTTTAGCTCTGTGCTTGTACAACGAAGTAAAATTTCTAAACAATTTCAATGATTCGCATTCCCCGCACATCATGTATGTGGTGTCGTTGTCAGAGGGGTCCGCAACTTCCTTATATACAATAGGACCTTTGCCGTTGGGAACTTGCCCAATCTTTTGATGATTCGTAACAACCAAGGGATCCTTAAACACTTGATGTATTATTTTACGTTTCTTTGGTGGATTAGCATTTGGCACACCTCCAGACTCTGTTGGTTGTGTCCATTGCCGAGTGTTACTTGACAACATAGTGCGCAACGTGTCTGCTGCGTTTGGAGGAGGCAATGGAGGAGGCCCACCAGAAGCAGCAGCAGCCGCTGCTGCTGCCATCATATAGTTGTTCCAGTATTCGTACATATATGGCTGAGAAGGGACAAGAGACATCGTATACGCAAGTAAAAGCTGTAGATGACTATCTACCACCAGGGATCAGGGAGTACTGGACGTGACGAGGATTCCTCCCACCATATGGGATTCTTGGACTGAGGGGTCGGGGCCTGGCGGCGTTGAGCCTGACCACGAAACTCCTTGAACGGATTGAAATCACACCGGAAGGGATTGAGTTGATTCTCACAGGAAGCCTCAATCGGAATGTCTGGTGGACGTCGACCTGGCTCAGATATCGGGATAGCCGATAGGGTGGGTTTCGCGGAAGTAGAGGGGTCCGTTTCCACAGGGATAGAAGCGACGTTGGGGGGGAATGGTGGTTGCATCTCTTGAGATCCTCGTCGCGACGATGACGCTGAATTGTTTTCCTGTTTCGACGCACTTCGTTTAATTTGTTGTTTAGTGACAGACTTGGCTCGTGATAGCACTGTAGGGACAGGCGATATAATCTGTGACGCTTTGCGTGTGAGTGCGTTGGAAGGGATGGTTGCTGTGGAGGGTTTGAGAACCGGAGAATCGGACACCTTCGGTTTGTGACCCAACGCAACCTGCATGTCTGTTGAGAGCGTGGATAGTCGCGACTGTATATCGGGATCATTCCTCAGTACAGCCCCCCACTTTGGAGAGACCAGCATTATGTTGATGCACTCGAGAGCATGTTTCCTTCGGAGCTTCGCCTTCGACAACTCCATAAGAAACAACCATGCATCTCGGATTCTATCAGTGGAAAAATCATCCGAGTCCAATTGATCCGTGTCCTTTCGAAGATCAAGGCAGCCTCTACGTAGTGCGGAAAATGTAGTCTCCTTCGAGTTCTCGAAAGTATTCGGACTTGTCATGGCTGCGCGCACCAAATCAAGTGCTTGTAGAAGGCGTTCTTTCTGCTTGTCCGCCATCAGTCGAAAAATTGTTTGACTTCTTCAATTCTTTACACCAATCGCTAATATATTCTCAACACCGTCCGTATATTTCCTAGATTTCAAACCCCTAACAAATGTCAGCCAATGAAGCATCAGCCAAGGCTTACCCACTCGCTAAGCCTGATCTAACTGCAACTATTTTGGATGTCGTTCAACAAGCGTACAATTACAAGCAACTTAGAAAGGGTGCCAACGAGGCAACTAAAACCCTCAACCGAGGCACTGCAGAGATAATCGTCCTCGCCGCCGATGCTGAGCCTCTTGAGATCATTCTTCACCTTCCACTCTTGTGCGAGGATAAGAATGTCCCTTATGTCTTTGTTAAGTCAAAGACCGCCCTTGGCCGAGCTTGCGGGGTTTCTAGACCAGTTGTTGCTTGCTCTATTACAAACAAGGAGGGAAGTCAATTGAGCTCAAGAATTCAAGACCTCAGGGACTCTATTGAGCAGATCTTAGTTTAGATTTTATATTCTCAAGTTTCCCCTGAACACTATTTGTATGCGTTTTGTCTCTCGTACTATATTCTAGAACACTCGGAATGTCATTAGCTGGTGATAGCGAGTCATCGCTTTACAAGAAGAAGTGGGTCACGAATTATGCCCAGAACGGTCTTTCGTTATGCAAGGACTTACATTGCTTGTATGGCGATAAGAAGATCCCCAAAGGGTCTCTGAGGATCGGTAGAAGATACCCGAGTCCATTTGATCCGGACTCGGTAGCTATTAATTGGTTCCATGCAAAGTGTATGTTTAATCAGCAGTCTCGTTCGAGAGTAGGTACTCAGATTATTGGTCAAATCGACGATGTAGACGGGGTTGATGATATTCTCCTCGCGGATCGTGAGTTGATTGAGGAACTGATTCAGGGTAATATAGAACTCATAGCCACCAGTGCACCTGCACCAGAGTCTGTATCGGGCACCTCAACTACAGAGAACACACCGCGTGTCACAGTCGCGAAAGCAAAGAAGAGAGCTTCCAATACGGGACCGGAGGATAAAACCAGAAGAGTGTCCATAAATCGACGTGACGCAGGTCGAGTTTTGCTTTTATAAATTAATAAGATACTTGGGTGTCGAGTTGAGACAAGTATACAGTACTTTAATGAATGGTTTTAGTTTGTGAATATGAATATATATTATTAAATGGAGCTAATGGCGACTTTGCACCACGGGCCGGTTTATACATGCTGTGCAACAGGCTGTAGATTGGCTTGTTGTTGGTCGACCGGTGTACCCTTCCCCTTCAGTTCGGATATACCTTCTTGGAGCTCCCCATTCGAGTTATCGTCGGTACCGGTTGCTTTCTTACACCCAGAAACGGTGTTTGAGACGAGTAAGGCAACTGAAACGAGTACTACGTTGCGAAGAAGCATTTAAACTAAATTAACCCTTCAAACATGTACGCGCATGCAGAAAAAAAATTCCAAAAGAGAAAAAATGAACACCCCTGTATTTTCTCCTGCGATCCCTGGCGCAATCGAAGCAGTCGCCCGGGCCCAAATTTGTGAACGGGAGTCCTCTCGGGTATTTTCAGTCGTATTCCTAGCTTTGAGTTAGATTTCGGATGTCGAAGCAGCAATGCGAGATTCGGTTTAATCTTAGAGGGTCCAAACAGATAGAGCACGTCCCCGCTGAAGATGTGGAGTCAACGACATGGGCTGAGATACTTCGTCGATTAGCTATTGATAGCAGTCGTGTACGAATAATCGTCGATGGCGTTCTCATAAGGGATATGAATGGATTGATATGTGTGAAATCCCCTTCGAAAAGCGTGAATGTGTTGTTGCTACCTGAAAAGGACTACAGTCCAACACAATTTCTTAATGTGGCAAAAGAATGCAATCTCTCATGTGACGGGGTCAATGTTGATGATAATGTGGCAAGGATGTCCAAACATTCACTATCGATAGCGTCTGAGACAGTACTTGATTTTAAATCGAGTGAATCCGTTGAGGAGGAATTGTCAATTGGTGATCCAAGTTGTGGGGGCGGTCCGCGAATCTTAAACTTCCGAGCAGGACCGTTGCGCTTCCATACCGAGTGCTACGGAAACAATATAACGCTAAGGGAAGCTGCAGAATGTCTCGAGGGTCGCCTCCAGGCACGGAAAGAGGATTTGGTTTTCATCTACAGAGGTCGCAGATATTCATCAGAGTCTTTTGATATCTGTGTCAACGATTGGGTCGAGTTTTCGACCGTTCTAATTATGCTAGCCAGTGACTATTGGGAATCGAACAGGCACCAGCGATGGATGGATGAACAGGAACGGGTCCTTAGAGAGATCGAGCTCGGAATAGAACGTACACTGGATAGAAAAACAACAGGTTCTGCATGTACCGTCCTCGAGCTGGCATGGAAACGCAAGTTAGAAGAGTTTGAGCAGAATATAAGAAGATACACTGGTTCGCCGACGGGAAAAATTACAGCGGAGTTACTTTCGCGTGCCCAAACAGGTTTAGAACGCTTGAAAGAAGCTATGGGGTAACGTTATTGGGTATTTCGGGTTTACTGTAGGAAATAATTCGCGGATTGAGAATATTACGATTTAATTTTTTTTTCGGCGGAAACATGTAATAATGGAATTTAAAACACGGTAATCAATGCAGGTTATAATATGCGTATAGAGCTTACCATAGCGTTTGGTTTATCTTCACTCGCCCATATCACCACTGGTCAATACGGGTCATACAATTGTGGTCCATGTATACCAATGATGCCGTGCCCCTGCCCCATGGCGGGTTATACTCAACCTATGATGATGCAAGCTCAACAACCGATGATAATGCAAGCCCCACCGATGATAATGCAAGCTGTTGCCACTCAGCCTGCGGTTAAACCTTGTAACGTCCAATCCGTGGCTGTTAGTTCTAGTGAATCATCAACTACGAACTCTGTCACTGGACCAACCATTAATACCGGTGATATATCGAGCGTTCTTAAGGAGATTATGAGAGCAGAGCTGACAGGTCGTTGGAGCACATTGATGGAGGCAATATCAAACTTCAACTCCCAATCTAGTACAAACACCGTTACCCAGAACTTCTACACACAACACAATCATGCAGAGATTAGCCAAAATTGGTTTGTTTTTATTCAATCTCTGATTGAAAAGATTGAGAGACTACCAGTTCGATCTCCGCAAGATGACCACAACTTGCAAATCCTTCTCCGCCTGAGAGATAAACCAATCATTGAAGAGATTGAGTCAAGTATCAATGTTAATCCTCACTATGTTCCTCCACCTCTCATTGAGGATGTCCCAGAACCTCAGCGTGGGACTATAATTGCTCATGGTGGTACTCAACCAACAAACCTTCCACTTGCCGTTATTCCACCATTGGCCATCGGATGGATTCCGAGCTCAACTGATTTGATTCCCGTCTATGCCAATCGAGTTGCTAATGTTTTTGATCCTAAATCCAATCCCCTGGTTGAGTATTTGGGACTATTGTTTGGTTCCCTTTGTGACCAGGACAGTCTTTGTCGATCTGGTGCTGAGAGTCTTGCGAGAGTTGTTGTTTTTCTGAATTATGTTACTAAAGGTACAGGTACATTCAAGCTACCAAATCGTCATAGTCTTCGTGATTGGGTAACTGTTGGTGGTCCAGCACAACATGACGTTTATATTGAATTGTTGCGTGATTCATTGAATAAATTTCACAATACTTTTTGCCTTGGTGAAGCTCGTCAACGCTGTAATGATATTCAACCAACTTTGATCACTTTCCTGACCAAAATGCTTTCTTTAGAAACCGATTTCGCCGATAAAGTTCGATCCTTTGTTATTATTTTAATGACCAATGGTTCTAATTCATTGAATTGGGACCGAATCAAGGATATGGCGAAACCTTCTCAATCCAAACAAGCAGGGGAAGGATCACAAAAATCAAAAACGCCATCGCCGGGACCATCTCCACCAGGAGGAGAAATCCCAGGTGCCGATGCCGCTGTCAAGAAGATTTTGGCGATATTGCCAAGTGCTGAGGGGGAAGCTAGCGAAAAGAAGAAGGCCGACACCGACAAAAAAGATGATACAAGCGATAAAGTTCAAATCATTGTTAACAATTTTGTGAATCAAAGCGAAATGGATGCAGGTGAATTGGCTAAATGGAATAGTTTGGCACCAAAGGATCAAAAGAACGAACTATTGGCAATATTGGGCAAAACAGTTACGGGATTGATGATTATACCATCGACACAGTCTAATGGTGTTGTGTCAACCGGACTTATGCTGATAGACCCGTCTAATGTTGCCAAGTCAACCGCATTCTTGATGAGATTGGCCGATGAAGAGGATAATGAGCAACGGCTACCAGGGACAGTTTTGATTCCAATGGACGAATACGAGACAATTGAAGCAGATCAAGGTCGTGCATTGGCAGGTCAAATGCAAGGGATGCAAACTTTGGGAAAACCTGATTTGACTGTAGCTACTCCAAAAACAGCGACTCTTCTGCTACCAATTGATATAGACGACCAACCAGCGGATTCAGGGAAAGGTATTACTAAGGCACAATCCGTGGATTCAGGAACCGATGGACAACAAGTCGAGGATACAGCTGACGGCAAGCTTGTCTTGTATAAACCACCAAAAACTGACTTTGCTGTTCATTTGAAACAATTTATGAAACCAAGCGTCCCCTTTGTGATTCCAAAACAATCATCACAAGATATGCTGCTTCCTCTTGCTGTTCGCGGCAGCAGCGATGAGAGAAGGGAAAGATCTTCCACGGAAAAAAGACGAGGAAAATCAACGAGAAATTTTAGTTTGAACGCAGCAGGAGCGGAATTGTATACGAAGCTGCATGGAATGTTTGAAACGTTTTGTGAGAGTGGAGTAGCTAAATTCGAGACTGACCAATGTAAAGAGACGGCACGTAGTGCAGCGTATTTGATTGCTTACGTTGATCAGGAGACAGGGAAGGATGGGACAAACAGTTTAAGCAGCGCTGTTGGCGTTTTGAAGTTGACCACTAATGACGCGGAATACAACAGATTAGTTGGAGATGCTCTCAGTCGATCTTGGAGCAGATTCTGTAACGGAGAAGAAGAGCGTGAATGTCAACGGATTATAAGGGGCGCAAGTGTTTTCTTGGTGATGCTTGGAAACTCGTCTGAAGAGGGATGGAGACGCTTCATTGAGATAATATTGACTAGAGGAAGCAGAGGCTTGCAATTTGTAGTTCCCAGGGCTGAGGTAACAGCAATGGCAAGAGGGAAAAAGAGTGTTCGGGCTCTAACAAATTCTCGTTATCCGGCTCTAACAGGTCCTAGTCGTCTGGCTATAGAAGGTCCTCGTCGTCTGGCAATAACAGGATCGGGCCAGCGACCACAAAGTGGGCCTTCAATATACGATTTGGTGAGGGATCTCGGTTCTAATAGATCTACAGGAGTCGTAGCAATCTGGGATCCTAGACGCGGCCTTGGCCCCGCCAACAGTGAGGAATTCGAAGAAGAATGAGAGATGGACTGACTCGTTTTTACGACCAGATCCTTATTTTAATTAATTGAAGTATTGAAGTATATGATTATAGATTGTTTTGGTGGTTCTCGTACCATACACAATTAAAAGCGGAAAGGGCTGAGATACTTCGTCGATCAGCTATTGATAGCAGTCGTGTACGAATAATCGTCGATGGTGTTCTCATAAGGGACATCAATTGATGTGAAATCCCCGTCGAACCGCATGAATGTGTTGTTGCTACCTGAAAAGGACTACAGTCCAACACAATTTCTTAATGTGACAAAAGAACGCGATGGCTCATGTGACGGGGTAAATATTGATGATAATATGGCAAGGACCTCCAAACATTCACTATCGACAGCGTCTGAGGCAGGGGCGGTCCGCGAATCTTTAACTTTCGCGGAGGACCTTTGCGCTTCCATACCCAGTGCTACGGAAACAATATAACGCTGAGGGAAGCTGCAGAATGTCTCGGGGGTCGTCTCCAGACACGGAAAAAGAATTTGATTTTCAATTACAGAGGTCGCAGATATCCATCAGAGTCTTTTGATGTCTGTGTCAACGATTGGGTCGACTTTTCGACCGTTCTAATTATGCTAGACAGTGATTATTGGGAATCAAACAGGCACCAGCGATGGATGAACAGGAACGTGTCCTCAGAGGGACCGAGCTCGGAATACAACGTACACTGGATAGAAAAACAACAGGTTCATCATGTACCGTCCTCGCGCTGGCATGGAAACGCAAGTTAGAAGAGTTTGAGCAGAATATAAGAAGATACACTGGTTCGCCGACGATTATAATTACAGCGGAGTTATTTTCGCGCGCCCAGACAGGTCTAGAGCGCCTGAAAGAAGCTACGGGCTAAAGTTATTGGGTATGTCGGGTTTAATGTAGAAAATGATTCGCGGATTACGTATATTACGATTTAATTTTTTTCCGGCGGAAACATGTAATAATGGAATTTGAAACACGGTAATCAATGCAGGTTATAATATGCGTATAGAGCGTACCATAGCCTTTGGTTTGTCCGCACTGGCAAATATCGCTACTGCCCAATTTGCGCCATACAATTGTGGTCCATGTATACCAATGATGCCGTGCCCCTGCCCCATGGGGGGTTATATGCAAGCTCAAATGATGCAAGCCCCACCGATGATAATGCAAGCTGTTGCCACTCAGCCTGCGATTAAGCCATGTAACGTCCAATCCGTAGCTGTAAGTTCTAGTGAATCATCAACTACCAACTCTGTCATTGGACCAACAATCAATACTGGTGATATATCGAGCGTTATTAATGAGATTTTGGCAGCAGAGCTCACCGGCCGTTAAAGTACATTGATGGAGGCAATATCAAACTTCAACTCCCAATCTAGTTCAAGTACTGTCACCCAGAACTTCTACACACAACACAATCATGCAGAGATTAGCCAAAATTGGTTTGTTTTTATTCAGTCTATGATTGAAAAGATTGAGAGACAACCAGTTCAATCTCAAGAGGATGTCCGCAATTTGCAGACCCTTCTTCGACTCCAAGATCGACCACCCATTGAAGAGATTGAATCAAGTATCAATGTTAATCCTCACTATGTTCCTCCATATCTCATTGAGGATGCCCCAGAACCTCAGCGTGGGACTATAATTGCTCATGGTGGTCGGATTGAACGACAGTCACTCCCTCCACAATCAAACGCACCCCTTGCGGTTATTCCACCACTGGCAATCGGATGGATCCCGCGCTCAGTTGATGCGCTTCCTGGTTATGCCGATCAAGTTTCTCGTGTTTTCAAACCAGAAGTTAATCCCCTTGTTAAGTATTTTGGACTATTGTTTGCTTCCCTCTGTGATAACAACACCCTTTGTGTATCTGGTGCTGAGAATCTTGCCCGAGCTGTTGTTATGCTCAATTACATGACTGATGGTACGGGAACATCCAAGCTACCAAATAATCCCAATCTTCCTGATTGGATAACTGTTGATGGTCCAGCACAACATGACGGTTATATACAATTATTGCGTGAATCATTGATGAAATTTCATAATCTCTTTTGCCTTGGTGAAGCTGGTCCACGTTGTAATGTGATTAAGCCAACTTTGGTCACTTTCCTGTCCAAAATGCTTTTTGTTGACTCGATTTTTGCTGATGAAGTTCGATCCCTTGTTATTATTTTGTTGACCAATGGATCCAGTTCTTTGAACTGGAAGCGAATCGAGGGATTGGCAAATGAAACAACACCACGTGGGGGAGACATGCAAGTTGCACTGAGAAGAGTTTCATCCGCGGAACCATCACCGTCAGGGGGAAAAATCCCAGGTGCTGATGCTGCTGTTGAGCAGATTCTGGCAATAACTAATGCTTCCGATGAATTACCTTCAGCCGCAGACTCAGGCGCAGGTAAAAAGAAGGCCGAGAAGGACGATGATACAAGCAAAGAAGTTAAATTAGTCGTCAGGAAAGTTGTAAATCCACCCGCAATCAACCAAGGGCAATTAGAAAAATGGGTTAGTATCACACCAGATGAGCAAATCTTGGAAGTATTGCGAATAATGGATAATAATGTTAGGAATTTGATTGGTGCACAGACTAGGGCTGATGAAATTGATGTTGTAAAGTCGACCTTTCATTTGATCATATTCGAAGAGGATGAGGCTCGTGATATGGACTTCAAATGCAAGGGATGCAACCTTTGGGAAGTGTTGTTCCAGGTGCTGACTTGGTTGTAGCCACGCCACCAACCGGAATTTTGCTACCGATTGATTTGGAAGTAGGAAAAACTGAAGAAGGAAGTTCGCAAGCACTTGTACCATTGAAGTCATCAGCTGTACAAGACGGAGGACAGGTTGAAAGCGTTGAGGAAGTAGTCAAGGAGGATGTTGGTGGTCAACTTGTGTTGTATAAAGAACCAAGATTTGTCTTTGCACATCATTTGAGCCAATTTTTGAGAGAAAATGTCAAGTTGATGATTCCCAAACCATCATCACAAGAGACGCGTCTTGTTCCATGGAGGGGTGGAGACGATGATGTGGTATTAATACCACAAGGAGTAGACGCTGGGACAATGGAAGCAAGGCATGTATCATCAATATCCGACTTGGCCAGAGTTTCCGGGCCAGGACTTCAACTAGCGCCGAGGTGGAGAAATACTGATTACCCAGTATTAATGGGTGTATCGAAGAGACAGTCACAAACTAGGGATGAAGGGACTCGGAATAGTAATCGCGGCTTAAACCGCGCCGGACGATTAACTGGTGGTGGAGCCCGACGGGAGGTAGATCGCGATCTTCGCGAACAAATGAAGGGTTATCGCAGAGGACGACAATGGGAGTATTAAAGGGAGTATGTCTCAGAAGAAGAATATTAATAGGACTGACTCGTTTTTAAGACCAGATCCTTATTTAAATTAATTGAAGTATTGAAGTATATGATTATAGATTGTTTTGGTGGTTCTCGTACCATACGCAATTAAAAGCGAAAACCAAGAAGTATGAGGCTCCTGAAGACTCATTTATCTTCCGTCACGGCGGTTCGTCGGCCGTAGGTTTAATTATGCGATGGATTCGTAGATTGGTCAAGCATAGCCCATCCATATTAAGCGTCAGAGTGGATAAATGGAGGCAGCCACGCACGCAATATGTGGAGAAATTTGTTGTACGATGATCGCAGAGCCGCGCCAGGGGAGTTTCTCGTTTCAATTCTACACAGCGATAGACCACCGATTGAAATTCTTCGTGTCCAATTTGATAGAAAAATACTAAAAGGAGAACTCGCTCTACTGAAAAATTATCGGTAGACAACATTTGGTTCGGGTTATTTATCATAATCGAGAAATAATCATCAATAATGGTAGCGGAACACAAGCAAAGTGAAGAAGGGAAATGGCAATCAATGGTCATTGCTGATGGTGAAGCACAGTCTGTTCACACGCTCTTAGAAGAGGTCCTAAGAGCTGTCTACGAAAAACGCAGCGTTACGATGCATGTCAACGCATTGGTTGGAATTCTCATGCCCTTGGTACAAGCGGATGGTATTCCGGTAGACGTTCGCGAAGACAAGACAGAGCTGTTTGCTCACTTGCTTCCATTGGTTGGCGGGAGACTTGGTTTTGTTATAGAGAAAGCTGAGTATGCGGCGAGTTTTAAGAACAAACTCTGTCGATTTGTGGCAGCGAGTGTCTGCAAGCAAATGGCTGGCTTGAACAGATATCCTGCCGGTTACAACAATGATAAAATGGTCAATGAGTTGTGGCATGGAATAGAGGAATTTCGTGTACAAACACAAGGTTCACGTGATCGGCAAAGCGCAACACAACCAAGTGTTGGCAGCGATCACGAAGGCATCGTTGCAGAGAATTCAGATAACGAGGTAATACCGCTGGGTGACAAAGATCGAGACCAGCAGGATGTACCCGAGTATTTTCACTCTCCAGGCACGAACCAAGGTGACAACCCCCCCAAGGCAGCAGAAAAGCCACAGGGACATTGGCCGACAAGGAAGTCGTCTTCCTCTAAGACGATACAATTGGAAGAGAACGATAGCCTTCCACAGAGCATACGCGAGTACTTTTTGACTCCAAAAAAGCAACCGGATGAAGAGAGGCACCGATCAGTATCTCCACCCGACTGGCGGGAAGTTTTCAACAGGGACCCGAACGTGCATCGAGCGGATCCGTTCGCATGGTTATCCCGGAGTCCATCCATCGGTGAATCTGGTCGCGCAATCAGCGGAAAACACGAGATGTTAGATCGTGCTCTTTTCCCGGAATTGGCAGAAAGGCAAGGAAAGATATCACAGGATGATCGTTTCCGAGCAGCAAAATTCGTTAATCAAATCAAACCACAAGGCGTGGTAGATATCACAGCGTCGAACGGTGTATTCAGGAAGAAGTTGCGGGAGTTGAAGGAGGTCAGTGAAAGCAACGGTTGCAGCTCCTTGGAATACCAATACCTCTTCAACTCCGCGTTCAGTTCCGACGTTAGAATGACCGCCCCAGATGAACATTGCGGAACTTTTGAACAATTGGCGCAACTAATGGCGACACGATTCAAAAGGATATCCGACCGGTTCGTCGGTGATAAAGCGGCGGCTGTTGTTCTCGCGAGGAACGCCGTCGGGAAATTCCGACAGGGAGAACACGAAACAGTGTCATCATGCGCACGTCGTTTCGAAAACGCCCTCTTGGAACTGCAGTCGCTTGGTGGTGTAGTCGATTCAAGAGAATCAGCTATCAGCTTCGCTCAATCCTTAAATCGACACTGGATCGATAAGGCCCTGAGCAATATAAAATTGAACGAAACAGGTTATCAAGAACTCAGGGACATATTGGTCACTATTGAACGGATGAAAAATCATGGTTATTCGAGTTCGAACTCCGAACGTACCAGTCAACCCCATAACATAGGTGCTGAATTGGCTGTCGGAGAGAAAACATCGAATAGACAGGATTCTGACAAGAAGATTTCAAAAGGCCCATGTTGGGTCTGTGCAGGCGATCATCGCAGGGATGTCTGCCCAATCAGTGAGGAGCATCGAAATTGCAAAAAGTGCGGGAAAGCAGGACATGTTTCAAAAGCCTGCCGAAGCGATGTAAAGAAGGTCGATTTGCAAATTTTATCGACGAGCGGTGACCAAGACGATGACCCGATTACACTTCGATGTACGATCGGCGAATCCGAGGTCATTTCAGTGCTGGCTGACACAGGAGCGCATTGTGCACTGATATCAAAATCCATGGTTGACAAGATCGCACCAGCAAAAAAATTTGCCAGAAGGACCGACACAACCTACAGACTGCACTTTGCAGACAACGGCACGGTCGAGACACGGTTATCAGTACTCCTTCCTGTTGTTGCATGGGTAAAGGAAGAAGTAGTTGAAGCAAACGTACTTTTTATTATCGCTCCAAAAGTAAATGGAGACGTCCTGCTCGGACGTTCCGCTCTGAAAGCTCTCGGAGTCGAGATCTCGTTGGACGTTCGTCCTCAGGCCATTCCAGAACAAGAACCCATTCCGGTATCAGTTAACTTGTTCACGGCGGAGCAAGAACATTCCGTGCCTGAGATTGATCAGTACATAGATCATTCGAAACAACCCAATTACGAGAACACTTATTTCGAACGAGAACTTGACGAAACGTTATCGAAAGTGACGGGAGATTTCGCGACTATTGAAGAAACTATCGATCAGTCACTAAGCGTTTTAGACGCGATATCGTTTGAAATCTCTGATGGTTACAAAATTATGTTGAGACGTGTTCCTCAGTCAGGACAGCACGACACAAGAAACCAGAAGTTCGCTTTCACAGTCTCATGGAGAGTACAAGCTCAATCGTCTGGGCGAGGCTGGGACTCCAGTGGACTCTTAGCGAAACTCACCCCATCTCAACGAGAAGAATGGGACAAACACGTTGATGTTTTCACGAAATCAAATTGGTGGACACACACGAAGGGCGATCACGGTTCTGTACAATCCACCGTGTTCCCCGTCCAACAAAAAGAGACCAAAACAACACGGGTTCGACCCTGTTGTGACATGCGTCTGGTAAACGCAATAAGCCCACGAGTGTCGGCAAAAATTTCAACGGTACAGGACGCCGTTTTTGCCCTACGCAATTGCGTGGAGAAACACACAACAGTTATACAAGTGGATCTGGTAAAAGCGTTTTATCGCATAAAGACTCAAATCTCCACGGAGTCAGGGGACCCCTACCCCCTTGTGCTAAAAGCAGGAAAACACACGTACCTGAGTGACCGATTGGTCTTCGGCCTTGCCTGCGGGCCTGCGGCTCTCAACGCGGCGCAGTTTATGCTTCAGAAAGCAGCCGAGTTTGTGTGGTTAAAATTTTATAAGGAACGACGACCGGTCGACCTCATCACCGTCATGGACGATTTCCTCATCACAGGGGAAGCAAGGGCTGTGAAAAGACATCACGATATCATGAGTTCACTGTGGGAACTCACGGGATTCGACCAGAAAATGAACACTTGGACCAAAGGCACAACTCAGCAGTGGCTCGGTCAGCAATGGACGCTAACTGAAAACGGCGTCTCTATGAAACGAATTGATATTGAATTACAGACTCCAGATGTTTGGACGAAACGCCTCGCGTTTCGATTGGCTGGAAAATTTACGAACTTGACCGGTGGCTACAGCGAAGCCCGAGCCCGCGTCCATGCCGACGCAGTCCGGCAAATTGCGGGCCAATTTGAACATTGGGACACACCGTGTCAGGACAAACTGATCATCACTGATTTAAACTATCACATTCAGCAAGCTGTGTCATTGTGGCAAGCAAGCAAGTTGGAGGACGACAACTTGAGTTCTTTAAAGGAAATTGACTCACTCGAAATCCGAGTTGATGCGTCTCAATCGGGATTCGGTTTCATCTTCCTCCAAGGCGAAACAATCGTTTATGCAGATGCAAAACTATTTGGTAAGAACACAATCACCTGGCACGCAAATCGAAGGGAATTTCATGCCCTGTCGCAAGCGGTTATGAAACTTGACACCATGCTACAACTGTTCCCCGCGTTAAAGGTGGTGACAGTGAGAACGGACTCGAAAGTCACTGTTGCACACGCTGATGAATTCCGCAACATCGCTACAAAATCTATTGAACGAAAAGTGTTGTTGAGGATGCGAAACGCGATCCTTGAAATTGCTTATATGTGGAAGCAACAGGGAATCACCTTTACAGTGCGGCACATAGCAGGCATGGATAACACGATCGCCGATGCGCTCTCCCGGGAAACGGAAAGACGCAAAGCAGTGTCATTTGTCCAAATGGAGCTGATGGAACTGAGGTCTCTGCCAGCATATATGGAATGGACAAGGAAAAGAGAGGCGTTCCTGGCTTGGCGAAATAAGGAACCGCCTCAGGGGAAGGGAAATATGAAGAAGTTTTTATTAGCAGACCAAGGAAATTTCGAGGATGAGGAACTCCAGGTCAAAGTTTATAACGATAGAAAACAAGTGATCGTTTCACAGGAATTGGCGACATGTATTATTAGGCACTTGCATGTGCAGATGGGGCACGCCCGTCTGACATCAGTGTTGAATTCATTCTATGAAGTCGCATTTCACGACAAAGCTCGAAAGCTTGCGTTGAAAGAATTGAAACGATGCACTGAGTGTGCAATGTCAAATCCACACAAAGGAAGTCAGGAATCGTATGGTCCAGTCTACAGACCATCGAGACCATTCGAGATGATCGGCATTGATTTGTTTGGACCACTTCAAAGACCGTCAGGAACGGGTGGTACTAAGAAGCATGTTCTCACAGTAGTGTGCCGATTGACAGGTTACACGAGGTTCATATTGTTGGAAGATGCAAAGGCGAAAACAGTGGTTGACGCCTTGGAACGGTATATCTGGGAACTGGGTGCTCAGATACGAGTATTGGTAAGTGATAATGGACCACAATTCGTCCTGTCTCCACTATTACGTGGATTATGTTTGATGCGGGGCATACAGCAC
>Ga0214917_10003677_pt1 | contig 17539 bp, 13 predicted proteins | sample LL_1208_BB_MetaG_FD_177983 | JGI IMG/M metagenome (GOLD analysis project Ga0214917, IMG submission 177983) | Freshwater microbial communities from Lake Lanier, Atlanta, Georgia, United States - LL_1208_BB | ecosystem: Environmental > Aquatic > Freshwater > Lake | place: USA: Georgia | collected... | reverse complement strand
GGCGTGGCGTGCGGCCTCCTCGGCGGCGTGGCGCGCGGCCTCCTCGGCGGCGTGGCGTGCGGCCTCCTCGGCGGCGTGGCGCGCGGCCTCCTCGCGTCGGGCAGCATCCTCAGCGGCGTGGCGGGCCGCCTCTTCCGCAGCGTGACGCGCAGCTTCCTCGGCTGTCCGGCGTGATGCCGCGTCCGCCTCGTGGCGGGCAGCCTCCTCAGCGGCACGACGGGCGGCATCCTCGGCCGCATGGCGGGCCGCCTCTTCCGCAGCCGCTCGCGCGGCCGCACGTTCCGCCTGTGCCTGGGCATCGGCGGCCGCACGATCAGCAGCAGCGCGTTCAGCGATAGCCCGCGCCTCGGCAACCGCGCGTTCAGCCGCCGCAACGTCCGCGGAGATGCTCGTGGACGCTCGGGCCGGAGCCGAGCGCGTCCCCTGGATACCACTCACCAAGCTGCTCAGGGTCGCCTCTGTCGAGGCTCCGCCCGATTGCTTCGGTGGCAGGATCCCACTCAGGCTGCCGCGCAGCGACTGGATCTGGCTGTTCAGGAAATTGTCGATCATCCCCTGGATGTGCCCGACACGCTCCTCGAGGGCGCGCGCTTCCTCTTCCAGTTCGTTCTTGCGGGTCTGCGCACGCGAGATCATCAACTCAACCGCGTTGGCAGCCTCGGACCGGAACTTGTCTATGTCCGCGATCTCGATCGCACGTCGGTTGGCGAGCTCCTCGTCCATCTGCTCGCGCCGGATTGTGTGCTCCGCATCCAGGGCCGCAGCCTTGCGGCTCAGCTCCTCTTCCTGGATGCGGAGGCGAACCGAAAGCTCGGTCTCCTGCTCGGTCCGCCGGCGATTGAACGCTTCCTCGAGCTCGTTACGGGTCCGGCGAAGCTCGCTGATCTCCTCAAGAAGACGGAGACGGTCGGCTTGCAGGCGACGCATGTACGCGTCGGCATCCTTCTCGACATCACTGCGAATGTCGGCCGCGCTCCGCAAGGCATACGAGATCTCATCCCGGATTGCCCGCTCCATGCGGTCGTACAGCTCCAACCGGCGCCTAGCCCAGTCGTGCGTGATCCGCAGTTCCTCGGCAGATGCCTCGGGGGTGGAACCGCCACCCTTGGTCTCGTCACGTTCGCCTTGCGTCATCGTCTTCGCCTCTTCCCGCCGGTCGTCTCTTCCCCGGCCAGGTGCTCTTCCGTCACCACGGCACCCAGGCGCGTGCCGTGGCTGTGGTGTGGACTTCTCAGTTCAGGTGCCTTGACTGATCCGCCTCGCCGGCGTGGCACCTATCTTATGTCACATTGTCATGGTCAGCGAGGCCCTACAACCACCCGGACCGCATTGATCACCATCCGTTCCCCAACCAGAACCTCCACCGCAGCCCCGGACAGGTCAGCGGTTCTCGCCTCGATTGCATACCGGCCAGGCAGAACATCCGCCATCCGCCACCGACCGATCTCATCAGCCTCCATTTCAATCACCCCCGAAGGACCGGCTGCCCTCACCTTCGCTCCCGGCACGGGGATGCCTGTAACGCCGACCACAACCCCAGAAATCCCGCTCCCGGCAACCACCGGCCCCGCTCCAGCCACCACCCCCGGTGGGGTCACCACCCGCGGCGCTTCCGGCGCCGTCGTCGGGATTTCCACCATCACAGCCTCAGCGGGGTCCGACGGCGCCTCTTCCTCTATTGCAACGTTCGCCGAGTCCTCCGCATCGCCATCTGGTGGCTCCGACGGTGGAGCAAAGATGAGCGACGCGATCATGACCAGTGCGCCGATCGCAATGAGAAGCCGGACCCACCTCGCCCCACCCGTGGAGGACCCAGCACCCGACCTTCGCGTCCCGGTCTCTGTCTCCAGATCACCTTGGGGATCGTCAGCCTCGTCCGGATCAATCCCACGATCCCTCGAGAATCCCAACGCATCGGAGGCCGAACGTACTCGCAATCCGTCTGACCCGGCTTTTACACCGCCTTGACCATCGGCACCGGACGCACCCCCCGGCACCAAGTTCGTGGCGAGCAGTTCATGGTCGTCAAGCGCGTGACCGCCGGTCCCGCCGTCATCGCCCAGTCCCGCCACATTGCGATCTGTCTCGATTGCCCGACGCAATGCCTCCGAACCACCCACATGGACGACGCCGTCAAGAGACCGCAATCCGGACCCACCGTCGGACGGCCGGTACGCCAGCACAATCGTGCCAATCGAAGCGGCGATTGCGACGATCTCGCGCGGAACATCGGTACCGATGACCACGACAACGTCCGGACGCACCCGGGTGATCGAATTTCCGATCGCCGATACGTCGAACTGCACGATCGGATCATGACCCCACGACTCAAGGTCGGCGGCGACGTCAGCAATCTCATCCAGGTCGTCACCGACAAGAAAGACCAACGGCGGGCTCACGGGTTCTGACGCCGGACCACCGTCTGGAGGCGTGTCGGTCCCGTTCGGAACCGATACGATCATCGCCCCGCTCACCAATAGCCCGCCCCTCCGGCATCAATGCCAGTTACGCGCAACCGCAAAACTCAACTCGGATCGGTCGGTTCGAATTGTCTGACAGTCGCTAACAGGCTGTCAGACGCCAAACCACGTACGTGACACTCGCGACAAGGATACCGATTTCCGTCACCTAGCAAGCCACTCGGGACGTCTCACCATCAGATAGGCCCGTCGTATCACTTGCAGTTGTCAAACATGTCAATCTTGCTACATTGCTGGGGTCAACAGACAACACCCGTTCATCCGGTACGCTCGGAGTAGCGACCCCGCCACCATCACCATCGACTTGCCGTCCCAGGAGTGTCCTCATGGTGAACCTACTCCACACCATCCCGCCGGCGGAAACAATCAGGCCAGGTGCCATCGGCGTGACACGACTCGCATGGACGGCGCTTGCCATTAATGTCGTGGTCATCCTGTGGGGCGCCGTCGTTCGCGCCACCGGTTCAGGCGCCGGTTGCGGTAGTCACTGGCCCCTTTGCAATGGCGAAGTCATCCCGCCGTCCCCATCAATCGGCACGCTGATCGAGTTCTCCCATCGTCTCTCAAGCGGTGCCACGCTTCTGGTGACGGCCGCCTTGGTGTGGTCGGTGTGGAAGGTTTTCCCACGCGGTCACCGCGCCCGGCTCGGCGCCGCGCTCTGCGCTGCGACGATGATCGTGGAGTCCCTCCTCGGTGCCGGACTGGTGCTCTTGCGCCTCGTGGCGGAGAACCAGTCCATTGCCCGGGGATGGTGGGTGGGTGCTCATCTAGTCAACACTCTCCTCCTCCTCGGTGCGTTCACGATGACCGCGGTCTGGGTGAGCGGTACCGGGGTGCCCGCCATGCCCCGATCCCCTGGCCACGCACTCAGGCTTGCAGCGGTCGGCGCCGCCTTGCTCTGCGTCATCGTGACCGGTTCCAGCGGAGCGATCACGGCCCTCGGCGACACCCTCTTTCCACCGGAAACCCTGGCGATTGGCCTCGCCCAGAAAGACGACCCGGACGCCCACCCCTTCGTCCGGCTCCGACTGTGGCACCCGGCGTTTGCGATTGCCACGACCATCGCCCTGGCAGTCAGTGGCCCGGCACTGGCAACGGCGAGTGCGTCGCGCCGGGCATCACGTCTGGCATCGGCCGTGACGCTTCTCTGCCTCGCCCAGCTTGGGGTCGGGGTGCTCAATGTGCTCCTGCTTGCCCCGGTGGCAATGCAGCTGGTGCATCTGGCGATAGCCGACCTCATCTGGATCAGTGCCGTCTGGATGACCCTCGAAGCCATGGCAGGTTTCGCACATCCAGTACCGGAAACCGAAGAACCGGAGACCGGCCAGACACTTCGTCAGGAAGAGCCAGCGCTCTCCCGTTCAAGGTAGTCGCGCAGGGCCTCCTGCCACGGACGTGGAGACACGATGTCCGCGTCGCGCAGGGCACCATGCGCCAGGACCGAATACCGGGGGCGAGGCGGTCCGGACGGTAAATCGGCCAACCTGGATGGTGTCAGATCTGCCCGGATGCCAGCCACTGCGAAGATGGCCTCGGCAAACCCGTACCAGCTGCACCATCCGCGATTCGTGACGTGGACGGTCCCGGTCACTCCCGCCTCCAGCAATCGAACAACGGTCGACGCTGCGTCTGGCGCGTAGGTTGGCGAATGAAACTGGTCGGCGACGACCCGCAACGGCTTGCCTGCCCGCGCATTGGCAAGCATGGTGCTCACGAAGGTCGAGTTTCCCTTGGCACGGCTGCCTCCGATGTCGAACAGGCTTGCAACCCTCACGATAAGGTGCTTCGGAGTCGATGCCCGCACCAGCGCTTCACCGGTCGCCTTGGAGATGCCGTACACCGATCGCGGATTGACCGGATCATCCTCGCGATACGGTCTGGTGGCATCGCCATCGAACACGTAGTCGGTGCTGATCGTGACACAGGTAGTTCCCCGCGAGGAGGCGTGATCGGCCACGACACGTGCCCCCAACGCATTGACCCGCAGCGCCATCACGGGGTCTTCCTGTGCCGGGCCGTGCCAGACCGTGGCATTCACGACCACGTCATGCGGGACGGCCAAGGCATTGCCAACACTGGCCGCGTCGGTTACGTCGACGTCTGCATGACCGAGGCCGACTGCGTGCCAGCCCGGCGTTGCCTCGACCGCACGCATCATCGCACGGCCAAACTGACCCGTCGCCCCGATCACCACTACGGTCAGTCCGCTCATCTGGTGCCTCTTCACATCACCGCCTGCAAGGCAGCCAGTCCGGTCACTGCGAGGCAACGACCGGCGGTGGAACCAACGTGTCGTCAGAACCACCACCTTCGCGCTCGCGGGCCGAGGCCAGCATACGGGCATGCATCGCCGCATCAACCTGTCCGAGACTTGAGAACGCACGCGCCAGGATCTCGAACATCATTACTGGCGCGGTCGGTACATCAACCACTGGCGCAAGCGTCTCAAGTGCCTCGTTTGCTGCCCCAGCGTCAACCAGGAGACTCGCCAGGGTCACTCGGGTCTGCACGAATTCCGGGTGGTCCCGGACCGTTGAGTAAAGAAAGTCGTACGCTTGTTGGATGCCACCGCTTGATCGCTGCAACTCGCCTCGCCACGCGCAGACTGCGTCCCGCGGCCCATGGACTTCAAGGAAACGATCAAGGATCCCCATCACTGCCGGTGTGTCGTCAGAGAGTGCCGATGCATATCCAAGCAAAGCATCCGCCTGGTCTGGTACCTGGTCAAGGACCATCCGGTAGGCACGGAGCGCCTCGCGACGGTCGCCAAGCCGGGTCAATGCCTCGGCAAGGCGGTGCCAAACAGACGTGGCTTGCCCGTAGATGCCGAGCACCCGCCGTAGGGTCCCGACCGCCTCATCCACGAGTGGATGGGCGCCTGACGATGCCGGATGGTCCGGGAGGGTCTCTGCCAAGGGACTGGGCGATGCATCGAACTCCATCAGCAGGCGCGCCAGGTGCTCCACGGAACTGGTGACAAACCGCGCCGGCCGGGGTTCAGCCAGTGCCTCGGCGACGGACAGGCGCAGCCAACGCAGCGCCTCGACCGGGTGGCCATCGGTGATTGCGTGCTGCCCAAGCTTGAATGCGTAGTATCCCCCGGCCTGGTTCCGCTGGTACGCATGTTCAAGCAGCGACTGGTTCCGCGCCGACTTCCGCTGCAGCGTTTCGCGATCCACCGCATAGCCGAAGTGATCGATCACCGGCGCATCCGCGTCGATGTATTCCATGTCCGGCCCCGTCCATGAAGCGTCCGTCATCACGGTCTCATGGACGTCGCCAACCCAACACACACCCATGAGGCGCCGGAACAGCCTCGCACCACGATGGACCGTTGGCGCATCCGCGACATCCGACCCTTCCCTTGCCGGCCAATAACTGCGGACCGGCAGGGCAAGACAAATCGCACCGTCATGTGCTGCATATTCGTGGACGACATGGCGGAGCCCCGAGGCCGTCTCCGCTTCAAGAACTTCATCGCCGTCGAGGGTCAGGACCCAGTCCGCGGTCGCGAGACCGAGGGCGGCGTTGCGGGCCCCCGCAAAATCGTCACACCAAGCAAAATGGCCAACCCGTGCGCCAAACGACTCGGCAATCTCCACCGTCGCATCGGCCGAACCAGTGTCAACGACCACCATCTCGTCAACCCACGGCACGGCACTCGCAAGGCATCGTTCCAGGTTCGATGCCTCGTCACGCACGATCATCACCAAGGCAATGCGCTCACCAGGTGCCGTGGCAACCCACGAACGGAGGCGTCCGCGGATCAGCCCGTTCGCATCTCCAGGCGGCGCGGTCATGCGTGGGACACCTCGTCAACCGGGTCGGTTGGGGGCTCCCGAAGCAACCGGGCAATCGACCGGGCGTTTGCCCCATCCTCGGCAGACCCAGCGGCTTCAAGCGCATCCGCAAGGTCGTCATAGACTTCCGGTGGCACATCCGCAAGATCGAGCAGCGGGGCCAATGCATTCACCGCCCCGGTCGTCTCTCCGGCGCGACGCAACAGTCCCGAAAGCGCCCGCCTCAACGCCACGTCTCCCGGAATCCGCCTTACGGCAGCATCCAGTCGATCGTAAGCGGTCTGCACCTGGCCCGTCTGTTCCTCGGCGATTGCCAGTGCGCGGATGATCAATGGGTGCGACGGTGCGTCGATCAGCGCCTGCGCCAGTGATGCCCGCGCGTCGGCCGGGCGCTTGAGTTCCAGGTATGCCTCACCCATTCCGTATAGCGCACGCCACCCGGCACTGCCACGGTCAATCGCCCCGATGACTGGCATGTCACGTCGCGACCTCGCCTCCTGGAATGCAATGAGTGCGCGGTCCGGCGCACCCGACCCAAGGAGTGCAAGCCCGAACTGGGTCCAGAGGGGAGGGTGATCAGGACACGCGGCGGTGCCCCGCTCTCCGGCGACGACCGCAGCCGACACATGGCTCAATGCAAGATGCGCCGCGATCAGCGTGCGGTACGTGTCGGCGAGGTTGGACCCACCGAGTGCTCCACGAGAGGCGTGCCCGGATGCGCTCAATTCGAGCGCCCGCTCTGCCGAACCCACGGCACCGGCGTAGTCAGCATCCGTCACCAGATGCTGGGCATGCTTATAGAACAGGTACGCGTCGTCAGGGTCGGCCGCAATTGCCGCGTCGAGCATCGCGCCGTTCCGGCGCACCTTGTCGCGCGCTTCCATGATTGCGGGTTTGTAGCCAGTGTGGGTCACCAACACGGAATTGGTTGGCATCACCCCAATCGTCGAACCCGTCGGCGCCACAAGCGACTCATGGATGCGTCCTGCAAATTCCAAGCCAGCTCCGTGCTGCCAGAGCCGGATCTGCAGGTCATCAGTGACACCATGGGCCGTCTCGCTACGCACGACCATGGTGTACGCCCGCGGACGGTTGTCCGGACCACGCCCTTCGGCAACGAGTTCGCGGATGAATTGGGCGCGCGATGGTTCCAGGGTCTCATCAGCATCAAGGCACAGGACCCACTCGCCAGTTGCCAGGGACAACGATGCATTCCTCGCCTTCGCAAAGTCGTCACACCACGCAAAGTGGCCGACCCGGGCACCGTAGCTTTCAGCGATCGCAATGGTCCCGTCACGGCTCCCCGTATCAACGACCACGATCTCATCGACCCATCGTGACGCACTGGAGAGGCACTGGCCAAGGATTGCCTCCTCATCACGCACGATCATGCAAAGCGTGATGCGCTGCCCCGGAGGTGTTGTGTCCCACGACGCCATTCGCCCGCGCGAAACGTCACCTGAACCCGGCTCGTCCGCGCGCGTGCCTGCCGACATGTCATTGCTCCCCGCACCTCCCGGGCGTTCGCCAACGGGTCGGAGGGCAAGTCTACGAAACTCAGGGGATTATTCGCCCTCGTACCCCTGAATGCGGGGCGTTTACACGGCCGATGATGTACGTGAACGTAATCGCACTGGGGCTCCGGAAGCACCGGGACCACTCACCGAGAACGGACACCGAACGTCTGGCCGGACAATCGGAAGTCCCCTCGCCGAACCAGTGGGATTTCGCGCCAAAGGCGCACGTTTCCTTGTGGCATGGAGGTCACAGGGCCGCAGCGATAGGGAGATCCGGCAATGGCTTTGCGTATCAACTACAACCAAGCGTCCTCACAGGCGCAGCGTGGGGTTTCTGGCGCCCAGAACTCCTTCTTCAGCGCGATCTCGCAGCTCTCGAGCGGACTGCGGATCAACAAGGCAGCCGATGACTCTGCCGGTCTGGCTGTCAGCGAGAAGCTCAAGAACCAGGTTCGTGGTCTCAACCAGGCCCAGCGGAATGCCCAGGATGCGATCAGCCTCCTGCAGACCGCCGAAGGCGCACTCAACGAGGTGCACAGCATCCTCGGTCGGATGCGTGAACTGGCCGTCCAGTCGGCGAACGACACTCTGACCAATTCCGACCGTGCCCACATCCAGAACGAGGTCAACTCGCTCCTTTCAGAGGTCGACCGGATCGGAAGTTCCACCCAGTTCAACAGCATCCAGTTGCTGAACGGCGATGCCTCAGGTCCCTTGAACCTCGCAGGGTTCACCTTCCATGTCGGTGCAAACACTGATGTGCCGACTGCCTCGAACGAGATCGCGTTCACAATCGGCGACTCTGCCCTTGGCTACAGTGGTGGCACAAATGGTGTGATCAACTCGACGACCTTGGCGGGTGTCAATGCGCTTGCGACGACGGGTGTTGCGACCCAAACCGACGCGAACGCAGCCATCGCCACGATTGATACCGCGGTTGAAGCCGTATCCGGCTACCGTGGCGCCATCGGTGCGATGCAGAACCGCCTCGAGAGTGCGATCAACAGCATCGGGGTCGCAGCTGAGAACACCGGCGCCGCGAACAGCCGCATCCGCGATGCCGACGTTGCCCAGTCTGTCTCGGAGATGATCCGCAGCCAGATCCTGCAGCAGTCATCCATGGCGGTCCTCGCCCAGGCCAACCAGGCTCCGCAGTCCGTCCTCCAGTTGCTCAAGTAAGAGCTGACTGACCCGACCGGGAGGGACGGGTGGACGCCTCTGCACCAGTGCCCACCGCTGCCACGGTGAGAGCATCACGACCGGCCCCGCGAACATGATGTTCACGGGGCCGGTCGCGTTTCCCGCGGGCACGCAGCGCTACGCCGATCAAGTGCGTGACAGACCTCGAGTACCGCGTCTCTCTACCGGTCTTGTTCATGGTCTGGTTACCATGCGCATGCTATATTGGTGCCGAACAGGTCACTGGATGCCCAATGCAAGGCTGTCCCGGAGTACGAGTGAGTGGAGTTGGGTCGCCCCCCTCGCTCGAACTGGAACGAATTGCCCGGGCAGCTCAAGACCCTGTTGGGCGTACGATCACGCACATCATTCAGGAGACGACCAATGGTTACCAAGAAAGAGCACGAGCTCGACCTGCAGGCCGCCGACCACCACCGCAAGGCTGCGCATCACTTTGAGATCGCTGCACATGAGCACATGAAGGCCGCCGAGGCCGATGAGCACGACGACCACGTGACCGCCGCTCACCATGCGCACCTGGCGTACGGCCATCAGATCGAGGCCGTGCGTCACGCCGAGATTGCAGCCGTCAAGGAAGAGCACTCGGATCCCGATGACGAGGACCATGGCAAGCCAGAGGACCACGTCGCGGATCACTGAGGCCATGTCGGTGCACGGTCAGGTCGACTGACCTCCGTGTCATAGCCATTGAGCCGAACCCCCGAGGCACCTTACTGGCACGACCCGCCAGTTCTGGAGCCCGGGGGTTTCTGTTTTTCTGGTCGATAGTGGTTCCCTGTCCACCCTAACTTCTGCCAGTCACGCTACCCATGGATATTCATCAGTGGGGGCACTCGCCCAAGTCACCTGGCTTCCGCAGTCGGTCCTCCGGTTGCACTACCTGGAGCTGACTGGCACCACCGGGAGGGATTGGTGAACGCCCGTTCACCAGTCCCCACCGGTGCAACGATGTGCGTATCACCACATGGTCCGGGGACCTGAGCCTCTCGGCGCATGACGCGTGTTCCCTCGGGAAAGAACACCGTGTGTGACGCCATCCCGCATGCGAAACCCAATCGCTTCTGTTCATGCCCTTGTTACGATGCGCATGCTATTTTTATATCCAGCGGGTCTCCAAAACGCTCGCCGCGTGGTTGTGACGGAAACCGAGTGCATGGAGGTGGGTCGCCGCCAATCACTCAGTCCAGAACAGACTACTTGCGGGCCAGGAGAGCCTGTTGCGCGCACAGTCACAAACATCATTCAGGAGTCAACCGATGGTTACCAAGAAAGAGCACGAGCTCGACCTGCAGGCCGCCGACCACCACCGCAAGGCCGCTCATCACTTCGAAGCCGCAGCCCATGAGCACACCAAGGCTGCTGCCGCCGATGAGCACGACGACCACGTGGCCGCCGCTCACCATGCGCACCTGGCTTACGGCCATCAGATCGAAGGCGTGCGTCACGCCGAGATTGCAGCCGTCAAGGAAGAGCACTCGGATCCCGATGACGAGGACCACGGACACGCCGAGGATCACGTCGCCGATCACTGAGACCATGTCGGTTCACGGACAGGTCAGCTGACCCCCGTGTTCTGAACCAACCCGAACCCCCGAGGCGCCTTTCTGGCACGACCCGCCAGAACCGGAGCCCGGGGGTTTCTGTTTTCTTGAACGCCAGCAGTTGCCGGTTCACCTGTGGACCCTGCCGGTCACGTTGCCCATTTGGGTTGATTGGGCATCAGGCTTGCAGTTGGTGTATCGTCCAAATGTTCTCGTGGGGCATTCCACGTCAGGATGTGCAAGTTGTCAATCGTTTGCCGAGGACCCGCGGGCCGGGTACACGGGGATCGTGTTGACCGCCTGCATTGATGACAGCGGAACCCCTGTAGATTGAACTTCCGGGAGAATGACCATGGTCACCAAGCGTGAACACGAACTGGACCACGACGCCGCCGATCACCACCGCAAGGCAGCCCACCACTTCACCGTCGCCGCCCACGAACACCTGAAGGCCGCCGAGGCCGATGCGCATGACGATCATGTCGGCGCCGCCCATCATGCCCATCTGGCGTACGGTCATCAAATCGAAGGCATTCGCCATGCCGAGATCGCAGCCGTCGAGGAAGAGCATGCCGATCCTGAAGACGAGGACCACGGACATCCCGAGGATCACGTCGCCGATCATTGATCAGCCAACGCGGTGACAAGCCCGGCCAACTTTCCGGACCCACCGCAATGGAGCACTCCAACCCCTTGGGGATATGCCGGATTGGCCCGACACGGCATATCCCCAACGGGTGACGCTTTCATACGGTGAAGCAACCATCGGGGGCACGTCTGACATGCCCTCCCCGTACGCCGTACCATTCCCCTCAATGCCCCCCGCCACACCCCCGCCATCGAGCGGCGAACTGCCAGACACCCACCCAGGCGATGACGCCGGTGGTCAGTTCGAGGAACATCCCCTGACCGGTGAGTGGTCGGCGTCGCCGGCAACATTTCTTGAGGTCCTCGCCGAGGCACCACCAGGTGCGACGATCGAACTCGGCGCGGGCGTATACCGCATCCCCGCCACCATCAATTTCCGTCGGCACGCCTTCCTGATCGGTGCGGGCAGTACACGGACCCGTCTGGAATCCACCGGGCCGGGCCCGGTCCTCCGCCTCGCTGAGAGTGCCGCCCTGGCCCTGCGTGATCTCACAATCGCGGTGGTCAATGACGCGCCCGGCAACGTCATCGAAGCGACCGATGGTGCATTGATCATGGAGCGCGTGCGCGTGACCGGTGCGCGAGGACGCCGGAACACCTCAACGCCAGATACACCTGACGACACCTCGCCGGAGCCCGGATATGGCTTGGTGGTCGGTGGCGCAGTGTGGGCGACGATCACGAGTTGCCAGTTCGACGGCAACGAAGCCGGTGGCATCTGCGTGCGTGATGCGTGCGCCCCAACCATCGTGGACATCCAGACCGAAGGCGGAACCGCGGGGGTCGTCTTTTCCGGCCAGAGCGCCGGGGCACTGACCCGTTCACGGTGCATTGGTTCCGCCATCGGGATCCTCGTCCTGGACCGTGCCCGGCCTGTCCTGGACGCGAACACGTGCCGCGCGAACACCCATACTGGCATCGCTTACCGGCTTCTCGCTACTGGTCTCGCGCGTGCCAACGACTGTTCGGACAATGGGTCTGCCGGGATCTGGGTCGGTGATGCGGCCACCCCAACACTCGAGAGCAACCAGTGTCGGGGCAACCGCACGGCGGGCATCGTGTACCGACGGGCATCCGGTGGCATCGCCGTCGGGAACAGTTGCACGGGCGGGGCCATTGCCGGCATCTGGATTGGGGAGGGCGCGTGTCCCGAACTCGAGTCCAACCGGTGCGAAGCGAATGGCACCGGCCTCTCCTACACCGAATTCGGGGCCGGCAGTGCCCGCGGGAACATCTGCGCGGCAAACTCCCTCTTCGGCATCAGTGTCTCCGTACTGGCTTCACCGGTCCTGGAAGCGAACGACCTGTCCGGCAATGTCCTTGGCACCATCGTCGACAACCGCATGCCTGACTCCGGTGCCCTGATCGTCCCGAACTGACCGGGAACGCGCCACGTACCGCCACACGCTAGAGTAAAGGCGAACCTCCGGGGTTACGTGACCGTTTCGTCCATCCCGGAAATGACTGGATCGAGATCGATGACACCACCTGCGACCGCAACGGTGCGACTGGCCTCTGTCCGCCTTCGCCATCCCGTTCGGAACGAACCGGCGCATGTCTTCACCCATGACGCCTGGCGTGACGCCGCCAGGACCCTCCTGCGTCACCGTCGTGGGGTCGAGATCGTTCACGCAATCCAGTCAATCGGTCCCACCGCGCAACCGGATGTCGCCGCACACCTGGCACGCGTCGCCACCACGATTCACGGCGAGTCCCGACGTGCCCACGGACTGGCGTGGTGGTGGACCGGAGTCGGGGTTGTCGCCACACTCCTGGTCGCCTGGTTCGATTCGCTCACGGACCTGCTGACCGCCCTTACGGCAACCGGCGGCGCCGCGTTCACCGTAACGATCGGTCTGATCCCCGCAATCCTGGCATGGCGTCACGCTTGGGGCCACGCCTCAAGGGCCCGTGATGCCGGTGCAGTCGCGCGCGCAATCGGCAGTGCGCGGGTGCGTCGGTCGCAAGTGCTTGACGAGGGAAACGAGGATGTCGATGCCTTCGGCCGTGAATACCTGCCATCGCTGACCGAACTCGACAATCTCGTCTCACGTCTGCCGGAAAGCCCGCTTGAAGCATGTTCACGGGCCGCGGCCCTCGCCCTCACGATCAGTCGAGGGGCGTCGAGGCACGGATTGGCACCTGTTGCTGACGCCTATCACGAGCTATACGTGATCCTCAGCGTTGCGGACATCCAAGGGGTACGGACCGAACAGTCCGGCGGAATGCTCGCCGACTCCCGTGTCAGAACCCTCTTGCGTCGGACCTTCGGGACCATCCAGTCCGCGCTTGCGCCCTTCAGCGTCTCCGGAAGCGTCAGATCATCACTCTTCATGCCACTTGCGGGAGCCTCCGCAGCCGCTTTAGCCATCGTGGTGACCACCTTCGTCACCGGCCTGTTTGTGGTGGCCCCAGACACCGCGGTGATCATCGAACCGCCGGAAGCACGCCTCGCGCGGGGACTCGAGTCCATGGGCCTTGAAGCCGCGTTGCTCGGCCTTGACAGCGGCGCTCGGACTGTCATCCGTGAACCCGGCATCCAGAACACCTGGCCACCCCCGTTCGCCGACAGACGCGCTGTCGCCCTGGGCGAACAGTTCACCGCGGTACGTGCCATCGTCACGCAAACCGGACCGGACTCGTTCACCGTCATCCAGATCCGGGTGCGGTTCCGGATCGTTGACCTGGCCCAATGGGCACGCTACGACACTGGAGGGTCCGGCCCAGTCCGTCTCGGACGCGCAATCTCCAGCGAACTCCAGGGGCGCATTGAGGTGCAGAACCGCGATCTGGTCCAACGCGCATCTCGCGACCCCGCGCTCGCTCAAAACCCTCGCGTTCTGATGCGCGAGGTGGAACAAGTCATGGTGGCACAACTGCCTGCCATCCTGAACCAGTTCAACGTCACGATCGGCTCAAGTGACGCGGCCCGTGAAGCCGGTGTGCGCGTGGAACCGATCCGGCAGGCAGATATCCGCCTGGACCGCAATGTGACCGCAGGGGCCGCCGGCATCCAGGTATCCCCGTAGCGGCGTGCGCCATCCGGTCACCCCACAGGCGCTTCGTCACCGACCGATCATGCGTTTCAGACCTTCGCGCCGTTCACTGGGCTACACTCCTGATGTGCCGTGACGACGCCACCCGATGCGTTCGAGAAACCAGACTTGCCCAGCGCCGCCGAACCCACTCATGATGGCAAGGCCACTGCAACCAGCGCTGATGGGCCGGCTACTGCATTGCCTGATCAGCATGCGCCCCCAACGGTCACCGGACCATTGCCGGTCGCCGCGTCACCGGCACAACAGGAATCGTCTCGATCGACTGCCGGACCAGGCACTTTCACAATCCTTCCACCCGTCATGCCGGTGGCCGCAAGGGACAACTCCGACCCGCTGTTGACCGTGCGCCAGTTACCCCGATCCGAGACGGCCCGCCTCACACCCATCCCCTCGCGAATGCCATTGCCTCCTACCGATCACGAAGCAACAATCAACGCCCTCAGCCAGAGGCGAAACGAAACCGCAGGTTCCATTCTGAGGCGCGCCCGGCTGCTCCGGCGCCTCGCTCTTACCGACGTGGCGGTCGCAACACGAATCCGTTCCGAATACCTTGCGGCCATCGAGGATGAGACAGCCGGGGTCCTCCCGCCGGGCAGGTACGCAATCAGCCTGCATCGGAGCTACGCGATTTTTCTTGGCGTGCCTCCGGATGACGTGGTCCGTCTCTACACAAGCCAGCAAAAGCGACGAGACCGCTTTGCATCAATGTTCGGTGCCCGGGTCTCGGTCCAGGTCTCGCGTACTGCCCTTGGGGTGGCGCTCTTCCTGATCGGCATCGCCATCGCGATCAGTGCCTGGTATTTCGTCCTGCGTCCACTCAGTACCGAACCCGATGTGGCGTCGGCGCGCGCGTTGGCACAGGCAACCTTCTTGCCAGGCACGACGTCAACAGGGACGCCCGGGCCAGGGACGAGCCCGGTGCCGTCCACCCCGATCATCGCGCGGACCGTCGCTCCATTCACTCCGATCGCTTCCAACACGACACCGTCGACGCCGGGACCCGCAGCCCCGGCGCCCTCGCCAATCCCGGCAACTGAGACCGCCATCCCGCCGACTCCCGTGCCTCCGACGGCAATCCCCGAACCGACCCCTCGCCCCCCATCGGGACCACGAACCAGATCAATCAAGCTGACCTACTCCGATGACAGTTGGACGAAAGTGGAGGTCGACGGGGGGAAACTGAAGTTCGAGGAAACCGTCCCCGGGGGCCAGACGCGGACCTTCGAGGGAACGACCTTTTCCGTGCGGGTCGGAAACGGAGGCGCGGTCAGCCTCGTCGCCTTTGGCGAGGACCGCGGGACCCTGGGTGTAACAGGACAGGTCGTCGACCTCAATCTGGACTTCAACGAACCCTGACGCGTGGGAACGATGCCCGTCCCGCCTGCCTGCGATTTCCGGCATCGTGCGGTATCCCGCATCAATGGCAGCAGCACCGTGAAATGGGGTGCGGCCGGACCGATGTGTGACACTCCATGCACGAAACCCTGTCCGGAACAATCATGACTGCCACCACACGAACGTTCTTCATCGAGAACCTGGGCTGCCCAAAGAACGCCGTCGAGGGCGAGGGCATGGCCGAGCGTCTCCGGCAGACCGGCTACTCGGCAACCGACGACGCGGCTGATGCTGATGTGGTGATCGTCAACACGTGTTCCTTCATCCAACCGGCACAGGAGGAATCGATCGATCGCATCTTCCATTACCTCAATACCCGGCGGACTGGGCAGAAGGTGGTGGCAGCGGGTTGCCTGGCCGAACGGTTTGGCGATGCCCTTGAGAACGACATACCCGAACTCGATGGCATCCTGGGCACACGTCAATGGTTTGAGATCGATCGCCTTCTCGCCGAGGTCGAACGTGGCGTCCGTCCGTGTTGGCATGGTGCCGAACCGGTCACCGACCCGATGTTCACCCGGCAGGCTTCGGGCCCGACGGCATACGTAAAGATCGCCGAAGGGTGCAACATGACCTGCACCTTCTGCGCGATCCCCTCATTCAAGGGTTTGCAGCGCAGCAAGGCGGTTGATGACATCGTCGCCGAAGTCCGCCAACTCGTTGATGGCGGTGCCAAGGAAGTCATCCTTGTCTCGCAGAACACGACGGCGTACGGCCTCGATCTGGCGCGTGAACCGGGTTCGATGCGCAGCGGATCACCACTCGCCCGCCTTCTGGAAGCGATCTGCGCGGGTGTCCCGGACCTGCCTTGGCTTCGGGTGCACTACTGCTATCCGGGGTGGGTGAATGAGGATCTCCTCCAGACGATGGCGCGATTGGACCAGGTCGTAAAGTACCTGGATATGCCGTTGCAGCATGCTGATCCTGAGATCCTCCGGGCAATGAACCGGCCTCGCGACATGCGTCATGTTGCTGAAGTCCTCAACCGAGCGCGCGAACTGATGCCTGACCTCGCCCTGCGCACGACCTTCATTGTGGGGTTCCCCGGAGAGACCGACGCCCACTTCGCCTCCATCCTGGCATTCATGGATGAAGCGCGGTTTGATCACGTTGGCATCTTCACCTACTTCGCCGAGGACGGCACTCCGGCCGCGACGTTGGGAGGCCAGGTGACCGACAAGGTCAAGCGCCGTCGCCAACGTGCGGCCATGGCCCACCAGCAGGGCATCTCTGCCACACGGACGGCACGCCTGGTCGGTCGAACCATTGACGTCCTCGTCGAGGGTACCGCTGAGGGGGATGCCGGCATCGGTGGCACTGGTGCCCGTCTCATCGGCCGTACCTACCGCGATGCCCCGGAAGTTGACGGCTTCACCGTCTTCGATGGCATCGCCACACGAGGGGAGATCGTGCCGGTCAACGTGTCCCGATCCGGCCCGTACGATCTCTTCGGCACACAGGCAAACGTCACTCTGCCGGCGCTCTCGTCAAATGCCGGCACGGCCACCACGAACATCTCGCCAGTCATCGCCAAGCGTCGCATCGGTCTCAAGTCGCTGCCGATGCTTCAGCCTCGCTGACACGTCGCATTGGTCATTGGTCCGCGGGCAACCCTTCAAGCATCGGTGGCCTTACTGATCGTCCGCCAGGACCTCAGAGATCGTCCGCATGGCCACCTCCACGCCGGCCGGGTTGGTCAGCCGGTAGTACGGCACGTAGATCAGTGCCCACGAGAGAGCCCATCCACGTCCGCGGATCCACGTGGCCTCATCCGGTTGAAGGCACGCCCGAAATACCTTCCGGGACGGTCGATCGAACAACACCCACGCCACCATCAGGTCAACCGCCGGATCACCAACCCCAAGACACCCGAAGTCGATCACCGCGGACAACGTCGCC
>Ga0214917_10003676_pt1 | contig 17542 bp, 18 predicted proteins | sample LL_1208_BB_MetaG_FD_177983 | JGI IMG/M metagenome (GOLD analysis project Ga0214917, IMG submission 177983) | Freshwater microbial communities from Lake Lanier, Atlanta, Georgia, United States - LL_1208_BB | ecosystem: Environmental > Aquatic > Freshwater > Lake | place: USA: Georgia | collected... | reverse complement strand
CGGCCGATCGCCTGCGGGTTTTGGGTCCGGACGAGACTCTCAAGAGGGGATATACCTTGGTGCAGTCCACGGACGGGAAACTGGTTCGCCACGTGGCGGCGGCCAAGAAACAAGGCGAGCTGGTGGTCCGGTTCTCGGATGGGAAGTTGCCGGTCAGGGTTGCGAAGGGCAGCAAGGTTTAGGTTGAGATTTCGGTGACCTGGGAGGAGGATTTTTAGATGGCGAAGACAGGAAAGTCCGGAGGAGAAGGCAGCTTCGAAGAGTCCCTACAGCACCTGGAAAAATTAGTGGAGCAGATGGAGTCCCCGGAGCTCCCTCTGGAGACAATCGTGGAGAAGTATGAATCCGGCATGAAATTGGTGGCGGTCTGCACGGAAAAGCTGAAGGCTGCGGAGAAACGCATCTCGTTGTTAACCAGAAGGAAAGACGGTTCCTTGGAGGAAGGGGAACTGGAAGATCAGGACTCCGCCGCCAAGGGAAAGAAGGCTGGTCGAACCGCTCCTGACCTGCTTACCTAACTCGCTCTTATGGCAACCCCGTTGCTGGATTCCATCAAGGGTCCCCAAGACGTCAAAAAGATCCCCGTGGAGGATCTTCCGCGGCTCGCGGAGGAGATCCGGGAAGAGCTCATCAATGTCCTGAGCAAAACCGGCGGACACCTCGGTCCTAACCTGGGCGTGGTGGAGTTGACGATCGCCCTGCACCGGGTGTTCGACACGCCGACCGATCACTTTCTTTTCGACGTCAGCCATCAGGCCTACGTCCACAAGCTGCTCACCGGTCGGCGGGACCGGTTTCACACCATCCGGCAACCGGGCGGCCTCAACGGCTTCATGCTGCGGACCGAGAGCGAGCACGACTGCTTTGGCGCCGGTCACGCCGGCACGGCCCTGTCCGCCGCCCTCGGCATGGCGACGGCACGGGACATGCGGGGAGGGAAAGAACACGTCATCTGCCTGGCAGGGGACGCGGCTTTCACCTGCGGAATCACCTTTGAGGCGCTCAACAACGTCGCCCACCACACCAAACGGCTGATCACCATCCTCAACGACAACAAGTGGTCGATCGACAAGAACGTCGGGGCGATCGCCGGCTACCTGAACAAGATCACCACGGACCCTCGGTTCATCCATCTGCACGAACGGGCCGCCCATTTCATCGAAAAGCTCGGCGGTGCCAAGGCGCTCAAGGTGGCCCGGCGGGCGGAAGAGCATGTGAAGGGAATGATCTTCCCCAGCGTGATATTCGAGGAACTGGGCGTCACCTACTACGGCCCGGTGGACGGGCACGACATCAACTCCCTTATCAAGATGTTCGAGTTCTTGAAGACCCAGAATTTCCCGGTGATCCTCCATGTGGCCACCACCAAGGGCAAGGGGTTCGAGCCGGCCCTGGCCAAGCAGAAGAAATTCCACGGCCTCGGCCCGTACGACCCGGAGACCGGCGAAACCAAGTCCCTCGGGCAGCCCACCTTCAGCGAGGTTTTTGCCGACCATCTTTCCAAGCTGGCCGACAACGATTCCCGGATTGTCGCGATCACCGGGGCGATGCCGAACGGCACCGGCCTGGACCGGTATCAGCCGAAGCACCCCGACCGGTACTTCGACGTCGGCATCGCGGAGGAGCATGCCGTGCTTTTCGCAGCGGGCATGGCCACCAAGGGTTTCAAGCCGTTCTGCGCGATCTACTCCACCTTCCTGCAGCGTGCGTATGACCAGATCATCCATGACGTCTGCCTGCAGAACCTGCCGGTGGTTTTCTGCATGGACCGGGGAGGGCTTTCCGGGGATGACGGGCCCACCCATCACGGGCTCTTCGACATCTCCTATATGCGGGGGGTGCCCAATCTCGTGCACATGTCCCCCAAGGACGAGGACGAGTTCGTCGACATGCTTTACACCGCCAGCCTGCACAACGGACCGATTGCCATCCGCTATCCCCGGGGCACCGGTCCCAACTCCACGATCAAAAAGACCCCCCTGGCCCTGCCGATCGGCAAGGCGGAGGTCGTGCGTCACGGCAAGAAGGTGGTGATCTGGTCCTACGGACAGATGCTCCCGCTGGCGCTGCAACTTTCCGACGAGCTGAAGGCCGAGGGGGTCGAGGCGGCGGTGATCAACGCGCGGTTTGCCAAGCCTCTCGACACCGCGATGCTCGAGCTTTTTGCGAAAAACGCCGAGGTCATCGTGACTTTCGAAGACCACGTTCTCAAGGGGGGATTCGGGGCGGGCATCCTGGAGGAATTGGCCGATTTGGGCATCGGCACACCGGTGGTGCGGATCGGCTGGCCGGATGAGTTTGTCGACCATGGCAAGCCCGAGGTCCTCCGGGAGCGGTATGGTGTGAGCGTGGCTGCGGCGAAGGAAAAGCTCGCTCCGTATTTGGCCCGGATCAAGGGGTCCGGCCGCAAACTTCAGCCCACCGCCGCCTGATCCCCAACGGATCGCGGCCTTTTTCCCGGACCATGAAGATCGTGCTCGCCTACTCCGGGGGACTCGACACCTCCGTGCTGCTGGCCTGGCTCAAGGAAACCTACGATGCCGAGGTGATCGCCTTCTGCGCCAACATCGGGCAGGAGGAGGAACTCCGGGGGCTCAACGCCAAGGCGCGGCGGACCGGGGCCGGCAAGGTCTACATCGACGACCTTCAGGAGGAGTTTGCCCGGGACTTTATCTTCCCGATGATGCGGGCGGGGGCGATCTATGAAGGACAGTATTTTCTCGGCACCTCGATTGCCCGGCCCTTGATCGCCAAACGGATGGTGGAGATCGCCCGGAAGGAGAAGGCGCAGGCCCTGGCCCACGGCGCCACGGGAAAGGGGAACGACCAGGTTCGGTTTGAACTGACCGCGGCGGCCCTGGAGCCTGACGTGGAGGTGATTGCTCCCTGGCGGGACGAACGCTTCCGCCAGCAGTTTCCCGGGCGCCTGGAGATGATCCGGTACTGCGAGGAGAAGGGGATCCCGGTGCAGGCAAGCGCCAAGAAGCCTTACTCGATGGACCGTAACCTCCTGCATATCTCGTATGAGGCGGGGATGCTTGAGGATCCGTGGTTTGACGCCTTTTCCCCGTCCAACAAAAAGATGTTTACCCTCTCGGTTTCCCCGGAGGATGCGCCGAACCGGCCGGAGTATGTCACGCTGGAGTTCAAGAAGGGAAACTGCGTGGCGGTGAATGGCAAGAAGCTGTCCCCATTGGGGGTGATGAAGGCGCTGAACAAGCTGGGCGGAAAGCACGGGGTGGGGAGGGTCGACATGGTGGAGAACCGGTTTGTCGGCATGAAGAGCCGGGGCGTCTACGAGACGCCGGGCGGCGCGATCCTGCACTTTGCCCACCGGCAGATGGAGAGCCTGACGATGGATCGGGAGGTGATGCACCTGCGGGACAGCCTGATCCCGCGGTATAGCGAGCTGGTTTACTACGGTTTCTGGTTCTCCCCGGAACGGTTGGCCCTGCAGGCGCTGGTGGAAGAGAGTCAAAAGAACGTCAGCGGCACCGTCCGGGTCAAGCTCTACAAGGGCGGGATTTATGCAGCGGGTCGGAAGTCATCGTTCAGCCTCTATCATCCCGACATCGCCACGATGGAGGCGGATCCCACCCAAGCCTACAACCAGGACGACGCGACCGGCTTCATCCGGCTGAATGCCCTGCGGCTGAAAGTGGCGGCGAAGGTGGGCGGCCGGAAAGTTCGCGCAAGATAACTTACCTTCGGCGGGCGCCGAAACTATATCCCTTGGCCGTCCGTACGCCTCGGGTGCGGGTGTGAGCGACGGTGTGACCCTCCTCAAACAGTGCGGTGAACTTGTAGGGAAAGTTATCCAGTTTTTTGCGGGGCAGTTTCTGCTGGATGAGCCGTTCAATGGCCTCCACGTGGGGCAATTCCTCCGCAACGAAAAGCGTCAGGGCATCGCCCTCCTGGGCGGCGCGGCCGGTGCGGCCGATCCGGTGGACGTAATCTTCGGGATGCTGGGGGACATCGTAGTTGATGACATGGGTGACGCCGGCGATGTCGAGTCCGCGGGCGGCGATATCGGTGGCGACCAGCACCGGATACTTGCCCGAGCGAAAGCCGGCCAGCGCTTCATTGCGTTCTCCCTGCGAGCGGTCGGAATGCATCACCCCCACGGGGTGCGGAAGATGGGAGAGACTGGCGGCTACCCGGTCCGCCCCCATTTTTGTCCGGCAAAAGACAATGACGCTTTCGTAATGGGTCTTTTCCAGCAGGGCGAGGAGGAGTTCGTGCTTTTGGTCCGCCGCGACGGGGTAAAGGGCGTGTGTGACCGTCTCGGCGGCAGAGCGGCGCAGGCCGATCTCGATGATGAGCGGATCACGCAGGACCCAGGAAGTGAGGCGTTCGATCTCCGGCGGAACCGTGGCGGAGAAAAAGAGGGTCTGGCGTTTGGAAGGGCAGAAACCGACAATTTTTTTGACGTCGGGAAGGAATCCCATGTCGAGCATGCGGTCGACCTCGTCGAGGACGAGATGGGTGAGGTGGGCGAGGTGGATTTCGCCCTGATCCATGAAATCGAGCAGACGGCCGGGCGTGGCCACGAGGATGTCGATGCCCCGCTGGATCTGCTCCCGCTGGTTGCCGTAGCCAACACCGCCGTAAATAAGGCCGATCCGCAGGCCGGTGTGTTGGGAGAATCTCCCGAGGGCCTCGGCCACTTGGTCGGCCAGTTCCCGGGTGGGTTCCAGAATCAGGGCCCGGAGGCGGCCCGGCTTTTCCAGGTGCTGGAGGATGGGTAGGGCGAAGGCGGCCGTCTTGCCCGTGCCCGTCTGGGCTGAGCCGATGATATCCTTCCCGGTCAGGGCGACGGGAATGGCCTGGGCCTGGATCGGGGTCGGCTCCTTGAAGCCGAGTCCCTCGACCGCCTTGAGGATGGCCGGCGCCAGGTTCAGCGAGGAAAAGTCCATCGGAAAGGTTAGCCGATCCCCGGGGGTACGGGCAAGGAAGGGGGAAGGTTACGGATGGACGGGGGCAACGGGACTTTTTAATGTTTTTGGCTGATGAAGACGGCCTATGAGCTTGCCATGGAGCGTTTAGCGGCCAAAGAGCCCGAGCGTAAGCTGGCGCCGGAGCAAAAGAAAAAATTGGCGGAAATCGACGAGACATACCGCGCCAAGGCGGCCGAACGGGAAACCTTTTTGGGATCCAAAATTGCCGCGGCCAGGGCCAGCGGGGCGGCGGAAGAGGCCGAGGTTTTGCAGGAGCAGTTGGCTCGCGATCTCCGGGGCATCCGCGAGGAGTGGGAAAACAAGAAGGAAAAAGCCCGCGCTTCTTCCTGAGAAGTTCCTGATGGAATCAAAATCCCCAGCGGCGGAGGGAAGAATGGAGCGTTGGCTCCGGTCGTGGGCCCGGTTCGTGGTGCAGCGTCGCCAGCGGTTGCTCTGGATCTCCCTTTTGCTGGTGGCCGTGGCGGGGGGGGTGACCGCCACCCGGTTGGTCATCCGGAACAGCACCCTCGACCTGATCCGCAAGGACTCGCCTGTTTTTCAGAAATATCTCGCCTACATGGAGGAATTTGATGTCCGCGACGAAATCATCGTCGTCCTGAAGAGCGATGACCTCAAGGCCAGTCGGCGGGCGGCCAATGCCCTTGCCGAAAGGCTGAAGAAAGACCAGGGCCTGGACCGGGTATATTTCCGGCACGACTTTTCTCCGATGGCGGACCGGCTGTTGTTGCTGGCCGATGAAGCGCAACTGACCGGGATCCGCCGACAGATGGAGGAGTTGGCCGCTCTGGTGAAGGGAAACAAACAGGCCCTGAATCTGAACGGCATTCTTGGGGAAGCTTCCGCAAAGTTCAACGATCCCTACCTCCGCAAATCCTCCAATTGGCAGGAGTTCATTCCCTTCATTGAGGAATTCGTCCGCAATCTCCAGCGGTTGGCCAAGGACCTGGAAACCCCCGTGGAGGAGGCAGACGGGACCAAGGGGCTTGGCGAACTCTCCGAATTCGAGGCGGACCTTCTCAAGAACGAATATCTGAGCCTGGGCGAGGATGGGAAAACCATCCTGATGCTGCTGCGCCCGTCAAAGGAGGAGGAAAAAAGCGACACCCCGTTCACCAAGGTCATTCAGAGGGTGCGTAAGACGGTGCAGGAGTTTCGCCCCCAATACCCGGGTGTGGCCATCGGCGTGACCGGGGAACCCGTCCTGCTGGATGACGAGCTTCGGCAGAGCGAGGAGGACATGAAGATCGCCACGATCATCACCATCGCCCTGATTGCGATCCTTTTCTTCTTTTGTTACGGGGAATTTTCCAGGCCGATGTTGGCCCTGCTCGCCCTGCTGATGAGCATCGTGGTCTGTCTCGGGCTCACCACGCTCTTTATCGGGCACCTCAACATCATTTCCCAGGCGTTCATCGTCATGATCCTGGGGTTGGGCATTGATTTCGGGATTCAATTTCTCGGGCGATACGAGGAGGAGATCAGCCTTGGCCGGGGCCCCGCGGAGGCCGTCGAAAACACCATGGCAACGACCGGCAAGGCCCTGTTGACGGGGGGTGGGACGACCGCGGCGGCGTTTTTCGCCATGTGCTTCAATGATTTTACCGGCCTCACCGAACTTGGCTGGATTGCCGGTACCGGCGTGTTGCTGGCCTTGGCGGCCAGTCTCTCGATCCTGCCTGCCTTGCTGCTTTGGCGGGATCGCAAGGGAGCGGGCACGGTGGGCAAGATGCTGAAATTCGGCTACGGGGAAGCCTGGGACCGGAAATTGACTTTCCATCCCTACCTTGTGCTGGTCGGAGCTGTACTCTTCAGCGTTTTTGCCTGGAGGGAATCCCGTAAGGTCACCTTCGATTACAATCTCCTCCATCTCCAGAATCCACGGATGGAATCGGTCCGGTTGACCCGTGAGTTGTTGGACACGGGCAAGGGGTCGGTCATCTATGGGGTCGCCGTGTCCCTGACGGTCGAACAGGCGGACGGTCTTGCCGCCAAGATGCGGGAACTGCCCACGGTCAACAAGGTGCGGACCCTCGGCGATCTGGTTCCGCCGAACCAGAAAAAAAGAATGGAGGAAGTGGCAAAAATTTCCAAGGTGGCCGGGGAAATCACCTTGGGAACCGGAGCGGAGCAGGGCGTGGATGTTGTCAAAGCACGCAAGGATCTCGAATTTTTGCTGGAGTCCTCACAGGAAGGGGCGAAACAGGCCAAGCAGTACATCGGTCTTTCGGGGAGGGCCCGGCAGGCCGTGGAGACGTTCCAGAAATTGATTCCCCCCCTGGAGCGGGCGGTGGCCGCCCTGGACCGGCTTGACCCCGAGGAGGCGAAGAAACGCCTGGAAAGGCATCAGGTGAAGCTGGTCGGGTCGATTGCCCAGAACCTGGGCTGGCTAAAAACACAGCGTGGGGATCGCCCGCTGACCACCCAGGACCTTCCCCCCGAACTGCGCCAGCGGTATCTCTCCAAAAATGGGAAAGTGCTTCTGGAAATCGAACCATCTGTGGATGTCTGGGAGCGGAAGCCCAACGAGGAGTTTGTTGCCCAGATACAGTCCCTTGCCCCCGGCGCCACCGGAACCCCGGTCATGAATCTTGAATACATCGACCTCCTCAAAGAAAGCTACGTGGAGGCGACCTTTTATGCGGGTGGCGTGGTCATCTTCCTGATTTTTCTCCTTTTTCGGCGGTTGGCGGATGTCTTGCTCACGTTGTTGCCCCTTGCCATCGGCGTTCTTTGGATGTTCGGACTGCTCGGCTTTTTCCGGATCCAGCTGAATCCCGCGAACATTGTCACCCTGCCGATGGTCCTGGGCATCGGGGTGGCCTTCGGGGTTTATGTGGTGGCCCGTTATCGGGAGGAGGGGAAGGTCCGTATTTTTGAATCCAGCACCGGCAAAGCCGTGGTTCTGTCGGCTTTGACCACCCTCTTTGGATTTGGTTCGATGCTGGTCGGCCAGTACCGGGGGTTGGTCAGCCTGGGGTTGGTGATGAGCCTCGGCGTTCTTTCCACCCTGATCAGTGCGATCGTCATCCTGCCGCAGATCCTCGTCCTGATGGAACGGGCCAAGGGGGAGGAGGAGAGGGATCCCGGTCCCTAGAACTTGAAGCGGTAGGACTGCAACCGCGCGGCCAACTCCTTCAGCACCCGATCCTCGTCCGCACGGTCCTTGGCGCTGAAGGTCACGCTGAAGCGCACGTTGGCCCCGGCCTCGTCCCACGGGACGGTGGAGACGAGCTGCTGTTCGATCAGCCAACGGGAGAAGGCCTCCCCATTTTCAAACGAGACCGACGAACCGTTCTCCGCCGCCTTGGGGGCTCGGGTATAGAGAAAAAAGGACCCTGCCGGTTTTTCTGCGGCGAAACCGGCCTGTCTGAGAACCTTGACCAGCCCGTCCATCCGCCGGCTGTACTTGGCGGAGGTGTCCCAGGTGATCTTGGGGTTCTCGAAGGCGGTGGCGGCGGCATGCTGCACGGCGAGAAACTGGCCGGAATCGGTGTTGTCCTTGATGTCCGCGTAGGCCTTCACCAGCAAAGGATGACCGACTACGAAACCGCAGCGCCACCCGGTCATATTGAAGGCCTTGCTGACGGTGTGTAGTTCCAGTCCTACTTCCTTGGCCCCGGGGATGGAGAGGAAGCTGAGCGGTTTCCCCTCAAAAATCAGCGCGGTGTAGGCGGCATCGTGGATCACCACGAGCTCCTCTTTTCGGGCGAACTCCACCACTTGCCGGAAGAATTCCGGCGTGGCCGAGGCACCTGTGGGGTTGTTTGGGTAGTTGAGGACGAGAACCTTGGCCTTGTCGAGGATCTCTCGGGGGATGGAGTCCAGTCGCGGGAGGAACCGGTTCTCCGCGGTGAGGGGCAGGGAGTGGACGACCCCGCCGTAGTAGCCGGCGTGGGTGCCGAAGACGGGATAGCCGGGCGTGGTCATCAGGACGACATCCCCGGGGTCGATCAGCGCGGCGGGCAGAATGGAGAGGGCGGCCTTGCTGCCGATGGAGTGGCAGATCTCGGTTTCCGGATTGGCTTCCACCCCGAACACTTCCTTCATGTACCTGGCGGCGGCCGTCCTGAGACGGGGTCCTCCGTTGTCCGCGTAGCCGCGATTTTCCGGCTTGGCAGCCTCGAGGGAAAGGGAAGCCACCACTCTGGGATCCGCCATGGAGTCTGGCTCGCCGACGCCGAAATCCAGTAGTTCCTTGCCTGGGTTCGCTGCCAGGGCCGCACGCTTGGCTCGTTTGATCCTTTCGAACTTGTAGATGGGGGCCTCCTTAAGGCCGTAGCCGGGTCCCCCGATCCTCCGGGCGAAGAGATTGTGAAGATAGGTCATAATTTTGTAAGCTCCGGTGGCAGTGAAGATTATGACAAAACCCTCGGAAATGCAAAAGGCCAGCCGACGCTGGAAGAGGGGGGGGGACCGGATTGCCCTCGTGCCCACGATGGGGGCCCTTCATGCCGGCCATCTTTCCCTGATCCGGCGGGCAGCCCAACTGGCGGAGCGGGTGGTGGTGAGTGTCTATGTGAATCCGACCCAGTTTGACTCTCCTGCCGACCTGCGAGGATATCCGCGCCGTTTCCGGGAGGACGCTGTTTTGGCGAAAAGGGCCGGTGCGGATCTGCTCTTTCAGCCGCCCAACCTTTATGCCAAGGACGCCTCCACTTGGGTGGAGGAGACGGATCGCTCGCGGGGGAGGTGTGGAAACCGGCGCCCCGGCCATTTTCGGGGCGTAGCCACGGTGGTTGCGAAACTTTTCAACCTGGTGCAGCCCGATGTGGCGGTGTTCGGGGACAAGGACCACCAACAGTGTGAGGTGATTGAGCGGATGGTGAGGGATCTTTTTCTGCCGGTGCGGATTGTCCGGCACCCCGTGGTCCGGGAAAAGGACGGTCTGCCGCTCAGTTCCCGGAATCTCCGGTTGAGCCAGGCGGACCGGCGGAGGGCCGGGCAGTGGGCAGTGGCCCTGCGCAGGGCTGCGGCTGCCGGGAGGGGGAAGGCGAAAGCCCGGTATCGAAAACTGGTCAAAAGCATCCAGGGGGTGCGTCCGGAGTATTTGGAACTGGTGAACGGGCGGCTTTTCGCCGCCGCCTGGATTGCCGGGGTAAGGCTGATCGACCATCGTCCCTGCGGGAGATCGCGTTGATCCGGCTTCTGGCGTTTTTCCTGCTGGGGTTGCTTGCGCAGTCCCGTGCCGAGGAAACCTGGGATGTGGTCAGGGTGGGTCGGGTGGATTACGTCACGCTGGCCTCGTTCCTGAAATTCTACGGCTTGAAGGGCTCGGAAGAGGTTAACCCGCAGCGATCCTTCGACCTGACTGGATCCTCCGGATCGATGAACCTCAGTGTCGACAGCCGGGAGATGAGATGGAAAGGCGCGCGGTACTGGCTGAGCCACCCCGTCCGCCAGGTGAACGGAGTCACCCTTCTCCCACGGGTGGATCTGGTGAAGACTTTCGATCCCCTGCTGCGTCCGAACGCGGAAATTCCCAAACAACCCCTTTTGGGGGTCGTGGTCGACCCGGGGCACGGGGGAGGGGATCAAGGGACCCGGGCGGCACGGCGCCTCAACGAGAAGGACGCAAATTTCGATGTTGCCCGGCGCCTGGTACGCCTTCTCGACAAGGCGGGCATCCCCTGGGTGCTGACCAGAAACAGGGACATTTACGTCGACCACGCCGATCGTTCGAAGAAGGCCAGCGACCGGCGCGGCTATATCTTCGTCAGTATTCATTTCAATGAGGATTCCAGCCGTGAGACCACCGGGTGGGAGACCTACGCCCTCTCCCCGCAGTACGCGCCCTCCACTTCCTCCGGAGGCACCCTGATCGGTGACGAGGACGAGATCTGGCCGGGGAACCAATTTGACCATCAGAACTTTCTGCTCACCCAGGCCATTCACCGCGCCGCGGTGCTATCCAAGAGCAACGCCCCAGCCGATCGCGGGGTAAAACGCGCCCGGTTCAAGGTTTTGCGGTTGGCTCGGGCGCCCTCCGTGCTGGTGGAGGGGGGCTTCATGTCCAATCCCCGCGAGGCCGCCCTTCTTAAGACCGAGGAGTATCGGCAACAGGTCGCCCGTTGGATTTTTGAGGGAATCCTGGCCTACAAGCGCTCCCAGGAGGCACCCGAGGAATCTGCCCGCCTAAAAGTGGCGGTAACCGAGACCCCTCAGGCCTCTCCGGCAAAGCTCGAGGGGGTTCCGGATTTCCGCTCCAAGGCCGATGTGTCCGACGCCGCCGTTGCCCCGGGCGGAGCAGGGCAGCCCACTCCAGTCGCCCCCGGGGTATCCCGTCCGGAAATTCCGAAAACAGTTTCCAAAACCAATCCCCCCGTCGATTCGTCCGCCGCCGCGGAGAGGAATGGGATAAAAACAAAAGAGAACCCGGTCCGTAAAGCGCAGTCCGGGGAGTTGGAAATCCGCAAGGCGATTCCCGTGACACCTGGAAAAACGGAGTAGCGGCCGTGCCTCTGGGAGTGTTTGATTCCGGAATCGGTGGCCTCACCGTGGTGCGGGCCCTGCGGATCGCTTTTCCCAAGAGGGACATTCTTTACGTGGGCGATACGGCGCGCGTTCCCTATGGCAACAAATCTGCGGAGACCGTGTTGCAATACAGCCGGGAGATCGTGGATTTCCTTGGAAAGAAGGGAGCAGAGCGGATCGTGGTGGCCTGCAACACCGCGTCCGCCCTGGCGGTGGAGGCCTTGGCCCCATCCTGCATGCTGCCCCTCCACGGGATGATCGAATCCGGGGTGACGGCGGCCTTGGGGGCGGGGGAGGGACCGGTGGGGGTGATTGGAACCGCGGCCACCATTGCCAGCGGCGCCTATCCGAAGGCCCTGGCTAAGGCCCGTCCCGGTCTTCGGGTCGTGGCCCGGGCCACCCCGTTATTTGTTCCCTTGGTGGAGGAGGGATGGCTGGACGGCGAGGTGACGGAGAAGGTGGTTCGGCATTATTTGGAACCGCTTCAAAGGGAAAAAATCCGTGTCCTGGTGCTGGCGTGCACCCACTATCCGTTGCTCAAGGGGGTGATAGGGCGGGTGCTGGGGCCGGATGTGAAGCTGGTGGATTCTTCCGAGGCTTGTGCGGGGTCCCTGCAGGCAACCGAAAGCGGCCGGCTTGAGAAAGGTGAGTTAAAAATCTTCCTCACCGACGAGCCCGGTGCTTTCTTGGGCCGGGTGGAAAGTTTCCTCGGGAAAGGAGCGGTTGCCTCGATGGAGCGTGTCCACCTACCACATTCTTAGTTGGATTGGTCGTTTGCGTTTAGGTTTACGAAAGCATCGAGCTTTGAATTATCCGTAAACGTAATCGTAAAGGTAAACGAACAGTGGAAGGCTGACGAACTCTAGGCTCACTCCTCGAAGGCGGCGTTCCAGGCCGGCGGGATCCGCAGGGCGAGCAGTTCCGTCTCCCCGGAAGCGCGCCGAACCTTGAAACGCAGCGGCTCCCGCCTCTTCGCGGCGGCTTCCCTTTCCCTGCGGTAGTTCCGGGCAAACTCCTCGAGGGAGGGGGCGACCGTCTGGCCGGCCATTTCCAGGAGGACATCGCCGCCACGGAAGGAGGATTTTTCTCCGCGCCCCCCCTTGAGAACGGTAAGAACGCGCAGATGTTCGTCTGAGGCAATGATGCAGAGTCCGTCCGGAAAGCTGGGGATTTCCACGGGTGGGTCTGGCGTTCCGGCAGGGGGTTCCACCACGATGCGGAGGTTCTCCGGGGCGGAGAGTTCCAGTCCCCTGCGGAAATCAATGGGGTTGGTCCAGACGGTTTCATACGCCCTTTCCAGCATTCTTCTTTCGGTTTCTGTCATCAGGCCTTTGGTGGACGCCTTGGGGATATCGCGTGAGTAGGCATCCTCGTCGATGCCCCGGCGGTTTTTTTTCTCGCCTTCCCCGACGGTGGCGGGCCGAAAAATAGTGCGAAGCACGGTGCCGGCGGGAAGGATTTTGTCCGGTGCGATCAGGACATCCTGGGAGATAACCACGCGTTGGTTGCTGGTTTCCAGAGGGAAGCAGAGGCCAAGGGGCGGCTCCATTTTGGGGTCCCACTCGCCGGCGGACAGGGGGTTCCATGGAAGCAGCAGGGCCAGAAGAAACAGCAGGTCCGGCTTGGGGCGGGGAGACATTCATGCTATTATCCCAGAATTGACGGGGGCGTCACGGTTTCGATTCAAACCGGAAGCGACCTGCGGCAAGCCGAGGGCCCGGATTGGTTGGCCTCGTTAAAAAGCCGATCCAAAAATTAAAAGCTAACGAAGAGTTGGCTCTCGCGGCCTAAAACGCCGTGACGCCGCCCCCTCGACCCCGGCTAGGGGGGTGCGGCGTGTTTGCCGGGTCGGGAAAAGGGTGAGCGACCGACCTTTTTCCCGGAACCAACGTGGTGGCTACGGACAACGGGCCGGTGGCAGGGCAACCGTGGTCCCGACAATCAACCTGCCAACAAGCTTGTAGATGCGGGTGGTCATCGGTTTGAAGACGTGGGTTCAACTCCCACCGCCTCCACGCTGATAGCCGGCACTCTCAAATAAGATGTCTAAAGCCGCTATGGTTTGGCCTGCAATTTCCGGAGGCCGGAAACCTCAATTTAGATTCCGCAAAGCTGCGGCCAGAAAAAGGAGATGGTTGCTTATCAGGATTGGTCCGCCAAAAAGATCAATTTTCCCGGCAGGAGTTACCTTTGTTTCATATACTGCTGCAGGGGTGACTGCATCAGACTTCCACGGCTTGAGGGGGAAAGAATCCATCCTTGTTCCGAGGGAATCATTTCGAAAATGCCCTCAAAAGTGACCGTGTCCCCCACCTGACGGTATCCCAAGGCAGCCAACTGTAGGCTTCGGGCCATCTCATTAACGCCTCCGACCAAGGCAAGAACCCCGACGAGTCCGCCGGCACTGCTGTTGCGAAGGGCGGCCTTGTCCTCATCGGACAGGTTGTTCATTTGGTTTTGAAGATCTTCCATCCGCTTTGGCATCTGCCGGATGAGTTTGAGGTCATAATGGCACTCAACCCGGTATGTTTCGCCACCGGAGGAGTATCCGTTGAGGCGTTTTACCCGGGTGACCTGGAACATGGAACGAGCATCCTCATCCATGGCGGTCTCGATGGCATGAAGGATGTCTCTGTTCGTGGGAATGGATTTTCCCAGGCATCCTGCCATGCCGAGGGCTATGGCCAGAAAAAGCAACTCCCCAACCCGTGATCCGGCTGCGGTCAGAAAAACTCGAAAACTGGACAGCAAGAAATTTAAAACCTACTCGACTTCTCCGCAAAAAAAGCGGAGGTTTTTGTAGTTTCTTCCGGGGACCCAGAAAACAGGTCCTTTGATTTCCGCCGGAATCTTGTAGACAATGTTAGTTGTCTTTGATGTGAGAGGGTTCAGCTGGTCGAGGATAAGCCCCCAACCTTCCAGCATGATGCTTTCGGTGTCGTCAAACTCGTAATCCTTTCCCTGATAGGAGATGAAGACAGATCCCTCTTCGGGCATGCGGCTTTCTGTGTCCGTGCATTTAAACGTGGCGTTAATCACCAGATACTGGTTTCCGGGGCTGGGTTCGGGGTCGGCAAATTCATTGCCGGTTGAAATCCGTTCAACGACCCTGCAGGAATTGAGTGTGATTTTGAAGTACTCGGTTTGAATGGACGAACCCACCCCGTTGCGGGGCGGTTCTTTGGCGGAGGAGTTTTCTTTGGGGGCGGTCCCGGAGGAGGGGATCCGGGGTCGGGATGAAGCGGGAACAGTCGTGGCATCGCCTTTTGTGCCGGCCGACTTTTTTGCGGCCTCGGTTATGCCACCTAAAACTCCCAAAAAGAACAGAAAGGCAAGAAGGGCAAGGCTCAGGAAACCGGTGACGATCCCGGTAATGGCAAAACCGCGCCCCGGCCCGCCTGGGCCGATACTGCGCAAGGCAATAAATCCGAGGACGATCGCGGGAATCCCGGTAAGACAGGAAAAAAGAAAGCTAAGCAAACCCAGGATCAGGCTTGCCACGGCCGATCCAGGTGCAGACCGGATAGGGACGGCAAGTGAAGGAGGCTGTTCCATCACGAGTCCAAAACGTCAAAACCACTGCTTCTTCTGGACCGCATATTCCTGATAGAAAACCTCGTCGGGCTTGGTCAGGTAAATGATTCCTTCAATCAGGCCAATCAGCCCCATAATTGCGGAAGCGACACCACAAGTCATCACGCCTCCAATCAGACTCACCAGGAGCATGATCAAACCGCCGTTGGTGAGTCCCAAAATAAACTTATGAATACCGAGAGAGCCGAGAAGAATACCGCAAATTCCCGCGGCAACCTTTTTACTTGCGAAGGCGCTAAGCTCAGTGTTTTGGATCATGGGCCATTTATTAATCCCAAGGTTTTAGCCGTCAATCGAATATCCCATACGGCGGCTGAAGGTGAGCTTGTGGTTATTTGCCCAGGGCTTCACCGACCGCCGCAAACCCCATAAACAACATGTACAATAGTCCGCCGGCAAGGCCTAATCCAAGGCCCAACCAGAAGAAAAGCTTTGCCTTATTCGATGCATCCAAGGCAGCGGCGTAGTTGCCTGCGGCGAGATGACTGGAAGCCATCGAGGAAAAAATAATCGCAGGAATTCCGAGGGGTAAACAGCAGCACAAGGTGAGGAAGATGGATGCGATCAAGTAGTTGGGGACATGCGGCGCGGTGACTGGCGGAGTGTTATATTCGCTCATGGGGAACCTCGGTTATTTGCTAAACTTGAAATTTCCCTTGTTGTCGTACGTTCTGTTTTGAGACCCATCTTTAATCGTCACGGTGGTGGCCGTGTAGCCCACCAATTCGCCGGATTTGCTGAACAGAAAGTTTCCTTTTTCATCGTATACCCTGACCTGGGAGGAATCCTGTTTGGCGGTGGCGATGAGACGGTCTGAGGCCTGTAAAGAGGAAACCAAGAGAGCAAGGCTGAGCACTACAAGCAGGCCGAAGCGCATTCCTTACTCTTTTCGCAAACCTTTTTTTTGCAAGACATTTTTGTGAGTCAACAAAAGCAATCTGTCTCCTTCGGGGTGTTCCCAATGAGGTTTTCCGTCGCCAGGTCGATATCCGTGATCCGATCGGAGGGCCAACCCGAAAATCCCATGGCCAGGAAAAACGTTCATGGTTGCATTCTGGAAAATGGTTGAGCTTGGTCTAAAACTGTTTGAAGTAACCAAGATGAAAGTGCCCCTGCTTGCTTCATCCCGCACCCGGGTCCAAAAAAACCTCCTTTTACGGGTGTGGGGGGATCTTCCTTCTAGGTCTATGGCAATTTTGAATCTTCCCGTGCTTTGTCTGCAACTGGCCGACGGGAAGGCCGTGATGACCTGGCGAACCTGGCAGCTTACCGTCTTTTTGTATTTTTGGTGGAATTACTCCTGACGGGAGGCCGGTGGGGTAGGGGGCGCCAGAGTCGACCCGCTTGGGCGGCAAGATTTCCTCCCCGACCTGGAAACGGGAGCAGGGGGCAAACGGTTTGAAGCTTGCCGAAACCTATGGTGAGATAAAGCCGTGTATATTTTTCTGGGACTCGTTCTTTTCGCTTTCCCCATCCATGCGCAGACCGCGCCGCAAGTCGCCAAAAAGGCCTTCGAATCAACCGTCCTTCTCGTCATGCAGGATGCCCATGGCCAACCCCTTTCGGTGGGAAGCGGGTTTTTTGTTCAGGATGGCATCATCGCCAGCAACCTTCACGTTATGGAAGGGGCAACCAGCGGATATGCCAAGCTGGTGGGTCAGAAGACAAAATACGACATCCGGGGGATTGTTGCGGTCGACAGCGATCACGATCTGGTTTTGCTTGGGATTTCCGCGGAAGGAGTTCCAGCCTTGCCCCTGGTCGAGAATGAAAAATTGCAGGTGGGTGAGCCGGTCTTCGCCGTGGGCAACCCCCGCGGGCTAGAGGGCACCTTTTCCCAGGGCATTGTGAGCAGCATCCGGGGAACCGGCTCCGAAAGGCTCTTGCAGATTACCGCCCCAATTTCCCCGGGCAGCAGCGGAGGGCCAGTCCTCAATGACAAAGGTGAGGTCGTTGGAGTGTCGGTGGCCACCTTTCGGGGTGGGCAAAACCTTAATTTCGCGATTCCAGCAGCCTACCTCCGGTCCCTGCTGGCCAGAAAAGGCGCCGCCAAACCCCTGACGCCTGAATTTTCCGCACCCGCTTCCCGCTCCATGGTGAAGGATCTTGGCGAACGTAGCTCGGAGGGGATCCAAGGCGCCGCCTTCACCTGGGACACCAGGAGCCTGCAAATGGGAGAGTATTCCTTTTCGTTGATCAACAAGCTGAGGACGCCTGTGCGCAACATCAGCTGCCTGGTGATTTTTTACGACGGGTTACGCCCCGGAACTCCGCTTGACGTCCAAAAAATCCAGTTTTCCGGAGTAATTCCCGGGGGGTTGGCCAAAAGGGTGAAAGGACGTACGGACAGCAGCGTGGAAAAGCTCAATGCGGGGAATTTTGACTACCAGCTGGGGGTTTCCCGGCCGGGAAGAATCGAATGTCGAATCCTGGATTTTACCATCATCGACGATTCCGAATAAGGGGGGTTCACCCTTGCGGTGTCTGGGGGCCCGGAAAGGAAATGTCCCAACCTCAAA
>Ga0214917_10003674_pt1 | contig 17544 bp, 16 predicted proteins | sample LL_1208_BB_MetaG_FD_177983 | JGI IMG/M metagenome (GOLD analysis project Ga0214917, IMG submission 177983) | Freshwater microbial communities from Lake Lanier, Atlanta, Georgia, United States - LL_1208_BB | ecosystem: Environmental > Aquatic > Freshwater > Lake | place: USA: Georgia | collected... | reverse complement strand
CGCGAACAACGGAGCCTGGGGTGTCAAGCAACCAGCCGAACCCAGACAGGCCGGACGCACCGACGTTGGCGAGAGTGCCGAGGAGGGTCTGCTTTTCCTCCGGCGGCATGAGGTCCGCAAGCTGCGGGCGACGGCCCCGCATGTCAACGAGGCCGTACTCTTCCTCGTCGTCAGGCAGCAATCCCATCGCGGCGCGCTGACGCAACGAGCCGGAAGGGTCGTAGATATTAAAAAGAGGCGAGAGAGCCATAGGCTAGGCTTAGTCGCCCCAGTTGCCCCACCAAGACTGCGAGGATCGCTTGCCGGCTATGTTGTCCACCAGCGCCGTGGCTTTTTCTGGCGCGTACTTCTTTTCGTTGATCAACCACTCAATCACCTTCTGTTGCTCGGAAGGCGTGAAGCTAGAAGACAGGCCGCCTAGGCCGACAGCCGACCCTGGCGTGGAGTACCGTTGCGACACGTAATCGTCCACCATCTGCTCTTCTGAAGAATGAATTTCTGGTTTGTCGCGATAGTTGATCGCTTGCTCCTGCGGCGGCAAGCCCGCCTCCTTGGCGCGGACCTCAATCTCAAGCAGGCGCTGCTGCTCTGGCGTGAGCTGCTGAAAACCCTGACCAGTGCTGAATCGCTTTGCCAATTCCATGGCCTGCTCGTTGTGCGTAGCGGAAACAGCATTAGGATCGGTGACTCGCGCGCCTTCTGGGGCCATGCCCTGCGCCAAAACGAACTTCTGCCACTCGTTGATGTCGGGATCGCCAAGGGTGATGAACGGGTGCTGCGTCATCAGTTGTCGGTTGCGAGCGCGACGATCCAGCTCAGCCTGCCGAGCCATGACGCGGGGGTCGCTCTTGAGCAGGGCGCGTGCGGCAACTCGCTGCTGGAATCGCGCGCTTTCGTCGGCAGCGCGATCCGCCCGAGCTTGGGCCTGCTCTGGCGTCAGCCGCTCCCGCCAATCCTTGCCCTCCGCGGAGCCGTACTTCTCCGCATCGGCCAAGTAGTCTTGGTGCTGGCGGTCGACAATGGTTTGATACCACTGGTCCCAGCCTGCAGGATTGTATTGCCCCTGACGCCGAGAGCCGGGTTCCTCGTTCACCCAATCCCGAAACCGCGCGCGCGCCTGATCATCGCGTTCGCGGTCGCTCATGTTGGTCGCCCGCCCCGTGATTGGATCGATCTTTTGGCCTGGACGAAGGACAACCTGCTGTTCAGCCCGCAGGTGCGGCCGTCCATCCGCGTCGTACACAACGCTGTCGGGGCCGTACACAGGGCCTTGCTTCCGCTGCATGGCTGCGTCGGCTCGGGCTTGGGCGCGAGCGTCGTAGGCGGCGAAGTAGTCCTGAGCCATCTTGGTCGCAGCGGCTTCGGGAGTCATGCCCGCAGCGACGAGTTCAGCGTGGCGTCGGTCGTTGTCAAAAACGCCGGGCTGGGAATAAAAAGCATCGCCGCGAATGTTGGGATTCGGGCGCGAGCGTGCGGGAGGCGAAGGCTTGCTAGCCGGCGTCGGCTGCGCCTTTACTTCTTCGTCAGGAGCCACAGCGAGCGCAGGAACCTCTGCCGCAAGTTCGGCCGTGCCGCCTGACGTAACGGCAGGCGTTTCGTCGTCGCTCAGAAGCAGCGCAGCAGCAGGGGCTAATGTGGCAGCGGCACCAGCAGCAGCGGCCGGGACGCGATAACTGGGCGGGGGCGGCATGGTGCGATCACGGTATCTTGCCTGTGCGGCTGCAGCCTCAGTCCGATCTGCGGCGGCCTGCTCTGCCGCCTGCACCCGCTCTCGGAGCCGCGCGTCTGGGCCACCCCAGTCCATGTCCAGATCGTATTCAGGCCCAAGATCGTCGGCCGCAGCGGCGGCCTCGTCAGCCGCGGATCGCGGGGGTACGGCTCGGGCAACGTCATCTCCGAGCTTATACGAGAACGACCGCGGCGGAACAGTGTCGGCCGCCCCGTTGCGAATAAGCCTTCGGATGGCGTCCGCGAAATCTTGGTAACGAGACGAGCCTGCCATCCTTACCTCCGAGCGGTTGTCTGAGCGTTGCGCTGCTGGTCACCCATCGCCTGCAGCCGGCTGACCTCTGCCATGATTTGACGCGCCTGCGGAACCTCGCCGCCGGCCTGTCGACGCATCTCATTGAGTTGGGCGAGAAGCAACTGGGCTTGCGCATGCGGATCACCAGGAGTGGCAGTAGCACGCTGCTGCGATTGGGCGGGCGCGCGAGCGTTCGCCATGTTGTTGGCCTTGCCCAAGAGATCATTGATCTGGGCCATCATTTGCGGAGCCTCGGGAACCTCTGCTCCCGCGGCCATTCGCTTCTGGTTAAGCTGGGCGATGAGGGCCTGAGCCTGCTGCCGCGGGTCATAGCCACCCTCGCCAGAAGCCTCTCGCTTGTTCTCGCGGGCCGTGTACTGCCGCTTAAACTTGTTGGTGAATGCCTGCTCGGCACCGTCGTCGGCAGTCACGGCCGGGACGGGGCGAGACTCGCTGGCAAGTTCGGCCGTGCCGCCAGTCGAATCCATGTCGCCCGGCTTCGGCTGGGCAACAGGCTTGGGGCGCATGACGTTGTCGGCAACAGTCCCAACCAAGCCGGCACCAGCCAAAGCACCGCCGGCAGCAAGGATCGGGCCGGATGCATCGCGCGCGTTGAACGTGTCGTTCACGGCCGCGGCGGCAGGGTTTTCGTCCACCAAGCCAATGCTACGAGCCTGAGCGGCACGGCGGGCGCGGGCGGCGTCTTGGGCCTCAACGGCGGCGCGAGTGGCACCGCCCGGCTTGCCGCGGACGGGGGTTGGGTCGTACGAAGTCGGCCGCGGCGCGCCTGGGGCGTCGTAGCCCAGCAGACCGCGAATCGAATCGACAACGTCGTCGTACGTGCGACCGACGTACCGAGCGGCATCCTGCATTCTTCCGGGCATTACTTCTTCCCCTTCTTGTTCGGAATCTCGGGCATCTCGTCGTCGGCAGGCAGGTCGTCGTTTTCGACCATCGGGGTGTTCGGCTTGCCGTGCATCTCTTCATGGAGATCAGCAAGGTCGTTCTTCTGGCTGGACGGCTTGTTCTCAGCCTTTTCCTCGGAGGGGCTTTGCTTGCCCAACTTGGCGGCGATCTTCTGTTCTTCAGCGTCACTGGCGGCGAGGAGCTGCTTGACCAATCGCTTGAGCGCCGTCGGCGTGAGATCGTCCAGATCAAGGTTGATGTGAGACATTAGCGAAGCAAACCTCCGAGAAGACCGGATACGAAATTCATCGACTGCTGTCGGCGCTGCAGGTTTGCCATGGCTTGGGCGTAGGCATCCTGCTGCTGAAGCGCAGCCTGCTGAAGGGCAAACTGTTGCTGGCCCTGCTGATTGGCGTACGCATTGGCTGCGTTGTAGGCACCGACCTGCGCGTCCTGGGTGTAGGCGTCGGCGATGCCACTCGCCATTTTTTGCGTGGCATCGATGCCGCCCTGCGCCATCTGGCCCGCGCCGCGGGACATTCCCGCGCGGTCGTACGGCTTCATGGCAGCGCGGGGATCTCCCTGCGCATAAGCCTGAGCAAGGCTGTTGTTCAGCGCCGCCTTGCGAGTGCCAAACGACACGCCGTCCGGCCCGGGTTGACCGATCTGCACTTGGTTCAACGGAACAGCCCCGAGAGGAGATTGCTGACCAAACCGTACCCCATGGCAGAACGAGCGTTGTTGTAGTCGGCTTGGTTCTGCCTAGCTTGCGACATTTGCTGCAGCCCCTGCAGGGCGAAGTCGCGCTGCGCAGCCGTCTTCCTCTGCTCCATGTCTGCGTTGGCCTTGTCGGCTGCGAGGTTGTATTGAGCGGCGTTCTGGTCGCCCAATGCCGACATGATGTCCTGCCCCTGCTGGCCGTAGGCGGCGTAGGGATTTTTCATCCGCAGCCCAGACAGAGCAGCGGCACGCTGCGTGTCATCGACCGGCTTCGGGGGATTGAAAGTGTTTTGATACGTCAGCATTACGAGATGTACCCGTTGCGCGAGTACGTTTTCTGTTGCTGCGGAGTCAAGCCGCCTCGCTGCCACGGAGCGGAGTACGCGGAATGCAGGCCCTGCAAAAAGTCATTGCCGCTCGCCTCGGCCCGCTGTTGGGCCAAAGTCTTCTGCGCAGGCGCGGGCGTGCCGTTCATGTCGTTGTACATCTTCAACAGGTCGCCAGTAGCAGAGCCGTACTGGGACTTGTTGTCACCCCACGCAGAATTCAGATTGCCCGCCAAGCCGCCAACATTTTGGTTTGCCGTGCCGTAGCCGCTGGTCAACGCATTGGCAAACGTGCCAAAGTAGCTTGGCGAAAACGCGCGATTTTGGTTGGCGTAGAACTGATCCATGCCGTTGTTGGTCTGGCCGTACGCCTGACTGCCCAACATGCCTAAACCCTGCAGCCCTTGGTTCATCATCTGAGACGGCATCATTCGCGAGCTGTAGTGCTGGGCATCAAGCTGTCGCATGCCAGCCTCGCCAGAGGACTGCAGCGCATTGAGGTAGGAGTTGTCGTTGACTCCCTCCATGGCCTTGTTGATGCCGCCGTATGTGGCGTCAATGATCGGCTGCAGATTGCCGGGGTTGTTGGTTCGGGTTCCAGTAAACGTCATTCCCCCATTGCTACCCCCGCCCCCGTAGCTGCCGGTTGAGATTGGCCCGCCCGGGCCGTTTGCGCTGTAGCCAGAATCTCCAAACCCGCCGCCGCCGTTGTCCGAGAAATTGAACGCGAGGTTGCTCGCCACCGTCGACGGGGCCAGCGAGCCGGCCGCGTTGGAATACGAATTGCCCAGTCCAGCCAACGCCGCGTTGCGACTTTGACCAAGCTGCGACATGCTGGCTTGGTTTGCGCCGTACATGTTCTGCAGTGCGTTGTTGTAGGCCGTCTGATTCTGCGCCCACGCCTGCATGGCCTGTCCGCCGATGTTGCCGTACGCGCCCAGCGCCGAAGAGCCAATGTTTCCAATAGCCCCCTGGCGAGCAGCCTCGGCCATGGCGTTGGACGAGTAGCGATTGCTCGCTTGGTTGGCGTACGCCTGCGCCATGTTGCCCATTGCGCCAGCGTAGCTGCCGTAGTTCTGGCCGTACGTGTTGCCGAGGCCGGAGAGCGCTTGGCCGTATCCCGTAAACGCCTGCCCGGCAGACCCGTACATATTTGCCAGAGCGGCAGGGAAAGACTGCTGCATCTGCGCGTAGGCCGGCGCAGCGGCACCGGCGTACCCGATGTTGGTCGCGCCGCCGAACGGCAGGACGAAATCTTGAAACCCAGGCATGTGGCCCTCCTACCTGTTAATTGCCCTTTGAGGCGAATTTCCGCCGCGCATTTGCAATCGCTCGCCGGACGACCAGTTTTCCGCCAGCCCGGAGAAACGGCAGGCCGCGGATTTTGGCCTGTTCTTCCAGCCACCCGACCACCGTGTCGATGTTTTCCTCGCACCAATCGCACCCCCGCTGATCCATCTCCGCCGCTCGGGCGTTGCAGGGGCAGGTGGGGGTGCTGGTGAATCCCAAAAAGCGAAGGAGGGCTTTGAGTTCTGTGCCCGCCAAACACCCGCTGGCTGGCGGAAGTTGCGCACTCCCAGGTTTGGCAACGGGGTACGCCCAGTGCTTCTCGTCAATAGTCCACATGTCGCCGTCGCGGGAAACGACGCACGGCATGACTTCTTCTAGCGTGTAGCCGCGCTGCTGGCAGCGGGCCACCAAGTGATCTTTGTGGCAGGTGATCATGGCAATGGGTTCTGGCAACTAACGCCCTTCTTGCGGTCGCCCTCGTTGCCGGGGGGTTCATTCAAAGTGGCCGGGCATCCATCGGAAGAACAGCACAAAGAGTTGTTAAACAACAAAAGCCCCTGAGTTGTGACAATGCTGCACGCCTCTAGTCCCCATTTTACGCCGTCCCAAACGTACGTGCAGAGCGCGCTAGAGCAATCTAGGGGAGAACGTGTTTCGACGCACGGCGACCCCATGTAGTCGTAGGTCACCGTCTCGCAGGTGTAGCCGTTCTCAATCACGGCAATCCCGTGGGGTCCGCAAGCCGGCACAAACACGCAGCAAGATGGGGCAACGCATTTGCAATTGACGCATGTCGCGCCGCCAGCGCAGTTGGCCGAAGTGTTGCAGTCGTTTCCGGGCTTTAGAACGCATTGCCCGCAGACGCAGTTTTGACACTCGTTGCATGCGGGGCTGCACGCCTTGGGCACACACACGCCGTTGACGCAGCATTCGTTGTTGTTGCAGCAGGTGGCAGGGAAGCCGCACGGATCGCCGTACGGAACGCACAAGCCGTTGATGCAGCTTTGGCATGGTCCGCATGTTTTGGGAATGCAAACTCCGACAACGCCCGAAGAATCGCATGTTTGGCATGCCGTGCAGAACGACACGCAAGCGCCGTTGACGCACCGCTGACATTGCTTGGGGTCGCATGTCACGTTGGCGCACGGATCGCAAGATTGCGATAGCGTTCCCCCGTTCGCTTCGCACTCGCACACGCTGACGTTGTCGTCGCACACCCCGTTGCGAACGCAAGACGAAGTGCGGCACACCTCGCCGGGCGTGAAGTTGCCTTTCTTGGCCTGACAACAGCACTTCTTATCGTCCGTGCAAAGCCCGCCCTTGCAACAGCGCCCAGCTTCGCAGGCCCCCATCAGCGCACCGAGACTGTAACTGGGACGCGGCGGAACTTCAGTTTGATCTTGCAGTCGTCTTGCAGCTCTGCCTCATATGGCTGACCAATGTAGGCCGTGCCAGTAAACGGAGGTTGTGCGCCTGTCGGCCCTTGGGGGCGAGGCGGGCGGTTCCAGATCGGAGGGAAAATAATAGGCCACGGACTTACGCCGCCCGGGGGCGAGCCTGCTCCAGGCCCTCCCGGAGCGCCGGGAAGACCGGGCGATTGATCGCCGCCACCAACCCCACCCTGCAAAACGGTGATGTAGTTAGTGGTGAGGTTGTTAGTGGTGACATTGTCGAAAGTGCTGTTGCCGCCGACGTTGAACGTGGACCCGCCGTAGAAGTTGTTGACCCCAAACGTCTGCGTGGTCGGGAACAGGAACGTGTTGCCGTCGTAGTTGTTGTACGTGGCGCTTCCGCCGGTCCACCCGCCCTGCGGATATCCAGTTCCGCCGGGATGAGGAACATCAACCGGCCCCTGTCCTGGTTGCGGAAAGATGTTTGTGTAGTTGGCGGGGTTCCATCGCCCGCCACCGTACACGCCGTTGTTGTTGCCGTACGGCTCGTTTGGCTGGAAGTTGGCTGGGCCGCGGGATGTGTATGGCTGGTTGCAGTTCCCGAGGGCCTGCATCAGTTGGCGGACGGCGGCGTCGGGCAGGACGCCGGACAGGGCTTTGACTATCTGTGGTGCGGCTTGTGTATCAGCCACCAGCGCCCTCCAAAGTCACCCCGTGGATCACAACCGCGTTGCCTGCCGTAGACTGTTGTCCCGTGAGAGAGACGGCTACGTGACGATCAGCTCCGGCCGACTTGTCGTCCACGTTCCCTGCGTAGTACGCTTTGGCAAAACCGCTGGCATCTCCAAGCTGCGACCTGCGCCGCTTTAGATTGAGAACCGCCCCGGTCGCCCCCTTGGTGGAGACAAACCCTTCGCCTCTGTCGGAGCCAATGGCGTTTGGTCGCGCAGTGGGGGAGTTGTTGTAGTGCAGGGCGGCCGTCAGGTTGGCGTCGTCGGCCGTGGGGGCATACAGCAACCCGATGGTGCGTGAACCCTTGTCAGCGTTGGTCAAAGGCATGTTGCCAGTGCGCAGGCGAAACGAGACTGCAGAGCCTGCGTCCGCAAAGCCTCCGCTGCGGACAAACCCGCTCGCAGCGCCATACACAACGTCCTGCCGAGACAGGATTGCCATGTTGGCGGAAGCCGTTATGGCGGAAGGGTATTCTTCTTCCCACCAGGCTTGCGTTGACACGCAGTAGCAAAGCGCCCGTGCGGTAGAAGTCTCGCCGTTGCGGCAGAAATAGAACCGAACCGTCTTGGTGGCGTAGTCGGCTTTTACGTGGAACTTGTCTGACTGCGTGAAGTCGATCACGCGGTCACGCCAGAGGTTGTCTACGGGCGCGGAGACTGGTTGTTCAGAATTGCCGTCGTATGCGTACAGGCCGAACGAGTCGGCGATGAACGCCACGCCGCCCATCACATCCCAGCACTGGTTGTTGAGAACGCCGCGGTAGGACGCCAAGAGGATGGATGCGTCAATGATAGGCTGCGCCACATACTGCAATTTGTACAGGTGGCGAGACTGGGCAATGAGCAGCGCGGACGCCATGGGGATCAGAGCCACCACGGCATCCGAATCGCCAATCGATTCTTGCACTACGATCTCGTTGGTCGGCGGAACGGACTCAGGCTCATCCACCTCCGAGAAAAGAAGCGAGTTGGGCTTCTTTCCGGTGGTGTCGACTGCGAACCACGCCCGGTCCTGAAACATCACCGCCACGCCGTAGTTGCCGGGCGGCACCTCAAACCTGCGGGCGTTGATTTGCCCCGATGGCAGGGTCACAGGCATTAGGCCGTACCCGTCTCTCTCTGTATCTGTCAGATCGTTGTCCGACAGCTTGTCGGCGTACGACCCAAAGAAGGCTGGGTCTGTACGCTGTATGGTTGCCACGCGGAACAGGGCCACCGACTGATCTGCGGTGGTGCGCCACAGCTCCATGGCGGACACGCGATCTTCCAGATACGGATGCGTGAAATTCCATGTCATCAATCCACCGGAAGCGCCGGCGTCAACCTCCACCAGTTCGGAGATCGAAGACGGGATTGGGCCTTGTTGCGAAACAGGCGTGGAGTCCAAGTAGCGGATCGCGCATTTGTATTTGCCAGACATGCGAGGCGACATGCTGGCCGTTGCTGTCGCCTGACCGTCCAGCACAACGGCTGTCGGCGGAAGCGAATATTGCCCGCCCGACAGCACGCGCACGCTCGCCACGCCGCCCGTGCTGTTGATGGTGGCTTCAAGGTACGCTTGCGTGTAGTTCTGGTCGGCCGAATCTGGAGTCACGGTGACCGTGGGAGGCGTATAAAACCCAGTTCCGCCGTTCGTCACGGTGACGCCAGTAACGCGATACGCCATTACAGGCTTGAGCGAAGCGCCTGAGCCTGCGCCGGCCACGGAAGCAGTGACTCCAGACGTAGTGGCTCCCGAGCCGCTCGCGAGTACGGCGACGTTTTGAATTGCGCCGTTAGTGACATCCGCTACCGCGTTCGCTTTGGTCAGGCCCTGCGCGCTGGAAAACGTCACCGTGGGCGTGCCGGTATAACCAGTGCCGCTAGCCACTACCTCCACGCTGGCTACCCCACCAGACACGCCCACCGAAAACGAGGCACCACCGGCCTGCCCGCCAGACAAAGTAACAGTGGGCGTGGCGGTGTAGCCGGCACCGGATTCCGTGACGCGGACGCCAGACACCCTGCCGCCCGCAATTGACGCCACCGCCGCCGCAGGAGTGGTCGGCGAGCCTCCGGCAAACGAGACGGTCGGGGCCTGCGTATAGCCCGCGCCGGGTTTCATAATGTCCACGGAGGCCACCGACAGTGCGCCGTCTCCAGCGGTCACATTCATCTTCGGGCCGATCACTGGCCCAACGATGCCGACAGGCTGCATCTGGCCGGCATCGCCGTTCCATCGCAGGCCGCGGCCCATGCCGTCGATGACGTACATGTCGTTAAACCGGCTACGCATGAACGACGCCCTGCGATGCGATCCTGTGTAGGCGTACGCCTCCGCTTGCGCGTTTCCAGAAATTGTGACTGTTGGGTTTGAGGTGTACCCCGAGCCAGCCTGGGTGACAACGAGCGAGGCCACCATTGTGCCATTCATTACGGCGACGGCGGCAGCGCCGGTCCCCGATCCGCCGGAAAAGGAGACGGTGGGTGGCGCAGTGTACCCCGAGCCGCCCGTGGTCACGGTCAAGGATATGACGCCCCCTGGTTTACGTAGCGCTAGAGATGGCGGCATAATTATCAATACACTCCCAATACATCCTTGAGCCGCACGGACTGGCAGGCCGTCTGCCCATTTGCGTTCACGGCGGTAATCCTAATTGCCACGCCGAGTTCGCTAGTGGAGCCACGATTCAGCGCTACCGGGCCGACGCTTAAGGTGCTGGCTGACACTCTTCCGTTGTAATTGGGTCCAACGGAAAGAGCGGACCACGTAAGCTGGTAGTCGTAATATGAACCAGAGTTAACAGTGGTAGAATATCGCGCTTGCTCTACAAGATACCCCACAATAGGACTTCCGCCGTCGTATTGCGGAGGCCCCCAAGATATTGTGGCCCAGCGACTTAGTATGGAATCGGGCTGAACAGTCGCCCCCGTGGGGGCGGATGGCGGATCGGTAAACGTCGTAGGCCCCACAGTGTAATATGTGCCAACGCCCGATACGCTCCCCTTCGCCGCCACGCGGTACAAAGTCCCGGGGATCTGGTTTTGCAAAACTGAACTTCTGCGCACGTACGAAATGGGCTGCAAAAACGTCGGCGGCGTGGCGACAATAGTGTCCACCGTGTTCCATGCGCCGGAAGCGTTGGACTGCACAACGTATCCAGCTATAGATTCGTAAGAGTCCGTGGGCGGCGCGGTCCAATCCAAATAGACAGTTGTGCCATTGACGTTGAGGTTCATTGGGAACGGCGAGGCGAGCTGGCGTTCCGAGATAATGTCGCTCCACGGGCCAGCACCAGACGCATTCACGGCGCGAATGCGAATAACGATGCCGGGGGTTTTTGTTCGTCCGAGATCGCAAGTCACGCTAGTGGCGGCAGGCCCGGGAGTAGCCACTTGCGACCATTGCAGTGCAGTGGAGTTTGCGGTTTCCACCTCGTAGCGAATGCGGCTGGAAGAGCCGTTTGATTGGGGAGGCCGCCAAAACAACGTGGCGGTGACGGCAGCGGCGGTCAGCGTTCGGCTGGTAATTTCCAGCTCGGTCGGAGCGCCCGGCAGCGACGGCGCGCCAGTGGTTGTAGTGGTAGCGGTGGCGGCGGCGCTGCTCCCTACTGCGTTGACGGCGACCAGCTTAATGTACACCGTCTGCCCGGCCGAGAACCCAGACACCGTTGCTTGGTTGTAAAGCGAGTCATGCTGCTGAGTCCACGGCCCTGCTGCTGAAACAGTGGAGGTAGACAGCAGATACGTTTGCAACGGAGCGTTGGTCACAGCGCCAGTATTTCCGACCGCCGCGCCCCAAGACGCAGTAAAGCCAACCGCAGAAGGAGTCACGCTGGCGATGACGGGCGCTTCAGGCACAGCGCTGGGGGTTGGCTCAGTGCCGGCGACATACGCGGACGCCGACCCGTCCGGCCCCAGCGCGGCCACTTCCAACGTGGCACCGTAACTGTCAAAAGCGCTGACGGTGTACGAGGACACGTTGCCCGCTAGCGTTGCAGTCGCTCCGACTCGCGCGCTGCCGGCGGAATAATAAACTTGCCTTACGCGATACTGGCTTACCGAGCCAGTCGTCGGCGGTAGCCAACTAAGCGCTCTGTTGTTGCTGCCGGTGGTATACGCCACCGAAACGGAACGCGGAATCCCGGGCGCGCCTGTCGTCAGAGTAATAGCCGCTGAGTATGCATACGGAGACAGCGCGGTCGAACCTTGCGCGATGCATCCACGGAAAACAAGCGTCTCCGACGCCAGCGACGTTGTGTATTCCGCTATGCGCAACGACGACGGCAGCGTGGAATACGACGCGCCCGAATTAGTGCTGTACTCAAATCGGTACACATACTGCCCCGACGCCAGCCTGTCTTTGTTGGCTTGCGATTCCGCGGCATTTACGGTCAGAGTGAGGCTTGCCTTTGCGCCCGCTGCACTAACGCTAAGGCTTGGCTGCAAGGGGGCTGCGAGCTGCGCAGTGGTCGTAAACGACGCCGGGCTGGAATATGCAATTGCCCAAGAGTTTTTGGCGGTCACCCGCGCGGTGTATGCGGTGCCTGGGGTCAGGCCAATGGCCGTGACGGTGAGGGCCGTCGCCCCCGACTGCGTCCACACTAGCGCTCCCGCAGAATCCGCCACCACAACGTCGTACGCCGACAATGTCGGAGAACCCAAGTCCGCCGGAGCCGTCCAAGAAATTACAGCGCTTGTCGCAGACGGCGAAACCGTCACCCCAGTCGGAGCGCCGGGCGGCGAGCGGATCGACGCGCTGATAGTGGTCGGCGCTCCGTAGCCTTCGGAGTTTTTGGCGGACACGCGAAAGAAGCTGGTGGACGGCAACGAAATTTGGAGATTGAACAACAGACTCTGCGTTTCGGCATCCACTGTCCACGGGCCATCGGTCGACGCGGCTCGCTCAACTTTGTAAGCCAGAATGGGCGAGCCGCCATCCGTTGCGGGCGCAGACCAAGTGAGTGTGTAGGCCACATACGACGCATCCACGGCGACGTTTTGCGGCGCGCTGGGTTTAGTGACTGGCGTGGCGCTGGAGGTGGCCTGCGACACCGTGGTGTACGGCCCGATGCCGTTGGCATTGCTGGCCGCAACTCGCACGCTGTACGAGGTGCCTGGGGTTAAGTTGGCAATGGAGTACGGAGACGACGCCGCAACGGATGTCCAATTTGCGCCCGACGCCAACTTGTATCCTACTGTGTACGAAGTGATTGCGGACCCGCCCGTGGACGACGGGGCGGACCAAGACAACGCAATGGTCGTCTGCGTTGCGGTCGTAGACACGCTGGTCGGTGCGGAAGGCGTATTCGTCGCGGCCGATGGCGTGATCGAAGCGCTGGCGGCACTGAACGGCCCTTGACCAGTTGAGTTCACAGCGGCAACGCGAAAGATGTAATCGGTTTCGTTGATCAGTCCTGTCGCTTCAATAGTCAGCGCCGAGGTCGTTCCCACCGAGTCCCAGTGCAGGCCGCGATCCTTAGACAGCACAACGATGTACGATGTGATGGCCGAGTTGCCGTTGCTGACAGGCGCAGACCACCGCACCGTGGCAACGGCGTTGCCCGCCACGGCCGCGACGTTGTCCGGCGGGCCGGGGGGCGTCACAAGGCTCGGAGCAGAAGGTGTCACTACGCCATAGGCTGCGCTGTACGCGCCTTGGCCGTATTGATTTGATGCCGCGGCGCGCACGTAGTAACCGACGTACGCAGTCAGGCCAGTCAGGGTTGCCGACAACGCAGACGACGAACCGGCCCCGACCCAAGTGGCCTTGTTGTCTGAAGACACCTGAAACGAGTATCCAGTGACCGTTGAACCGCCAGTGGCAGCGGGGGCCGTAAGGGTAACAGCGATTGACTCTACTCCAGCCAGCGCAGAGACAATCGTCGGAGGCGAAGGCGGCGCACCCGCCGGAGGAGATTGCGCGGCAATCTGCGTGGAGTAGATCGCGCCGTCTGATGTCTGGTAGACCAGATGCTCGCCTGCGCCGTGCTGATACCGGAAAGCCTTTATGACCGTCGCGCCTTCTGGCACAGGCTGCGGCATGGTGACAGGCTGCATGCCCGGCCTAACCGTGAGCTGGCCGGGCACCAAGCACTGGACGTTGATCTGTTCGACCGTGGCTCCGGGCGGTATTGAGTACGGGGAGGCGTTGGTGACCAGCCCGGCCCATTTGTCGATCTGGATCAAGGACGCCCCCCGTCAAAGTTGTCGCTTTGCAGGGGCGTTCGCCAGCCGCTCGTATCCCAGATTGTCCTGCTGACGCCGGAGTATGGAGCGAGCTGGTCGCCCTCCATCGCCAACTTCAAGTCGCGCTGGTACAAGGCAAAGGCGTTGTCGGGCCTAGTCCCGCGCATGCGCGCGAGCCAATACTCCGCGCCGCTCAAGAGCGCGTTGTGCATTGAGTCGGGCATGTCGATGATGTCCGTGATTAGGTATTTTACACCTGTCACGTACACGGGCGTGGCGACGGTCAGCTCCGTGGGGCTTGTCACGGACGCCACCACGGCTTCGCAATCGTAAGGGTTCATCGACCCAAGCGAGTCTGGATAGGCGCTGGTCGACCCAAAACGCATTACCGACCCGACCAACGATTGCGTGAACTGCGAGCCAGTTCCATAGACTGTCGTACCGTTGCAAGTCACGGTGCCGGCGCGAGACGCATCCTCATGCCCCGACACGCGCAGGCCGCGCGGCAGACGCCGATACGTGAAGTCCAGAGTCTGGACGATGATCGGATACCCGATAACCTTGATCGCCCAGCGTGACGAGTAGGGGTTTTTAATCACCGTCCATGCATTCGGCGGCCCCTGCAGGTCGACCGTGCTTTCAATCTTCATCGCCATGTCGGGTTCGACATAGGTGAAGTACGTCCACTTGTTCTGATCCATCGGGGTGTCGATGTTTCGGAAGTCGTCAGGCAAGTCGTAAAGCGACTGGTACAGCAGGGCGGTTTTGGCCGTCAGCACTTCCTCTGGAAATTTGACGACCGTATCCGCGAGCAGCACAGTATCGCTGACGCGCTTTTGAATTCGGCACACCACGTTGTTGATGCGAAGATTGCACCTGTCCGAGTACATCGGGAACGGGTCGCCCGTGACGCGAGTGAACTCGCGCGTGTCTTCGTTGTAGGTGACAGTCCCTTCCCAGCGCGGATTGAAAATGATCCGCCCGTGGGTGTGATAGAAACGCCAGTCCCGAATGGTGGAGACTTCGCGGTACGCTCGCTGCAGGGCCGTGCGCAAGTCCTTCTGCTCGGCGTCCTGCGGCCCGCCGAACGACGAGGCAATCAGATGCTCAATCGCGTCGTAGTACGTGAGGTACTGGCGAATCGACACCTGAGACTGAACGGCCAAGTCCAGAAACGACGTACCGATCTGCTCGCCCGCAGAGCCTGTGATCGCATTGCCGTCATGGGTCAGCAGAGACAGGTAAGTCATTTACGTTGCCGTGTAGACCACGGTCGTCCCCAAGTAGACTTTGGTTACCGTCGAAGACCCGAGCTTCAGTGCCGCGACTGAGGTGCTGCCGATCTTCATTAGGACGCCACAATCACGTACAAGGTGGTTGCGCTGGGGGATGCGATGGCGTCGTACTGAGCCTGCGTGACCTTCACAACATTAGTGATGGCGACTGCGCCCGCGATGCCAGTGACGTTGCTAGCAACCTTGCCGTCCAGCAAGGTCTGCAGGTTGGTCACCTGCGAGATTGCCAGCGTGACAGCATCCGAGCCGCCGGAAGCGTGCGAGGCGGCGTGGGTGTTCGGAGTTCGCGAATCCGATAGCCGGGCGTCGTTGCCTTGACACACCGTTCCGGCGCTAGCGCCAAACGCCCCGGCCACAAGAAGCCCCGAAGCGCTGGTCATAATTGGCAGGCCGGATGTTGTGCCGATCTGCCCGGCGGAGGTTATGTTCCCATGAACGTGTCCGCTGGTCGCAGCGCCAATGTCTGCCGGCGCAATCGGGTCCGCGGCTCCGGTTGCGTGCGTGGCGGCGTGAGAAGTCGGAGTGCGTGGATTGGACAAGCGAGAGTCATTGCCTTGGCAGAACGTGCCGCTGCCGTTCCCAAACTCGCCGGCAGTGATTGCGCCACCCGCTCCGGTGACAAGAGGAATGCCGGCTGCGGAGCCGACCTTGCCGTCGCTCGTAATGGCTCCGTGGGCGTGAGAGGCTATAGCGGCACCGATAGAGTTGGGCGTAATAGCGTCCGCGGCACCGGCGGCGTGAGACGCAGCGTGAAGTGCGGGCGGGCCGCCGCCCAAAGCAGCCACGGCTGCTAACGTCACGGCGTTCGTCGCCGAGCCGTTCGCGGTCATCACTGGAACGACAGATGTTCCAACCGCAGCGGCGGCCGGAAGGTCTTTGATCTTGATGTCGGCCATAGAAATCTCCCTAAAAACCAGTGTCCTCTAAATGCCTGCCGCCTCTCGGAAAGCGTCATCAACCTGAGATTCTGACAATCCCAAGCCCGCCGCCAGGGGGATCAGCATCGGGTGCGATCTCTCCACCCACGGCGCGAAGTCCCACTCCACGCGGCACTCCTCGCGGGCCTGGGCGTCGGGGATTGCGTCGATCGCAGCGTCCACGGCTGCGAGGCTGACGCCGTGACGCACTAGCCACAGGCGTATCTGGCGGGCGCTGACTGTGGAAGGGACGGCGGCTGCCGCGGGCTGCACCGAGCGGGTGGCTGCATCCCACACGCCAGCACCAGAGAGCAAATCGTCAGCCGCTGAGTCGGTTAGCGCGACCGCAGCCAGACCGGCAGGCAACGGGTCGGCGACGACAGTGCCGATGCTCACCGAGTTGCCAGCCTCGTCGCAGACTGCGTACCACTGCTCAGGCATACGGCACTCCGATCAGGCAGATGTCATATGATCCCGGGTTCGATGACAGGTTGTGCTTGACGCTGAGCCTTGTTCCGGCAGGGATGAATCCGCCGCAGTAGCCAGGCAGGATCACGTTCCCAACTCCGACGCCGCCATCGAACGCGGCCACGCACTGGCCTACATCGACCTCGCTTCCAGCCGCGCCGGTAGCCAGCGTGAATGTCACGGCTGAATTTGTCTGCGAGCTTGTCGCGGATATCGATGGCACGATTATCACAGCTTGGTAATCCGCCGCCGTGGACGCTGTGATCTGGACGTAGGTTCCGCTGGACCCGCTCATCGCTGTGCCGGCGGATGTGGATGTAGATGTGCCGATGACTGTGACGCTGGCCGGCGTAGTCGCGATGTCAGAGTTAGCTAGGAGGACCGCTTGATAGTTTGCCGTCCAGCTAGTCCGAGCAGATTGCGCCCTGACGGCGACTCTGGTGCTGGCTGGTATGGCGACCGGAATCTCAATCACGATGCCGCCATACGTAGTGTTCGCTCCGCCACCGCACGCAATATTCGCCGCGATCACAGTCTCGCTGCCTGCGGCACCAACACCGAAATCCAGCATCAGCGTGTTGCTATTGCCGAGGTTGTAATTGCTCCGCACGACCACGCGGATGCACCCGACTGACGCAGAGGTAGACGCCACCAGTTGCGACCACGCAGTTTTTGTGTGTGCAACCGCGCCCAGCGTGATGCTGCTGGCCGAGTAGCTGCTGCTGCGTGATGCAGCTCGCCTGCGAAACCACGGCACAGGCTGCGACGATTTCGGCCCGCGACCGAGGCTGGCGAGCGATGTGCTGGCGTACCGGACGCTCATGTGATTTCTACCCCGAACAACGTAAACGAGAGACTGGTATTTCCGGCGTAAACGCTGACAACGTCAGTCGTCGCGAGCGACAGCCCGAGCGTCAGCGTGATCGAATCGTTTGCCGGAAGCGACGAGTCATAGACGAGGTAGTGCTGGTTCGCGATGGCCGCACCCGCTGGTCTGACGGCGATACGGTACGTAGTCGCACTGGTGCCGATGTTCGCGACGACGAGCGTGCTGCCAATCGCCTGCGTTGACGCGGGAACGGTATACAGAGTGGTCAGCGTCGTCGCCGATGGGTTCGACTGCCCGAGAACTTTGTGCGTCTGAGCCATGTCAGCCTCCCATCATGAGAAACGGGTGAAGTGCAGTCGGCAGGTCCGCCACCTGCGACATCTGAATCGTCACCGGATCGCTGCCCGCCGCGCCGTGCGTGCTGGCGTGGCCTGCGACGTTGCCTGTGAGTTCCCAAGCGTAGCCCGACCATGTAAACAG
>Ga0214917_10003673_pt1 | contig 17551 bp, 19 predicted proteins | sample LL_1208_BB_MetaG_FD_177983 | JGI IMG/M metagenome (GOLD analysis project Ga0214917, IMG submission 177983) | Freshwater microbial communities from Lake Lanier, Atlanta, Georgia, United States - LL_1208_BB | ecosystem: Environmental > Aquatic > Freshwater > Lake | place: USA: Georgia | collected... | reverse complement strand
CTTTTAAAAATGGGATTTTTACTCTATCACTCATTTCTTCATTATTTTTAAATTTAAAAATATAAACTCAATCACTCACTTTATCAAATACATACTCACTGTATCCGATATCTTACTTATCTTCTTCCATTCTGGATGTACTGGCTGATCATTCTTCACTTCCACCTGACCTACCATTCCCACTATCACCCACTCTTCTCTAGCATCTCGCGGTTCGTACTCCACTGACGGATCGTAAAATATATTCTCTTTATATCGCGTATACATCTCTCCCTTCTCATTGTAATACGTCCTTATAGCATGCGCTGGCACCTTTATATACGACGGTATAGCATCGTATCTATAACAATACTTCACTCCATGCTCTGTCCACTTCACATAAAATACAGGCTCCTTTATCTTTCGACCAAAATCATCTCGCATATACTTGTTACTCCACTCATTCCACTGACTATTTCCCACCACTGACGCCAAATCCTCTCCCTTTGGTCTCACAACTCCTATTATCTTCTTCGGATCATCACTCCCTGTTGACGCTCTTACAAACGCTCTGCGATTGTAGTAATTTATACAATCCAAAGCTCCTGTCATATCTGTTAAAGTCAAATTTATCTTGTCGAAATCAAACGGCGTCCCATCCGGATTCTGAATCACCATATCATACTCATCTGGATCCACTGCCACAACCGTTGTTCCAACTGGTATCTGCTTTCCATCAAATGACTCATAATACTCCGCAAAATCATATGAATTCCATGTATACCCAGCAGATGTGTAAACATTTCCGTTACCCTGAATTCTAAATCTTCCAGTAAAATTGTTTGTAGAACTTGAAGAACCATTCTTCGCAAAACAAGCAAAGTAGTTGAAATTAGTCTCATCGCCACTTCCAGCAACAACAGATGTTCTTATAGCGCCAAAATTCATTCTTGTGCTACCATTAACCGCATAAGGACCTGTTGGACCGTACCAACTAGGCTGTGTCATAGTAGTTAACGTGTTATCATAAAAAAACGACATACCTTCTTTTATTAATAATTATAAATTATTTTTTAAAAAAATAAATCTTATTAATAAAATAAAGACATGACGAGAATCTACAACTTAATACCAGATAAAAAGATCAACCAAGACACATTTCAAAACAATTTGAAAATGAAATGGGGCTCTTTCGCCGTTGATAATCTCCCTTCCTCTATCGATATGAGAGACAAAATGCCTCCTGTCATCGATCAAGAAGGTGTTGGCAGTTGTGTTGCCTGCTCTCTCGCCGCTGCCTTTCAATACTGTGATCCTACATGGGTCCCTTCTAAACTATTCATCTACTACAACAGCAGACTCCTTGACAACTCTACCGGTCGTGATGACGGTACCACCATCTCTCAAGGTGTCAACTCTCTTTATAGATACGGTACATGCTCAGAACTCAAATGGCCTTACCTCTCTAATAAATGGGCTGTTCAACCAACTGCTGAATGCTACACAGAAGGTCTAGAACACCAAACCATCGATTATGAACACATCCCTCAAACTCACCTTCAACTTAAAGGTTGTTTGTACAGTGGATTTCCTTTTGTATTTGGATTCTATGTTTACGAATCGTTCGAAAACAGCCAAAATACACTCACAGGAGTGATGACAATGCCAGCTCAAGGAGAACAACTTCTTGGAGGTCACGCTGTTGTTTGTGTAGGTTATGATGATGATAGAAAGGTTTGGATCTGTAGAAACAGTTGGGGAACAAAATGGGGAGATAACGGTTACTTCTACATGCCTTACGAATACTTAGATAGTGTAAAAAATCTAGCTTCTGACTTTTGGAAAATACTCAAAGTAGAAACAGTTGATGAACAACGTCCAGATGTAATTGTTCCAGATAACAACGTTCCAATTGTTGTCAATCCAGTTATTAATCCTGAACCACCTAAAAAACACATTCCTAAGTTTAAAATTGTTCCTAAACTTAAGGGAGACGTCACACCAGAAGATGTACTTTTTAACGACGAAACAAATAAGAGAAAACTCATCACAAAGTTATTGTCAAATTAAGAAACGTAGTTCCCGTCGAAGATCGCTTATAAAAAAAACGCTTTCATCTTCTTCAATGAATATTGTCGCAGCGTATCATAATCTGATGAGTATAAATCCATATACATACACAGCGACTCTCCTGTTGTCACAATAAACTTTGAAATCTTCAAACAATATGGTTCAAACGGATCCTCTTTCTTTCTCTCATCCTCCCATTCACTACGCTTCATGTCTAATATTAGATGGCTCAATCTGTAACTTGTAAACAACTGGTACTTTAACTCTTTCTTCACAATTCCTTGAAGAACAAGCTCTAGCTGAATGCTAACCTCGTTTTTAGAAAGATCAGGTTTGTTGATCCAGTACTGAACTATCTCGCTGTCAGCAAAGGTTAAGTATACGTTATCTAAATTCAAAAATGGCAAGCCAAAATGAAATCCCCAATCCATATAGACTTTTATGATGCCTAGATTCACAGCCCTCATAAAATAATACAAAAATCCCTCTTGTCTAGCATACTGAGCACTCTTGAATGTAAGAAAACTTCCAAAACCTGGATTTATCAAAAGTGAAGATCCTCCATCCATTTTTATTTCTTTGTCCATCTTCACCGCACAAACTAAGATTGAGTGTATGATTTTGAATTTGTACAAGTAGTAAAGCTTAACATCCAAATCCTTCAAAAATCTAAACGCCAAAACCTCACACTGCTTTCCACTTACATCAACTGTTGAAGACGCTATGAATTTGTAGTCTGCCTCATTAATCATATTTGTGATATATCCCTCTCCTATATCTGATCTACAAATCTTGTCTCCATTGAGTTGAATATAGTCAACGATTTGTTTATCGATAACATAATCTTCTGTATGTAAAAACTTCTTCTGTGTACCGTCAAAAAGTACCTTATTGATCTTCTCAATCATGAAGAAGGAGAATTGAGAAAAGTCATCTTTTAGTGTAAGAACATTATTGCTTGTTAGTTCTTGTTTGAAGAGATCGTTTATTTTTTTAGAGGAACCATTTTCCCTTTTTACTCTAAAAATAGTTTCAACTCTTCCTTCGTTTGCGAAGTTGTTACAAAAGTCATTTTCATCGGAAGGTTGACTACTTATTGAGTCGCTATCACTGTCCGAGAATTCGATGATCATCTTTTCTTCACTCATTTATCGATTAGCAATATTTTATTTAGATTTTTATTTGTTCAACTAGGATTCCACACTTTTGTAAAAATTCTATTCCATCCCTCTTTCTATACTCTATTTCATAATATACTTGCTTCACTCCTGCTACATACATCAACTTACTACACTCTATACATGGCGAGTGTGTCAAGAATACAATACTTCCATCTGAAGAGCACTCGCTCTTACAGATCTTCGCGAGCATGTTAGCCTCAGCGTGGATCACTTCTGGACGGGTATTGTTGTCATCATCTTCGCACGAGTTGTCCCATCCTTCAGGAGTGCCGTTATAGCCGAGCGAGATGATTTGAGACTCGTTTTTGTGGACACAGATGGCGCCGACTTTGAGACGTTTTGCGGTAGAACATTGCGCGAAACGTTTGGCGATTTCCATAAAAGCGATTTTGTGTTTGTCTTTCATTTCTTTTAATGAAGAAATGAAAGAGTTTAAATAGGAATAATAATCCAATTCAGATTGGATTATTATTCCGGCGATTCGAATTAATAACTTAGATTTTGAGCGAATTTTGTCGCGTTTTTAGATATTTCTTGACATTCCTTATCGTGACTTTTTGCCCATTCAAACTTTACCTTCAAATCTGACAAATCTCCTTTAACTGGTATATAGTGAACCCACTCTTTAAGGTCTTTATAGTACCATTGTTCCCAGTGAGAGTCAACCTTAAAGACAACGCTTGTAGAAAGTAGTTTCCAAAATAGCGCGCTCCATGCGTTGACTTCACCGTCGATATCGAGAAGATATTTGTACTTTAACATTTCTTCTTTTCCAGTTGTGTAGGATGCCTTTGCGTCTAAGAACGGATTGAATATTCCTTCTGAGAAGTCGACAGCGATTTGGCGTTGTTTTCTTGGCTTTGACTTGTTTGGATCATAGGCCTTTAAAGCTGGTCCATGAAGACCTCCTCTCCAATGAATCTTTTCGATCTTATTATCCCAACTTACTTTGTCTTTTTGAGAGATTTCATCTCTGAGCTCAATGTATCCTTTACTTTTGATAAAGTCTGTATCAGGGATTAAATAAACACTCGAGTCGTTTTTGTGTCTACCCATTGACATAACAGGGAATTTGAAGATGGGAAAGATGTCTTTGAGTTCATAAGGTTGAATGAAGCGACCAGGTTCTCCAGCGGAACCTTGACCTTTGTAAAACTGAAGGAGTTCATTATTTGCTTCTATGAACATAGGTTTAGCAGAAGGTTCAGAGTGTTCTCTCCACCCATCATAGACAGTGAAGAAGGATTCAAGAGGAATATCGCACTCTGTTTTAGAACCGTTAAGATACTTGATAGCAGATTCTCCATCAAGAAGTGAGAGTTTGTCTTTTAAGTAGTCCATAACTTGTTGAACTCTATCTTTGTGAACAGTGAACATTGGTTTGACAAAGTTAATGTGTATTCCGTTGTCAAGGACAATTTTGGAACTTTGAGGAGGATAACTCGATCCATTATTTATAAGGATAAACCCAAGTTCCCAAATTTGGTTAAGGACAGCACCTTCGTTCATGATTTATGATAAAATTGCTTATTCTTTATAACAAAATTAATACAAAATAAATATTTTTTTTCTACACTTTAGGTAAAATGAATTGTCAAGACGTTAACTCAAGTATCCAAAATAGCGGTTTCACATTTATGTTATGGATTGTCCCTTTCTGTATCTTCGCTCTTGTTTTCTGGAAATCAAGAAGCGCTAGACAATTCGCTACTAACAAATACTTCGTTTTATTAACTTGGTGTCTCGTCATCGTTCTCAACTTATACAGCTACTACCAAAATCCTGCTCGTCTCTCCGACGAAAAAGTCTGTGGCATGCTCGGCATTAACATGAGCTGTAGAGTTTTTAACGCAGTCACTGCTACCGGTGCTCTCTTATTCGACTGTATCACCCTCTTCTTCTTACTCGACTCCTTCATTGAAGGCGATAAGAAATTCAAACTCTTAATTTGTGGTACTTTCTTCACAATCGGCGAACTCTTTATCTGGCTCACTTACCACAGCGAAAAGTCTGTCAGCGAAAACAACTTCAAATTCCTTCCTTCCCCTCTCAAATGTAAAGCATTCCGTATCACCATCTATGCCCTCATCATGATTCTCGATACACTCGCTTTCTGGCAAGGCTTCATGGACAACAATATTGACGTTCCTCTCTTTGACTGGAAAGGCTTTAAAGAAAGCCGTTTTGGTGGTTACAAAGAAGGCAACAAATTAGCTTGGACATTAGGATTTGGTACAGCTGTTGGTGCGATGATTTTAGACTTCTTAGCTACTGATGGTACACTCCAATACAAACCAGACGACTTCAAACTCCCAGCATACGTCATGAACGTCTTAACCAAATAATCTTTTCCATGTATTTTCTAAACACTCTTTAATCCTCTCTTCTGGCTGAAACTTATACGTAGCATGAAAACCAGTTGGGCATTCGCATTTCCATACTGTTTCTACCGAAAACTCTAATCTTTTCTCCAACGGTGGTAGATGTAACTTATCACTATTCGTATAAGATATATGACCATCCTCATTATCCATTCTCAATAACGGATTTTCTGTCAACAATTTTATCATCGCGTTTCTGTTTCGTAACGAAAGTCCACCATTCATACCCCTATTTGAATGTAGAGTATGTTTCCACGCAGCTCCTATGTAGTCCCACTCCAAATAGTCATCAACATTATCTTTCAATAAAATAGTGTCTGTTTGAAAAATGAGAATGTGATCTGGATGACCATCTATACACTCATAGAACTGTGGATTTGTTAACAACATATTATAAAGTGGCTCTGATAAGTTATCATATGGAAGAGTGTAAAAACTAACCTCATTCATATCTTTACAAATATCTTCTACAAAGTCTCTGTTTTCAGTTCCGCAGAAGATATGAAGACCATATCCTTTGGGTGCTAAAAGCCACATAAAATTGTATACAACAAACTTTAAGAGAGGATGTTTTCTAGGTTCGATAAGAACACATTTTTTATTTGTCTCTCTTTTTATCTGTTTAAAGATAGGATCATCCTTAACTTGCTTGTAGAAACGGTTAAGCCAGTTGAACCAATAAGTAGGAATCTTTGTCATTTAAATATGTCCATATACATATTTAAAGCGGATTTAAAAACAAAAGCATTTTCTCACACCAACATCAAAACGGATCTCCTTGCCTAGTTTATTCCACTCCTCTATGGTGTAGTTGTTACTCATACTCTTGTTACATCTTGAACAAATGGGAATCAAATTGTCGAGGGTAGTTTCTCCACCCTTTGACTCTGGAATGTTGTGGCCAGCTTCCCAGTCAAAAACAGTGATCTTGTTTGCGCACCATTTTACGAGACACTTAGCCTCAAAGTTTCTTCCACACCATTTAAGCCAAACCTGCTCTTTCAAGGCTTTTGGAATAGTTTTTTTATTCATCATAATTTGATGTATAAAAATTTGTTTTCTTTAACTAGTTATAAATGTTTGACATATCACAAGATGAGTATGAGTTGCTCGAAGCGATAGGTCCCAAGTACACAGTTCCTTTACTTCGCGATCAACATCTTCTCTCAAAATATATCATGGCTTACTCTAAGAAGATCATAAACGAGTATTTAGAAAATAAGCTTGATCTTGATAATATTCATCCAGACTATTATCATTTTATAAATGGGATCTTGGTGGTCTTTCCAGTATTTCTTAAAATGGAGCCGGAAATGTGGGAAACCCTCCAAAAAATAATTCTAAAATATAAAAAATGTAATTTATGTTGAAAAGGTCTATTCTATAATCAATGTTCAAAATAACGCTTAGTCAAAAAGACCTACCTAAAATTTTAGAGTGCGATAAAGAAACTTTTTCCATTATGGTGACCAAAACAGATGAGAAAATGGTTCCTTTACAGTTTCAAGTCCAGTTTAACGACGTGAAAGATTATTCTTCTTGCTCTAAAAAAATATATGAAAAGATCTATGAAGAAAGAAGAACCAAAATAAACTGAATTTAAATGTTCAATCATTTTAAGATAAAATGTCACATCTCCAATTTGTTGACGATGAAAAACAATTTAGCGAGACTTCAGACAAATTCAACACTACACTCACAAAAAAATATAGACAAGACAACGGAATCTTCTTCACTCCCGCTTCTGCTAGAAACACCCTCTTTGAACACTTGAGAAAGGCCATTAGCAAAGATAAAGATTGGGTAAGTAGTTTAATGGGAGCCCAGGGCCCATTAATGGGAGAAAGTGTCCCCTTAATCAATATTCTAGAGCCTTCGTTTGGGAGTGGAGAGTTTCTTGACGACATTCTTGATGGAAAATGGGTTCCGGATATGGTTCCGGTTCCATCCTCAGATAGCGAACTTACTCACACTGTACAAAATGTGGTTGGAGTGGAACTAGACAAAAAGATGTGGGAGTGTGTAAAAGAGAATGTAGGTGAAATGGCCACTCTTATAAATGGAGACTTTACAAAGCAAGAATTATCAAGCAAGTTTAATCTTATTATAGGAAATCCGCCATACTTTGTGATCAAAGAAAAGTATCCAGAATGTTTCACAGGAAGAGGAAACATGTTTATCGTATTTTTGTACAAGTGTATAGTGGATTATTTAGCGAAGGATGGGTTCTTAGCGTTTGTACTTCCGACTTCCTTGTATAACTGTGTGTATTATGAAAAGTGTAGAAAGATGATTTGTGAGAAGACCAAGATTTGTCACCTTGAAGAGTTAACGTGTGATTATTATGAAACAAAGCAAGATACGATGTTGTTGATACTTCAAAACAAAGTTCCAAAGAAGCAAAAGTTTGTCTACACCGCTATGATAGATGGAGAGATGAGGTATTTTATAACTCCGTTGTACAAGGAGTTGAGGAAGTTGTCAAAGCACGCGACAACGTTGAAAGAGTTGGGATTTCAAGTCAGAACGGGAGAAGTTGTGTGGAATGAGAATAAAAAAGAGTTGACAGATGATGAAAAAGAAGGAACTGTCATAATTTATACCTCGAATATAGTGAATAATGAGATTAAACTAGGAAATTTAGGAGGGGAGAAAAAACAGTATATAAAGAGTTACAAACACAAACCACAGAAGGGTCCAGCTATATTTGTTTCCAGAGGATATGGAAATAAATACCAGTTTAGTTATACATATTTAAGAGATAAGACTTTTTTTTATGCGGAGAATCATATCAATGTGATAAAGCATCCAGAAACAGATGATCAAGAGTTGTATGAGCGAATTATAAGATCGTTTGGGGATGAGAGAACGATGAAGTTTATAAAAGCGTTTAGTGGGAATGGAGCGATCTCAAAGACAGAGTTGGAGAATGTGGTTCCAATATATTAAGGGAAGCTTCGCTTCCCGTCTGAGAGCGAAGCGAAGCTCTCCTATTTAAATTTGAATGTTGGCTTTCTTCACTGAAATCTGCCACGCTGGATTCAAAATTCCATTGTGATTCTTCCATCTCAACAACAACTTATACACAGTTCCGCTCTTTGCCTCAATCATCACACTGTTAGACGTTATACCACTCACTTTCAAATCTGTGTAGTCATCCTCATCAAACGAATCAAGATTAAAAATTCCATCTTTGTACATTATATAAAACTTGTCTTCTTGAGACTCTCTAATCTTCTTTTCTAACAATTCTAAATTAAGATCTTCTCCATATTTCTCTAAAAAATCTTTGATGGATTGATTCACAATCTCATTCTTCTCCTTTTTATTTTCACCCTCGCAATCTCTAAGTTGCTCAAAGAATGAATGCTTTTTCCACTCCGTTGTCTGAATTAATTTTAAATACTCGTCAAGAGATGGTACGTCGAAAACCGTGGTTGGACTCTTTTCTAAGTATTTGTCTAAATAAGTCTCGTAATAGAATTTAGCATACCTTTCATTTGTCAATCCAAAATTGTCATACAACTGAATAAACTGTGGAAGCGTATTCAACTCGCTCGAATTATACTTAAACTCAACTTTGTACTCAATACTTTGCCCCTTCTTGTTGATAAGCTGGACAAGAAAGTCATAGTTGAATTTTCTTCCAGCCTTTTTTTCTATCTTTATGTCTTTTACAAAACTAAAATAAGAAAGAGATTTAAGTACTTTAATCCAATCTGTTTTAAGCGATCTCCATTTTTTACCATAGTTAGGATGTTCAAAAAAGCTATTTGGCAAGTCGATAATTTTTTCAAGAATCTGTTCCCTAACACGGTTTGAGGAATCATTGTCTTTTTTGTCACAAGTAGTAAAGAAAAGATCAATCTGTTCAGGATATAAATTTTTGTTTTCAGAGACAAGTGTGAGCTCTTCGAAGATTTCAGCAATATCAAGTTCTAACATTTTATATAATCAGATAAAGTAGAAATATTAATCAGTTAATTTATTTCTTAAAATTCCATATTTAATTTAATAAATAATCTTATTAAATTAAATGTCTAACCTAAGTTTAGACGTCCATTATTACGATCAGTGGGTAAAGGCCAACTTTCACCTTATCGCACAACATCTTCCACCAGTTACTCCGGATGAGTTCATGACATGTTGGAAAGAAATATTTCACGTCACAGAAAATCCTCAAATCGTTGAATATCACATTGATTCTCAATATATTCAACCTCTACGCCAAACAGTGGAATACGTCTATAAAAAAAACGATGTCGATCCAAACACCGGTTTTAACTGTAACTTGCTTGGAGCAAGCGTTTGGAAAACCATTCGACAAAACAAGGACGGTATAAGAATCTTTATGAATCAGTTCATTGACATGTTCTTAACTAATGGAACGTGTCCAATGGGACAAACTCAACGCTACCTTCAAGTGTTTGTGGCTTTTAAAGGAGACAAGATCCCTTTTCACCAATCACAACAGGACGTTGAGATGAAAATTTTATAACTTGATGATATAGTTTAAAACAATATATGGCTGTAAGTTGTTGTGTGAATTACCACCTCCTGTATTTCCAGTTGTAAATGTGTGTGTGTGATTTCCGTTTGAATTGATTGCTAACGCACCTGGTGTTGTCCATAGATTTAACTCACCGCTTGAAGCATCGACGTTAACTGCTGTGTTTGCTCCGTTAGCAATACATAAACCATAGTTTCCTTGTCCACCAACCGCATTTGATGTGTGACTGTGAGCTCCAGCTAAATCTGTTGTACCTGAATGATTGTGAGATGGCATTTCGCTTGTTGTTAAAGTATGATTAATTTCACCTCCTTGATTGTTCAAAGAGTTAAATTCTGGTTGTGAATTACTTAAACCAACTGGAACTTTAGAACGTAAGTCTGGAAGGTTAAATGTTGTGACTCCATCGCCAATACCATATGTTGTCCCGATAGCATAAAACAACGCGTTGAATAATTTTCTGCTCAAAGCGCTTCCATCACAAAACTTATAACCCTCTGGACAAACTTCTCCTGCGAATTGAGAGATTGTGCCAGCAGGAACTTGTTGAGTGACTTTATATTGATCTTGAATACCGTTTGGATTGAGACCTTTTCCAACTCTAAAGTTTGGAGTGTTAGATGTGTTGTAGAATGACATTTACTATAAACCAATATAAAAATTATTTTCTAAATTCTTTAGCCATTTTGTATCCTAACACGTATAACAAAATGATAACAGCATATGTCTTCACATCCCTCTTTGTAAATCCAAAGCGAATCGAAAACAAATACTCAACTAATAACGCGATCGCTATCCACTTTGTCACTCCCTCATTTTTTACCCATAAACCTGTCGCAATCCCAAAAAAGAAAAAGACAAAGTTCAAAAAGTTAAAGTACAACTGAAGTGACTTCATATATCCTATCTGTTCATTGGCTACGTAAGCTAATGAGATTTTTCCCTCTCCACGTCCGTTATCGAACGTGATCTTGTCTAAAAAAGAGTTTACAATATAAGGCGCCTTTTGTGAATTGATTGACGACTGTTGTAAAATCAAGTCTTGTGAAATCAAGTCCGTCGAAAACACATAGGCATGAAAATCATCGTTGGTACTCAAATAATTAGAGATATCCAAGTCTATATGACCAGTTTTGATCTTTATTCCTTCCAACAACTTTTGTGCGCCCTGTTTGGTTATAATGTAAGCATGCGTTCCTAAAAAGTTTCTCAATCTGTACACATGATCATTGACTTCTTGATTTTGGGAAAGTGGAAATATGAGCGAGTGAAGCTTTTCTATGAGACCGTAATTCTTTCTCAAGTCACATTTTAAAACACAGCCAAGCAAGATCATTTCCCAATCTTGAGGAACGTACTGCCACATTTGATTTAAAAGGTTCTCAAAGTCACTTTTAAAAACAGCGTCATCTTCAAGGATCATTGCGGTTTGGATATTTTCGTCCACCATTTTTTGCCAAATCGCCAAGTGAGAGGATCCACACCCTTTCATTCCTTTTGTACAGAAAAGATCACAATATCTGCTTTTCTTTGATTTGAAGGTTGGACTTTCGTCAGTAAGAGCGATGAAACGAGAGGTCTTACTTTTTAGAGATAGAGGGATTTGAGAGAGGACGTTTTCCCATCTGTCCTTTTTGTCTTCTAAGTTGATAACAAAGACATTGTCTATCTTTGACATAATTTATATTTATAAAAGTAAATTAATTTGGTTTTATTATAACAAATGATTAAGTCATTTGTTATATCTCTACAAGATGAAAAGGCTAACCAGTCTATCCAGTACCTCTCGCAAATGGGGTTTCCACAAGTTTCCCACTTTAAAGGAGTTAATGGAAAAGACTTAATTCCCGTCATTTCTAAAGAGGAAGTTAGTCTTCCAAATGTCGCTGTGTCTCTACAGACAATGTTTGATCTTGAAAACTCAAGGGTTCAGCACCATTCGATTCCATCTAAAGGTGCGCTTGGATGTTACTTATCTCATGTTGGGTTGTGGAAGATGTTAGTTGAATCAAATTTAGAACGGATCTTTATATTTGAAGATGATATTCAATTCAAACACAAAATCACATATGATGATCTTGAGGAGATGATTCAAAAACATGTTCCTGAAGATGTGGACGTGTTTTTGTTTGGATTCTTGAATATTCGTGGAGACATATTAAAGATAAACGATTTTGTGAATAAAGTAGATGGACAATTTTGGGGACTTCAGTCTTATATGATAACGAAGAATGGTGCCAGAAAATTATTGTCAAATGTCTTTCCAATCGAGATGCAGATCGACTCCTATATTGGAAGTGTGGCTCATGTCACTGGAGATATTAATATCTATTCGTTTGATACCTCGTTAACAAGACAAAAGATCCATAAAAGCTCAATTCAAGATGTTTGTATGAGCTGTGATATGAACGATATTATGACTGGTAATCTAAGATGGAGAAATATTTGGTATAATAAGATATTACTATTGGTTATTCTATTTCTTGTATGGAAAGCTTATGGATATTATAAAAAGAAATAAATGGATACTTCAAATAATTAATTGATTTTAAAATAAAAATGATATTTTAAAATCAAAATGAGTTGCGAGGACTATTTTACATTAAAATGGTGTTTTAATTGTAAAATATATAAAGACGAAACAATTGATTTTCGCAAAGGAAGAAATCAATGTAAAGAATGTAACAATAAAAAGGCAAGATGCGAACATGGTAGACAAAGAAATGTTTGTAAAGAATGTGGCGGAGCAAGTATTTGTGAACATGGTAAACGAAGAAGTTGTTGTAAAGAGTGCGGTGGAAGTGGAATTTGTGAACATGGTAGACTAAGAAGTAGTTGTAAAGAGTGTGGAGGATCAAGTATTTGTGAACATGGTAGAATAAGAAGTAGTTGTAAAGAGTGCGGTGGAGCAAGTATTTGTGAACATGGTAGAATAAGAAGTTATTGTAAAGAATGTGGTGGATCAAGTATTTGTGAACATGGTAGACAAAGAAAAGTTTGTAAAGAGTGCGGTGGGAATCAAATTTGTGAACATGGTAAACAAATAAGTAGTTGTAAAGAGTGTGGAGGATCAAGTATTTGTGAACATGGTAGACTAAGAAATGTTTGTAAAGAGTGTGGAGGATCAAGTATTTGTGAACATGGTAGACGAAGAAATGTTTGTAAAGAGTGTGGCGGAGCAAGTATTTGCGAACATGGTAGAGTAAGAAGTCGTTGTAAAGAGTGTGGAGGAGCAAGTATTTGCGAACATGGTAGAGTAAGAAGTCGTTGTAAAGAGTGTGGAGGAGCAAGTATTTGCGAACATGGTAGAGTAAGAAGTAGTTGTAAAGAGTGTGGAGGAGCAAGTATTTGCGAACATGGTAGAGTAAGAAGTCGTTGTAAAGAGTGTGGAGGAGCAAGTATTTGCGAACATGGTAAACGAAGACAAAATTGTATTACATGTAATCCAGATTGCTCTTGTACTGAATGTAAATCTGTTTTAGTAAGTAAAACTACTTTTTATTATCCGTTATGTCAAGCATGTTTTTGTAATAAATATCCTGATCATGAAAAAAGCACTTTATATAAAATAAAAGAAAGGTATTTAACAGATGAGCTTAGAAAAAGGTTTAATAATTCTGAAATAAATATGATATTTGATAAAACTGTAGAAGGAGGATGTAGTAGAAGAAGACCTGACGTATTAATAGATTGTCTAACTCATTCGATTGTAATTGAATGCGACGAATATCAACACGTTAATTATGAATGTGAAAATAAAAGAACCGTACAATTATTTCAAGACTTAGGAAATAGACCTTTAGTATTAATAAGATTTAATCCTGATCAATATGTAAATGAAAATGACGAGAAAGTTCAAGGTTGTTTTACACCTTTAACTAAAGTTGAAGATTATCATAAAAAAAAGTTTTATGATTTAAATGAAAACGAATGGTTAAGACGAATAAGTATTCTTGAAACAAAAATCAAAGAATATTTATTGTTAGAAACATTTCCGAGTAAAGAAATAACACAAATTACATTATTTTATTCACATTCCTCTACGTTTTAGTCCAAATGTCGCGCTTATTTGTAAAAATGGATTTGGAGCGCAAGGAGATTTATAATCTTCATCTCGTAAAATAAGTGGTTCTCCATTCGGTAAACAAACAGAAAAGTGCAGGGAATCATCGAGTTTCATCGATATGGTTTGGACAGTCTTACATTTGTCAAGAGTGAAGAAGCTTTCATCCTTTAAGTACAAATGCATAGGGATTCTGAATAGGGCCTCTTTCGCATTTGGATTGTTTGTGACCATCATAGAGTGGACTGGTCTTGAGTTTATATTGTAAAGCTTAACGTAAAAGTAAGGATAATCATCCATTGTACCAGCACTTCCATTCTTTACAAACACGTTTGGAAGAACCAGATTTAGCAATTCTACATCGTAACAAACTGGCATATTGAATGTGGTTGTTCCTTCATAAAGTAATGGACTAAAGTTGTCTTTTGTAAAGTACATAATTTCAAATCCATCTCCCAAATTAGGGACTGCTGATAGCATTGGAAGAATAGTAGCTATCTTTGTTGTTCCATTATAAGCCACTATCTGTGAATACTGGTACTGAGCTAACCCATTAAAGATTCTTACATATGAATTTATGTAAAAATTATCAATGCTTGAAGCAGTTACTCCTAAGTTTAGTGTTGTCATTGTATTTCCAGCTCCAAGCGTGCTTCTTAAATAAGGTATCTCTTTTCTGATATTGTAATTATTTGTTGGAAGAATAGAGGTTTCTAAAGTGGCAATTTTTGTCACTCCATTGTAACTTAAGATTCTTGAGTAAACATGATTAATACCGAACTGGTTACAATCGTTTTCTAAATAGTAATTATTGTATACAGAATCGTAAGGGAGAGCGGTTGAGTCAAGAGTGACTTGAGTGACAAATATCCCGGGATACACACCAAATGGACGATTCTGAACACAAGGAAAAGCCTCAGCAATGGGATCGACAGAGTCGTTGATATTAGGAGAAGATTGAGCAAAATACATAGGGATCTCAAAATCACTTGGATAAGGAAACATATTTCTGTTTCTATATGTACTATCAATATCCAAAGTTCTTTGAATTTGGCTAGACATCTCTTTTTTAATATAATAATTTTTTTAAATTCATAATTTCCAATAATCAATATTATAAGTTTCACTATTTCCATTTATTCTTGTGAATTGTTGATTTTGATAATATCCTTGTGTATCTGGAAACCAATTCTTCTCTGATGTTCCTAATAATCCTGCCCACCAACTAAATGTGGAATTAGAACAAACCAAGTTTGTCGCATACATCATAGTCGCGAAATCATCCTCCATCTTTCTTCCCTGTGTATACTCCACTGTAAAATTTTCCAACTTAATTCCTCGTATCAAATTTGTCACATAAAACACCTCAAAGTCCCTTCTCAACTTATCCACAACGATAACTGCCTTCTTGATTTCATGATTCTCTTGTTTGATCTTATTTATCAAGTTAATCATTGTTTGGTGACTTATGATATTATTATTCGCTCCGTTTTGAACAAAATCGTCAAGTCGCACGTGAACGATTAAGTCTTCCTTTTGTGGCTTCTTTGTTGAGTTCTTCACACTATAAGCAAACGCATTCATCGCAAACTGGTCATTTATAATGTCAGGGCTAGATTCACTAAACAAATCTCTGACATACTCAATGTTGTCCAGAATAAACTGGTCAAATTGGTAGTATCCAAACATCCACACATTCTTTCCTCTTAACACAGCGGGATACTCGCCATTTCTAAGCTTAGCGTAAAGCTCTAAAAAGAGCGCGTCGTCAACTTGAATCCAGTTTCCTTCAGGAATAGATTCGAGGTGTGGTTGGAAAGGACGGATTTCGTTTTTGTACTTGTACTCGTAGGGAGTTTCATCCTTGAATTGATTGAGAAGTTTTTGTAAAATTCTGGTCGCATAATACTGAAACAAGTTATTAGCGAATCTTCCTCTACACGCATATGAGATAATCATTTTTAACTAAAAATGATTATTTGTTTAAATGGGAAAAGGAGAATACAAGATTCTCCGACTGTAATCCACGATTACCTAATAAGGAAGAACAGCATAATAAATTGGGTCTCTCATCCTCTTCTGCTCTTGGTAATCTACTTCTCTCTTTAGTTTCTGATCAAAGTTTGGATTCTTACATACACAAACGATCAAATCATCATGTGGAGAATACTCGCTATTCACCATATCCACCTTTGAAAATGACTCCTCTTCATCCATCACAAAAAGTGTATAGTTTGTTGTCTTCTCATCGATCTCTTCATTTGACATCGTTGCCTTGTTGATTCTCGACTCATTCCACTCATTTGAAACAAAAAGAGCATGGTTTATAGAATTACACTTTTGGAATATCATCAGATTATCATCAAACACTGACGTGTTCTTAAAAAAGAAATGATCCATCAACTCCTTATATCCAACGATTGCTGATCGAAGCGTATCTTGTCCACCTATAAAACCAACCTCTTTGCTCTTTAATGGCACTGATGAATATACCTTGTAGTTATTCATTCGCTTCTTTGTAAAAATCAACTCTCTATATGTAAAGTATATATTGTAATTATCACTTATATTAAAGTCTTTTGGAGTGGTGTAAAAGTCTGTAACATATCTCTTAGTCTTATATTGAATAAGTTCTTCCATATTATACTTCATGTTCATATAGACAACATATAAGAGTTTCTTCTTGATCAATTCTCCATTATCTTTTGGAATTAAGATCGTTTCTCTGTTCTTTATTATATTTGTACTATCTAAATACAGATTTCTCTTAAACTGACCATATAACCCTTCAAAAGACTGCGAAGTCACCTCAATATGGGTTCTAAATTTGTCTAAGACGACTTGAATATCTTCTTCTAGAGTATCACTTGTGGAGGATGTTGTTATGATCTTTAGATCGTCGTTGTACAAGTTTGAAAAGAGAAACAAACAGTAAGATGTTATAAAGTTTGAGACCCTTAAAAACTTATTGTAATCCTTTAAAAGAGAATAGCTTAACTTGTTTGGCGCCAAATACTCATTGTTAACCAAATCATACTTTTTCACTTTAATATTAGTAATATCATCTCCGATGATTGGTATATACACATTCACATTTGAAATGTTTGAATATAGACCTAACACAACTGTTCCATCTGGACTATAAACCTCTTCAATATCATCAGCATCTTCATCCTTCAAAAACTCATACGCAATTTTATAAGGAATTTGTACAAGCTTTTGTGGACACCTCTCAATTATGTCCGCTTTACTCTCAAATGCCTCTTTGTAAAAGTTAGCGACCGGATCTGTAATCAAGTTTATAATCTCGTTTCGAAATGACAAGTAAAGGATTCTGATCTTTCCATTTCCATCATTGATTTGTTTC
>Ga0214917_10003672_pt1 | contig 17553 bp, 16 predicted proteins | sample LL_1208_BB_MetaG_FD_177983 | JGI IMG/M metagenome (GOLD analysis project Ga0214917, IMG submission 177983) | Freshwater microbial communities from Lake Lanier, Atlanta, Georgia, United States - LL_1208_BB | ecosystem: Environmental > Aquatic > Freshwater > Lake | place: USA: Georgia | collected... | reverse complement strand
CTCGCCAAATAATTCCGAACGAGAGCTCGCTCGAGGGCTTACTCCACCTGGTGATGACGGTAGATGGGCTGCAGCAACGATGGAGCTGGGCGCGCTCATTTGTAAAGCTCGAGCTCCACTCTGTGAAGAGTGCCCGCTACAGGACCAATGCCTATGGCGCTCCATCGGATACCCCGAAGTTGCTGAAGTGAAAAAGAGCGCGACTTGGCACGGTAGCGATCGTCAATGTCGTGGCGTGATTATGCAGGCGCTTCGCGAAAATAATGAGCTTCACGAGAGAGACTTGATTACTTTATGGAGCGATCCGTCACAATATGAAAAAGCGCTTACCTCTCTTATTAACGATGGGCTCATCGAAAAGAGAGGCAAGCGCTTTAGCCTTGCCAATTAGTTATTAACTTGCGGGGGTCTCCTGCAAATCCTCTGGAGTATCTGGCGTTGACGCGATTGGAGTTGCTTTAAAGATGAAGTGAGCATCGCTTCCTTCACCCTCTGCATCGACTAATACGAGTTCACCGGCTCCCATTTCACCAAAGAGGATCTTCTCGGAAAGGACATCTTCAATCTCTCGTTGAATGGTGCGACGAAGTGGTCGTGCGCCCATTGCTGCGTCATAACCCTTAGCAGCTAAGAGATTCTTAGCAGCTGGAGTGAGCTCAATACCCATGTCCTTATCCTTGAGACGAGAGTCAACGCCGCTAATCATCAGATCAACGATTTGAACAATCTCGTTCTGACTCAACTGATGGAAGACGATGATGTCATCAATACGGTTGAGGAACTCAGGACGGAAATGTGCCTTCAATTCATCAGTCACCTTTGCCCGCATCCGGTCGTACGAGGTAAGTGCATCGCCACTATTTGCGAAACCAAGATTTACTGGCTTGGAAGCATCTCGCGTTCCCAAGTTGGTAGTCATGATGATGACTGTGTTCTTGAAATCAACAACACGTCCTTGAGCATCGGTGAGGCGCCCATCTTCAAGTACCTGTAAGAGTGAATTGAAGATATCTGGATGCGCCTTTTCAATTTCATCAAAGAGCACAACAGAGAATGGTCGACGACGAACCTTCTCAGTCAATTGACCGCCCTCGTCATAACCAACGTATCCTGGAGGTGAACCAAAGAGACGTGAGACTGTATGGCGCTCTGCATATTCGCTCATATCGAGTTGAATCAACGCGCTCTCATCGCCAAATAAGAATTGCGCGAGCGTTCTGGAGAGTTCGGTCTTACCAACGCCCGATGGACCAGCGAAGATAAATGAGCCGCCAGGACGTTTTGGATCCTTAAGACCTGCACGTGAGCGACGGATAGCTTGCGATAGCGCTTTGATTGCTTGCTCTTGACCAATAACGCGCTTATGTAACTCATCTTCCATCTTGAGAAGTCGAGCAGTCTCTTCTTCAGTCAACTTAACAACTGGAATTCCGGTTGAGAATGCAAGAACTTCAGCAATTAACTCTTCGTCAACAACTGCAACCTGATCGAGATCGCCAGCTTTCCAGGATTTCTCGCGCTCAACTTTCTCAAGAATAAGAGTCTTCTCTTTATCTCGGAGAGCTGCAGCTTTCTCGAAATCTTGGCCATCGATTGCCGATTCCTTTTCCCGGCGAACTGAAGCGATTCGATCATCAAATTCACGGAGATCTGGTGGCGCGGTCATTCGGCGGATTCGAAGGCGAGATCCAGCCTCATCAATGAGGTCAATTGCCTTATCTGGCAAGAATCGATCTGCAACGTAACGATCGGCAAGGTTTGCCGCCGCGGCGAGCGCACCATCGGAGATGGAGACATGGTGATGCGTTTCGTAGCGATCGCGAAGACCTTTAAGAATTTCAATCGTCTGTGCAACTGTTGGCTCAGAAACTTGGATTGGTTGGAATCGACGCTCAAGAGCAGCATCTTTCTCTAAGTGTTTGCGATATTCATCAAGAGTGGTTGCGCCAATAGTTTGAAGTTCACCACGAGCCAACATCGGTTTCAAGATGCTCGCTGCATCAATTGCACCTTCTGCTGCTCCCGCGCCTACAAGAGTGTGAATTTCGTCGATGAAGAGAATGATGTCGCCGCGAGTGCGAATCTCCTTCAAAACCTTCTTCAAACGCTCTTCGAAATCACCGCGGTAACGGCTACCCGCAACGAGCGCACCTAAATCAAGAGAGTAGAGCTGCTTATCTTTAAGAGTCTCTGGCACATGGCCCTTAACAATTCCTTGAGCTAACCCCTCAACAACTGCAGTCTTTCCAACGCCAGGTTCGCCAATAAGGACTGGGTTATTTTTTGTACGGCGCGAGAGAACTTGCATTACTCGCTCTATCTCACGCTCACGACCAATTACTGGATCAAGCTTTCCTTCACGCGCAGCTGCCGTGAGATTACGACCAAATTGATCTAGCACTAGCGATGTGGATTGTGTTCCCTCTGTAGGGCCACTGGCAACTGCTTCTTTCCCTTGATATCCGGAGAGAAGTTGAATTACTTGTTGACGTACGCGATTGAGATCGGCGCCCAACTTAACGAGCACTTGTGCAGCAACGCCTTCGCCTTCGCGGATGAGGCCAAGCAAAATGTGCTCGGTGCCAATGTAATTGTGGCCGAGTTGGAGCGCTTCTCTTAGTGAGAGCTCTAAAACTTTCTTTGCGCGCGGAGTGAATGGAATGTGACCGCTTGGCGCCTGTTGCCCTTGCCCAATAATCTCTTCAACTTGAGCGCGAACAGCTTCGAGCGAAATGCCGAGTGACTCCATAGCTTTGGCGGCAACGCCTTCACCTTCGTGAATTAGACCAAGGAGAATGTGCTCAGTGCCAATGTAATTGTGATTGAGCATCCGAGCTTCCTCTTGCGCCAAGACGACAACGCGACGGGCCCGATCTGTAAAGCGCTCAAACATGGTGCTCCTTTTTTAACTGTTCTAGCTCTTCTGGCTCTTCTGGCTTGAGTTATTGGTCTAGATTTCCCTTTACCCCCATAGCCTAGAGCTGGAGCGGGTAAGAGTTCATCTCGATTTTTTCTCGTTACTTGACCGGTATAACGCCATTTAATGGGAAGTTATGCCCGAATCTCAACGCCACTAGATTTGGCAAGGATTTCGCCAGTTCGCGCTACTGCTAGTCCGCCGCCCTCTGGAAGCCCATACAAAAGCCCTGGTCGAGCCGGGAGCTCCCCAGCAAAGTGAACTAGGGCCTCAAACTGGCCGAAGGCAAGCCCGGAGTGCCATGCGCCAGCCATGGTAAATCCTCGACCCAGAACCATGGCCCCTGCGCTTGCTCCATAAATCACGCCGCGATCTAAAAACTCATCAAGTGCGTCGCGGTGAGGCAGGGACTTTTCTAGTAAGTGGAGCGGTGACCCGCCAGGGAGTATTAGCGCATCTATCGGTGCAAGTGCGCTTGCAGATAAATCTTTGAGCTCTTCAAGTTCAATCCCGTAAAGTGAAAAATATCCAGAGGCAAATGCAACGGTTGCGATGCGATCTCGTTCACTAACGCTCGCTCCAGGAAAAATACCAACTTTCGCCCCTGAAATTACATTTACGAAGTGCTGATCAAACTCAGCAGAGTCAGCGTGAAACTCATTACCGCCATGGAGAAAGAGCGTTCCGCTTAACAAATTACTCTCAAAGAACTTTTAGCATTCGGGTATTACCCAAGGTATTTGGTTTAACTGATTCCAAATCAAGGAATTCAGCGATACCTTCATCATAAGAACGGAGAAGTTGTTGATACACATCTGGCGCAACTGGCGCTCCCTCGATTTCAACAAAACCGTGCTTTGCGAAGAAATCAGTTTCAAAAGTGAGACAGAACAATCTCTTAACACCAATCTCAATAGCGCGGGTCACAATTCGATCTAAAATCATGTGGCCGATTCCTTGCTTACGTAAATTTTCACGAACAGCCATTGTGCGAACTTCGGCAAGGTCCTCCCAAAGAATATGAAGCGCACCGCAACCAACTACCTCGCCATTGAGCTCCGCGACCGTGAATTCTTGGACATCTTCGTAGAGGGTTACCGTCTCTTTTGAAAGCAACCTTCGCTGCAACGCATACTCATCAATCATTGCTCTGATAGTTTTAATATCAGTGGTCTTCGCCGGTCTGATTATTGGAGTCATTCTGGTTTTACCAATGGGAAGAGAATTGTCTCTCTAATTCCAAGTCCAGTTAGCGCCATAAGCAAACGATCTACCCCCATACCCATTCCAGCAGTTGGTGGCATGCCTACCTCGAGAGCGCGCAGGAAGTCCTCGTCGAGAGCCATTGCTTCTAAATCGCCCTTTGCGCCAAGTTGAGCTTGAGCAACAAGGCGCTCGCGTTGAATTACAGGGTCAACAAGTTCTGAATAGCCAGTTGCCAATTCAAAACCATCAACATAAAGATCCCATTTTTCTACTACGCCAGGAATATCGCGATGGCTACGTACCAGTGGTGAAGTGTCAACCGGATATCCCATAACAAATGTTGGTTTTGTAAATGTTTCAATTACTAAATGCTCAAAAAGTTCCTCAACCAACTTGCCGTGAATCCATTTTGGATCAACGCCTAACCCAACTTTTTTCGCATACTCAACTAATTTTTCATATGGAGTATGTGGCGCAACTTCTTCACCTAAAGCCTTAGATACCGAATCAAAGAGCGAAATTTCTTCCCATTGACCACCTAAGTCGCTCTCTCGACCATCAAAATGTTTGACAACTGTGCTGCCAAAGATCGAATTTGCTGCTTCTTGGACCAAGCCGCGGGTGAGCTCTATTCCATCTCGCCAATCGCCATAAGCTTGGTATGACTCAATCATTGCAAACTCTGGTGAGTGGCTTGAATCTGCACCTTCATTTCGAAAATTTCTATTAATTTCAAAAACTCGCTCAATACCGCCAACAAGACAACGTTTCAGATACAGCTCGGGTGCAATCCGTAAGAAGAGCTCCATGTCATAAGCGTTGATATGTGTTTTGAATGGACGCGCTGCTGCACCACCGTGAAGGACTTGCAACATTGGCGTCTCAACTTCAATAAATTCTCGCGCTGCAAATGAAGATCGCAGTGAACTCATAACTGCTGGACGAAGGCGTGCAATTGTCCGAGCCTCAGGGCGAACGATGAGATCAACGTAGCGCTGTCGCACTCGAGTCTCTTCAGAAAGTGGTTTATGTTCAACAGGTAATGGCCGAAGCGCTTTAGCCGCCATTTGCCAACTCGTTGCCAATACAGAGAGTTCACCACGTTTAGATGTGATGATTTCGCCGGTCACGCTTACTAAATCACCTAAGTCAACGAAAGATTTCCATTGCTCTAATGTTTCCGAGCCAACTTGATCTAAAGAGAACATCGCTTGCAACTCGGTGCCATCGCCCTCGCGCAGCGTCGCAAAGGCTAATTTTCCAGTATCTCTTTTAAAGATAACCCGACCAGTTACGCTCTCACTCTTACCGCTCTTTACATCTATCTCTAAGTGGCCAAACTTCTCACGAATAGCTTTTAGTGAAGAGGTTCGTGGAACGGAGACGGGATAGGCCTCTTGTCCGTTTTCCAAGAGAGTGTCGCGCTTTTGTCGACGAACCTGCATCTGCTCAGGAAGATCATCGATCTCCGATGCGCTATTAAGCTCTGATTCCGCCATGAGTAGAGGGTACCGGCTTAGTGGTTCCGCTCGTGTACAAGTCGCAATCCGATAAGAGTTAGGTCTGGCTCATGGAAATCAATAGTTTCGCATTCGCCAATTACCAGGCTCGCTAAACCACCCGTGGCAACAACGGTGATTTTCCCATTGCTCGTTTCGGCCAATTCATCGCTGATGCGACGGACCAAGCCATCTACCTGCCCTGCAAAACCATAGATAGTTCCTGATTGAAGGGCCTCTACCGTGTTTTTACCGATAGGTGAACGAGGTTTAATTAACTCCACTTTTCGCAACTGAGCAGCTCGCGAGGCGAGCGCATCAACCGAAATTTCAATGCCTGGCGCAAGCGCACCGCCAAGGAATTCCCCTTTAACAGAAACTACGTCGAGATTAGTTGAAGTGCCAAAATCGACAACAATGACTGCGCCGCCATCGCCAAACAAAGCGTGCGCTGCCAAAGTATTTGCAATTCGATCTGAACCAATCTCTTTTGGATTATCAACTAGGAGCGGTACGCCAGTCTTTATTCCTGGCTCCAAAATTGTGGAGGAAATATTTGAATAGTGGCGAGTAAGCATTGTCCGTAATTCACGTAATACTGCAGGAACGGTTGAGCAGAGTGAGATGCCATCAATCTCGTACTCTTCAACTAGCGAACGGTACTTGATCCATAGCTCGTCAGCGGTGTCTCGGGTGTCAGTCTTTACTCGCCAAGAATGTAATATTTCTTCGCCATCGAAAATTCCAAGAACTGTATTTGTATTTCCAACATCAATAGATAGCAACATTACTTAACCTCACTTATATCAAGTCCGATATCCAGAATTGGTGCGGAATGTGTAATGGCGCCTACTGCTATGTAATCCACACCAGACTCTGCATACTTACGAACACTCTCTAATGTGATTCCACCAGAGGCTTCCAATTTCACACGCCCCGCCGTGAGCCGAACAGCTTCACTACATTGATCGGGAGTCATGTTGTCGAGAAGAACTTCATCAACGCCAGCGCTAATTGCCTCTGCTAATTGATCTAACAGATCAATCTCAACTTCAATTCGAATCCCAGGATACTGGGCCTTAATCGCTCTCACTGCCGGCTCAATTCCACCAACAGCTGCGATGTGGTTATCTTTAAGTAGCCCACTCTCTGCAAGATTTAACCGATGATTTACTCCGCCACCCATTAACACCGCGTATTTCTCTAAATCTCGCCAACCTGGAGTCGTCTTACGGGTATCTCGAATCTTTGCATTCGTTCCTGAAATTGCTGAGACCCAGTTACTTGTTGCAGTCGAGATTCCGGAAAGTTTAGAGAGAAAATTAAGCGCTGTCCGCTCAGCAACTAACATCTCTCTTGTTAGCGCTGAAACTTTGAGAACTGTGACATTTGGACCAACTTGGTTGCCGTCCGAAATTCGACTAATCACTTCATATCCACTTTTACATACTCGATCTAGAACTAAGATTGCAATATCTATTCCAGAGATCACACCAGATTCGCGAGTACGAAACTCAGCAATACATCGTTGCGATAATGGAATGGTTGGACCAGTAGTGACATCAACATTCCCAACAAAATCCTCAGCAATAGCTGCATCGATTCGAGAAATCAGTAACGCTTTATCAATCATTGCTCACCTCTTCAAACCGGTGGGATAAATTTCCTGACGGATCCATTTTTTGCAGTATTCGTTTCATCCACGCCGCAGATTCATACGGAAAATCTTCACGCCAGTGAGAACCGCGAGTTTCCTCTCGGATTAACGCCGAGGAGACGATTGCGGTCGCCAAAGTATGAAGGTTTGTTGTCTCCCATGCTTCAACGCAAGGTTTATCGCTCTGGAGCTCGCCAATTCTTTCAAGTACCTCTGATGTGTTTTCAAGTGAACCTCGAGTTCGGATTACACCTGCACCTGCGCTCATTGCATGTGCAATCTCAGAACGAGCCTCTGGTGAAATTAATATTTCCGAACTCGACATCATTACTGGTTCTTCTCTTGTGAATTTTCGAAGCGTCTGGTGAATATCGTCTGCGATGCGAGCGGCAAAAACCAGCCCCTCAAGAAGTGAATTTGATGCCAATCTATTTGCACCGTGAACACCAGTACATGCAGTTTCTCCGCAAGCGTAAAGACCTGGAACTGTAGAACGGCCAGATAAGTTAACGCGCACTCCACCAGATGCATAGTGAGCCGCGGGAGCTACTGGAATTAAATCTTTCTCTGGATTAATTCCATGATCCACACATGATTGATAAATATTTGGAAATCTCTCCGAGAAATTTTGCACTTTACTCACATCAAGCCAGACATGTTGCGCGTTATTTTTTAACATCTGACTCATAATTGCCTTTGCGACTACATCGCGAGGAGCTAGATCGGCGAGCGGATGTAAACCTTTCATAAATTGCTCTTTAGCATCGTTGAGCAGAATTGCTCCCTCGCCACGAACTGCTTCACTAATTAGTGGTTGTTGTCCCGAGCTCTTTTCTCCTAGGAAGAGAACGGTGGGATGAAATTGAATAAATTCAACATCTGCAACTTCTGCACCAGCGCGAAGTGCGAGCGCGACGCCATCGCCGGTAGAAACTGATGGATTTGTTGTCTGCGCAAAGACTTGACCTAAACCGCCCGTACCTAAGATGACAGCTTTTCCTAAGGCACGCCCCACTCCATCGCGCGTACCTTCACCAATCACATGCAAAGTCACTCCACAGACTCTTCCTGATTCACTCTTTAGGGCATCAAGGACAAGTGCATGTTCAATAACTTCAATACCTGGGTCTTCGGTGACTGCTGCAAGTAGCGCCCGTGAAATTTCAGCGCCGGTCGCGTCGCCACCGGCATGCAAAATTCGATTCTTTAAATGGCCACCCTCGCGCGTCAATGCAATTTCGCCACCTGCGCCACGATCAAAAACTGCGCCGCGCGCAATAAGTCGAGCTACCGCCTCTGGACCCTCAGTTACTAATGCATGTACCGCTTTACGATCACAGAGCCCGGCACCCGCCTTCAAGGTATCTATCTCATGTTCAGCAGGTGAATCACCAGGTCCGAGTGCGGCAGCAATTCCTCCTTGCGCCCACTTGGTGGAGCCTTCATCAACTCGCGCTTTTGTTACTAAAAGTACTGAGTAACCATATGCCCGAATCTGTAGCGCTGTCGTTAGACCAGCAATTCCAGAGCCAACGATGATTACATCAGAGGTGATGGTCCAACCAGGGCGAGGAGCAAGTAGTTTCATGAGCTCCCCTTTATTTCATGAGAAAAATTATCAATTAACCGGACTGATCCTATCCATCCAGCTAACAGAATTTGAACCCTCCCAGAGAAATTAGTCGTGACGGGAAGAAGAGTTTCTGCATTAACTACCTCCGCATAATCAAGGCTAAATCCACTCTCCCTCGCAAAAGTCTGAGCAAGCGCTCCTTTGATTTCAGTTAAGTTATTGGTTTTTTTAGCGCTCTCCTGAGCTCTGGGAAGTACTCGTGCGATTTCGAGTTCCTCAGCACTAAGCCTGCTATTTCGAGAGGATAGAGCAATTCCATTTCTGTCACGAATAGTTTCTCCAGGGACGACAGAAATATTGGGAAATCTTTCTGCCGCAAATTTACGAATCAAAAAGAGCTGTTGGAAATCTTTCTCGCCAAAGAGCGCAAATCTCGGTTGCGTCAATGTGAATAATCGGCTGATGACGGTAAGAACTCCAGAAAAATGATTAGGTCGTGAGGCGCCTTCATAAATATCACCCAACGGACCAGCAGGTATTAGCTCTACCTTCGCTAAGCCCTCGGGGTAGATTTCATCAACTGATGGAGTCCATAAATAATCTGCTCCAGCTTCTTCAGCAAGCGAAAGGTCGCGATCTAGAGTTTTCGGATATTTTGCTAAATCATCTTTTGAGTCGAATTGAGTTGGATTGACGTACACACTTACTAAAACTTTTGCGCCTAATTTTTTTGCGCTCTTTATCAATGCAAGATGGCCATCATGTAGCGCACCCATCGTGGGTACGAAAGCGAGGCCAGCAATTGGCTCTTCGATTTTTTCCAAATGTTTCATTTTCGGCTCCAGTCCGCTTGGGGTACCAGGCGGTTAAAGAGTATCGCGCCCCGATAACTTCGCCAAAAGTTCGACGACTGGTCCGGCGCCAGGCAGATAAGCAGCGCTATCTATCTCCAACCATGGAGCTAAAACAAAGGTTCGCTCTGCAGCTCTCGGATGAGGCAAGGTCAATGACTCACTGTTGTAACTAACTCCATCGCATGAAATCAGATCTATATCAAGGGTCCGAGGGCCCCATCTCTCTGATTGCACATCTCGCTCTCTTCCAAAAACCCCTTCGATTGCCTGACATACTCTAAGCAATTCCTCTGGCTCTAGTTGGGTCTCCAAGATCAATACTGCATTAAGGAAATTTGGTTGCGGTGGGCCACCGACTGGTTGGTTATCCAAGAAGTTAGATAGTGCAACTACTTCACCTACTTCATTCAAGGCTTCTGCAGCTGAACTTAAAATACTTTCGCGTTCTCCTAGATTTGAGCCAAGTGCAAGAACAGCTCTCATCGCTTCCGCTCAACCACAACAGAGACATCAAGAAATTCCACCGGTATAGGAGCCTGAGGTTTATGCACGGTGATCATTACTTTCTGAACTCGACGAAACTTTTTTAAAATTTCATCTCCAATTTTCCCCGCTAAAGCTTCAATTAAATTAAATGGCGCGCCTTCAACCGTTTCTTTAACAACTTCCGCGACCTCTGCATAATTGACAGTTTTTGATAAATCATCAGATTTGATAGCAGCATTTAAATTTACTTTTAGTTCAATATCTACTACAAAATCTTGTCCTGTTTTTCGTTCCTCAGCGAGCACGCCATGAAATCCAAAAGCCCTAATTCCAGTGATCATAATTTTATCCATTGAGCGAGACCTTCACTTTCTCAACTTGCGCAATCGCATCTTTATGAGGTTTTACTGAATGGGTGCGAACCGCCCATACTCCCTGTGAAGCGCAGAATGAAGTTACTGCCACGCTCGCCTCTTCTCTTTCTTCTGGTTTTAAGTTCTCACCAAGGAATCTTTTTCGGGAAGCTCCTATAAGTATTGGCAGCCCTAACTCTGATAATTCATCTATTCCGCGAAGCAACTCCCAATTTTGCTTGGGCAATTTTGAAAAGCCAATGCCCGGATCGGCGATGATGCGCTCGCGACCAACGCCCGCTTCAACAAGAGCATCTACCCGAGCGCTCAATTCATCTTTGACTTCAGTAACAACATCCCGATAGTTACTCTTTTCCATCATATTTGCGGAATGGCCGCGCCAATGCATCGCTACGTATTTAACTTTGCTCTCCGCGATGACTGATGCCATATCTACATCTGCCAGTCCGCCACTTACATCATTAATGAAGTGAGCTCCAAGCGAAATGGCAGCTCTAGCTACCTTCGCACGCATGGTGTCGACGCTTACAGTCGCACCGAGCAACAAAGCTTCTTTTATAACTGGCAATACGCGCGCCAACTCTTCATCCTCTGAAACTCGCTCAGCGCCAGGTCGAGTAGATTCACCGCCGATATCGATGATATCTACCTGTTCCGCGAGCATCTCTTCTACTCTTATCATGGCATCGCGAGTTGAAAGATATTTTCCACCATCAGCAAACGAATCAGGTGTGATGTTAAGTATTCCCATCACAAGAGTTTTCGCCACGGTAACTCCTATTACCTACCGAGAATCAGACTTAGCGCCTCTGCACGCGTCGTCGGATCGCGAAGAATTCCGCGAACTGCGCTGGTAGTTGTTCGCGCTCTTGGTTTCTTAGCTCCCCGCATAGACATACATAAATGCTCTGCATCAATAACGACTATTGCACCTGCAACTTCAAGTATTTCAACAAGTGCATCAGCGATCTGAGTCGTTAATCTCTCCTGCACCTGTGGTCTTCTTGCAAAGAGATCAACTACTCTCGCTAATTTTGATAATCCAGTTATTCGTCCTGACTCGCCGGGGATGTATCCAATATGTGCAAGTCCATGAAAAGGGGTCAAGTGATGCTCACAATGTGAGTAGAGCTCAATATCTCGCACAATGATTAACTCTCGATGGCCTGCATCGAAGGTAGTAGTGAGAACTTCCTCTGGGGACATCCATAACCCAGCAAAATTTTCTTGTAGGGCGCGAGCAACTCGTGCTGGCGTATCTTTCAATCCATCTCGATTTGGATCTTCACCGAGAGCAAAAAGTAGCTCTTTTACAGCCCGTTCTGCTCGGTCTTTATCGAAAGGTGCACTCGCCTTACCTTCAAAAGGTGAGGTGAAAGAAATTGGAGTGATCTCATCCATTCTGTGGCTTCTCGGATTTCTCAAAAACTACTGGCGGTTGCTTAGAAGGTTTGCGATCCTTAGAGCCGGTCCAAGGTTTCCGGGCTGGCCACTCTTTCACATCAGCGAAAATCTCTGCTACTTCTTCCTTCTCTAAAGTTTCTCGTTCCATTAACTCTAAAACCAATTTATCGAGAGTCTCCCGGTTAACTTCGAGAATTTCATAGGCTTCTTGATGCGCATTATCAATTAAATTACGGACTTCTTCATCGACAATACCTGCAATTTCTTCAGAATAATCTCGCTGATGTCCATAACTCATACCTACAAAAGGTTCGCCTGTTGCGGAGCCAAGTTTGATTGCTCCGATTCGTTCACTTAAACCATATTCCATAACCATAGCCCGAGAGAGCGCAGTGGCTTTTTCAATATCATTCGCAGCACCAGTTGTTGGATCATGGAAAATTAATTCCTCTGCTGCACGTCCACCTAACGTATATGCCAATTCATCTAACATTTGGTTTCGAGACTTCGAATAGGTATCTTCATCAGGTAGAACCATCGTGTACCCGAGGGCACGCCCTCTTGGCATGATGGTTATTTTTTGAACGGGATCAGTATTTGGCAGCGCGTGCGCTACTAATGCATGCCCACCTTCATGATAGGCAGTGATCAATCGCTCTTTCTCATTCATCAAACGACTAACCTTTTGCGGACCAGCCATAACGCGATCAATTGATTCACCAAGAGCTTCGTTTGTTATCTCGTCAAGATTCTTCCGCGCAGTAAGTAGGGCTGCTTCATTAATGACATTTGCCAAGTCAGCTCCAGTAAAACCTGGCATTCGACGGGCAAGATTCAACAAGTCGACATCTTCTGCAAGTGGTTTGTTTTGGGCATGAATTTTAAGGATTGCCTCACGACCTTTTAGATCTGGTCTATCGACTGGGATTTGCCGATCAAAGCGTCCAGGTCGCAACAACGCTGGATCGAGAATGTCGGGTCGGTTGGTTGCGGCAATCATGATTACCGAACCATTTGCTTCAAAACCATCCATCTCCACCAGAAGTTGGTTGAGCGTTTGTTCTCGTTCATCGTGTCCGCCACCCATACCAGCGCCACGGTGTCGGCCAACTGCATCAATCTCATCGACAAAAACAATTGCTGGTGCGCTCGCTTTAGCTTGAGCGAACATATCTCGCACTCGTGCAGCGCCAACGCCAACAAACATTTCTACGAAATCAGAGCCAGATATGGAGAAAAAGGGCACATTGGCCTCTCCGGCGACAGCGCGAGCTAACAATGTTTTTCCGGTTCCCGGCGGACCATATAGCAAGACACCTTTAGGGATTTTTGCCCCCAATTTCTGATATTTCGTCGGATCGACGAGGAAATCTTTTATCTCTCGTAGTTCTTCAATTGCTTCATCCGCTCCTGCAACATCAGAGAACTTAGTTTGAGGTTTATCTTTTTCGTTTAACTTTGCCCTTGAACGGCCAAATTGAAAAGCTCGCCCACCACCTTGTGCTCGAGAGATTAAATAGAAAAAGATAAATGCAATCAATACGAAAGGAATCAGGGTAAATAACAGCGATACCAAAAGTGATTGTCGAGCGACTTTGACATTCCATTTATTTGGGGGTGGATTCTCGCTCAGAATTTTTACAAGTTCACTCTCTTGATTCGCTAGATATGACGCTTGAAGTTTTGAAGCATCTGAAATCTTTACGCCACTTTTTAGCACCACACGAATTTGTTGATCTTGCGCCAAAAGTAGCGCGGAATCAACTTGCTGTGCCGTTATTGCGCCAATAATTGTCTGAGTTTCGACTTCCTTAAAAGATTTTCCAATATTAGAAAATTGGGAGTAACCAAAGAAAATTAGCATGGCAATAAGAATCCATGTCACTGGATTTTTAAATGCCTTTGAAAAACGCTTTTTCATAATCGGCTATGAATACATTTTCGGCGCAAGTACTGCTACGCAATCGAGATTTCGATACTTCTCTGAAAAATCAAGGCCATAACCAACAACAAAAGCTGGTGGAATGTCAAACCCGACATATTTCACATCTACATGTACCTTTGCGGCCTCCGGTTTCCTGAATACAGTAAAGATTTCAACAGACTTAGCGCCACGAGAAAGTAGATTTGTTTGGAGCCATGAAAGAGTTAAGCCTGAATCAACAATATCTTCGACAATGAGAACGTCTCTTCCAGTTATATCTCGATCTAAATCTTTTAAGATACGAACTACTCCGCTCGATTTCGTTCCAGAACCGTAAGACGAAACTGCCATCCAATCCATCTCTACGTGGCGTTGCATTGCGCGGGCAAGATCTGCCATCGCCATAACTGCCCCTTTGAGTACGCCAACCAATAACAAGTCTCGATCGCCATAATCTTTAGAAATTGCAGCCGCAATTTCTACTATTCGATTATGGATTTGTTCACGCGTTGCAACAACTTCTGTGATGTCATCTTTGACTCGTTCTAGGTCCACTGTGGCGCCACTCCCGTTCTCTATCTACTCCCGTGAGAGCGCTAGTCTGCCCGACTCTCGCCGGGCTGTAACACCGGCAGGCAGGGCAACGGGCCCTTGCCCGCGCCAGTCACTGATGAGGGCATCAACCCAGTCGAGCTGTTCAGCGGAGATTCGATTGGCTCCCAATCGAGATATTGCGCGTCGAATAACCCGCTTGCGGAGGGCGGTGGGCAATTTTTCTAGGAGCGCTACCTCGATAAACGCCGGATCAGGGATGGTGGCGAAAATCTCTTCTGTGAGAATTTCGAGCGCCTCGGAGTCTTCTCGAAAAATTCGAGCTGATCGAGCAAGCGCCTCTTTGATGCCTGGCCCAATTAAAGATTCCATGAGCGGCAAAATTTGTTTTCGAATCTTTACTCGCGTGAAACGCTCATCTTCATTATGAGGATCATCCCAATATTCAATTCCCACCTCTAGGCAAGCGTTTACCACCTCTTCGCGACTGATAGAGAGAAAGGGGCGAATATAGATGCCACTTTGGGTAGCCATTCCTGCAAGTGATTTAGTTCCTGAACCTTGAGTGAGTCCGAGTAGCACACTCTCTGCAAGATCGTCTTGGTTATGACCAAGAAAAATCGCATGAGCGCCTAAAGTTTGAGCACAGGAATCTAGCGCTGCGTAGCGAGCGCTTCGTGCATCTGCTTCTAAGCCATCTTTTTTAATAACATCCACGGGAACTACATCTACATCTGAAATTCCCATCGCCAATAATTTAGCCTTTGTTGAGTTGGCAATTTCGGAAGAATTTTCTTGCAATTGATGATTGATGATTACGGCGGTAATACGTAACGCGTGATGTTTACCCTCAAGCACCAGACAATGTGCTAAGAGAAGTGAATCGGCGCCCCCAGAAACGGCAACAATGACGTGATCACCAGGATTTATTCCGTGCAGCGCCTGCCTGACTGCAAGGCGAGCTTTCGTGATCATGGGCTATAGCCTAGACCGGAAGCTAGACCCGTCCACCAAATGGGATAAGCCCAGGAATCGAATAGATAGAGCTATATAGCAGACCCATGCGGGTGTTGTGTGCCTCCCACATCATTCCATTGCCAGCATAAATTGTGATGTGGTGAATTGTGCTGATATCTGCTTTATACGAATAGAAGATCAAATCTCCAGGTTGCAACTCGCTAATTGGTACTCGCTTAGTCCAGCTGTAATAGATTCTGGAGTTAACTCGATCCCAGCCTGGATAACCCAAGCCAGCAGAGCGATATGAGGCAAAAACAAGACCGGAACAATCAAAACTATTAGGTCCTTCACTTCCCCAAATATATGGTTTACGAGCAAGGACCTGCTTTTTAGCGAACTCAACCGCCTTAGCACGAATAACTTCATTTGATCGGATAGTTGTCCGACCATTGCTAAAACCAATTCCGTTAACGGGCCAAATCTTTGCCTGGCCAGATGTTTGCTCCGCACGCGATGCAAGTGCTTCTTCCAGGATTGCCAACTGACGTTGTTGCTCTAGCGTAACTCTCTTTTTGCGTGCGCTAAGAAGTTCAGCTAATAATTTATCCTGCATTTTCTGGAGCTTTTTAACTTCTTCCTCTTGAGCCGCTCTAGCTTGATCTGCTTCTTTCTTTGCTTGTGCAACGCGCGCTGTAGCATCGGCTTGTTCTTTACGCGCTGCTACAGCTGCGGCTCGCGCTTGTTCGGCTTCAATTTTTGATAAACGTGCAGTTTCTTCTGCAACTTTAAGTCGCAGGAGAATCGAGCTGTTATTTTCCCCGACTGCATCGAGTGTTGAAAGTCGATCCATCAAATCTTGAGGTCCATCGGCATGAAGTATGGAATCAAAATCGGTAAAGCCTGAGCCCATTATGTAAGCATTTGCAGCAACTCTACCTATGTGATTTTTCGAAGTAATAACCGCTGCTTGCGCGAGATTTGACTTCTTAATAGCGGCATCTTCCTTCTTCTGTGCAGCCTGCGCTTTTGCCGTTGCAATCTCTAATTTCTTCAACTCTTGCAAATAACGATTTCTCGCTGCTACCGCTTTAGCAGTTAGAACTTTTAATTGATTTGAAGCAGCCGCAAGTTTAGCTTTTGCTTTATCTGCAGCAGCCTTCTTTGCAGCCTCTTTTGCCTTGGCGTCGTTAATCTCCGCGATACTTGGCTTCCGTGTTTTTGCATCAGCGCTTGTCAACGGCGCAGTGAGACTTAAAGTCGTTAACAATGTAAGGGAGAGCAAACTTGATAATGCGCGCTTTTGTAACACGTGCACTCTCACTCTCATAGCCGTAGGGAGGGGAATTATCGGCTCATCTGGCTATAAGGATAAAACAAAGGTGGGCAAAATCGCTGGATTAACGCCGGAAGAACATCATCGTTTCACATCGATAATTGCGCTGACTGTTCCGTTTGGAGGCAAGTACGACCCTGGTTTCGGGTTTTGATCTACCACGCTCTTCTCCCCTGCGGCTCCATTACTTTTATCAATTACCGTCACCAGAAGTTGTAACGGTGTGAGCGCTACCTTTGCTTGTTCTTCCGTTAAACCTGTCATATCGGGAACGATGCGACCATACTTCACTGGGTTGAGGAGTATCGAAAGCGTTTGTGGCAATGGAATTGAACGTGGTGAGTTATCCAAGTTTTTAACTAACCATTCTGGTTTTGTGCAATCAACTGGGAGACATGGACGATGTACCCATGCGCGCATATTTCCACCACCGTTAGCCAACAGTGGTGTCTGCAGATACATTCCATCACCGGTGTACTTACCACCAATCGCCGTTGGATTCTGAAGAATTGCTTTACCAAGTCCGAGCGCTACTTCATCTTGAGAGAGCGGGAAATTAGGTAATTGAGCTCCTAAATAAATAGTGAGAAACCCTCGTGCTTTCAGAATAGTTCCAGGAGGAAAGGCGTATTTTGGGTCGAAGAGATCAAGTGAAGTGTCCCGAATGCTCCAGCCAGATAGATTGATATCTTGATCGGTTTTATTGTGCAAAATCGCATACTCACCAAATGGATTTTCATTCTGAAGTGGTGAATCTGTCTCTAGCCATAATTCAATGGCATTCATCGCTGTTTTATCGCTCTCATTCTTGCAG